>Ga0208989_10000520_pt1 | contig 11272 bp, 12 predicted proteins | sample MedBloCAOM3_M1_FD_187852 | JGI IMG/M metagenome (GOLD analysis project Ga0208989, IMG submission 187852) | Forest soil microbial communities from El Dorado National Forest, California, USA - Mediterranean Blodgett CA OM3_M1 (SPAdes) (version 2) | ecosystem: Environmental > Terrestrial > Soil >...
TGTTTCGAAATTTCCGACCTGGCAGGACACCTATCCGGGGCCAAAATCGGCCGTTAGCGATGGCCAGAAAGTTTATGGTGTACCGATCGGCAGCAACAGCTTGGCTATCTTCTATAACAAGAAGATGTTTTCTGACGCCAGCATCAGTAACCCTCCAGCAACCTGGGCGGAGCTGACCGATGATGCGGCAAAACTCACCAAAACTCCAGTGTACGGACTGGACTTCTCTGCAGTAAATACGGAAGAGGCAACCTGGCAATGGGAACCGTTCCTCTGGTCTAACGGTGGCAAGTTACTTGATCTAACCGCCGCGCCGGCGAAAGAAGCACTTCAGTTTTGGACCGACTTTGTTCAGAAAGGGTCAGTTTCCCGTGACGCGGTGAACTGGAATCAGGGTGATGTGGCGAACCAATTCATTAGCGGTCGGGCGGCTATGATGGTGATGGGACCTTGGATGCTCGGCCAGGTGCATAAGAGTGGGTTGGATTTCGGGGTTTCTCCTATTCCGGTCCCCAAGGCAGGGATGAAGCCTGTGGTGCCGCTGGGCGGAGAGGTCTGGTGCGTCTCGAAAACCGACGAAAAGACCGAGGCGGCAGCGGTGAAATTCATTGCCTTCGTGCAAGATCCGGCTCGGTTGGAAAAGATTTGTAATACATTTAATTACATTTCCTCAGTGAAGAGCGTCGCGGTCAAACAGGGTCAGGCGAATCCTGAGCTACAGCCTTTCGTTCTCCAGATGGACACCGCTCGGGCGCGGCCGGAAGAGGGAGGAGCCAACTATCCGGCGATCTCTTTGGCTGCTCGTACCGCGATCCAGAAGGCATTGACCGGACAATCGAGCGTCGATGCGGCCCTATCCGAAGCGGCCGAGAAAATCAAAACTGTCGCCGAGAAGAAGTGATCAATAACACCAATAGCGTGCGATTGCGGAATGCGGATTGGGAATTGCCGAATACGCAATCGAAAGTCCAAGATTTGCTATCGGCTATTTGCTATCTGTCATTTCATTTGAGCCTCCGGCGAGATTGACAATGAGCCGTCCAATTCATGCGATCTTAGTCGGATGTGGGGCCATGAGTGGCGAGTGGCTCCGGGCGGCCAGCGAGCTTAACGTTGAGATTGTTGCGCTGGTCGATCTCGACCAGCGCAATGCCGAAAAACGCCGGAACGAGTTTCATCTCTCGGCTCCAATCTACTCTGATTTTCGACAGACGTTCCAGAGCGTTGCGGCTAACGCGGTGTTCGATTGTACGATTCCGGCTGCGCACAAGGAAGTTTCCGGTGCTGCACTTGCTGCGGGATTTCACGTGCTTGAGGAAAAGCCACTTGCATTAACCGTCGCCGATGCGTCCGATCTGGTTGAGTTGGCTCAGCGCAGTTCCCGAATACACGCCGTCGTCCAGAATCGGCGGTTCAATCGGGGAATCCGGCAGATGCGCAAGATGCTTGAGGCGGGAGTGATCGGCGAAGTTACGACTATTCACGTTGATTTCTTTGCCGGTCCGCACTTCGGCGGATTCCGCGAGAGCATGCCGCATGTTCTGTTGGCCGATATGGCAATCCATCCGTTTGACGCTGTGCGTTTCCTCCTGAGGGTGGATGCGGAAGCAGTCTTTTGCGATGAATGGGTACCGAAGAATTCATGGTACCAGTACGGTCCGTCGGTCTCCGCGATTTTCCGGATGGCCAACGGTGTCCGATTCACTTATCGCGCGAGTTGGTGCGCCGATGGATTTCGAACTTCTTGGGATGGAGCGTGGCGCATTATCGGGACAGAAGGAACACTGATTTGGGATGGCTACGACGAAGTGAAAGCCGAACAGGTGAAGTTTCAGGAAGGAGTTTTCTTGAATGAGACCGAGCTTATCTTGCCCAAGGAGGAACCCCCAGAGCCGGAGATCCGAGGTCATTTCAGCGTCATGAATCAGTTCGTCGAAGCAGTACGTGGTGGACCCAAGCCGGAGACAAATTCGGCAGATAATATTCACAGCCTAGCGATGGTCCTAGCCGCGATAGAAAGCGTTGAGACAGGACGGTGGACTGCGGTGATGAATAGCAAATAGCAAATCGCAGATAGCAAATCAGGCGGTCGACCTTGCCGCTCAAGCGATGAAAGAAAAAGATCGCTCCCAAAAAGTCGTCTAGATTCCCAATTCGATCCGGGTCCCATCGCGCCCGCTCGGATCTGCTATCTGCTATTTCTTCACGTCGCATTTGTATGCTGTTGCGGGTGCAACAGGCGGAATTGGTTCGGTTGCATGTCGAAGAATCGGCGGAACATGCGACGGAAATAATCCGGATTTTCGTAACCGCAGGCCATTGAAACTTCTTTGACCGTCAATGAACTTAGCAAAAGCAGGTTCTTCGCATGGTGCATTCGGACACGATGAATGCCGGTGGTTAAGCTGTAGCCGAAGGTTTCCCGGTAGACCCGTCCGAGATAGTCTGGATTACAGTGCAGCGTTCGGGCAATTTCCGAGGTTGTAATTGGCTCTCGGAACCTTTTGCCCAGGGCAGTCTGGGCAATGGCCGCGAGTTTTCGACGTTGCTGGGGCGCTTCGCTCTGCGGGTCTGCAACCTGAGTCGCGATTTCCAAAAGCATCAGTTTCACCAACACACTGGCGTAGTTCGGCTCAAGGCGAGAGTTTTCCTGATCATCAAGGAAGCGGCGCAATAACTCTACCAGACGGAGCGGTTGCGTCACTCTGGTCACTTGCGGAACGGTGACCTGACCGGCCGAAGCGTCCTCCGCTTCGAGATGAAAATGTAACCAATAAAATGAAGTTCGAGGTTCATAGGGAGCCGCCGGACCGTGCCGACGGTTTGGCCACAGGATCAGTGAGTGCTGAGGCGGGAGTACGAATTGGCGTTCTTCTTCCCATAGACGAAGCACGCCGGTGCGAACAAAAATAAGTTCGTAAGTTGTAATACACCGCTCAGGATGCGAACGAGCGCCAGGAGCGACGAAGAGGCCCGCGTTAGCAGCGCACAGTCGGGTTCCCGTGCTGATTCGTATCTGAGTCGGACTACTTTCCGTTTCGGGGGACATGGCAAAAGTCGGAATTGTTCCGCCTTTCTACGTTCCAGTCTACTTGTGAATCTACCGGACCTTCAATAGAAAATAGGACTATGGAGACTGGTTGGTCGCCCTTACCGCGCAATCGGGTCACGATTCAAGGTGGCTTTTGGAAGAAATGGCGAGAGTTGATTGGAAACGTCACTCTATTCCATCAACTGGCGGAGATGCGCGGAGAGGGACACATCGACGCGCTCGAACTCGACCAAAGAACGCATCGTGGTCGGTCGCTCGGCGACGGCTGGTATTGGGGAGCCAGTATCTTTTGGGACTCTGATCTTGCCAAGTGGCTGGAAGCTGCGTCGGCCTACCTCGAGCAAGCCAAAGACGATCGCCTGGAGCAGGCGATGGACGATGTCATTGCGCGCTTCGAACGTGCTCAAGCTCCCGATGGATACGTAAATAGTCATATCCTCACTTGGCGGCCACGACATCGTTTCAAAAACCTCCGAGATCTCCATGAACTCTATTGTGCCGGTCATTTGATCGAGGCCGCCGTTGTTCATTATGAAGCAACCGGCAAGCCGTCGCTTCTAAACGTCGCTCGTCGTTTCGCCGATCTGTTGGTCAAGCGATTCGGGCCTGATCCCGATCAAACCCCTGGCTACTGCGGGCATCCGGAAATTGAGTTAGCTCTGGTCCGTCTCTATCGCTTGACCAATGAGCCAAGCTATTTGGAGCTCAGCCGGTTTTTTATTAACCAGCGAGGTCAAGAGCCGAACTTTTTTGACCTGGAAGCGGCAGCCCGACTCGACTCGGAGCCCTTTCGTCCAAATCACCCCGGTTCGCCCTACGCTTATATGCAAGCCCATCAACCAATTCGCGATCAGTCGAAAGTGGTTGGTCACGCCGTCCGTGCCATGTACCTGTTCTCTGCCGTGACCGATATCGGATTGGAAACGACCGATCCAAGTCTGCTCCGAGCCGCTGAACGGATCTGGCGCGATGTAATCGATACCAAGCTTTACGTTACTGGAGGCATCGGTTCTGCATCGGAAAATGAGGGATTCACGCGCGATTACGATCTACCGAATGAAAGAGCATACGCCGAGACCTGTGCCTCGATCGGATTGTTCTTGTTCGCTCATCGATTGTTGCAGAGCCGGCTCTCGTCTGAGTTCGGCGATGTGATGGAGCTGGCTCTTTACAATTGCATTCTGTCTGGCGTTGGCCTCGATGGTAAAACGTTTTTTTATGATAACCCCTTGGCCAGTCACGGTCAGCACCAGCGGATCCCGTGGCCTTGGTGGTGCCCATGTTGTCCGCCCAATCTTGCTCGGGTTATCAGTTCATTGTCCGGGTACCTGATCAGTCAAAGAGCAGAAGACATTGCAATTCACCATTATGTAACCGGTGAGGCTACACTGGATAATTTGCGCCTCCAGGTTGAAAGCGGATTACCTTTCTCCGGTGAAAGCCATATCACGGTTACTGCCGATGAGTCGCGCGAAAGAACCCTCGCACTGCGAGTGCCCGGTTGGGCTGGACAAACCACCGTTTTGTTGAATGGAACGGTCGCCCAGACTGAAAGTTCCGATGGCTATCTTCTTTTTCGTCGGATTTGGCAAACCGGCGACCAAATCGACCTGGATTTTGAGATGCCGATCCGAAAGAAGTTCGCGCGATTTGAGGTGGACGCTGATCGGGGAAGGTTGGCTCTTCTGCGTGGACCGCTGGTTTATTGCTTAGAACAGGTAGATAACGGCTCCGATCTCGATCGAATAATCATTCCGGCGGAGGAAGAGTTTCGACCGGTGGAAGCAAAGGAACTGTTGGACGGAACAGTCACGCTGCGTGGTCATGCTCTTCGCGAAAGTCCAATCGAAAGCAAAGGTCTTTACGCGGACCAACCACCTAAAACTGAAACCGTCGACGTCACCGCTATACCGTATTATGCATGGGCGAATCGCGGACCCGGTGAAATGCAGATCTGGACGAGAAGCCGGTGACGACGAAAAGAAGCTAGAATTCGGAAGCTAGAAGCTAGAAGACCAAACGGCACTGATTGACGTACGGAGGATTCGTTCGGCCCGACCGGAGTTTCCGTCGAAATGCCCGAGATGGAGGGGACGGATGACATCCCGATTTCGCGAAACCCGATGTCTCTGTTAGATCTAGCTTCTAGCTCCCAAATTCTAGCTTCTTCCTTCTTCAGCCTCGACCAGTCGCGGTGAATTGATCTATAAAATTGGAGGTGATGAAATTGCCGGGCCTCGTCCTGCTGCTCTCTTTGTTTCCAATCCTCGGGTATGCGCAGTCCGCTAATGGCGTGCTGAGATTTGAGTCCGAGGGGTTCAACATTAATGCCGACGGATTTAATGTTAAACGTTCCGATATCGGTAGTGTTGCCGGTCAAAGCCCGACGGTCGTATTATTCCTCCAACCTACCGGAGGGTTCGCTCCAAATGTTAACGTACTGATCCAAAATTTCCCGAGCCCAATTAGTGAGTACGTTTCCGTGACGAAGAAGGAATTTGATTCGGCCGGAATCAAAGTAGTCGACGAGCGCCTCGTCTCTCCGAACGAGTGGATGGTCGAGTATGCAGGAACCCTATCTGGAAGATCGCTGCATTGGTACGCTCGTGCCGTCAAGAATGGAGACAAAGTCTATTTAACTACAGCGACGGCGACGCCCGCACAATGGGAGCAGGTTTCCTCTAAATTGAAAGCTTGTGTTGATAGTTTCGCCCTCCAAGACGACCTCCAACCTCAACCGGCGTCTTAGGGAAAGTAGCCGCAGCTTTCAGCTGCGAGGGCTGCACCGTTCCGCACCTTGGAATGTGCGTTTACTGTGCACGAGTGCCACGTTTCCCCCAGCCTGCCTTAGGTTCGGTTTGAATTTGAGTCGAAGAAGCGAGGCTTGCGCTTTCGCCGCGGTTTGGCCAGGCTAGACTGAGGGCCTTTGCTCCATTGGAATAGCCCAACCCTGCCCTTCGCCCTCTTATATTTGCGCACAAAATTTGCAGGAATTTCGCTGCACTCGGTGAGAGATCTGTTCCTTTCCAGATGGCGTTCACTTGCAGCTTCTCGGGCGCGGGCTTAATGCGGTTGGCCGTTAATCCCCGGGGCAAACCATCTGCGAGCAAGAGACTACAGGGCGCAATCCCTAGCCCGGCGCGCACTAGCCAATGCAACGATGGGAAATCCTCTGCAATATGGACCGGAAAAAGTCGGACGTGATGCTTGGCAGCGTGGGCCAGGAGTAGCTGCCCGAAATGCGGATTATCACGTAGCAGAACCAGTCGCCGATCGGCAAGATTGGCAACTGGGATTAGCGGCAACTTTGCTAGTGGATCGTCTTCGTTTAGCACAATTCCCTGTTCTTCGGTGAAGAGCCGGCGCTGTTTAAGAGCCTGATTAGCCGAGGGCCGACCGATCATCAAGTCAATATCGCCAATCAGCAGCTCGTCCGTTAGAAGATCTTGCCCCCCTTGTCGGACGGCAAGTTCAGTGCCTGGGTGTTCTTTAATAAATCGGCGCAGGGATCGCGCGACCGTTGTGGTGGCGGCTGGTGGAATGACTCCTAGTCGCAAGAAGCCGGGTTCCCCCAGAGAAGCTTGTTTTACCATCCTGGACAAAGAATCGGAACGTTCGACCAGAGCACGCGCCTCGGGCAACAAGGCTCGGCCTGCAATCGTCAACCCGCGCATCCGGTTGGTACGTTCGAACAATGGCGTGCCTATCTGCTGTTCGAGGTGGCGAATCTGCGCGGTCAAGGCGGGCTGAGCCAATCTTAAACGTCTGGCGGCCCGCGAAAAATGCATTTCATCCGCGACCGCAACAAATGAGCGCAACCAGCGCAGCTCGATTGACATCAGAAAATCATGATCGTCAATCGCGATGGTGACAATTATTTTATTCGATTTTGACTATGATGACTTCGAGCTCATCGTGAACCCATCAGAACCGGTTAGGAACTCGCGGAGGGATTCTTTTCGGCTCAAGAGCACGAGAAACTTTACCATGAATCTACACCTTGAAGGAAAGCGGGCATTCGTCAGCGGTAGCTCAAGTGGCATCGGAGCGGCTATTGCCAGGAAACTCGTTCAAGAAGGTGCCATTGTCGTTGTCCATGGTCGCTCGGAGGAGAAGGCTCACAAAGTAGTAAACGAAATTGGCCACAGCGAACACAAGTAACCAAGATAATCATCATGAATATTGCGATCATTGGAGCGGGTAGTGTCGGTCAAGCACTCGGATTTGGGTGGGCGAAACGCGGGCACCAGGTTCATTTGGGCCTGAGAGATCCTTCAGACGATCGTGCAGCCGCATTGCGATCAAAGAATAATCGCATCATCGTCGCGGCCAATGCCCAAGCGGCCGCGGCGTCGGATATCGTTGCGGTCTGTACTCCGTGGGACGCGACCAAGACCGCAATCGAGTCCTGCGGTGACCTAAGTGGAAAGGTTCTGATTGACTGCACCAACCCATTGAAGGCGGATTTTAGCGGCCTGGAGATTGGCTTCGAAACATCGGGCCTGGAGACGGTGGCTGGTTGGGCCAAAGGCGCCCAGGTATTCAAAGCGATGAATCAAATCGGCTCCAATCTAATGGATGGCCCCGCATTCAAGCAAGGCAAGCCGGTCATGTTCGTTTGCGGAGATGGCAGCCGGAAGAAGGTAGTTCTGGATCTCGTACAGGAGCTTGGATTTGAAGCAATCGATGCCGGCGGATCAAAAATTGCGCGACTAATTGAACCTTACGCCATGTTGTGGATCCACTTGGCGCTTTCGCAAGGCCTGGGACGTGACTTTGGTTTCGCCCTTTTGCGCCGGTGAGATCTTTTTCCTCAAATGTTCAAGCAGAATGCGGCGAAGCTCGGCATTCGCTTGAGGAAGTCGATAGGAGCCATAATCACCAGGCACGGTCAATTCCGATTCGGCTGAGGTCAAATGCGAGCTCCGGTACGGAACCACGCCAGCGACTAGATCCCAAGCGGCGGCTTGTTGATCGGATATTATTCCCGATTGGCCGTTACGAAGAGCTTTGCGGGCCTGGTTGGAGAGTGATGAGCGGGGATTGAGTTCGACCGGGCGAGTCGCACAGCCCAGCAGTGACAGCAGCAACGTCGAAGCGAAGAACCAGACGGCGGAACGCCGGAGGTCGAGTCTCCCTCCCACCGGCGAAAGCATAGGCTGGCGGATTTGGCGACAGGACGGTCTGGGCTTTCGGTTCAATTTCTTTACCAACGTTCAACAACCGCCGGTGGATGCGAATCGGCGGGAATGAGCGATTTTCTATTCGTCCGCCGGACCGGTCGAGACAGAAGCTTTGTCCGGTGGATCACTCGTGTCCGTTCGGAATAGTCCCAACTGGATTCAATTAATGATCGAAATCTGCAACCGGCGTTTATCTGCTTTTGGTTACTGGACGGACGAGTCGGTAGAGAACGTGATGGCGACACCGATGACCTTCCGGCAAGAGCGGATGCTCAAAGTCGTCGGCAGAAGAATGCGTCATCCCAATGCGTTCCATTACTTTTCGAGAGCGTTGATTGGCGGTAACAGTAAAAGACACGATCTCCTTCAACCCAAGTTGGCTGAAGCCATAGTCACGTGCAGCACAAGCGGCTTCGGTAGCGTAACCGTGACCCCAATAATCGAATGCCAGCCTCCAACCGATCTCAACGCACGGAGTAAAGTGGGCCTCGAAGCGCGGCACTGAGAGTCCGGTAAAACCGATAAAATCAGCTATGTCAATTACCTCGACCGCCCATAAACCAAATCCATTTCGGGCGAAGTTTTCTATGATGCGCTCGGTCAACGCGTCGCTATCTGCACGGTCGAGCAGTTTAGGCATATACTGCATGACGCGCGGATCCGAGTTAAGCGCTGCGAAAGCCGGCAAATCTTCATCGCGCCAAAGCCGTAGCCGGAGACGTTTAGTGGTCAGTTCCATGCGATACTAAGATAGGAGTGATCTTGAATGAACTTGAAAGCCGCGTCTTGAGAGTCGCAATAAGTGTAGCCTGATCGTCCACGTTGAGGTATTTGGACCGGAATGTTCATTGGACGGCGCCTGAACAGTGACGGCGAACATGAGCAAAGACCAGCTACAACGCGACGAAAGCCGGTTTGTCCGCCAAGTTGTGGGCGAGAAACGAGGGAGGAAACATTCGCCTACGCGTCCGCGCTTTTGGTCCCGAGCAAAAAGCCGATGGCGATAAAAAAGCCTCCGATAATCACATCCACAACTCTGCGCACAAAAGGAGGTCCCGCGACTGCGCTCCGAGCAGAAATCGTTGCCAACGCGTACCCGGTGAGGACAACTGTTTCTACGCAGATTGCGCTGATACCTAGGAGGAAAAACTGCGGCCACAGGTCGTGGGTTCGATTGAGGAACTGCGGAAATAGAGCGGTCCAATAAAGCAAAGCCTTCGGATTACCTAATTGAGTCGAAATCCCCTGCAGCATTGGATTCAGCTCGCGCACGCTGGTCCCCGATTCGTCAATTGAGAGCGTCCGAAAAGAGGAAATGACCAGCCGGATGCCTAGATAGATAAGATAGATCGCTCCGGCCCAGCGCACTGCGGTGAAAAGCGGTGTACAGGCCACCAACAATGCGATCAGGCCAGTGGCCGAGGCGAGAACGTAAACCGCGTTTCCGATTTCGATACCAATCGTTGCTCGCCAGGCCGCGCCAAATCCTTTCTTTAGCGCATTGGATGTGATCAGAAAAACCGCTAACCCCGGCGTCAACGCGGCTAGCAATGTTGTTCCAATAAAGACAAAGAGCATACTGGTATCAGAAACAAAGTTTGGACCCATACAATCGGTATTTTAAAGCGCGGATCAAGTGCATCGGAATATAATGAATCTGTGCAATCTGCAGATTATTCCTCTGCGGTTGTGTCTCTGTATCTTCGTGGGAGATTCAACGAGCATTTGCGGCCCTCGTGACTTGGTGCGCGCGGGTTACTCCAAAGGACTTTTTCCTGATTTCAATGAACCCATCCCGAAATCACATCACCGCTTCTAGCGCAATCCTGTTCTTGGCTTGCTCAGGCATTCCGATTCATGGTCAAACCGCGGATGGCGGATTAACCCTCAACTCTGCGGGTTCCACCATTCATGTCGCATTCTCGAGCCCGCCGCCCGCTCCGTTGAAACAAGCGATCCAAACCTGGATTACCAAGGCAGCGACGGCGGTGACCAATTACTATCGCAGATACCCTGTCTCAGTTGTCAACGTCACGGTGAATCTTCGCAACCGATTAGGCGTCAATGATGGGCACGCGTCCGGCTGGAATGGGGCGCGAATTGAGATCGCGGTGGGCCACAATAACACCGCGGCGCTATTTGATGATGATTGGATTATGACCCACGAAATGGTACATCTCGCACTCCCTTCGGTGGCGGAGAAGCACCATTGGATTGAAGAAGGTTTGGCTACCTATATTGAGCCAGTTGCTAGAGCGCGAGTCGGTCAATTATCGCCGGAAAAGATTTGGGGGGACATGGTTGAGGGCATGCCGAACGGTCTTCCCGAAGGTGGTGATCGCGGTCTTGATCGTACCCCGACTTGGGGGCGTACGTATTGGGGAGGAGCCATGTTTTGCCTTTTTGCCGATGTCGAGATTCGGCGTCGCACCCACAATCAAAAAGGCTTGGAAGATGCGGTGAGAGCAATTCTGGAAAAGAACGGAAACATTCAGACCGAAGCAGAATTGACAGACTTGCTCGCCACCGGTGATCAAGCGACCGGCGTTCCGGTTTTGACGGAGCTTTATAATGAATGGAGTGCGAAGCCGGTCACACCCGATCTGCACACGCTCTGGAAACAACTAGGAGTGATCTCGACTGGCCAGACAGTGCGTTTCGATGACGATGCACCCCTCGCTGCCGTGCGAAGGGCCATCACGACTGGAGTCGTGCGATAACAGATCCACCTCAGCCGCTTGCAATTTCAAAGGCGTTACGAGGATTATCGACAAGGATCGTTCTTATGTCATCTTCACTCACGCCGAGCCGTCTTAGCCGTGGAACAAAGTGCCGCAGGATGTAGCCGTAGCCGAAGCCTCCGTACGAAGTCAGCATCATCTTGAGGAACACGTCTTGCGAAATCAAAATCCGGTCTCGGTATCCCGAATTGATGAGTCGTTGAATAGCGGCAGCGTTCTCTTCATCGCTTGGACATTGGGCGTCCTGATCGGCGTAATAATAGTCCATCGAGATCATGTCGTATTCTAGATAGGCT
>Ga0208989_10000522_pt1 | contig 11264 bp, 8 predicted proteins | sample MedBloCAOM3_M1_FD_187852 | JGI IMG/M metagenome (GOLD analysis project Ga0208989, IMG submission 187852) | Forest soil microbial communities from El Dorado National Forest, California, USA - Mediterranean Blodgett CA OM3_M1 (SPAdes) (version 2) | ecosystem: Environmental > Terrestrial > Soil >...
GAGCAAACAGGTAGGGGCGATTGACCTCAATCGCCCGCCCCCGTGGACCCCAACGCCAGAACAACACGCCCGGTTCGCAAGAGACTGGACCATTCCAGCTCGTTCCACAGCCGATTCGGAGCGATATTTTTCATTACGATTTGCTCCCGATGGCGCGGAGTAAATCAACTTTGCAAGGAGGACGTCGCAGGCGTGTTGTTCGACACAGCACGGCGGTATCATACGGCGCAGCGATGGCATCTAAAGCTGCTCTTGCTGATGCCTGATCATCTGCACATGCTGATCGGAGTTCCCGGCGACGCAGAACTTTCGAAACTGATTCGCGATTTCAAACGAATCGTGACGTGACTTGCAAAAATCGATTGGCAACAAAATTTTTTCGATCACCGCTTGCGACATGACGAAAGCGAGACAGAAAAATTTGCATACATTCGTCAGAATCCGGTACGAGCCGGATTGATCGGGCCGGACGAAAAATGGCGGTACGCACTCGACGCTAATGATCTCGAGGCACAATCAAAAGCGTAGGTCACGCGCGGCGCGGCCGGTTCGGTGAACCGCCCCTACCTCCAAATCTCGCGAGAATATCCTCGACCAACTTCTTTGGATCCCGGCCGCGCAACATCGGGTCGTTCTCGTAATACTCCGCCCAGTAAAGAATGTCGCGGTAATCAATCTGAGCAGCTTTAGCGAAGCGCGAGATGTTCTCCAAGCTGCCCTTGCTCAATGCGAGAATGTCCCATGTCACTCGTCCATTTTCCGGGCCGGAGTAATTGCTGAGCAATTCAATCACTGAAGCTTGTTCCGCCGCGGGAAATTCTCTTGCGATCCGTTCGAGGATACGCTGGCTCGAGAGTCAAAATCTTCGCGCCTACGCTGGTGCCCCGCCAAGAGCGCCGGGAAGCGGAGGCGTCACTTCGGGTGCGGCGACAACTTGCTTAGGCGGCTTTTCTGCCGGCATCTTTGGGCCGCTTGGCGGAGTGATGCTCGGTGGCGGATTAATCAAACGCCCGTGCTCGACGATTTCCTTGATCTGCGTGCCATCGAGCGTCTCGTACTCAAGCAGCGCTTTGGCAATGACTTCGAGTACCTCGCGATGCGCGGTGAGCGTTTCCTTGGCGAGTTTATAAGCGTCGTCGAGTAGCTTGCGCACTTCCAGATCGATCCGTTCCGCAGTCGCTTCGCTGTAGTCGCGCGCGCGCGAAATGTCGCGGCCGAGAAAAACGTAATCCTCGTGATCGCCGTACTCGACCATGCCCAGCTTTTCGCTCATGCCCCATTCGCAAACCATCCGGCGCGCAATCGCCGTGGCGCCTTTAATGTCGCCGCGGGCGCCATTCGTGATATCGCCAAAGGCAATTTCCTCGGCGACGCGTCCGCCCATGCTTACGGCAAGGCTGGCAAGGAGCTCGTTCTTGCGGTTGGTATATTTGTCTTCCTCCGGCAACCACATGGTCGATCCGAGGGACGGACCGCGCGGAATGATGGTGACTTTGTGGAGCGGCTCAGTGTGCGGCAAAAGTTCGAGCAACAAGGCGTGACCGGCTTCGTGATAAGCCGTGTTTGTCTTTTCCTTCTCACTCATGGACAAACTCCGTCGCTCCTTGCCCCAGCGAACCTTGTCGCGCGCCTCTTCCAATTCGGCGAGCGTGATTCCTTTTAACCCGCGACGCGCGGCGAGCAGCGCCGCTTCGTTGATCACGTTGGCGAGCTCGGCCCCGGAATAGCCGGGCGTGCCGCGCGCGACCACGGCAAGATCGACCCCCTCTGCCAACTTCACTTTCTTGGAGTGCACGCGCAAAATTTCTTCGCGTCCTTTTACGTCGGGAAGATTGACCGTGATCTGGCGATCGAAGCGTCCGGGACGCAGCAATGCCGGATCGAGAACGTCCGGCCGGTTCGTCGCGGCGATAATGATGACGCCTTCCTGCGTATCGAAGCCGTCCATTTCAACAAGCAAGGCATTGAGCGTTTGCTCGCGCTCATCGTGTCCGCCACCGACGCCGTGGCCGCGGTGACGGCCGACCGCGTCAATTTCGTCGATGAAAATAATGCAAGGTGCCGATTTCTTGCCTTGTTCAAACATGTCGCGGACCCGGGAGGCACCGACGCCAACAAACATTTCTACGAAATCCGAGCCGCTGATCGAGAAAAACGGAACGTCGGCTTCGCCGGCAATGGCGCGCGCGAGCAACGTCTTGCCGGTTCCAGGAGGACCGACGAGCAACACACCTTTCGGAATGCGGCCGCCAAGTTTCTGAAACTTTTTCGGGTCGCGCAAAAACTCGACCAGTTCCTGCACTTCGTCTTTCGCTTCCTCGACACCGGCGACATCGCGAAACGTGATTTTATTTTTGTCACGCGCGAGCATGCGGGCTTTGGATTTGCCGAAATTGAGCGCGCCCTTGCCGGCCATGCGGATTTGCTGGCGGAACAATAGATAGAGAATGAGAAGAAAGACGGCGATGGGCAGAAAACCGACGATGGTCTGCGCGACGACGTTGGATTCGGTGACGATGGCCGGTTGAATTCCGGCGGCGGCAAGCTTCTCCTGCAAATTGGAATTGAAATTCAGGTAAACCGTCGTGCGAAATTGAACGGGCTGGCCCTGGCCGGCGCCGGTGCCTTGCTTGATGTAATAGCCCTTTAAAGTTTGAGTGGGCCGGCCGTCTTCGACCACGAGCTTCAGCGGCAAGTTCTTGTCGACAACAATCTGTTTGTTTTCGAGCAGCTCGAGGAAACGATTGTAAGGAACGTCTTCGACATTGGCGTAGGCGCCGCCGCGGAAGAGCACAGCCAGGCCGATTAAGGCAAACGCGATCGCGATCAGGATAACGCCGCGCCAATTGAAATTGGGCTCGTTCCCGCGCGATTTGTTCTCCTTCTGGGAGTTGCGATCAGGCTGAGACATAAACAGAGAATATTACTCGCAAACGCAGGCTAACATGAGCCTTTTGGCAATGCAAAGAGCAGGAGCCATTCCGAATCGAAAGTGACCAGTGACATGTGATAAGTAATGTGTTCGACGCTCACCAGCACTTCGCGTCCGTCCCGGAGTCGCGACCGGGCGGAAGGCCGAGAGGATTGAGGTGAGGGTGAATATCACGCTAAATGGGTAACTAAGATCGACATCATCTTCGCCAAAATGTTCAAGAGTTGAAGCAATCACGCCTTGCGGTAGCTTCGATTTAACATCGTCATGACGGAACTGGTCACCACAGTCGCAGACAAAATCGATCGCGCCGTGCAAAAGGTCACGCCGTTTGCGTATCGTTGGCGCCGCCGTGGTCGTCGCGTTATGCGCCGGGCTCTGCGCAAACCGCGCAGCGTTTCGGAAGGACCGAACCTTTTGCCCCTGCTCATCCAGGTGCTCGCGAGTTTCTCGAAAGCGGACGGCGTCCTCTTGGAGGAAGAGATAGACTCGAGTCTCGGATTTTTGCGTTACGATTATCCGGAAACCGTTTATTCAGAGCTGCGCCAACTTTTCCGGCAGGCGCTTTACGAGCAACAGGATCTCTCGGCCATGGCGCAAAAGCTCGGCGCGCAATTGAGCACCGAGCGCAAGATCATGCTCGGGGTTCAGCTTTACGATCTGATTTCGCAAGCCGGCCTCAAACAGGAACAGGTCGTGCAATTTTACTCGTTCATGTCGCAACTCGGCATGGCTGCACAGGCGATTGACATTGTCTATCAACTCAACGCTTCGGAAGATTCCGATCCGTCGATTTATCAACGCGGCGCCTCGCCCCTCGAATCGGTTTCCTTTGGAAATGACGGCAAAGGCGACGTCATCTTGAAAAGTCTCAAGGAAAACGATCGGCTGCTCGCGTTTCGTTATCACGATTTGATTCTGCTGAAGAATTACAGCGGGCAAAACGTTTCGGTGCGCGGTCGACCCTTAGTGCGCGGCGGATTTTGCCGAATTTACCCCGCTCAGCGGATTCTGGTCGGCGACCAGGTGCTGAGCTATCAGGAGCTGGCGCAGTATTTCAATGCGAAGAAGAACGTTTCGCTGCCGCAGATTTTCATTCGCGTGAACAGAGATGCGGACGAAGTAGGGCTGGAGCGATCGCGGACACGGGAAAGTGCGCTTGAAATCACGTTTGGATTGAAGGTGCGCGTGAAAGCGTTGCGCGACATCGATGCCGTTCTCAATAACGTCAAGTTGAAAGCCGGCACGCAAGTCGAAGCGACGCTCGAAGACCGGATCGTTTTCCACAACGACAGCGAAATGGATTTGCTGGACCTGCGGCGGCGGGCACGCGCCATGGGCGGCCGTTTCCAGCTCAAGGCCTCAAAATCCGAATATTTGGTTTCCAATAACCCGAGCTTGCTGCAAGCGGACGATATTTTGCTTTCGCCGGGAACGAGTGGCGACGTGCTTCTGAAGATTTTTTGCGACTACGACAAGCGTGTCGGCCAGTTGCAAGTGATTGAAGCGGACCGGCCGATCATGGTCGGTAACACGACCGTTCGCTCCAGTGCGCCTCTTAAAGACGGGGATACCATTCGTATCGATGTTGGACAGTTTCTGCGCTGCAATTTCTCTGAACGAATCATCGAGGAAGAACGCAACATCATCCGCAATCTCGAGGTGAACGAGATCACGCATCGCTTCAGCAACGGCGAGGTCGGGCTTGATGGAATCTCGTTTTCCGTCACGCGCGGTGAACTGGTTTGCGTGATGGGCGCGAGCGGTTCAGGGAAAAGCACGCTGCTCAAAGTGCTGGCCGGTCAACTTCAACCAACCAGCGGCCAAGCGGTACTCAACGGGCAATCGCTTTATCCGAATCTCGAGGCGCTCAAACGTTACATCAGTTATGTGCCGCAGGAAGACGCCTTCGACGAGCATCTGACGATTGGCGAAAATCTGCAATTCGCAGCCGCGATCCGCTCGCCGCATCTTTCACGACGCGACCGGATGCGGCGATTGGAAGCGAAATTGGTCGAACTTGGCTTGGGTGAGCGTCGGGACGCGGTCGTGGGCAGCGCGGTAAAGAAGACGTTAAGCGGCGGCGAGCGCAAGCGGCTTAACATCGGTCTCGACATGATCGGCATCTCGGATGTTTATCTTTTCGACGAACCGACTTCCGGACTTTCTTCGAAGGATTCCGAGCACGTCATCGAAATCATTCGCGGCATGGCGCATAACAAGATCGTCATCGTCACGATCCACCAGCCGAGCTCAAAACTTTTCCAGATGTTTCACAAAGCGATCCTACTCGACAAAGGTGGGCGGCTCGTTTTCTTCGGCACGCCCTCGGACATGCTCCGCTATTTCGCGGAGGCGGAACATCAACATCAATTCGGCGCCGAGCTGGGCGCTTGCCCTTCCTGCGGGACGACGCGGCCGGAATTTATCTTCGATGTGCTCGAGACCCCGCTGCGCGACCTCAGCGGCGACATTATTTACGAGGAAAATAATCGCGGCCAGCTGGTGGCGGCGCGCCGTTATTCGCCGGAGTTCTGGCGTGACAAGTACGAAGCGTTCCGCCTGATTCAGGACGTTAAACAGGTCTCGTTGCGCAAAGAACCGGCCGTACCGTTGCCGGCCGCGCCAACGCAAAAGAAACACCTGCCCTTTCGCTGGCACGACGAGTGGACGCAATTCCGCACGCTCATGCGCCGGTCGTTCCTGAGCAAGCTACGCAATAAAGCGAACGTGATCATTACGCTGGGCGTTGCGCCGATTCTGGCCCTGCTCATTGGCACCATCCTCCGCTATTCGGACAGCGGGAAATACGACTTCGCCTCGGCCTATCACATCCCGACCTATCTTTTTCTCAGTCTGATCGTGGCCATGTTCCTTGGGCTGACGAACAGTGCCGATGACATCATTCGAGATCGTGTTGTCTTGCAACGCGAGCGCAATTTGAATGTGCGTCTGCCCTATTACGTGGTTTCAAAAACGCTCACGCTCGGCATTTTCGCTCTCATTCAATGCGTTCTGTTTGTCTTGATCGGCAATTACGTTCTGCAAATTCGCGGAATGTTCTGGGTCGATCTCGGCATCGTATTCATGACGGCCATGGGCGGCGTGGCGCTCGGGCTGGTTATTTCCTCGATCGTGGCCGATCCCAAGACGGCGGCGAACATCGTGCCGCTCGTGCTCATTCCGCAGATCATCATGGGTGGCGCGCTCATCAAATATGAGGACATGAACCGCAACCTCGCGCTGGTCTATGCGCTGACCCACTGGTTTCACGAGCATCCCAATAGAGAGGAAGGCAAGAAGATGAACAGCAAACTGCAAGTGCCGTTCGTATGTCAGTTCATCGCCATGCGTTGGTCGTATGAGGAACTCGTCGTCGCCCAAGCCAAGCTCAATCCACTCACGCGCCGACAGGACCGCGCGAACGACGAGATTCAACGCCTTGCACCCAGAGTCAGCACTCCGCCAGAGCGCAAACGACTCGACGACCTCAAGGACGTCCTCGCACTCCTATCGGGTTTGGAAGGTAAATCTGCTTCGGATGTGGACCGCGCCCTGGGTTTGGTCGACCCGATCCTCGATGGGAAACGGTCCTTCGACCGCACCGTCTTCAAGGACACAACCGGCGGCGTCACGGCCGAGCAGATTTATGTGAACCAGAAAGTTTCCGACCTGATTTCCAACGCCGAGATGGAGCAGAGCGATTATCGGCGCGGCGGCAAACCGAATGTGTTTTTCGGAGCGGAGAAACGGTATCTCGGCGTGAAGATCAACGTGTTTGTTTTCAATACGATCGTGCTGGTTGGATCAGCCGTGGGATTGCTCGGCTTGCTTCACTGGATTTTGCGTCGACAACTGGAAGTGCCAAGGAGCGTGAAATGAAACGAACAAAAGATGGAACACGGCTGATGGTGGCGGCGAGCGAGCACGATGCCGACATGCTCTACGCCACGAAATTTTGGGCGCCCGACCCGTTTATTTTTCTGCAGCGGAACGGCAAACGCACGCTCGTCTTAAGTGATTTGGAAATCGATCGCGCCCGCAAGCAAGCGGATGCGGATGAATTTGTTTCTTTCAACAAACTCGAACGCGAAGTGCAGGGAAAAGCGACAAAAGCGCCGCCCTACGAGAAAGTGCTTTCGTATTTCCTGCGTAAACGCGGCGTCCGAGCGACAATCGTTCCGGCAAGCTTCCCGCTCGGCTACGCGCGCGAAATCGCGGCGCACAAAATTCGCCTTACCGCGACAAACGGCCTCTTCTGGCCGGAGCGTGAAACCAAATCCGACCGAGAAATTCAGATGATGAGTCGTGCCCTGCGAATTACCGAGACCGGATTGGCCCGGGGCGTTGAAGTTCTGAAAGCGTCGAAGTTCGGTCCCGGAAGAAAGTTGCGCTGGGCCGGCAAAACACTGACCTCGGAGATTCTTCGCGCAGAGATTGACTCGGCCATCTTGCGCGCCGGAGGGACTCCCAATGGAACGATCGTCGCGGGCGGGGACCAGGCGTGCGACCCCCATGAGCGCGGATTCGGACCGCTTTATGCAAATTCGTTAATCATTCTCGATGTTTTCCCGCGCGATGCCAAGACGGGCTACTTCGGCGACATGACGCGCACGGTTGTGCGCGGACGGGCGCGCGAGCCGCAGCGACAACTTTGGGAAACGGTCAAGGCGGGCCAGGCTCTCGCCTTGAAAAAAATTAAGGCCGGGGTCGATGGCGCTGCTATTCACAAAGCGATCCAAGATTTCTTCGCGAAACGCGGTTATCGCACGGAAGTGCGCAACGGCCGGCAGGTCGGCTTCTTTCATGGCACTGGTCACGGACTCGGGCTCGAAATCCACGAGTACCCGCGTTTGCAGAAAGTAACGTTGAAAGATCGACAAGTCCTAACGGTCGAACCGGGGCTTTATTACCCCGGCATCGGCGGAGCCCGTCAGGAAGATGTCGTGGTCGTGACGAAGAACCGCGGTTGGACGCTGTCGCGATTTCCGAAACAGCTGGAAATCTGAACGAAGCGCAGCGCGTCGTGTCTTATTAATAGACACACTTAAGACAGGCATGTTCTACCCATACGGATTCGGCGGTCAGCACTGGCTGCTCTACCTTATTGTTCCGGCAATCATCGGTATTTGGGCGCAGATTCGCGTCACGAACGCCTTTCGGCGGTGGGGCCAGGTAAGAGCGAGTTCCAATATCACCGGCGCGGAATGCGCGCGAGAAATTCTGCAAGCCGCGCAAATTAACGATGTTGATGTTGTTGAGACGAACGATTTTCTCGGGGATCATTACGATCCGGCGCAAAAGAAGCTGTGTCTCTCGAGCAACGTTTTCAATACGCCATCGGTGGCGGCGCTTGGAATTGCCGCACATGAAACTGGCCACGCGATTCAACACGCGAAGGCTTATGCGCCGCTCAAGGTGCGTATGACCATCGTCCCGCTGACGATGGCTGCGTCACAAATGCTGCCCTTCATTATCATCGGGGGATTATTTTTCCACATCACCGGCCTGATCACGCTCGGCATTTATTGCTATCTCATCCTGCTCGTCTTCCAGTTGATCACGCTGCCCGTAGAATTCGACGCGTCACGACGCGCCAAAATTATTCTCCAGCAAATGGGAATCGTGCAGCCCGGTTCGGAAGTGGCCGGCGTCAACCAGGTGCTGAATGCGGCCGCGCTCACTTACGTTGCGGCGTTCATTGCCGCGCTCGGCAACTTGCTTTGGTTGATGTCGATCCGCGATCGGCGGAATTGATTCGGGGGCCCTTGAAGAAGATGAACCCGTCTATCGCGCTACCATCGCCTCGTCGAATCTCGGATTTGTTGTCGTCCGGTCTCGCAACGCGTGTTAAGTCTAGACGTAAGGCGATGGATCAGCCGCGAACGGATGAAGATCAACAGTTGGTGGCGCGCACCCAATCGGGCGACGCCGCCGCTTTCGATCAGCTGGTGGTGAAATATACCCCACGTCTCTACGGCCTCGTTTACAACATGACCTCGAATCACGAGGACACGAACGACCTTTTGCAGGATGTCTTTTCCAAGGCTTACAAGGCCATCCGCGGCTTTCGGGGGAAATCCTCTTTTTACACCTGGATCCATTCCATCGCGGTCAACATGACCTTGAACTTTCTCAAGAAACGCGGCCGCCGCTATCACCTGAGTCTGGACGATGTCGATGCCAGCATCCAAAACGACAAGGAATTCCTCGAATTGACCGCCACGAGCAGCCCGGTAAGGGAAGCCGACCTGTCCGAGCTCCAAAAAAGGTTGAACGAGGCCATGATGAAATTGTCTGATGAACACAGAGCCGTGGTCACCATGTTCCATATCCAGGGAATGCCTCACGCTGAAATCAGTAAGATCTTGCGTGTTTCCGAGGGAACGGTACGTTCTCGGCTCTTCTACGCGAATCGGCAGCTACAAAATTATCTGGATGAATTTCGGAAAAACCCTGTTGCTTAGCACCTGCGCCGAAAATGGACGAATTTAACGACAACGAAATTGGCAAACTTCTCCGGTTGAAAAAATTCGAGCAGCCGCCCCCCGGTTACTTTGACAATTTCCTGCACGAGTTCCATCGCCGTCAGCGCGATGAAATGTTGCGCGAGCCGCTCTGGAGAATCTGTTTGCAGCGCGCGCGGGACTTCATGTTCCGTTTGAATGTGCCCGCGCTCACCTCTTATCCAGTCGCGGCGGCCGCTCTGTTTGTATGCGCCGCCATTGTTTCGCTTAGAGTTTATCAGGGACCGGAAACACCAACTAACGTCGCGGTGCAAAATCGCCCGGCGTTTAGCGCGCCGGCAAATGTGGAGGGAGAATGGACGCTGGCGTCGCCTGTGGCCACGCGGTTTTTCACCGCGCAGCCGATTCGTAAGTCAAACGAAAGCGCCCGAACTCACCGGGCCGCCGCACCCCCGCGCTACGTTCTCGACAGCGTTCCCGTGAGTTATGAGACAGCTTTCCGGTTCTAGCCGGGCGCCGGAATTTCTCCGGACCCGCTCTCTCGCGGTGTCGAAACTCGCGTTCGCTTTAGGTTTCGTTGCGATTGTCGATCTTGCCTATGCGCAGGAACAATCGGCCACCTCCATCAGTCGCGAGGTTAAAGATGTTTTCGAGCGTGCGGCCAAAGCGGTCGTCAAGATTCACGGCGCTGATGAACACAGCGAATTTTTCGGGACCGGTTTTTTTGTCGACCCAACGGGCACCCTTTACACTTCCTACACGGTCGGCGGCGAGCCGGGAAATTTCACGATTGAGTTCGACGGCAGAAAATATCCCGCGCGCCAAATCCTGGCCGATGTCCGAAGCGGCGTAGCCATGTTAAAGGCCGATATCGGCACGCCGGCCTTGCCGATTGGCAGTTCGGAACAGCTTGAAGTTGCGACACCTGTCGTCACCATCGGCTTCCCGCTCGATCTTCCCAAGACTCCCAGCTTCGGCATGATCGCCGGGTTCGATCGTAAGTATCTCGGCCGCTATTTTGCCACCACTCATTTGCGCGTCAATCTCCCGACACAACGCGGTGAAGCCGGCGCGCCGCTCTTGAATCTGAAAGGCGAAGTCGTTGGCATTCTGGTCAGCAGTTTGGAAAACAATTCGGTTTGTTACGCCTTGCCGATTGGCGCGGCCGAGAAAATTCGCAGCGATTTCGTCCGCTTCGGCGAAGTGCGACATGGCTGGATCGGTGCCAACGTCTCGTTTGCCAAAAATTCGGTGGAAGATTCTCGCGCTGAAATCACCGACATCATAAACGTCACACCGGCGACTGACTCCGGCATGAAACCCGGCGATATCCTTTTGCAAGTCGGTAAGGTGAAAGTGCGCGAGCCGGAAGACGTTTTGGATGCGTCATTCTTTATCACCGCCGGCGACGTGGTTCCGATTACGGTCGTGCGCGGCAATGAGAAGCTGACCTTCAACGTGCAGGCCGATTTTCATCCGGCCAGCAAGCAGCTGCCCTTGCTCGCTTCTCCAGTCTCGCCCAACCGCGCCATCCCGCTCAACCTGCAATCAGCTCCGGATCGAACGCCGTAGATATTTGTATAGGTTTCGGTGAAACGCTATGGCGCTGGCACAGCCGCCCTACAACAGCATCTTTCGAAACGCCGCTTCATCGACGATGCGCACGCCGAGCTGTTTCGCCTTCTCGAGCTTGCTCCCGGCTGCGTCACCCGCCAGCACGTAGTTGGTTTTTTTGCTCACGCTCCCGCTGACCTTTCCGCCTCGTTGGATAATCATCTCTGCGATTTCCTCGCGCGGTTGACTCAGCGTGCCGGTGATAACCCATGTCGATCCGGCAAACGGAGAACCGGCCGGTTGCGTGCGCC
>Ga0208989_10000524_pt1 | contig 11241 bp, 5 predicted proteins | sample MedBloCAOM3_M1_FD_187852 | JGI IMG/M metagenome (GOLD analysis project Ga0208989, IMG submission 187852) | Forest soil microbial communities from El Dorado National Forest, California, USA - Mediterranean Blodgett CA OM3_M1 (SPAdes) (version 2) | ecosystem: Environmental > Terrestrial > Soil >...
CGAGCGGGGCGCGCGCGCGCGGCAGCGGCGCGACATTAACGGCAATCCCGGCCACTGCGGTCTCGGGCGTGCTCGGCGCCGGCGCGCGGCGCGAGAACCGGTCGAGCACCCGCCAGTAGACGCCCTCGGGCGCCCACAGGATGATCATGATGATCGCGATGCCGTAGACGACGCCCTGGATGCCGGGCAGCACGTCGCCGAGCTCGGCGTTCAGCCCCTCGGCGAGCGGCACCAGCAGCATCGCGCCGATCACCGGGCCCCACAGGCTGCCGACCCCGCCGAACAGCGCCAGGATCAGCGCCTGGGCGGAAACCAGCATGCCGAACACGGTCTCGGGGGTGATGACCAGCAGCACGACGCCGTAAAGCCCGCCCGCGATCGCGGCGATCGCGCCGCTCAGCATCAGCGCCAGCATCTTCCAGCGCCAGGTATTGATGCCCGCCGCCTCGGCGGCCGGCTCATTCTGCTTGATTGCCAGGAGCGCCATGCCGAACCGCGAATTCTCGACCTTCAGCGAGATCAGCAACGCGGCGACCACCAGCCCGAGCGCGAGCACGACATAGGCGCGGGGATCCTCGAACTGCATATACAGAAGCGGCGCCTCGCGCTTCATCGGCAGGGCCAATTCCTGGTAGCCGAGCCACTGGAACACGTACAGCGTCGCCAGCGGATAGGCGAGCATCGCCAGCGCGAAGTAGTGGCCGCGCAGGCGGAAGGTCGGGTAGCCGATGATCGCCCCGGCGACGGCGCCGACGAGGGCGGCAAACGGAACCGAGATCCACGGGGTCAGGTCGAGATACAGCATGCCCAAGGCGACCGTATAGGCGCCGAGGCCCCAAAAAACGGCATGACCGAACGAGAAGTATCCGCTGTAGCCGCTCAACAGGTTCCAGGCGAGCGACAGCACCGCCCACAGCAGCACCTGGGTCAGCACCAGCTGGTAATAGGCGCTTTTCAGGACGACGAACGACAGCACCAGGATGGCGACGGCAAAGCCGAGGATCGCCCAGCGCTGGCGGCTTGCCTCCGCGCGGGTTCTCATGTCCGCGTTCTCATGTCCGCTCGCTGAGGCGGCCGAACATGCCCTGCGGCCGCAGGAAGATGATTAAGAGGAAGACGACGAAGATCGCGGTGTTCTGCAATTGGTAGGGCAGGATCAACGTCGACATCTGCTGCACGACGCCGATCAACAACCCGCCCCAGAACGCGCCGAAATTGCTGCCGAGACCGCCGAGCACGACCCCGGCATACATGACGATGACGAAATCGAACCCGACATAAGGCTGGAACGTCTGGAATGTCGCGATGAGACCGCCGGCGACGGCCGTGATGCCCACCCCAATGCTCCAGGCAATGCGATGCGCCCGGTCGACATCGATCCCCATGTAGATCGCGGCCTGCGGATTGTCGGCGGCGGCGCGCAGCCCCTTGCCGAGCCGGGTGTGGCTCAGGAACAGGTACATGCCGCCGGCCAACGCCACCGCGAAGAAGAAGCTGACGACGCGGGCCTGGTTCAGCAATACGTCGCCGATTTCCCAGGATTGGCGCGACAGCGGCGTGCGGATCCCGACCGGGGTCGAGCCGAACACGATCAGCCCGCCATTCTGCAGGATCAGCGAGATGCCCAAGGTAACGAGGATCTGGCCGTAGGCGCCGGCGCCCGCGATCTGGGCGACGCCGGCGCCGGTGACGCGGGCGACGATGAAGCGGTGCAACACCCAGCCGATCGCGAACACAATAGGACCCGCCAGGAAGGCGGCAACAATCGGACCGCCATAGGGGCCGAGAAACGCCAGCACGCCGAAACCGGTCGTCAGGTAGAACGCGGCGTACATGCCGAGCATCAGGAAATCGCCCTGGGCGAAATTGATGACGTTCATCGACCCGAAGATGATGCCGAGCCCGATGCACATCAGCGCATAGGCGCTGCCGACCAACAGGCCGGCGCTCAGCGCCTGCAATAGATCGACCGAAGAAAACGGCACCGTCACCTTCCGCCCGTTCCTGCCGCGCGACGATAGGCAAAGCACGCCGATGACACCACGGATTTTGCGCGTTCTAATATCAACGTGATATGCCGAAGCGGACATATCCATTGGGTTTGCCGCGCATGATGCTGGAGATCGGGGATTTGTCGGTCAGCTATGGCGGGCTCGCCGCGTTGCGCGGCGTCTCGCTCGCCATCGCCGAGGGCCAGTTCATCGCGATCGTCGGGCCCAATGGCGCCGGCAAGACGACGCTGTTCAAGGCGATCTCGGGAACGGTGCCGCCCGGCGCCGGAACGATCGCCTTCGAGGGCCGTGACCTGCTCGCGTTGCCGCCGCACGAGCGCGCCCATCTCGGCATCGCGCATGTGCCGGAGGGGCGGCAGGTGTTCGCCAGCCTGACGGTGCTGGAAAACCTCGAGATGGGCGCTTATTCCAGCCGCGGCCAGGCCGAGTGGCAACGCAACATTGAGCGGATCTTCGCGCTGTTTCCGGTGTTGGCGGAGCGGCGGCGCCAGCTCGCCGGCACGCTGTCGGGCGGCGAGCAGCAGATGGTCGCGATCGGCCGCGGCATCGCCTCGGCGCCGCGGCTCCTGCTGCTCGACGAGCCGTCGATGGGACTCGCCCCGGCCGTCGCCGATCTGATCTTCGACCGCATCGCGGCATTGCACCGGGAGGACCGGGTGACCCTGATCCTGGTCGAGCAGCGCGTCGCCGAGGCGCTCGAATCCTGCGATTACGGCTATGTGCTGGAAACCGGCCGCGTCGTACTCGAAGGGGCGCGACGGACATTGATGGCCGACGACCGCGTGCGGCAGGCCTATCTGGGAATGTGACGGGCCTGCATCACACGGCAAAAGAATAGATCCCGGCGAAGGCCGGGACCCATTTGTCGGTTATCAGATCGTCGGATGAAGGGGTCCCGGCCTTCGCCGGGACCTCGGTTTTCCCGCGGATCAGGCGGCGTGCAGCAGTTCGAGATACTGCTCGTACACCGCCATGTTCTTGCCGAAGGAGATCGCCGCGGCCTGGGCGCCGCAGACCAGATGCATCCAGGCCCACGGCTGACGGGTCGCGCGGAACTCCTCGACAACCGACTGATGATGCTTGAAGGCGTGCATCTCGGTGAAATTGTCGTGGCACACGATCTCGGCGAGGCGTGCAATGAAGGCCTCAGGGTCGTAGCCGCATTGCACATATTGCTGGGCCAGGTTCACCGTGTCCTTGACCTCCGGCACCGCCCGCATCATTCCGAGATTGGTGACCTGCGACCAGTCGGTCGGCGGCTGGTGGTAGATGCTGTGCGTGATCGCATCGAGCAGATCGGCCTGGGACCGCGGCGGCAAGGCGGCGACAGCGGCCATATCCGGCTGCGGCGCCGGCTCCATCCGGTTCGCGGTCGAGCGAATCTCCGGGCCGGTGTGCCAGGTCATCAGCAGCAGCAGCTTGTTTTTGATGCTCAAGCCGTCGAGCCGCAGCAGGTAGCGCCGCAAATTGACGCTGGTATGCAGGTGGACATCCATCGGGTTGCCGGTCAGCGACCGCAGGAACAGGCCGGCGGCGCCGATCGACAATGCCTCGCCGGCGCCCTCGAGCGACAGCCCGTTCGCCAGCGCCTCGGCCATCAGCGGCGGGATCTCGGAATAAACGTCGACCCGGCCGATGGCTTCGCCGAGCTCGCCGATCGCCTTCGTCTCATCCTCGCCGCTGCGCTGGCGGTAGATGCGCGACAGCAGCTGATGCTTCTCGATCAGCGCCTCGATATCCGGCATCGGATTGGGAACCGGGTTGAGCGGGAGAACCGGGCTGCGGGTCACATAGCGCACCACTGGCCGCATCAGCAGCGGCAGATACGCCTTGTCGAGAACCCCGGTCTCGAAGGCGCGCCACATCGCGCCCGGGAACATGAAATAGTGGTCGTCGTTCCAATTCTTCGTGATCGCCACTGACATCAACAGGTCGAAAACCTGGATGGCCGGCGCGGTTTGCCAGAGCGACAGGAACAGGTGGTCCGCCTGGTTCCACTCGCCGCGCCCCACCGCCAGCAGCCATGCCGCCTTGGTCGCCTCGAACCCGCCGGCATCCTGCGGCTCGTATTCCAACAGCTGGTACGGGCCCATCGCCGGGTGGTTGATGTGCTTGTTGGTCAGCGCGACATGCTGCAGCACCGGGACGAATTTCTGCTCGCCCTCCAGCCGCTCGATCAGCTTCGTCACCGCGTAGAGTCCCGCCAGCGGGTGCAGCGGGCCGCCGTGATGACCCGGCGGCATCTCGGTGGAGCGGGTCACCGCGAGGGCCGAGGCCGTCAGCATCGTCTGGATCGAGATCCCGTCGCGCAGCTTGTCCAGGGCCCGATCGAGGATCTCCTCTGGCGCCGTCTCTTCGATGAACTGCACCAACGGTTCAATGGCATCGGGATATTGGACACGTTGTGGGATCGGCATGATTGAGTTCTCCGTCAGTGCAGTCGTGAGCCGGGAGGCTGCCTTTTCATCGCACGATGAGCCGCAGCGCGCAATAATCGATACATGATCTCATCTTGCGCGGCTTCGCTCAACCGCTGACTGATGCGCGGCGACGCAAAGATCTTGCTTAATTTCCGAGCGGTCGCCGCGCGCTATTTGTTGGGCGTTGCCACCAAAGAGCCTGCATTCGGCGGCCTCGCCCAAATTTCTGTCCGAGAAAGCGCAGCGTTGGAGGCAGAGGTAGAAAACCTATTCTTGTGGCCATGGCCACATTGTTCGGTAGCTCCTTAGGTTGCGGATTCATTATTTTCATAGCATTTGAGGCACGGGTAATCTGGCGGTCAGCGGCCAAATGGAGGGATCAGGTATGTTGGGGACGCTGATCAAGCATTCCATGGCGAGGCGCGGCCACGGCAGACCGGGACTGCGGGCGGAGCAAAATTCCGTCGTCCCTCCCCAGCGGTGCCGTGCTACCGCGGGTTGTCCGAGCGCAGTGTACAGGAGGGCCTGCCAGAGGGCAGCCGGTAGTGTGATCCCGTGGGGTCGCGCGGCAATGCTGGCAGCGCTGACGCTCATTGCGGCTTCGGGCATGGCTGTTGCGCAAAAACCCGGCGGCATTCTCAAGATACCGCACGGCGATAGCCCGGCGAGCATGTCGATTCTCGAGGAATCGACGATCGTCTCGGAAGGGCCGATGATGGCGGTGTTCAACAACCTGGTGATGTTCGATCAGCACATCGCGCAGAACCGGCTCGACACGATCGTTCCCGATCTCGCCAGCGAATGGTCGTGGAACGAGGACGGCACGGTTCTCACCTTCAAACTCCGCCAGGGCGTCAAGTGGCATGACGGCAAGCCGTTCACCGCCAAGGATGTCAAATGCACCTGGGATTTGCTGCAGGGCAACGGCACGGAAAAGCTCAGGATCAATCCGCGCAAATCCTGGTATCAGAACCTCGCGGAGGTCACGACCAACGGCGATTTTGAGGCCAGCTTTCGCCTGAAGCGGCCGCAGCCCTCGTTCATCGGTCTGCTGGCGTCGGGCTGGTCGCCGGTCTACCCGTGCCACGTTCCGCCGCGCGAGATGCGGCAGCACCCGATCGGCACCGGCCCCTTCAAGTTTGTCGAATTCAAGCCGAACGAGTCGATCAAGCTGACCCGCAACACCGATTACTGGAAGCCGGGCCGGCCGTATCTCGACGGCGTCGAGTACACGATCATCCGCAGCGCCTCGACCTGGATCCTGGCGCTCGGCGCGCACCAGTTCGACCGCACCGGACCGGGCTTCATCGCGATATCGCTGCTGAAGGAAATCAAGAGCCAGGCGCCGGGGATGAACTGCGAGATCGCCAGCTGGAACACCAGCCGCACCGCGATCATGAACCTCGCCGCGCCGCCCTTCGACAACGCGCAGCTGCGCCGGGCCATCACGCTGGCGCTCGACCGCAAGGCCTTCATCGACATCATCGGCGAAGGGCAGGGCGAGATCGGCGCCACGATGCAGCCGCCCCCCAACGGCGTGTGGGGCATGCCGGCGGACATGCTGGCGACGCTGCCGGGATATGACCCGGACGTCGCGAAGAACCGCGCCCAGGCACAGCAGATCATGCAAGGGCTCGGCTATGGGCCCGACAAACGGCTGGCCGTCACCGTGACGACGCGCAACGTCGCGGCCTATCGCGATCCGGCGGTGATCCTGATCGATCAGTTGAAGGACATCTACATCGACGGCACGCTCAACCCGATCGATACGACGCAATGGTATCCGACAGTCATGCGCAAGGACTACACGCTCGGGTTCACCGTCAGCGAAACCGGCCTCGATGACCCCGACCAGATGTTCTACGAGAACTATCTGTGCGGTTCGGAGCGCAACTATACCGGCTACTGCAACGCCGAGGTCGACAAGCTGATCGACCAGCAATCGGTCGAGACCGATTTCGAGAAACGGCGCCAGCTGGTATGGCGGATCGAGAAATACCTGGCCGAGGACGGCGGCAGGCCGATCATCTTTCACCCGCGCTCGGCGACCTGCTCCTACCCGCAGGTCAAGGGCATCACGGTCGGGGTGAACAGCCCGTACAATTTATGGCGCATGGAGGACGCCTGGCTGGACCGCCAGTGATATCGCGCCAGCCTGCTGGTCGGCAGGCGCTGCGCCTCATGACCGATGATCGCGGCGCAATGCCTCGCGCCGCTCCCGTTTCGGCAAGCTGATGGCAAGCCACCCGGCGGCGTACAAAATCGCGAACGCGCCGAGGACGACAAGGAAGACCGCTTCGTTCATATAAGGATAACGTCGTCGTCCGGCCGGTCGTCGGTCAACGCGATCAAACGACGCGGCGGTTTGATCCACGTTATGAACACCGGCCGAAGCCGCGACCCGACGTCGACACTCGGGTGTTTAAGAATTCGTGTGCACGGGCGACCGTCCGTTGCGCTTCGCACGCACCCGATGCATGCGGGCTTGGGGGCTGTGTCGGTCTTCTCAAAGACGCGTGGCTGGCCGGTTTTCGGTCGCCGCTGGCGTGACGGCGACACCTTGTCGCGGCAGCTATCGACGAGCCGAGAGACGGCAAGGATATCCTGTTCTCAACGCGTCAACGGTTTAATCCGCCTTGGCGGGCGATGGATCGCAGCAGGATCAATGGCCGACGGGAGCGGGAGGGTTCGCGGCGAGCTGGACCTGATCGCCGGTCTGCAGCGTCTCGGGCGGGCTGTCGATCACCCGCTCGGACGGGGAGAGCCCGGCTACGACCTCTACACTGTCCCCAAAATCGCGACCGATCTGGATGGGCTTCATCACGACTTTGTCGCCGTCACCGAGAACCGCGACCTGCGTCCCATGGTCGCCAGAGATCAGCGCGGTGGACGGTACTTGCACCAAATTGGGGTCGCCCGGGAGCTGGAATTGCACTTGGCAATAGGTGCCAGGGGAGAACTTCTTGGCCGAATTGTCGGCCTGCAGCTCGACCAGCATGCTGCGCGAAGTCATGTTCACCGCATTCGAAGTCGTGACCAGCTTTGCGTCGAATTGCTGGCCGGGATATTGCGGTACTTCGAAGCTCGCCTTCAGCCCTGGATTGAGCTGGCCCGTGAAGGCCTGCGGCACCTGCACGTAGATCCGAACCGTGTCCATGTCGGAGACCTCGAACAGCTCCTGGCCTGCTCCATTGCCCGCACTGATCAGGGCACCGATATCGGTGTTGCGCGCCGTGACGACGCCATCGAAAGGAGCGACGACGGTCTTGAAGGCCTCCATGGCCTCCAGCTGCCCCACATTGGCCTGGGCTGCGTCGGCGACGGCCTTCTTCGCTGTGGCGTCGCTTGTCGCATTGTCAGCCGTCTGCTGTGAGACGACTTGCCTCTTCACCAAGAAATCCCAGCGTTGGGCGGTGAGCGCCGCCAGCTGCGCGTTGGCCTGGGCGCTCGCCAGGGTGGCTTTGGCCTGAGCGAGCTGCTGGTCGAGGTCTGGCGTATCGATCTCGGCGAGCACCTGGCCGGGCTGCACATGCGCACCGATATCAAGCTGCCAACTCTTCAGATAGCCGCTGACCCGCGCGTAGATCGCCGCCTTGCGATAGGCCTGGATGGTCCCGGGCAATCGCAGGCTCTGGTATTGGTCTCCCTTTTTGAGCTGGGCGAGCGCGACAGTCGGAACAGCCTGCTGGTTCGTCCACTGCACGAGCTCTCGATTGGTGTTGGCTCGGCTGATAATGCCGCCGGCCGCGACGATGCCTGCAATAACGAGGGCGATAACACCGACCAATAGCAGCTTACGGCGGCTCGGCGTCTTGATGTCTTCCGAGGACATCTTTCTCTCCCGTCGGATCAGGTTTGCGTCAGCGCGGCAACCGCCGGCGGCGACGGCTTGGCCTTTTTCTCGTCGCGGGCGTGCACGAGGCTGAACAATGTCGGCACCAGGAATAACGTCGCGCAGGTGGCGAAAAACAAGCCCCCGATCACCGCGCGACCGAGCGGCGCGTTCTGGCCGGGCTCGATCGCCATCGGCGCCATGCCGATGATCATCGCCAGCGCCGTCATCAGCACCGGGCGGAACCGCGTGCTGCCGGCATCGAGGGCCGCGGCGAGCGCGTCGGCGCCGGCCGCCAGCCGTTCGCGCGCAAAGCTGATCACCAGAATGCTGTTCGCGGTGGCGACGCCCATGCACATGATGGCCCCGGTAAGCGCCGGGACGGAAAGCGTCGTGCCGGTGGCGAAAAGGATCCAGACGATGCCGGCAAGCGCGCTCGGCAGCGCCATGACGATCACAAACGGATCGAGCCAGGACTGAAAATTGACGACGATCAGCAGATAGATCAGGACGACGGCAAGGGCGAGCCCGACGAACAATTGCTGGTAAGCGCTGGACATCGTCGTCACCTGGCCGCGCAGCGCTACGCTGGCGCCTTTCGGGACGTCGTGGGCCGTGTCCTGAATCACCTGGCGGATGTCGGCCGCCACACCGCCAAGATCGCGTCCCTGCGGCGTCGCATAGATGTCGATGACGGGGCGGACATTGTAATGGGAGGCGACCGCGTTGGTGGGTGTCCGCTCGGTCGTCGACAGGCCGCCAAGCAGCTGTGAGCCGGCGCCGGTACCGGAGGTCACCGGCATGTTCTGGAGCCCGGCCATCGTGCCGATGTCACGCTGCGGCGTCTGCACCGAGACCGGATAAGAGACGCCGGTCTTCGGATTCAGCCAATAGGTGGGCGATGTCTGGCTGCTCCCGGCGAGGGTAGTCAGCATGGCCGTCGCCGCATCCTTCTCGCTGAGACCGACCAACCCGGCCAGCGAACGGTCGAAATTGACGTTCAAGGTCGGCTGCTGAAAGGCCTGCTGGATCCGCGCGTCGGCAACACCGGGGATCTGTTTGATCCGCGCCAATAGCGCGTTGGCATATTTCCTGTCCGCCTGCACATCATTGCCGACCACCTGCAGGTCGATCGGCGCGGGGACGCCGAAATTCAGGATCTGGCTGACCATGTCGGCCGGCAGGAAGGCGAAGGAGGTACCGGGGAACTGACGCGGCAGCTGTTCGCGCATCGCCTTGACGTAGTCCGCCGTCGGCGCGTGGTTTGGCTGGAGGCTGATCAGGATGTCGGCATCCTCGACGCCGATCGTACCCGAATTGTTGTAGGCCATGTTGATGCCGCTGACGCTGAGACCGATGTTGTCGGTTATGCCGCCCAGTTCACTGGCCGGGATAATCTTGTGGATCGCCTCTCCGATGCGGTCGGCCAGCTTGGTGGTCTCCTCGATCCGTGTACCGGTTTGCGCCCGCATATGGATCTTGATCTGACCGCCATCGATGGTTGGGAAGAAATCCTGTCCCAGATAAGGGGCAAGCGCGAATGAGAGCAGGGTGAAGCCCATGAACCCGGCGATTAGCTTGCCGCGGTTTTGCAGACCGAGGTGCAGCAGGCCGCGATAGACCCCGCGGATCGCTTCGAAGCGGCGCTCGAAGCCTTGCTGGAACCGCACCAGGGGATTGCGGCTCGGCTTGGCATGGATCGAACCAGGGCTCCCACCTGCCCCATGGTGGGCCGTATGGGCCTCAAGCACCTGCTTGCGGAGAAGGTAGTTCGCCAAGGTGGGAACGAGCGTGCGCGACAGGACGTAGGAGGCGATCAGCGCAAAGACCACGGCCTCGGCGAGGGGGCGGAATAGATAACCGGCGACACCGCCCAGTCCGAACATCGGCACGAAGGCGATGCAGATGCACATCAGCGACACGGTAGCCGGGACAACGATCTGCTGAGCACCGTCCAGTATTGCCGTCTCGATCTCCTTGCCGTGTTCGAGATGCCAGTTGATATTCTCGATCGTCACCGTCGCATCGTCGACCAGGATGCCAACGGCCAGCGCGAGGCCACCGAGCGTCATGACGTTGATCGTCTCGCCGAGCAGCGACAGCGCCGTCACCGACGCCAGGATGGCGAGCGGGATCGAGACGGTGATGATCAGGGTCGAGCGCCAGCTGCCGAGGAACAGCAGGATCATCATTCCGGTCAGCGCGGCGGCAATTGCGCCTTCAGTGATCACGCTGGATACGGCGCTGGTTACGAACACCGACTGATCGCCGACGGCTGTCAGCTTCAGGCTGGACGGCAGCGTCTGTGCGACGCTCGGCAGCAGCTGCCTGATGCCGGAAATGATCGACAGGGTCGAGGTCGCGCCGGCCTTCACCACGGCCAACAGCACGGCGCTCTTGCCGTCGACGTGAACGACGTTGGTCTGCGGCGGGCTGCCGTCATGCACATTGGCAACGTCGCGCATGTAGATGACGGTCCCGTTTACCGTCTTGATCGGTAGATCGTTGAAGGCGGTGATCACGGTGGGCGAATCGTTCAAATTCACCGTGTATTCGAATTTGCCGATCTTCTCGGTGCCGACCGGGGTGATCAGGTTCTGGATCGATAAGGCGTTGACGACATCGTTGGCGGAGATGCCGTAGGTATGCAGCGCCTGCTGATTGAGGTCGGCCTGGACCTGTCGGACCTTGCCGCCATAGGGTAAAGGGATCGCGGCACCGGCGACCGAGGCCAATTGCGGGCGAATGAAGCTGCTCGCATCATCAAACAACGTTGTTTCGGAAAGCGTGTCGCTCGACAGGGCGAGTTGCAGGATCGGCACGCTGGACGCGTCGAAGCTCAAGATCAGCGGCGGCGTGATGCCGGCCGGCATCTGCTTCAACACGGTTTGCGACATGGCGCTGACCTGGGCCAATGCCGCGTTGATGTTCACGGTCGGCTGGAAGAAAATCTTGATGATCCCGTAATTGGGGATCG
>Ga0208989_10000526_pt1 | contig 11221 bp, 11 predicted proteins | sample MedBloCAOM3_M1_FD_187852 | JGI IMG/M metagenome (GOLD analysis project Ga0208989, IMG submission 187852) | Forest soil microbial communities from El Dorado National Forest, California, USA - Mediterranean Blodgett CA OM3_M1 (SPAdes) (version 2) | ecosystem: Environmental > Terrestrial > Soil >...
ATGGCAGTGGTGTTGTCCAGATGGATGTCGATTATGACTCCGGTAAAGTGATCGCAGCTCGTATGCTCTACAGCACTGGAAATGCTCAGTTCGATGCCATGGCTCTCAAAGAGTTCCGAACATGGCGCTTCAAGCCCAAAACGGTTGGAAGGGTCAAGACGCCTATCTCATTCACCAAGGCCGGCGCGAGATTCTAAACCGCGATCAATCCCTAAGTCACAGCGATGAAGAAAATCAGCCGCCGTAAATTTCTGACACTGAGCGCGCTCGCCGTTCCGGCAGTGATCGGCGCCGACGCGCGCTGGGTTGAACCGACGTCGCTGCGCGTGACGAACTTAAAATTAAACAAGAACGGGCAATGTCGCTTTGTTCATTTCACCGATTTTCATCACAAAGGCGACGTCGATTATGCGGCCAAGATGGTGCGCACAATCAACGAGCTGAAGCCGGAGTTTGTTTGTTTCACCGGCGATATTGTGGAAAACAAACGGTTTCTGCCGGAAGCGCTCGATTTTATTCGTCAGATCAAAGCGCCGGTCTACGGGAATCCCGGCAATCACGATTATTGGAGCGGCGCGTCCTTCCCCGATTGCGAGCGCGCTTTCAGCGCGACGGGCGGCGCGTGGCTGGTCGATCGGAGCATTGTCTTGCCACAACATGATCTCGAGCTGGTCGGCATGGCGATGATCGGAATCCATGCCTTCAAAGATCGACAAGCAGAACGTCGCATCCTGCTCATGCATTATCCGAAAATGGCAGACAGTCTCGGCCAACAGCGTTTCGATCTGATTCTCGCCGGTCATTCGCACGGCGGACAAATCCGTTTGCCGTTTTATGGCGCGCTCGCGGTCCCGTGGGGAGTGGGACGTTACGATCTCGGATTCTTCGAAACGCCCGGCGGCCCCCTTTATGTCAACGCGGGCATCGGCACGTATCGGATTCCGTACCGATTCAATTGCCGGCCGGAAATTACGGTGGTGACAATTTAATCTAATTGGAGGGACGCGCGCTGTCGCGTCCCACTAATTATGGGCGCCGACAGCGCGGACGCCCTCCACGATCAGCACGACGTCGGTGCGCGGCGCGCGAGCGCGACCGCGTGCGGAATTGCGCCGCGAATAAAACCCAAACATTCCACCGCGCCGCTCGGTTTTCCCGGAAGCGCGATCACCAGGGCAAGATCGACAATCGCGGCGAGCGAACGCGACAAAATTGCGTTCGGCGTAATCTTCATCGATTCCGCGCGCATCACTTCGCCAAAGCCAGGAATCTCCATACGCATGATAGCGCGGATCGCTTCCGGCGTGACGTCGCGCTCGGCCACTCCAGTTCCGCCTGTTGTCAGGATCAATCCGCAACCCTGTTGCGAAAAGGAACGGATCGTTTCCTGAATGCGCGAAATATTGTCCGACACAATCGCTTCCGCCAAGACCTGCCAGCCCGCTTCTTCCGCGAACTTCTTCACCGCCGGTCCGCCCAGATCGTCATATTCCCCTGCGCTCGCGCGATCCGAGATTGTGATGATGCCAACAACAACGCGAGTGGAGTGTTGGAGTGATGAAGTGTTGGAGTGTTGTTTCTTATCCATTATTCCCTCCCTCCTCTACTCCATTACTCCGGCAGCAATTTTATCTTACGAACGAGCCGGACGTCAGTGATCTGCATCTCTTTGTCGACGCCTTTGCACATATCGTAGATCGTCAAGAGCGTGACGCTGACGCCGGTGAGCGCTTCCATCTCCACTCCAGTTTGCGCGACGGTGCGCGCGGTGCAGGTCACTTCCGCCGCGTTCTCCGACATGACAATGTCGATCTTGACCTCGCTCAGTGGAATGGTGTGACACAGCGGAATAAGATGCGCCGTCTGCTTGGCTGCTTGAATTCCAGCGACGCGCGCGGTCGCGATGACATCGCCCTTGGCGATTTCATTTCTACGGACAAGATCGACGGTTTCTTTGCGCAGTCGAATTTTTCCCGCCGCCACCGCGGCGCGCGCGCTGAGCGGTTTCTTGGAAACATCGACCATCCGGGCGCGACCATCCGCGCCGACGTGACTGAGGCGGCGCATAAGTCAGCCGCCGATTGCGATCATCTTCCGACCGGGCTGATAATTGTCGCGGAAGTCGTGTTGCAACGGTTTTCGATCGACGACGTCGACAAAGAACTGCCGCAACTCGTCATCGCTTGCGCCCGCGCGCAATGGTTTCATGATGTCGAACTCGAGCGCGCTTCCCAGACACGGACGCAATTTGCCGTCGCAAGTGAGGCGCAGCTTGTTGCAGCTCTCGCAGAAGTGCAGATCGGTCATCGCGCCGATAAATCCAACGCGCTGGGCGCGCCCGGGAATTTGGTAATAGGTCGCGGGACCGTTTGTGCGAAAGCCGGGTTCCGGAATCAAATCGCCGTAATGCGATTCGATCGAACGTTTGGCATGCAAGATCGACATGAAGTTTTCTTCGCTCAGAACTTCGCTCGTGCTCACCGGCATCAGCTCGATGAAACGCAGGACAAGATTGCGCGCCGCGGCGAATTCAATGAGCGGCAACAACTGATCGTCATTGCGGCCACGCATCAGAACGCAATTGAGCTTGATTTGTTCGAAACCGGCGGCGCTGGCCGCGTCAATTCCTTCGAGCACGGCGTTGTGCAAATCGCGGCCGGTGATTTGCGAATAAAGATGTCGATCCAAGGTATCGAGCGAGATGTTGACCGAGTCAACGCCGGCCGCGTGCAGGGCCGTGGCCATGGTGACAGAGGCATCCGTTTGGCGGGCGAGCAACGTTCCATTCGTGGAAAGTCCGATGTCGTGAATGCCGGGGACTTTTGGAAGCTCGCGAACGAATTCGAGCACGCCGCGCCGCGTCAGTGGTTCCCCGCCCGTGACTCTTACTTTGGAAACGCCGAGATCGGTCGCGATCCGAATGAGACGCAACGTTTCCTCGAAGGTCAGGATTCCTTCGCGCGGCAGCCACTCGTGCAGCTCACCCGGCATGCAATAGCTGCAGCGCTCATTGCAGCGGTCGGTAATCGACACCCGCAAATAGGAGATGCTATGACCATGTCGATCTTGCATTTGGTACACAACGTTACCGATAAGACAGGGTTGAATCAAGAGAGTGCAACGAATTGACTGAAAATTAGGAGGCCGTATGATTCATAATATGAAGCGTCAAATTCTTCTAAGGGCGCTGACGTTTGGCGTATCAGCCAGCGCATTAATTCTAACGAGCTGCAACACAACGGAATCGCGGATTTCAAAGCACCCGGAGATATTCCAACGACTCTCCCCCCGAGACCAGGCGTTAGTGAGCCAGGGGAAAATTCGCGAAGGCATGACGCAGGACGCAGTTTGGCTTGCCTGGGGCTCGCCCGATCAAAAAGCAACCGGGACCGCACGCGGCCAGGCCGTTCAAACCTGGATTTACAATGATTATGTTTACGCGGATTCGCCCTATCCTTATCCGTTCGGGCCATTTGGATACGGTGGATACTACGGTGGGGGCGTAGTGTTTCACAGCCACTATGGCCGTCGTTTTGCCATCATCGGAGATCCTTTTTACGATCCATTTTATTATTCTTATTTCCCACCGCGGGTCGCTTATCCGTCCAAAACGGTCACGTTTGCGAACGGTCGCGTCGTATCTCTTCAGATTCTGACGCCGCCACGAACCTATTAATCACGCTCCGCCGGCGACCGACTTGTGGTTCGACTACGAAAGCGCGATGCTTCGTAGGTGGCGTACCGTTCATTCCGGGAATTTGTCGACGCGCTCGAAAAAGCGGGCGAACTGACACGCGTTACCGTTCCGGTCGATACCGATCTGCTCATCGCGGAATGGGCCGATCGCGAAATGAAATCGCCGGACGGAGGAAAAGCGCTTCTTTTCGAGCAACCTCTGGTCGACGGGAAGGTCGCGAAGTTTCCGGTAGCGATCAATACGATGGGGTCCCGCAAGCGCATGGCCATGGCGCTGGGCCGCGAAAGTGTCGATGAAATCGCTCAGGAAATTCAACTCATCCTAAAAGCAAAGCCGCCGACCGATTTGCGTGAGGGCTGGAGCTTGCTCAAACAAGGGATTCATCTGCTGCACGCGCGACCAAAGCAGGTGAAAGAGGGCGCCTGTCAGGAAGTCGTACACGAACTAGGAGAACGTTCTACCCGCCTTCGCGAGGCTACGTCGCGGCAGGCGCTCGACGAATTCGCGCTCGCTGATCTTCCGATTTTAAAATGCTGGCCGAAAGACGGCGGCCGTTTCATTACGCTGCCGCACGTGCACACGCGCGATCCGGAAAGTGGCGCGCGCAACGTTGGTTGTTACCGCATGCAAGTTTATGACGAGTGCACAACCGGAATGCACTGGCAGGTGCACAAAGTCGGCGCGCGCCACGGCAAACAATATTACGAGCGTGGCGAACGCATGCCGGTCGCGGTCACACTCGGGGGCGATCCGGTTTACTCTTTCGCGGCGACCGCGCCGCTGCCCGATGGTCTCGACGAGATTCTGTTCGCCGGATTCCTGCGGCGCAAATCAGTCGAGCTGGTGAAGTGCAAAACGATCGATGTCGACGTCCCGGCGGATGTCGATCTTGTCTTGGAAGGTTACGTGCAGCCGGGAGAGATGCGGCCGGAGGGACCGTTCGGTGATCATACCGGTTACTACACCGCGCTGGAAGACTATCCGGTTTTTCATGTGACCGCGATCACGCACCGTCGCGATGCGATTTATCCAACTACGATCGTGGGCGTTCCGCCGATGGAAGATTTTTACATGGGCGACGCGAGCGTGCGCATTTTTTTGCCGGTATTCAAAATGAACTTCCCGGAATTGGTCGATATGACGCTGCCGCCGGAAGGCGTTTTTCACAATCTCGTCTTCGTCAGCATTCGGAAGCAGTATCCGTATCAAGCTTTCAAAGTGATGCATGGGCTGTGGGGCATGGGGCAAATGATGTTCAGCAAATACATCGTCGTGCTGGACGAAGATTGCGACGTGCACAACACGCGCGAAGTGCTTTTCCGATTATGCGCCAATACCGATCCGGCCCGTGACACAACCGTGATCAAAAACCCGAGCGACTCGCTCGATCACGCGCCGAGCGAACAAAACGTTGGCTCGCATATGGGGTTTGACGCCACCCGCAAACTGCCCGGGGAAAATTATTCGCGCACCTGGCCGGAGATGATCAAGATGACGAGCGAAGCGAAGGCGCTGGTCGATGGGTTGCAAAAGAAAGCGCGTTGATCCTGCCGTGGCGGGACCAACAGGCTGGTTAAAGAGTCGATTTAAGTAACACCTGGCTTTAGCCAGGTGGTCTGCCAAAAGCGCCCAAGCCGTTGAAACGGCTAATCACTTTTCTGCCGAACTACACCGGACTAAAGTCCGGTGTTAACAACATTGGAGCGCGATCAAGGCCGGCGGAAGAGCTGATTGGTATCAACGTCGCGGCTCAATCCGCCATGCGGCACACCGCGCAGATCGTAAACGCGTCCCGTGTATGGGCTGCGATAAAAGCCCGGCCGTCCGGCGCGTTGCGCGAACGGGAATCCGCCGGGGGGCGGTGGGCCATAAGCTTCGGCTTGATCCGCTTCGATCGCAGCGCCGATAAGCGCACCAGTCGCTGCGCCCGCGGCCGCGCCGATAGCTGCGCCACGCACGTTACCAGTGGCGGCTCCGCCGATGATCGCCCCGGCCGCAGCGCCGTAACCCGCCCCTTGACCGGTTGGCGTATCACAAGAAGTGAGAGCCAGTGTGGTCAGAGCAAACCCCGAAATAATTGTGAAATGATTTTTCTTCATAGTCCTTGAGTCGTTTAACCTTGTTATGACGTTAGGGTCGCGAGTCAAATTCAAAAATTCTTCAACAACTGGGTCACAACGCGAGCGGCCTTCTCCACTTTGCTGAGCCGATAGTCCTTTTCAAAGACGCGAAACCGGTCGCGCTCAATTTGGCCTAGCAGTGCGCGATAAACCGATGCCATGATTTCGGCCGGGACCATTGATCGTCGATCTTCGCGTGGCAAAAGCGCGGCGGCCGCCGCGAAAAACTCCTTCGCGCGCCTGGCTTCGAATTCCATCAACTGAACAAAGCACTCGTTGTATTGTCGATCTTGCAATTCGGCTTCGGAATAATTGAACTGAGCCAAATCTTCCTGCGGCAAATAAATCCGGCCGTCCTTCAGATCTTTTCCGACATCGCGGATGATATTGGTCATCTGCAAGGCAAGGCCGAGCTGGATGGCGTACTCTTTGCAGGCAGGATTGCGATATCCAAAAATCTCAATGCTGACCAATCCAACTGCGCTGGCCACGCGATAACAGTAAAGGCGAAGTTCCTCAAACGTGGCGTAACGTCCGATGCCCAAATCCATCTCTACGCCATCGATGATTTCCTCGAGCATCTCCGGAGAAAGCGAATATTTGCCGATCAAGGCACGGATCTCGCGGGCCAAACTTGGTTCAGCGGTGCTGGTCGCGTGCAACCAACCGCGCCATTGATTGAGGCGGCGCTGTTTTTCTTCGACCGGCAAAGTCTTGCTGTCGGCGATGTCGTCGATGACCCGGCAGAATGCATAGAAAGTCGTGATATCGCCGCGGCGCTCGCGACCAAGCGAAATGAAGGCGAGGGCGAGATTCGATTTACTTTGACGCGTGATTTTCGCTGCGTTCACGGTGGACGATGTCGATTTTCTAATATTGGATCCAACTCTCCTGACCGGCGCGGCCTTTTTCGCATTGGCGATAGAAGCAGACCCACGACGCCAGAAGCCATCCGGTGATGAGGCCGCGCAAACAGGCATAAATAATTTTCCATCCCAAAAGCGCGATCATTCGATCGGCAATGGCGTTGCGCGCGATAACGTCGCAGGCCGTAATGAAAACAAAGTGGATGGCGGCGATAAGCAAAAACCAGCCAAAGCGCCCGGCATTCTCGCGAAGAAAATCACGGTGAGCCCGGACGGCCTCACGCAGATTTTCATTGTGGAGCACGAGAGAAATTTGCACGGAGCTGAAAGCAAGGATCAACCCGCACATGAGAGCGCGTTCGATCGGGAGATAATCGAGCACGTCGGGGATGTTCATGAAATAGGCGAGCACGCGCGGGAGATGGACGAACAACGTGCCCACGAACAGGACCACGCCGGACCATTTCAACACATAACTGAAGCGGCGAATCGCGAACTGAAATAATGATTCTTCGTTAAAGCTCAGCCCGCGAATCCAGACGAAACAAACGGTGATGAGATAAACCTGGAGGTAAACGCCGATAAAATATTCAAAGAGGAACGCCACCGCATCGACGCTGGCCGAAATTTGAAAAAGGCGCGAGGTGGAGGCGTGGCCGAGCCAGGCGGGCAGTTGCCAGAAAACAATCGGTTTACAAAGCGTGGCCAGGACGCTGGTGAAAACGAGCAGATAGATCGGGAAACTCCAAAAGCGAAAACGTTTGCGCAAGGCGCGCCAAAACGTTCCATGCAAACCGCGCCAATTGATCAAGAGCAAAATCGCGGCCACGACCGAAAGCGGAAAAGTGGTCGTGGCATCGAACAAACCGGCCACGCTTTCCAAAGCGGGCAACGGAACTTCCGTCCAGACTTCGGTGAGGCGCGGCCACTGCCAGGCCGGCAGCGACGCAAATTGATTGAGATCAAGATCGGCTTCGTTCTGGATCGGCGTGAAAGTGGCAAACTGGAAAAGTGCGTAGGCCAGGCCGAGGACAACGAATGTCACCCAAATGCGTTTGAAGCGCGCCAGACAGCGCAGACCGTCCCGTAGTGCCTGCCGCACCGGATTGAAAAGCATGACGATTGCGTATCCGCTGCAAAAACCGATCAGCGGATAAACACGCGGCAGACTGGAGAACATGAGTGTCTACCGGATCAAACCCCAATGCGGATAGAACGGCCAGTAAACCAACAGCCCGCGGCCAACCAGATTTTCCTCTGGCACCGGGCCCCACCAACGACTGTCATAGCTGTTGTAACTGTTGTCGCCCAACGCAAAATAACCGTGCGGCGGCACAGTCAGCTTGGCCTTCATCGATTCCAAACGTTCGAGCAGTTGCTGCTCGGTGTTTTCGAATTGCGCGGCGCGATCGTTGAAACCCGCCTTTTTTGCTCGTTCTTTGCCAGAGCGGATTTCTTCCAATTGCGATTCGAGCTCGCGAATATTGAGCGGGCCTTCCGAATACCCGCGATACGGCGGCTTCGCTTCGATCACGCGCTTGAATCCGTAAGCAAATTCCTCAGCGGGCTTGTCATTGATAAAGAGTCTCGGTGGATCAATGCGCAAAGTGTCACCCGGCAACCCGGCCAAGCGTTTGATGTAAAAAGGCGCGCCGGTTTCGGGGTCTTCGCGAATACCGAGAATATTGTTTGTGCGAAAGACAAAAACATCGCCGCGGTGCGGCTTCACGAAATTGTAACTGAACTTATCGACAAAAACCTGATCGCCCGTATCGACCGCGCCACGCGCCATGACTTCGCCTTTCTGGAAAATGCGCCCGGGCGAGATGTTCCAATAATCCCGCAGCGTTTCCCACGGCGCGTAAACCAAATAGTTGTGATGCCGGCAAATGATTCGCGAGAAGGTGAAGAAGAAGAGGAATTTTTTCTGCTCCACTTGCAGGACCTGATCGCTATCACGCGAGACAACGTCGATGTAATTGCGACCGAGGACGACGAACTCGGCGAGCTGTCGCACAATATTTGGCCCGGCATCTTTCCAATAGCCGTTTAGATACCAGCCGTTATCGCGAAATTCGTATTGTCCCTTCTGGTCGATGGGAATTTCGGATTCGTTTTGATAAAAGTGCTTGTGACCGATGATCCCGTTCAAAGTCGGCTGCATCGAGCCGGTCGGAATCTTGAATGGCTGGACAAAATAGGAGCGGATACCGACGGCCACCACGATTGCGACCAGAATCACTTCGCAATTTTCCCGCCAATGTGACTCCCATGTGACCGGCGCGAGCTTGTGAAGCTTCTGGTCCAGTTCCTCCGCGCGGGTTTCGATTTGTTTGCGATCGCGCTGGCGCAAGGCTGCTTGCAGCCGTCGCATTCCCGAATCGATATCTTCGCGCAGTGTGGCCTCCATCACGTCGCTCTTGTAGCGCAGATATTTCTGCGTGTGTCGCAGCAACAGTTTGGCTTGTTTCAGGTAACGCGGAGTGAACATGTCGATCTATTCTGTCATTCCGACATTCGGATTTCCTTCGTCATTCGTCATTCGGATTTCGTCATTCGACCCCATCATGACTGCGTTTTTAGCACTTCGATGAAGGCCTCCTGCGGAATATTGATCTTCCCGATGCTTTTCATCCGTTTCTTTCCTTCTTTTTGTTTCTCGAGCAATTTGCGCTTCCGTGTGATATCGCCGCCGTAGCATTTCGCGGTCACGTTTTTTCGCAAGGCCGAAACGCTCTCCCGCGCGATAATTTTTCCGCCAATCGCCGCCTGGATCGCCACTTGATACAGCTGACGCGGAATGACTTCCTTAAGTTTCGCCGCCAACTGCCGTCCCCTCGCCTCCGCCCGGTCCTTGTGCACGATCATGGAGAACGCATCGACTGGTTCGCCATTGACCAATACATCCAGTTTTACCAATCGCGCCGCGCGGTAGCCGGAATGCTCGTAATCCATCGAGCCGTAGCCGCGCGTAATCGATTTAATCTTGTCGTTAAAATCGACCAGAATCTCGTTCAGCGGCAGCTCGCAATGCAACATGACGCGACGCGTGTCGAGTGTCTCTGTGTGGTCCATCAAGCCGCGCTTTTCCAAAATCAGTTGCAGGATATCGCCGATGTTTTCGTTCGGGCAAAGCACATACGCCTTCACGATCGGCTCGCGGATTTCCTCGATCAGACTCGGATCGGGCAAGTGCGCGGGATTGTCGATCAAAAGCGTTTCGCCGCGCGTCGTCTCGATTTGGTAAACGACGCTCGGGCTCGTTGCGATGATGTCCATGTTGTACTCGCGCCGCAATCGCTCCTGGATGATCTCCATGTGCAGCAAACCGAGAAACCCGCAGCGAAAACCAAAGCCGAGCGCAACCGAACTCTCCGGTTGATAAACAAAGGCCGAATCGTTCAAGCGCAGTTTCCCAATGGCCGTTTTCAAATGCTCGAAATCGCCGGTGTTGATCGGATAAATCCCGCTGAACACCATCGGATGAATTTCCTGGAAGCCGGGAAGCGCTTCGCGCGCCGAGTTTCGCGCGTCCGTGATCGTGTCGCCGATTTTCATTTCGGCCGTGCTCTTGATGTTGGCGATGAAATAACCAACATCGCCTGCGTTCAAGCGCGCCTGCGGATACATCTTCGGCGTGAACACGCCTACTTCCTTGATCTCGTAGCGCCCGTCGTTGCTCATCATCTTGATCGCCTGACCGGGTTCCATCTTTCCCGATACCACCCGCACATGACCGATGACGCCGCGATAAACATCAAAGACCGAATCGAAAACCAGCGCCCGCAATATCTCGTCCTTCGGCTTTTCCGGCGGCGGAATCCGATCGATGATGGCTTCGAGAATTTCCTCGATTCCGATCCCCATCTTTGCGCTCGCATCAATCGCTTCCTCCGCCGGGATCGCGAGAATCTCTTCCAATTGTCGGTGGACCGAAGGCACATCCGCGTTCGGCAGATCGATTTTGTTAATCACCGGCACAATGGTCAGTCCTTGTTTGTGCGCGAGATGCACATTCGCCACCGTCTGCGCCTCCACTCCTTGCGCAGCATCGACAATCAAGAGCGCGCCTTCGCACGCCGCCAGACTGCGCGAGACTTCGTAGGCAAAATCGACATGCCCCGGCGTATCGAGCAGATTCAGCCGGTATTTTTCTCCGGACTTGCTGGTGTAGCGCATGGCCACGGGATGCGCCTTGATCGTAATCCCGCGCTCGCGCTCGAGATCCATCGAATCAAGCAACTGGTCTTGCTTGTCACGCTCATGGATCGTGCCGGTCGTCTCGAGCAACCGATCCGACAAGGTGGTCTTGCCGTGATCGATATGCGCGATGATGCAAAAATTGCGCGTTAGCTCAATGCCCATGAAAGCCGCACTATGCGGGCGCGTGCTAAGGCGGTCAATTGGTCCGGGGAGCGCACGCGCCTCGCGTGCTGGCGGTCGCGCCCTCGCGAGCGCAAACTTTTCTTTGAGCGCTTATCGCCATCCGACGGAAGGTTTCGGCGAAGGCGCCGAAACGAGCACGCGAGGCGCGTGCG
>Ga0208989_10000527_pt1 | contig 11219 bp, 10 predicted proteins | sample MedBloCAOM3_M1_FD_187852 | JGI IMG/M metagenome (GOLD analysis project Ga0208989, IMG submission 187852) | Forest soil microbial communities from El Dorado National Forest, California, USA - Mediterranean Blodgett CA OM3_M1 (SPAdes) (version 2) | ecosystem: Environmental > Terrestrial > Soil >...
CGCTCAACAATTTGAGAACAAGATAGTGTCTGACTTCTTTACGAACCCGTCCTGCAAGGGGATTACCTGGGCCGGGCATCAAGGTCCAACTGAGGCTGCCAAGGTGTCAGTCGCTGAGGCAATCCAGAAACCGCATTGGGCACTCAGCGCGAGACTGAACCTCGGAAACGAGAAACAATATTGGCAAGTCCTCCACAACGAGACGGGCACTTACGCGGAGGGTACCGACAGCCCGTCGGAAATTGTCGAGAAGCTTTGCACGGTGGTTCGCGGGCACAAGGCGCGGCTCTAAATTGAACTGGTAGCTGCCTGAGACCGCAGTGCGCCTGTACACCGACAGCCAATATGCCAAAGAGCACAGCGCCGAAGAAACCCGGCAACGGTTGAAGTAGCCGCCGCGTTGTTGCCCCAGTCTCGGGCTAACCGGATCCGATGAAACTGTCCGTTCTGGTCGCTTCCCTCACGCTCGCGACCTTACCAGCCTTTGCCGAATCCGTCCGCGTAGTCGATGGCGATACGCTCAAGGTCGATGGCGTGACCTATCGACTATGGGGAATCGACGCGCCCGAGGCGCGCCAATCTTGTGCCGACGACTGGCCGGCCGGACGGACCGCCACCGAGCATTTGCGCGCCCTCATCGGTGACCGCCACGTTACCTGCGAACCTCGGACCCTCGATCGCAACGGCGGCACCTTCGCACTTTGCCGCGCCGATGGCCGCGACCTGGGCGCCGACATGGTGGCCGATGGCCATGCTTGGGCCTTCGTCAGATATAGCCGCGACTACGTCGAGGAAGAACGCGAAGCTGCAGCGGTGCGGGCTGGCATCCATGGTCACACATGCGAACCCGCGTGGCAGTGGCGCTCCGAGCGACGATAACTCAATGCTTTGTGTCGGTGTCGCTTAAGGCCCTCGAATACGTCGGCGGCCACGCCGGGCCGTGGATTGCCACGGAACGGCTTAGCGGAGCACGATTTGGGAACACCGGATTGAAGGATTGGTCGATGCAGGACGATTTCTTTTTAGGGAGCATCTATCGACGTTTCGATGCTGCCATCGATCGTATCGACAGCCGGGAGCGTTCTCCGACCCCTCGGGAGGCAGACGTCAAGGACGCCCCGCCATAAGTGGCGGCGCAATCGAGGCGTGGATGTCGGAGCGGAGGTCGGCAACGTGAAGAACCACCGTCCGGAGCTCGCGCCACGGTATGCGCGAGCCGGCTACAGCAGCCCAACACGCTCCTCGCCGGCGGTTAGAGACGATTTCTTCTTTTAGCCTGCCGCGCTGGAAATACGCTCTCTATTCTATATCCAGTGTGCAAGCGTGGAAGAGTAGATCGTCGCAGCACTCGCAACGAAGCCCCACAGGTAAATGGCCGCCATCAGCGCCAACACCGTGGGAACGTCATCGCTCGCCTCCCACGCAGGACGTTTGTTCTTATCCATCTGGCACCCCTCGCGCCGGAGAGAACAGGCGAAGGCTGTCACCGAAGGGTGCTGCCTGCAAGCTAAGATCTGCAGTGGGGCTGAGATCAAAATGTGACCTGCGAGGCGCTTTTTCTTCGGCGGCGGCCGACCATTCACCCCATGTCGACCAACGGACTATCGCTCAGCCCGCCTTGGCGCCCGCCACTCCCCACGGAGGCTGGCAGCGATGCGCGTGAACGCCGACTCCGCGTGCGGCCCGCCCGTCGCTCGGCATCTACTTGCCCAAAGCTGCATCGAGCGGATGCGCGAGCCTGACACCCGATTTCTGCAATTGCTCCGGGACGATCGGGGTGTTCACCGCGATGCCGGCGCTGGCACACATCGCAGCGGAGCCACATCTGTCTGACGCGAGGCTGGAGTCGACCAGCGGTCAGCGACGAATCAACTTTTTGTCTGCAGTGCTGGGGCGTCTACAGCCTGCAATTCCGGGGCCGGCGAACCCAGCACCGCAAGCAACAACGCCGCTGCCGCCGCGACGATCGAGACGACCTGTCGGACCTGATGATCCAAGCTGCGCCGACGCACCTGGACACTCGTTTGTACGAGCTGACTGGCTAAGTGACGATGGCGATTGCTTACGGGGGAAAGCATCAGCCGAGGGGATTTGTTTTGCTTGGCGGCAATGTATCACGATCGAGCCGATTAGGCCACGTTCGCGCGTGCGGAAGCGCTTCACGCCTTAGCTCGACTCTCCACCACGATGGTCGCGCGCACGGCGTTTATCCGGGTACAATGCGGCAATAGTTTCAAGACACAGCCAGACAAGATGAAACGCAATAGCCACTTCGACAATCGCGAGAGCCCCCATCGACTCGAACACGTCCAATGAAGAAAGGGCCGCGATTAAAGGAGCACAGTGCGCCAATGCTCCAACCACGTTCCACTTCCTCGCATTCGGTTGGCCCGAGCCGAGTACAAGTAATACGGCAATGATTGCCATCAACAAATAAGCCTGTATCAGCCCGACCCAGACCATCGGGTTGTGCTGCATGAAACCAAATGGCCCAGTTCCAGTCATCCAGCCAATGGTCGTCGCGACTGCGCTCCCTAACGCAACCACCGTCAAAATTGCTCCGTGGATCCGCAGCAGCCATCGTCGAAACGCGGCGATACCCGACTTGGATGGAGAAGCGGCCACGGTATTGGCGCCCATGGTGACTGATCCCTTTTGCGGGGAGGCGAAGCCGCCCCGAACAGAACGCGCGCCACCTGTAACCTGCCGCTCCCGATGTCGCGCACATTGACCAGCTAAATCCGAAAAGAGTTGCGGATCCAGGCGCCATGCTCGCAGCAGGAAGAGGAGGCCACAGGGACCCCTTCAAGGACGCGCGTCCAAGCTGGCTGTGGCCTCCCCCGCTGCGGGCGAGAAGGCATCAAGAAGTCTGCGCCGGCAGCTCGTTCCAGTAATTCGCAAGAAGGCCCAAAAGTTGCCGACATCTCCTTGCCAGCCGATGATCCGCTACTCGACTCCAAGGGCGAAGATCATGGGAAACCAGCTGACGCCGCGTCCCGAGCCAATCCGGGTCTATCTTGACAGCAGCGATATAGACAATCTGACCGATGCGAGAAAACTGGCGAAGGACGCGCGTCTCGGCGAGACCGCGGAGGCTCTGAAAGAATTGGCGGCGAAGGGCATCGCCGAATTTCGGTTCTCGTTCTTTCACGTTATCGAGCTTGCGCACGCCGACGACGTATCAAAGCCTTTTGCCCTGAGACGCGTTGAGCTGGTGAAAGCGCTATGCGGCCCAAAAGCCTTTCTGAATGCAGACGAGCTTTGGCGCCTCGAAGCCTTGTCGCTTTGCCAGGACAGCGAGCCGGAGCTGGCCAAGGGCGCGAAAGCCCGTGTCTTTGTCGAGGACGCCAGCTGGTTGCCACGAAGAGTTGTCGATGTCGCCTATCAGCTTGTCGACAGTCTGATCAGACGCTTGAAGAAACGGATAGGAGACCGGACAGGGAAAGCCCTGGAGGAAATCGGGACCAACCGGAAGAGCCGGCGCGGCATGAAGAGGAGATTGCTGGGCAGGCGAGGCGTCTCGGCCCATGGAGCAGAAATAGCGGCGACCACGCCCGATCTGTTCCTGGCCGATTGGAAACAAGCCCTTCCGCTGACGAAACGGTTTTGGGAGGAGAACTTTCCGCTTCAATACCTGAACAAACAAATCTCACTGGACGCGCTCCGAGCCGAATGCGTGGCCGGGTTTGGCGATCTCGACAATTTCATCGGCTGGTGCATCGAGTTGCCCACGCTTTCGGAGCTGCCGAAGACGATCCGGCGAGCGGATCAGGCCCAAAACTTCGATGAACTACGGGCAGATGCCCGAGAGCGCGAACGTTTGGCGAAATTACTTCTCGATCAATTGGAGCCCGAAGCACACGTCCACCATGACATCTTGAGGGAGCTGCACAAACGGCTTCAAAAGGCCACCATTCCCAGTCCAGCCAAGTCACGCCCAAAAGACCTGGAGCGACTATACGCGTCCAATCGAGAGTGGTTCACGCGGCGCGGCGTGAGCAATCAAGACTGGGAGAGTGAGGTGCTTGCCTCGCCTCTGGGTGCGCTTCCCGGCATGGATATGATGTTGCAGTTGGCGGGGGCGCAATTCGAGAAGCTGGCTTCACTCTCAAAGGATGCCAGGAAATTGAGACGCAGCGACGTCTCCGATCTGCTGCACAGTCAATATCTTCCGTATGTCGATCTCTTTCGGGCGGACAATTACACGCGTTCCCTGATTGCCAACGTTGCAATGGCGAAGCGCACGAAGCTCGTTCCGGGCACCCTTGCCTTGCCGGACATGCTCCGGGAAGAAGCGAGATCGCGCCATTTAATTTGACCCGTCCATACCACCTCCTCAAATACGGACTTTGCGCAGATCCTTGGAAACCGAACGGCCGAGTTCCGCAGAATCGAGAAACCCTTGAGCTGCGCTGCCGGCTGAACTTCTCGCTTCCACAATGGTCGGGATGCCGTTTCGTCGCGATATGCAAATGGCCGGATCTTCGTGCCTCGAGGGGAGGGCGCTGCGCGGCGTAGCGCGGATTTCGAGGCTGAAGCGGTCGGAGAGTGTTCCGTAGCCTGTCGTGAAGTGAGGCGCGAACTTGGAGTGAATGGTGAGGTCGCCAGTGGCGTAAGGCGGAATCCACAGCCTCGCGGGATCCTCCAGGACATATTCCGGACCGACGTCGTTATGCGGCAGCGTCGGCAGCAGGCGGCCGGGGTCCGGTACGATGAAGCCAAGGCCGGAATTCAAATGGGGCACGATTTGGTGAAGTGGAATCCAGATCGACAAGGGCAGATCAGGAGCCACGACTTTTGCGTCCTGATGCGCACCGACGCCGAGTGGCGTGTCGATGCCATGACGTGCGGTGCAGAACTTGAGCACGATGGCGAGATGCGATGAACCGCAGATCTCTTCGACGACATCCCAGGTCCAGGATTTAAGAAGCGCCGAGATGATGACGGCGGCCGGGAAACGATCGTGATCCCGCACCGCCCAGGGACTGTGCCAGCTGCCGGCGCCGGTTTCGTCGTCGCCCGTTTGAAGGCGCTGCCCCGCGCGTGCCAGGCCGTCCTTGGCTTCGGACGAATGGAGGACGAAGCGCCGGAAAGCCTCAGCGCACGTCGCGAGTGTCTCGGGCGCCAGCGCGCCTTTCAACATGACGACACCAGATCGCGCGAAGGCGGCCACGATCTCGGCGGGACCGCGCTGTTCCGAGAAGGAGAGGGCGTGCCGATCCCGCATGATCTCGGGATGGCTTTCGACAAGTTCCTTGAAGTTCATTCCATCCCTAAAAGACACGGGGACGGGACACCAAGAGCGTCACCGGGACTCCATGCGAAGGGTTTTTAGCGTGGCTGCCACTGGAAACAAAGTCGAACGAGCCCCGAAGGCGAAGGGGGCCGCGGCCAGGGTCCGGGACGGGCAACAAGATAAGCCATCGATGTGTGACGCGAGTCACATTTTCAGCAATGGCACTGCGATAAGGAGGATGCCTGGTCGAGCGGGTGCAATAACTTGTCGAACGCCATCAATCGTAAGCCTTTGGGCTTTGACTATTTCCGTCGCTTGAAGAAGAGCTGGCGGCGCGGCAGGGCGATCGAGTACGCGCTCATCGCCCTGTTGATTGCCTTTGCGGCATTTCAGGTCCTGCTCGCCGTCGGTGCAAAAGCCATTTGAGCCGCACTGCACCGCGACGATGCCGTCATTTCGGGACGGCCAGGGAGTAGCCGCCTTCGACTCGCTTCGCCTTGAAGGTCGTGAGCACGCCATAGGAGTCGATGCGCAGCAGGTGCTTGCACGCCGGAAAATCGGAGCCATAGAGTTCCCGCAAAGCGAGCAGCCGCTCGAGGGCGGAGCTATCGGCTTCCTCGGAGTCGTTTGCGGCTACGATGACGCGATAGTCGCCGCACATCAGCGCCAGCGCCAAACCGCTCCTGAACGCAACGAGCTCGCCGCCGCAGTCGCTCTCATCGGCCGTCATTGCCTGGCATCTGTCCAGGGCGCCGGCAATGGCCTCGCTCCGGGTCCTTGCGCGGGCGATTCCCCAGTTGCCGTTGCGCGCCACCGTGAGGACCGTCCAGTTCGTCTCTTCATCCGCCGCAGACAGGCCGGGAGCAGCAAGAAGCACTGCGAAGCACGCCATCAGAATGCGAGGGACTGCTGGCAGCTTTACGGCGCTACGCCGGAACCAGGATCGGCAGAGCATGGTGCGAACCGCGAAATGTTGCAGAGCCAGGTGCGCAGCTCCCGAAGCTGCGCGGGCCTATACCTTGGGAACAAGCGTCCACACGGGATCGAGCACACGCTGCCGGCCGCCGCCGTGAAGCGACGTCAGTCTTTCGCGATATCCCAACACCTGCACTTCCAGGATTTCCTCGAACCCCTCAGGCAGGTCGTCCGCGGTCAAGGTTGGCGCCAGGCGCATCGGTTGCTCGGAGTCCACAAGCGCCGTTGCGGCTTGCGCCATGTTCGGGCGGGCACGGAAAAGGTGAGCCAGTACCGAATTTGCCGTCATGGGAATGCTCCTACCTTCCCCTGACACGGTAGCAACATGCTCAAAGGTATCTGTGAGTTTCCCCACACTGCTGGCCGGGCGATGCAAAATGATCGGTAGGTGCTCTAGGCGTGCATGTTTGATCGGATCCGGGCCGAACGGCTGGCGCGTGAGCACGTCATTGCGCCGGTGGAAGCCGTCAGTGTAATCCGGACTCAGGTGGGGTGTGCACGACGATCAAGGAGAGACAGAGAGTGGAGTGGTTTGCGTTACGGAATTCGATCATCGTCGTTGTCGTCATGATTGCCTGGGGCTATCCGCTGTCGGTGCTGAGCAAGCGGGCCGGGCATAGTCCCGCCATCGGCTGGCTGGCCGGAACCATTGGAATAGTGATTGCCGGGCCATTCTGGTTCATGTGGTGGCTTTCGTTGGTCCGCTGGTACGTAGAGGAAGAGCCGAGGATAAGGACTTCCTAATCGCGCTGGTGTGTCGCCAGCTCATTGCAGTTCGATGCGCGACTGAACGATGACGTCGCGCCATATCGGTACCTCGCGGGCGACTCGTTCGGCCAGGCCTTCCGGTCCGCGGGCGCGCACATCGAAGCCGACGCCGCGCAACTTTTCGACGGTCGCGGGATCGGCCAAAGCCTGGAGCGTGTCATGCGCCACCCGCTGGACGATCGGCGCCGGCGTGCCGGCGGGCGCGAACATTCCCTGGAACGTTTCGGACACCAGGCCGGGATAGCCGACCTCCTGTGTCGTTGGAACGTCGGGAAGGTCGAACCAGCGCTTCTCGCCGGTGATTGCCAGCGCGCGCAGGGCGCCCGACTTTATGTGGGGATGCGCCGGCGGCAGGGCGGTGATGCCGACGGGCGTGGTATTTGCCAGCAGCGCCTGGATGGCGAGCCCGGCGCCGTTGTAGGGAATATTCTCCACGGCGATGCCGGCCTGAAGCTGCAGCAGCTCCGCCGTCAAATGCGGCGTGGAACCCTGTCCGGGATTTATGATGTTGAGCGTTTTCTTGTCGGACTTCGCGCGCGCGACGAGCTCCGCCAATGACGTAATGCCCGACGACGGCAAGACGAGAATGACATTCGGCGACGCGCCGAGCTCGGTGATCGGGATGAAATCCCGGAAGGGATCGTAGCCGGGCTCGCGATAGAGGCTCGGGTTGACGACGAAGCCGGTCGAGGCAATCAGCAGCGTATAGCCGTCCGGCGGCGACTTGGCCGCTTGCACGACGCCGATATTGCCGCCGGCGCCCGGGCGATTGAGGATGATCACAGGCTGGCCGAGCGTGGCCGTGAGCGCCGGAGAAATCATCCGCGCCATGACGTCCGTCGGACCGCCGGGCGCCGACGGAATGATGATCCGGACCGGGCGGTTCGGATAGGCCGCTTCGGTGGTTTGTGCCCGGGCGCCGGTGCCGACGGCTGCCATCGTCAGGCCAAGCATGGCTCGCCGGGTCGCCGGCAACGGACCTCTGGTCATCGCGCATTCCTCCTGGAATTGATTTGTTGTTCCCGGTCCGGTGTCGTGATGCACCGGCCGCCCTTGTCCGCAGAGCGCACTCTAGGTCGCCCGTTTGTCTCCACCAATGCGGAAGCTTCGGCCGTGGCCCATGTTTTGCTTGATGGTGCCGCATGTCGATTGGGGATTATCCTTGGGCGAAGGCCTTAGGCGCCTCGATGACCACGGAGTTGCGTCATGATGAACCTGATGACAGGGCTGCTCGGGCTGGGCGGTCATCTCGGCGGCTGGCGCCACAAGGACGCGTGGTCCGACAATGTCATGAACCTCGAGCACGCGATCGAGACCGCGCAGACCGCCGAGCGTGGGTTGTTCGATCTGCTGTTCCTGGCCGACGGCAACGCCGTGCGGCAGATGGACAAGCCGGCGCTGTTCGCCGCCAACAGCCCGTCCGACCGTCCCGCCGTCTTCGAGCCGATCACCCTGCTGACGGCCGTGGCGCAGTACACGAAGAAGATCGGCCTGCTGGCCACCGCCACCACCACCTATGACGAGCCTTACTCGCTCGCCCGCCGCTACGCGTCGCTCGATCATCTCAGCCAGGGCCGCGCCTGCTGGAATATCGTCACCACCTCCTATCCCGACGACTCGCTCAATTTCAGCCGCACCGAACACGTCGCCAAGGATCTGCGCTACGAACGCGCGCTCGAGTTCATCGATATCACCAAGGGCCTGTGGGACAGCTGGGCCGAGGACGCCTTCATCCAGAACAAGGAAACCGGCCAGTTCCTCGATCCGTCGCGAGTCCGCGTGCTGAACCACAAGGGCACGCACTTCTCCGTGAAAGGCCCGCTCAACGTCGCGCGCATGCCGCAGGGCTATCCGGTGCTGTTCACCGCCGGCCAGTCCGAGGACGGACGCGAACTCGCCGCCCGCCATGCCGACTGCATCTTCGCCGTCACCAATACCAAGCCCTCCGGCCAGGCCTTTTACGCCGACCTGAAGGGCCGTCTGGCAAAATACGGCCGTGCGCCCGATTCGCTCCGCGTCATGCCGGGCTGCGCCGTCTATGTCGGCCGCACGGCCAGCGAGGCGGACGAACTCTATGACGAGTTGCAGGCGCTGATCGCGCCCGAGCTTGGCGTGCCCTATCTGTCGAAGCTCTGCGAGACGGATATGTCGAAATACCCGCTCGACGGGCCGATGCCCGATCTGTCGACCAATGTCCTGGGCATCGCGAGCTTCCGGAACACCATCGTCGACATGGCCAAGCGCGACAGTCTCACGGTTCGCCAGACCTACGAGCGCATCCTGCCGTCGATGGGCCATGTGACCATGAAGGGCAGCGCGAAGCAGGTCGCCGACGAGATGGAGGATTGGTACACCAGCAAGGCCTGCGACGGCTTCAACATCAACATGCCGGTGATGCCGCGCAGCCTGAACGATTTCGTCGAGCTGGTGGTGCCCGAGCTGCAGCGCCGCGGGTTGTTCCGCACCGAATACAAGGGCAACACGCTGCGCGAGAGGATGGGCCTTTCGATCCCGGTGAACAGCCACTTCGCCAAATCCAGCCTGGCCGCGGAGTAACCCGAAAGATGCGTCCCCTCATCACGCGCCGCCACGCGCTTGCCGGCCTCGTCGTCACATCGCTCGCCGGCGGCCGGGCCGCCCGTGCCGACGAGCCCAAGCGCCTGATCGGCGTGATCGAGGAGGATCCGCCCTTCTTCAATCCTGCGGTGAGCTCCGGCATTTCCAGCTTCGTCGCCGGCGCGCCCTGCTACAGCGCGCTCACGCGCCTCAGTCTCGATGGCAAGATCGGCGGCGATCTCGCCGAGAGCTTCGAGGTCTCGCCGGATGGCCTCACCTATACGTTCAGGCTGCGGCCGAACATCGTGTGGCACGACGGCCATGCGTTCTCCGCCGAGGACGTGAAGTTCTCGCTGGAGCAGGTCAATTCGAAGCTGCATCCCTATCACGGCGCCATGAACGCCATCGCCCAGTTCGAGGCGCCCGACGCCAACACCTTCGTGCTGCGGCTAAAGCATCCGCAGGCGTCGCTGATCAGTACGCTGGGTAATTTCTCCGGCTGCATCCTGCCCAAGCACATCTGGGAAGGAAAGGATGCCGCGCGCGATCCGCACAACAAGCAGCCGATCGGCACCGGCCCGTTCAAGTTCGTGGAATACGTGGCGGGCGACCACATCCTCTACAAGCGCAACGACAAATATTTCCTGCCCGACAAGACGGGCTTCGACGAGCTGATGTTCCGCATCATCCCCGATCCCGGCTCGCGGATCGCGGCGCTGCAGAACGGCGAAGTCGACATGATCTACAGCAGCGCGATCCCGGCCACCGAGGTGGCGCGGGTCGGCAAGTTCCGCGGCATCAAGCTCAAATTCACCAAGGTCCAGACGGCGGGCTACCAGGCCTATATCAACATGCGCAATCCTCCGTTCAGCGACCGCCGCGTGCGCCAGGCGCTGGCCCACACGATCGACCGCGCCTTCATCCGCAGCACCGTCTTCCCCGGCCTGTCGGAGAACATGATCGGACCCGTGCCGCCGACCTCGCCCTTGCACAACAAGGCGCTGGCCGACTACGCGCTCGATCCGGCAAAGGCCAACGCGCTGCTGGATGAGGCGGGATTTCCGCGCAAGGCCGACGGCACCCGCTTCGAGCTGCGCTACGTCTACGGCGCCAACGACCTGCCGGCGGCCAAGATCGGCGACATCATGTCCCGCAACCTGGCCGGCGTCGGCATCAAGGTGATCGCCCGGCCGCTCGACCGCGGCGCGTGGATCCAGGTGGCGTTCGCCAACAACGAGTTCGACATGACGTCGGCGTCGTTCTCCCTGGGCCCCGATCCCGACGTCGGCATCGAGCGCTTCTACAACTCGAACAACATCTTCAACATCGTGGGCGTCAACAACAGCAAGTACATCAACCCGGAAGTCGACAAGCTGTTCGACGAGCAGCGCGTCCAGACGGACTTCGCCAAGCGCAAGGCGATCTACGATCGCATCCAGGAAATCGTCTGGAACGACATCCCGGTGTTTCCCTTCTGCACCTATACCCTGCCAGGCGCCTATAACGGCGAGGTCGTGAGCGGCATCTTCGACGGCGAAGCGAGCAACCGCGAGGATTTCGCGTTTGCCAAGCCGGTCAAGGCTTAGTCATCGCTGGGGGCGCGCCACTCCAGTGGCGCGATCATGCTCTTCAGGACCGCGAGCGTCCCGCTCGCTCAGGATCATGAGCGAGCGGGACGCTCGCG
>Ga0208989_10000528_pt1 | contig 11202 bp, 9 predicted proteins | sample MedBloCAOM3_M1_FD_187852 | JGI IMG/M metagenome (GOLD analysis project Ga0208989, IMG submission 187852) | Forest soil microbial communities from El Dorado National Forest, California, USA - Mediterranean Blodgett CA OM3_M1 (SPAdes) (version 2) | ecosystem: Environmental > Terrestrial > Soil >...
AATTCGACGCACCGAAATTCACTTGGCTCGGCAGCATTTCGCAGGAGGTGAGCGTCTGCGCCTTCATCAAGGCCGCCGGCATCAAAACCTGGCAGGACATGCAGACGAAGCGATCCGTCATTGGCGCCTCCGCCGGCGGCGCGGAAAGCGATGTCTTTCCCAACGTGCTGCGCAAATTGTTCAATCTGCCCTTGAGCATCGTCACCGGTTATCCCGGCGGCACCGAGATCATCCTCGCGATGGAGCGCCACGAGGTCGACGGCCGCTGCGGCTGGTCTTGGACGAGCCTGCTGAGCCGCAGCAAGGCCCTGCTGGACAACAAGCAAATCGACATCACGCTTCAGATCGGTTTGCAGAAGGACAAGACGTTGCCGGACGTCCCTTTGATCATGGACCTGACCGATGATGCGCAAATGAAAGCCGCGCTCAGGCTGATTGTTTCCCGCCAGAGCATTGCCCGACCGTTCGCGGCGCCGCCGGGCATCCCCGCGGAGCGGGCACGCCTGCTACGCGCGGGCTTCGACGCCACCATAAAGGATCCCGAATTCCGCGCCGAAGCGAGCAGACTCAATCTCGACGTGGAGCCGGTCAGCGGCACCGAGGTCGAGGCCCTGCTCAAGGAGATTTATGCCTCGCCACCCGAGGTCGTGAAGCTCGCAACCGAGCTGGTGCGCGAAGGGCCATGAGGTGGCGAAGGCTGGGGCGCAAGCGGCTCTGCCTCACGCGAGGCAGCCGCCCGCCCTGCCCCAGACAACGCAGAAGCCGGGCAAGGCCGGGTTCCCGAGAGCGGGACCACACCGAAAAGCGGTGCCCCGCGCCCAGAGCCCACCACGCGTCTTGCGGAATCTTACGAGGAACTTCCGCCCTCCGAACCACCGCCGCTCGACGATGGCGACGATGAGGGCTCGGAGCCATAAGACGGCATTGTCGGCGCGGGTGCCGGAGCCGGCTTCGGCGCGGGCGGTTTCCGCGGGGCAGCAGCTTTCGGAGCAGCGGCTTTCGGAGCAGCAGCTTTCGGAGCAGCAGCTTTCGGAGCAGCAGCCTTGGCCTTCGGCTTCGTCTTCTTAGCCGACTTCTTGGCCGTGCTCTTCTTCGCGACTACTCGCTTCTTCTTACGGGCCGGGGCTGCCTTCACCCGCTTCTTCGCTTTCTTGGTCTTCGACTTTGCCTTCTTCGCTTTCTTCGCCATGATCGCCTCCCGATCGTTGCGCCTCAGGATACGGTTCGCCAACGCTACTATCCGTCACATCGCCACCGCGGCAGCTTCTCCCGCCGTGCTGGAAACCCCCCTCCCGGCAAACGCTTCGGGCGCGGGGCCTCCGGTCGCCCAGTCGATCAGCTCGACTGTGTGAACGACCGGGATCGCCGTGCCCGCAGCGATCTGCGTCATACAGCCGATGTTACCGGCAGCGATCACGTCGGGCTTGAGCTTTTCGATATTGCCGACTTTACGCTCGCGCAACCTCCTCGCAAGCTCCGGCTGGAGAATGTTGTAAGTGCCGGCCGAACCACAGCACAAATGTGCTTCCGCTACATCTTTCACCACGAATCCAATCTTGGAAAGCAATTCTTTCGGAGCGTGCGCGATTTTCTGGCCATGCTGCAGCGAGCACGCCGAGTGATAAGCAACGACAAGGCCAATCGTGTCGCGCACCGACGATAATTTGAGAAGGCTCAGGTACTCGCTGATGTCCAAGGCGAGCCGCGAAACCCGCGCGGCCTTGTCGGCATAGGCCGAATCAGTGCGCAGCAGGTGGCCATAGTCCTTGACCATGGTGCCGCAGCCCGAGGCCGTGACCACGATCGCGTCAAGACCCTCGCCCTCGAGCTCGGCGGTCCAGGCATCGATCCGTCGGCGGGCGGCGGCCACAGCCTCTTGCTCGCGCCCCATGTGGTGGACGAGCGCGCCGCAGCAGCCATCCTCGGCCACGATCACCTCGATGCCGTGGCGGGTCAGAAGGCGGATGGCCGCCGCATTGATCGAAGGGGCAAGCACCGGCCCGACACAGCCGTCCAACAATGCGATGCGCCCGCGCCGGGGGCCCGCCGGCGAAAACCGGCGTCGGCCCTGCCCGGTCGCGTTCACGGGCAGCCGGGCCGGCGCCAATCGCAGCATGGCCGCGACCGGCTCGAGCCCGAGCGCAGCGAACAAGCGGGCAAAAGGCTTGCCTAGCCGCGCGGCGCCGAGTGCCCGGCGGAAGCGACGGTTGTGCGGCAGCACGCTGGCCAGGATCGCGCGGAGCAAGCGATCGGCAAGGGGTCGCGTATAGGTTCGTTCGATGTGGTCGCGCGCGTGGTCGACGAGGTGCATGTAATGCACGCCCGAGGGGCAGGTGGTCATGCAGGCCAGGCACGACAGGCAACGGTCGATATGCTTGACGACCTCGGCCGTCGCCGGCCGGTCGTTCTCCAGCATGTCCTTGATCAGGTAGATGCGCCCGCGCGGGGAATCGAGTTCGTCGCCGAGCAGCACGTAGGTCGGGCAGGTCGCGGTGCAGAACCCGCAATGCACGCAGGTGCGCAATATCCCCTCCGCTTCCGCGGTATTCGGGTCGGCGAGCTGCGCAAGGGTGAACGAAGTCTGCATGCTTACACGGACGAAACCACCACCTCAGCCGTCATGTCCGGCCCGCCCCGCGCATCGATCTTATTGCGCCGCAAGTCGAGTAAACCCGACTTGCGGTGTCAAGCCCGGTCATCACGAGAAACACTCTCATCACACGCCCGCCCACATCCGACCGGGATTGAGCACGCCCTTGGGATCGAAGCTCTCCTTGACTCGCTTCGTCAATGCCGCGAGCCCCGCCTCCTGCGGGGCGAATACGGCGATCGCCGCGCGCATCGAGGCCGGCGCACGGATAAGGGTGGCATGCCCGCCGGTTGCCGCAACAGCGGAGCCGATGCGCGCGGCGCCGGCATCGTCGGACGCGGCGAGCGCAAGCCAGAGGAGGCCGCCGGCCCAATCGTAAAGCACCTGCGCCCCGGCGATCGCCGCGCCCAGCTCCGCTCCGCGGTTTGGCGCCGTCGAGATGCGCCAAAGCGGCCGCTCCAGGCCCTCGCGCCCGGCGGCAAAGGGCGTTACGTCTCGCACCGCCTTCCAGAACGCGCGCGAGACCGGCGCATCGATCGTGGCGAGGTCGCCGAACGGTTTCATCAACCCTTGGAGCGCGCCCCGGCGGTGCACCACCGAGGGGGAGAAGCCTTCGAGCCGCAGTGCCGTAATGCCGCCGCCGGCACCCGCGACCGCGGGAATAGACGTGGCCACCTCCGGCGGCAAATGCGCCGCGCCCGAGACGTCGCAGGCAGAGCCCATGGCGCTTGTCATCGCCTCGACGGCCTGCGCCGGTTCGAGGCCGCGGATCAGGAGCGTTTCCTCGGTCTCCGCCACGGGCAGCACCTTGATCGTCACCTCGGTCATCGCGGCGAGCGTCCCCCAGGAGCCCGCTATCAGCTTGCAGAGATCGTATCCGGTCACGTTCTTCACGACCCGGCCGCCGGATTTGAAGGTTTCACCGCGGCCAGACACCGCGGAGAAGCCGAGGAAATGGTCGCGCGCGGCGCCGGCCTTGATACGACGCGGGCCGGAAAGATTTGCCGCCAAGGCGCCGCCGATCGTCCCGCGGCCGGCGACGCCGCCGAGGAGGGTCGCGTAGTCCATCGGCTCGAACGCGAGTTGCTGGCCCTTGGCCGCGACCAGGGCTTCGATCTCGGCCAATGGCGTCGCTGCTTTCGCCGACAGGACAAGCTCCTCAGGCTCGTAGAGTGTGATCCCGCTGAGTGCGGAGAGGTCGAGCGTGAGGTCGGTTTGCGCCGGCCGGCCGATGGCGCGCTTCGAGCCGTGACCCACGATCTCCGCGGCCTTGCCTTCGGCCAGCACCCATTGCACCGCCGCCTCGACGTCCTTGGCATCGCGGGGTTGCAGAGTATCGGCCATTGGCAGCCCGTTCACCGCTCCCCGCCTGTAGGGCGAGGTCGATGGTCGAGACGGAGCGCAACGATGCAAACTGGCCGGGTTGCGCGAACTCCGCGAACGACCCGGCGATTGGAAAATCCGTTCCCCCCGACCCGCTCCCCGCACGCGATCGGAGGACGAGGAGCCCACGTAACGTTCGGTGCATCCGGCATCGAGGATTCAGAACCTGGGAATATCGGGAAACGCGACCTTGCCGGCGTGGACGTGGATGCGCCCGAGTTCGGCACAGCGGTGCAGTGTGGGAAAGACCTTGCCCGGGTTGAGCAGGCCGCGGTCGTCGAATGCGCATTTGAGCCGCTGCTGCTGAGCGAGATCGGCCTCGGTGAACATCGCGGGCATCAGGTCACGCTTTTCCACGCCGACGCCATGCTCGCCTGTGAGCACGCCCCCCACCTCCACGCAGAGCTTGAGAATCTCGGCGCCGAACGCCTCCGTCCTTTCAAGCTCGCCCGGCTTGTTGGCATCGTAAAGGATGAGCGGATGGAGATTGCCGTCGCCAGCGTGAAAGACGTTGGCGACGCGCAGGCCATAGGCCTGGGACAGCTCGCGCATGCGATGGAGCACCTGTGGCAGCCGCGCCCGCGGGATGGTGCCATCCATGCAATAGTAGTCGGGCGAGATGCGGCCAACAGCCGGAAACGCCGCCTTGCGCCCGGCCCAGAACAGGAGCCGCTCCTCTTCGGAGCTGGAGACGCGGCAGGTCACGGCACGGCAGCCTTTGGCGATTGCCTCGACGCGCGCGACCAGGTGGTCGGCCTCGGCTTGCGGACCGTCGACCTCGACGATCAGCAAGGCCTCGACCTCGAGCGGATATCCGGCATGCACGAATTCTTCGACCGCGTGGATCGCCGGGGCGTCCATCATCTCCATGCCGGCGGGGATGATGCCCGCGCCGATGATCTTGCTCACGCATTCGCCGGCATCCTCGGAAGAGGCAAAGCCGACCAGCACGGCGCGCGCGCATTCCGGCTTCTTCAGGATACGCACCGTAATCTCGGTAATGACGCCCAGCAGGCCCTCCGAGCCGGTAACGACGCCGAGGAGATCGTAGCCGCCGGCGTCGAGATGCTTGCCCCCGATGCGGATGACCTCGCCCGTCATCAGCACCAGTTCGCAACCGAGCAGGTTGTTGGTGGTCATGCCGTATTTGAGGCAGTGCACGCCGCCGGAATTTTCCGCCACATTGCCGCCGATGGTGCAAGCAATCTGCGAGGACGGATCGGGCGCGTAGTAAAAGCCGGCTTGCTCAACCGCCTGGGTCACCGCCAGGTTGGTCACGCCCGGCTCGGCGACGGCAACGCGGTTTGCGAAGTCGATCTCGCGAATGCGATTGAACTTGGCCATGCCGAGAAGGACGCCGTCCTCGAGTGGCAGGGCACCACCTGAGAGCGAGGTGCCGGCCCCGCGCGGCACCACCTTGATGCGCTCGGCGTGGCAGAATGCGAGCACGCGGCTCACCTGATGCGTCGTCTCGGGCAGCACGACCACCATGGGAAGCTGGCGATACGCGGTAAGGCCGTCGGACTCGTATGGTCGCATCTCCCGCTCGGCGGCGATCACGCCCTCGCCCGGCACGATGGCACGCAACCCCGCCACGATGCGGTCGCGGCGGGCAAGCACGGTTTGATCGGGCGCGGGCATTGCGACTGTCACCTGCGCGCTCCTTCGATGGGCCGACCGGGACGGGTTCGTTACGCCGTATTTATAGCGGCAAAGCGGCACGAAATCGCGTCATTCCGCCGAATACGCCTGGCATCGTCCCGGCGAACAAATTGTCGACTTGGGCGGTTGACCTGTAGTCAGTTTGACGCCATTCGAACATTGGGATCGCTGTTGATCAGCTGATGCCAGTGGCGAGTTTCGTCCGGTCTGCGGCCGTCCGGCATCGGCGGGCGCCGGACCGGGGCACCGTACTGTCGGGAACAGGAGAAAATGATGAGGACATGGGTGATTGCTGGGATTGCTCTGGCGGCTTCGACGGGCACGACCTTGGCGCAAGATGCCGCTGCCGGCGAGCAAGTATTCAAACGATTTTGCTCCCCCTGCCACGACATCGGGGAAGCGGCAAAAGTCAAGCTCGGGCCTCCGCTCAACGGCGTCGACGGCCGCAAGGCCGGCAGCTTCGAGGGCTTCAACTACTCCCCCGCCAATAAGTCCTCCGGCATCACCTGGAGCGACGAGACGTTCCCAAAATATATCCGTGCTCCGATGCAGGAGATGCCGGGCACCCGGATGGCATTTGTCGGCGTGAAGAACGACAAGGACATCGCCGATCTTTGGGCCTACCTCAAGCAATACGGACCGGACGGCGAGAAGAAGTAAGGGGCGCATGGCAGGCGCCACGGCTTGCGCCGCCTGCCGTCCAACCGACCTGCAACCCAACGCAGTCAAGCCCGGCAGATCGCGTAAACTCGGTTGCGTCGCGACCTCAGCTATCTGCGCCTTGCGCAAGACGCTTCTCCGCGTTTGCGGGGGAAGTCCCTTTTCGGAGGGAACGCTTCCCACCCGTGGGGACAGATCGCGGGCCGATGGCGTAAACTTGCCCGCGTTCGCATCCGACGGGTTGCCGCGCGCCCCGCCGAGTCACGAGGAGGTCGAGCATGCTCAAGGATGTCGTCGTCAACCTGTCAGGCCGAGCCCCGCTGGACTTCGCGGCCGATTATGCGACCTCGATCGCCGCGACCTTCGGCGCGCACGTCACCGGTATTGCATTCCTGTACGAGCCGGTCATTCCCGACGGCACGCTCGGCGGCGTTCCGGTCGACCTGATCGAGCTGCAACGCGAGGAAAACAGCAAGATTGCCCGTGACGCCATCAGCCGATTCGAAGCGGGCGTGAAAAAGGGCGGGGTTGCCGCGGAAACACGCCAGCTCGATGCCACCTTCGGTGGCGCCGCTACGCTGTTCGCCCAGGTCGCGCGGCGCTTCGACATCTCCGTTGTCGGGCAGGCGCAACGCGACCAGGGAGCGACCGACGAGCTGATCATCGAAGGCGCGCTGTTCGAATCCGGGCGTCCCGTCATCGTCGTACCGTACATCCAGAAGAGCGGCCTGACGCTCGAGCGCGTGCTCGCCTGTTGGGACGGCGGGCGCACGGCGGCGCGCGCCATTGCCGACGCCATGCCGTTCCTCGAGCGCGCCAAGGCTGTCGACCTGGTGATCGTCGCCGAAGAGCGAAAGAACGACGAGATTACCGGCGTCCGGATGAGCGAGCATCTCACACGACACGGCGTCGCGGTCAGTGTCAAACGCATCGCCAGGGGCGATCTTTCCGTCCAGGACGTCATCCTGTCCTACGCGGCCGACAGCGGCGCGGACCTCATGGTGATGGGCGGGTACGGGCATTCGCGCTTGCGCGAGTTCATCCTCGGCGGCGTCACCCGCGGCATTCTCAATTCGATGACTGTGCCGGTGCTGATGTCGCATTAACCGGCCTTACCGACCAAGCTATTGCCGGAGCGTCCATTTTTCCAAGCGGAACTCCCATTCCGCTGGAGCGTTATCTGGCCAACTTCCCCCCGGTATCGTTCGACCCCGTCGGGTCAGCCGCTGCTACATTCGTTGGTCAGCTCAATGGACTACGCCTTCGCAGTCAGGCCGAAGAAGCAGGGTCCACGCATGGCCGGCGCGTTCACGTTTGGAATGGAAGAAGAGTATTTCCTGGTCGATGCGGAGACGAAGGTCGTCGCCCGCGACGTACCGCTGGAATTCTTCGACGCTGCCAAGAAGGCGAGCGATGGCCGAGCCTCAACGGAATTTCTGCAGCCGCAGATCGAGGTGATCTCCTCGCCGCACGTCAACATGGCGGATGCGCGCGCCGAGCTGCGCACGCTGCGTCGCACCGTTTCGACCATCGCCGCCGGATACGGCCTTGCCATCCTGGCGGCCGGCACCCACCCGACGGCCTTCTGGCGCGAGGCACAGCAGACCGACAAGCAACGCTACGACACCGTGATGGACGACCTGCAGATGATCGGCCAGCGCGACCTGCTGTGCGGATTGCACGTCCATGTCGAACTGCCCGATCCGGACCAGCGCGTCGACGTCATGTATCGGATCTTGCCCTATCTGCCGTTGCTGCTGGCGCTCTCGACCTCTTCCCCGTTCTGGCAAACGCGGCGGACCGGGCTGAAGGGCTACCGGCTCGCCGCCTATGACGAACTGCCCCGCACCGGGTTGCCCGAGCTCTTTCGCACCCGGGAGGAGTTCGACGCCTATGTGGCGGCGCTGGTGCGCGCTGGCGTCATCAAGGATTCGAGCTATGTCTGGTGGGCCGTCCGGCCCTCGCTCAACAACCCGACATTGGAGCTGCGCGCACCCGACTCCTGCACGCTGGTCGAGGATTCGATTGCCATTGCCGCGCTCTATCGCACGCTCGTCCGCCACCTCCATGTCAACCGCAGTCGCAACTGCGATCTCGACGCGGTCGGGCGCGCAATCATCATCGAAAACAAGTGGCGCGCGCAACGCTACGGGGTACAGGGGACTTTCGTCACCGAGGATGGCGCGGTCACGGTCGCGGACATGCTCGAACGCGTGATCTCCGATACGGCGCCCGACGCTGCCGCGCTCGGCTGCACCGCTGAGATCAACCGCTGCCGTGCGATCGTCGGGGCGGGCACGTCCGCCGACGCCCAGCTTGCCGTGTTCGAGGCACACTCGAAGAGCGGGAGCCGGGACGCCGCGTTGCGTGCAGTGACCGAGTGGATTGCCGCCGCGACCCTGCAGTGAACGGCTCGTTGTGCTGAACGGCTACTTGTCACCGCTCGGCAACACCGTCTGAACCACCAGGCCGCGGGCGCGCGCGTCCACCACCCCGAGCCCGCGCAACGCAAACAGCGTCAGGGCCTGCACCCGCACGCGCGCCTTGGCCGGATCGTCAGGGGCCGCAGGCGCAAGCGAACCGATCAGCCCCTCGATTAGCGCTCCAACCAGCGCGGCGGCGGCGAGCGCCACGTCCTGCTCGGGGAGGCGTCCACCCGCGTGGGCATTGCGAATGAGCTTGTTGAATTCGTTGACCAGCGCCTGCCGGTAGGAGGCGCGCGCGGCGTCGACTTCCGGCTCGACCGGCTCGGCCATGAGCGCGAAAGCCAGCCGCCGACTGGCAAGGGCGCGCGCCGCGAACGTGGCGATAGCAGCTGCCAGCGCCGAAAGCGGGCCTGGCGCCGCCTTCGCCGCGCTCTCCAGCGCGGCGAGTTCGCGCGCGGAAAACGCCGCCACCAGCGCGGCGACCAGATCAGTCTTGGCGGGGAAATAGCGATAGACCGTACCGGCCGCGATCCCGGCGCGAGCGGCGACCGGCGCGATCTGAACCGCAGCCATGCCGCCTTCGGCCGCGGCATTGCTGGCGGCCGCGAGAATTGCATCACGGCGGGCGGCAAGCCGACGGACCACATTTTCGGTTTGGCGGTAGGGCATGCGAATCTGCCTCGCCCCGAACAAATGAGGCATGATTCACAAATACGCAATGGCATTGATGTGCAATCTATTCAAACGCGCGATGCACTCGAAGGCCGCACCTCCTGCTGCGATGGCCCTGCCTGGCCCACGATGGTATCGTCACCCGCAACAACGACAACCGATGGGAGGAGACATGAACCGATGGGAGGAGACATGAACCGATGGGAGGAGACATGCGCGCCTTGCGGTGGGTAGTGACCTGCACCGTCTTGCTTGCCGCCGGAACGGCGTATGGCGCCGAACCGGTGAAGATCCGCGCCAGCTGGATCGTGGCGCCGTCCGACTGGACGCCGCTGCTGCTGGAAAAGCCCGAACTGATGAAGAACAATGGCAAGACTTACGCCTTTGAACCGCAGCGCTTCCAAGGCACGCCTGCCGTCATCACGGCGCTGGCGAACAACGAGATCGAGCTCGGCAACCTTGCCTTTTCCTCGCTCGCAATCGCAATCCAGAACGCAGGCTTGGAGGATTTGCGCATCGTCGGCGACCAGTTCAAGGACGGCACCGACGGCAACTACAGCAACCAGTTCTTCGTGCTCAAAGACAGCCCGGTGCAGAAGGTCGAGGATCTCAAAGGCAAGATCGTAGCCACCAACGCGGCCGGCAGCGCCGTCGACATCGCCATGCGCGCGATGCTGCGCAAGCACGGACTCGAGGACAAGCGCGACTACACCCTGGTCGAGGCGCCGTTCCCCTCCATGAAGGCCATGCTGGCGCAGAAAAAAACCGATCTCGCGTCGTTCGTGGCGCCGTTCTCGTTCGATCCCGAGCTCAAACAGATCGCGAGGCCGCTGTTCAGCCAGCGCGAGGCGCTCGGCCCGACACAGATGATCGTGTGGGTGGCGCGCGCCGGCTTCCTGCAGAAGAACCGCGCCGCCATGGTCGATTTCCTGGAGGATTCGGTGCGAGTGGTGCGCTGGTATCTCGATCCCAAGAATCACGACGAAGCCGTGCAGATCGCGGCCAAAGTCACCAAGCTGCGCCCGGAACTGTTCGCGGGCTGGCTCTTCACCGACAAGGAATATTCGCGCAGTCCCGATCTCCTGCCCGACATGGCGGCGCTGCAGTCCAACATCGACGTGCAGCGCGACCTCGGATTCCTCAAGGGCCCGATCGACGTTCAGAAATACGCCGATCTGAGCATCGTGCGGGAGGCGGCGCAGCGCCTGAAGTGATCAGGCCGCAAGCAGGAGATGAGGCAAAACTCTCGGGCATCGTGGAGCACTGATATCCGCTCGCGTGGATGACGACAGCGGAGCAAGTCGAGCGAGGAGATTAAGAATGCCACCCACCGCTGCGGTCAGCCGAGCCGCAAAGCCCAATATCGCCCCCGCCGAATGGGAGCAGCGCGTCAATCTCGCGGCCTGCTACCGGCTGGTCGAGCATTTCGGCTGGACCGATCTGATCTACACCCACATTTCGGCACGCGTTCCGGACGAGCCCGGGCATTTTCTGCTCAACCGCTTCGGGCTGCTGTTCGACGAGGTGACCGCCTCCAATCTGATCAAGGTCGATCTCGAGGGCAATCTGGTCGATGAGCCCGACGCTCCCATGCACCAGGCCGGCTTCGTCATTCACAGCGCGATCCATGGCGGTCGCGATGACGTCGACTGCGTCATCCATACCCATTCCAAAGCTGGGGTCGCGGTCGCGGCCATGAAGGATGGGCTGCTTCCGCTGAGTCAGCACGCGCAGCTGTTCTACGGACGCGTGAGCTATCACGACTACGAGGGGCTCGCGATCGACATCGACGAGCGGCAGCGGCTGGTG
>Ga0208989_10000529_pt1 | contig 11192 bp, 7 predicted proteins | sample MedBloCAOM3_M1_FD_187852 | JGI IMG/M metagenome (GOLD analysis project Ga0208989, IMG submission 187852) | Forest soil microbial communities from El Dorado National Forest, California, USA - Mediterranean Blodgett CA OM3_M1 (SPAdes) (version 2) | ecosystem: Environmental > Terrestrial > Soil >...
ACACAATGTCGATCTTGCGGGTGCGCTAGGAAACGCTGCGGCACTCACGTGGCACAGCCCGATCAACACAAAATTTCCCGCTAACAACGTCGCTCGTGTGGATCTCTTTCCGAGTGCGCGCGGCTGGAGCGCGCCGACAGTGCTGATGTTACACGCGCTCATGTCAGCGACGCACATTGGATATCGCCGTAGCGCCGCGCGCTTTAACGAGCTCGGTTGGAACGCCTGTTTCGTGCATTTGCCATATCACTACTCGCGTGTCCCGCGCGGCTACTGGAATGGCGAACTCGCCATCACGGCCGATCTCATCCGCAACGCCGAGGGCTTGCGTCAAGGGGTGCTCGAAGTGCGACAACTCATCTCGGCATTACGCGCGCACGGTTGCCGCGAGTTCGGCTTACTCGGCGCGAGTTACGGCGCGTGGATCGGTGCGCTGCTCGCTTGCGTGGAGCGCGATCTGCGTTTCGTGGCGTTGATGGCGCCGATCGTCAACGTCGAACACGCCATTTGGCAAAGTCCGGCTGCGATTTTCATGCGACGCGAGCTGCGACGCGTAAAAATCGAGCCGGCCCTCGTGGCGCGGCATTTTTATCTTAGCTCGCCAATGCATAACCAGCCGCTCTGCGACGCCGCCCGCGTGCTGTTCGTCGCTGGCGATTTCGATTCGATCGTTCGTCCCGCGGACATCGAAGCCATTCATCAAAAATGGCGCGGCTCGGAATTGCTCCGCGTTCCCCAAGGGCACTTTGGCTATCGCATGCTGCGCGAAACGATCGCGCGATTGAAAGAGCGAGGGCTGTAGATGTCGATCTTGTGCAGGGGTAAGCAGATTGTTCAGCGCGTTTGACGAATGCCATCAGCTTGAGCCGTGGCGGCCAGCGTATGATTCGTTCGCACTTTCAAGACAATCGCCCGGGAGCTTATTCGAGCCAGTCCATCGCCGCGAGAATGTGACGGAACTGTAGATCATCGATCGAAAGCGCGGGCAACCATTCACCGATAGGTTCGCGTCTCCACCAAGCCTTATCTTCAAGTGGCGCGAATTGATAGCGATAAAGTCGCGCGCGGATGTAACGGGGCGGCGCGTTGGGAAACGGATTGTTCGCGATCAGCGAAAGCGTGCCGGCATCGTTGTGAAGGAGTTTCCAAACGAAATGCAGCGTCCAGGGATATTGCGCCGGTGACGCCATGGCAGCAAACCAGATTTGCCAATCGATCCGGCATTGATATGGCGCGATGATCGCGGGGCGCCGATTCGGATCACCCGGCTTGGCTTTGAATTCATACTCCTTCCATCGCGTGTCGCCGGTAATGAAGGCGTCATCCGTCCCTTCGAAAACGATTTCGGGACGTTCGCGTCCAACCGTGCCGAACGCGCCGTAAGTGTTCACGAGATCGAGCGGATCATAGGAATAATTCATCAACTGACGGCCGGAAGCGAGATTGAGCACTGGCGCGATGCTTAGGTAGGCAACCAGGATCGACAACGCGATGGCGAGTCCATTCTGGACACGCAACGGCTCGGATTCTACAGCCGCTCGTTCAGCGCGGCTGACGATTGCTTTTGGAAGAATACGTCGAAGCAATGTGTCGTCGAAACAGGCAAGGAACGGAATGATCGTGACGTAATTCAGAAACGACAGGTTGCCACTGATGAGAAGAAAGATTTGAAATGTAACGAGCATGACGCCGGCGACGTGACGCGCATGACGCGGTCCGAAAGAAAACCACGGCACGATCAATTCGATGAAATGGTTCCAGGCCGTTTCGAACTTGTGAAACCATTGCGGCGCGAAATGCAGATAGCGACTGATCGGATTTGGGATGGGTTGCGTTTCGTAATGATAGTAAAGACAGGTGAGATCGCGCCAGCATGGGTCGCCACGCATTTTGATGAGACCGGCGCCGATCATGATTCGAAAGCCCAGCCAGCGAAAAAGCCAGATGACGAGCAACGGTGGCGGTCTTTTCGGGAACGGCCGTGCATCGAGCAACGGGCAGAGAAAGATCGACAGGAACCCGGTCTCGAGCAGTTGAATCTCCCAGCCATAGCCGTACCAAATTTGCCCGATGTGAACGATTGACATGTACATCATCCAAAGAACTGCGAGAATGATGGCGTTGGCGTAACCGGCGAGAACGACAAGCGCCAAACCGAAACCGACCCAGGCGAAGATCGACAATCCACTATCGGAGAGACCGAACCAAAACAGCGTCGGCACGTGCCGCATCCCCGAAGTCGGCGAACCGAGTTCTGTTTGAACGGAAGTGAGAAAGCGCGTGGCCGGCGTCAGGCCGTGCTCGCCGATCAATGGCACAAGCTGTTGCGCCGCGACCAGAAATGCAACCGCGTAAACGAACCCGAGCAAACGGAGGATGACGAAGCGCGTTAGCCAATAAGAATTTCCGCCGGTAAACAGTTTTGCAAAAACATCCATCAATCGCTTGTCCGACAGGATTAACACGCTTTCAAAGATTAGAAGAGAAGCTCAGATGCGCCTCGTCTGTTGAATCCAGTCAATCCTGCAAATCCTGTCCAGACATCAGAAGAGACCGATGCGCTTCAAGATCGCAATGAAACGCGGATTGGAGCGAAGCGAATCCCATCTCGGATCGACTTTCAGGATAGTCACCCGCACATCGCGCTCTTCGCAAGCTTTCTCCAGCCAGGACAACGCTTCGTTTTGGTCGCCGAGGCCGGTGTAGACCATCGCGACATTAAAAGGCGGAATGTAATGTTGGACCGACAAGCCCTTTAATTCATCCAGCACCGCGCGAGCTTTCGCCTTGTCACCAGCCAAGGCCGCGGCGTAACCGATCGACGCAATCGCTTCCGAATTTCCGTGTGATAGGTCTCTGGCCTTGACGAACGCAGCGACGGCTTCCGGATATTTCCGCTGCTGGATATAAACTTTTCCCAAGATGAGATGGGTTATCCAGAAGGTCGGATCGAGTTGGAGGGTTTTTTCCAATCGCCCAATCGCTTCATCGTCGCGCCGAGCGTGATGTAAAAACATTCCCTCAATCGCACTGAATAGGAAAAAGACAGGATCGAGCTCCACCGCCCGCGCGCCTTCGGCGATGGCTTCGTCATGGCGTCCCAGATCCGAAAGAACCTGAGCGAGAGCGAAATGGGAATACGCAGAATTTGGGTTTAGGGCAATAGCGCGTTTGGCCTCCCGTTCCGCGGCAACCCAGTCCCACTCGTACCAAATGAGACTGAACGACAACGAGGCATGGCCTTCGGCAAGCGAATCATCAATTTCCAACGCCTTCCTTGCGGCCGCGGTCGCCTGCGGCAGGGAATCTTTGGAAGCCACGTCTGACGTGATGGCCAGAGACCGATTCGCTTCAGCCAACCCGAAGTAGGCCGGGGCATAATCGGGATCGAGATCAATCGCCTGCTGATAAAAACCAATGGCCGTCCTGATCTCCGGCGGAATGAGCCGGGCGTAATGATAACGTCCAGTGAGATAAAGTTGGTAGGCCTCCAGGTTTTTCGTGTCCCGCTTCGTCAACCGTCTCTTCTCTTCTCCGCTCAACCGCAGGGCGAGCGCGTCCGCTACTTTTTCGGAAATTGCATCTTGGACGGCAAAAACGTCCGTGAACTTTTCATCGAACGTGCCCGCCCAAAGCGAAGCGCCATCGGCGACGTTAATCAAACGAGCCGTGACGCGAATGCGATCGGCTACTTTCTGGACGTTACCTTCCAGGACCGAACTGACCTGTAATTCGCGGCCAGCGGCGGAAGAATCTTGCTCCAGTCCGCTATATTTGCGCACCGCGTTCAGCGAGGAGACGATGATTTGCCGACTGTTGCTAAGTTTGGCGATCAAGGTATCCGCCATTCCCAGCTCAAGAATCTGGTCGCGGTTGTCCGGCAGCAGCGGCTTGAACGGCAGCACCGCGATTCGTTTTTCCGTGCCGATGCTGATTGTCGATCTTGGCAAGTTGCGATGGAAGGAGATCCAGACTCCGCACACAAGTAACAAGGCCGCGGCCAGGAGCGCCGGAATTCGCAGACTTCGGAATCTCGGAGATCTAGCGACCGCAGTTTCCTTTTCTTTCCTGAGCTTTTCCGGAATCGCGGGGTTGCCAATGTCATCGGTGTAGAAATTGACGATGTCGATCTTCGCGCCGTGTTTCACTTCGCATTGGCCAAGATCGTGCAAATGCGGTCGCCAACTGCCGTACTGCGCGAGATCATCGGCGATCCTTTTTGAAAGAAGAATGTGACCGGCGTCGCCGCAATCCATGACGCGCTGCGCCATCGTAATTCCGGCGCCGGCGATATTTGATCGATCATTCACATCGACAACTTCGTCCACCGGGCCACTGTGAACACCCATGCGCAATGGCAGATTGGGGTAATTCTTTAACGCTTTGCTGATTTCCGACGCGCATCGAACGGGCGCATCTGGAGTCGTAAAAAATGCGAGTGCCATTCCATCGCCGGTGGGAAGTCGAGTAAGTTTGCCCGCCGCTTCCGCGGAACGTACTTGCTCCGTGCTGCGGACGATTTGATTGAGGTCCCTCAACAACTCGCTCTGCTCATTGGTCAGGAGTTTTGAGGAACCGACAATGTCGATGAACAAGACATGGGCGATTTCGAGTCGAAGATCGGGGTTCAATTCGGACATAATGCCCGATGACGTTGTTAAGCGAAGAATGCCCAACGCTCAACCTTCGTTGACACATTGCGGCGCAGTGCCGAAACTTTCCGCCGCATCGCCAGGGTAGCTCAGTGGTAGAGCAGGGGACTCATAAGCCCTTGGTCGGGAGTTCAACTCTCCCCCCTGGCATTCGTTCATTATGCCGTGGATTTATATTCTCAAAGGATCATCTGGCAGGCACTACATCGGTTCTGCGGTCGATTTGCAGGCAAGGGCTTGCTCAACACAAGCGCGGCCACACTCATACGACAAAACGGCTCGGTGAGACTGTTGAAATTGTGGCAAGCAAGGAAGTCACGACGCTGGACGAAGCGCGTCGCATCGAAAGGACATTGAAAGCGAAGAAGAACCCGCGGCTCGCCATTCATTACTTACAGAAGTAGAGCAGCCCCGAAAGCATTCGGGGTTGGTCGGGAGTTCAACTCTCCCCCTGGCATTCTTTCATTGGGCGTTGAATGTTGGACGTTGAGCATTGGGCGTTTTTTGGTTCCAGCACGCCTGGGGGATTGAGGTCAACCCTACCTATTCACGACCTATTGTTTCGCTTTCGCTATGTACGGCGCGAGATCTTTCTCGCGACCGCGCAAGGCGGCTAGGAAACAGACACCATTACGCTGCTGGACCACGCCCGTCCAACCTTCGTGATCGACGTAGCGCCAGCCGGAAAAGTCGAGAACCTTGCCTGTCTTTGCGTCCCGTTCCGCCGGAAAAAGGAAGAACTGCATCCGCTTCTCGGCCAGCCAAACTTGCGCCACACGCAGGCCTTCTTCGTCATCGAAAACACGAGCGCCCAATGTGTGAAAATCCGCGAACTCGGGCGGCACGTCATAATGGGCCAGACGATGCTTCATAAAAAACAAATCGCCGAGCGCAGTGGCATCAGTTTTTATCGGATCCAGGATTATGGAGCGAGTCGAGCTCGCTACTTTCAACAATCTTCGTGCCGTCCCCGATCCCGGAAAATCGTGCAGATGTTCGACGAATTGATAAACAAAGATTCCGGCAATAACTCCGAGCGCGATGGCGATCGCCACCATGGCCGGATTACGCGCCAGTCGTTGCCAGGTTCGTGGTGGTCCTAAAATGATGTGTTCGGTCGAAAACCACTCCGCGATCTCCGGGGGAATCGGAATTGTGCGCACGAGCGCGTTGACCGCGTGGTCGAACGCTTGCTGATGCACAAAGTCATCGGTCTTGTGCGCCTGAGAAATCGCGCCACGCATCGCGCGATCGTCAATCTTCTCTTCCGAAATAGGCGCGCATAGCGCGAGGCCGCGCTGTCGCCGGGACAATTGGGCAAGCTTCATAGCTCGGTGTGTGGCACCGTCGTGTTAAGCCACCCTTGAAATTGCTGGCGGCCGTTCGAAATCGCCTTGGCTAATTCGTCCGGCGTGAGCTCGGTCAGCGCCAGCAAATCGTGATGGCTGAATTCATCCAGATAGAACAAAGCAAGCGCGGTGCGCTGTGGATCGGGCGCGCCGGAAATCCAGATGGCGAGTTGGTTCGCATCCAACCGTTCGATTTGCGATGCTGCCCACGGCGCAACTTCTTGCTCCTCAAGATCGACATCCTCCGCCTGTAAACCCTGTTCGCTGGCCTCCAGACAGCGATCGCGCGCCGCGCGAAAAAGCCAGAAAGGATCGCGCGGTGCTTCGCTATTGACCGCACGTTCCGCCGCCTCGCGTAATGTCGCGTGAAAAACGTCCTGCGCTTTGCGCGCATCGCCCATCATTAAGAAGCAAAAGCGGTAAAGCTGCGGAAGATTCTGTTTTGTATCCGGCACGCCCAAAAAATTCAGCGCACCTTACGCGGCTCGCCTGGATGGACAAGCGACGATTCAGTTGTCGCCGTCGTCCTTTGGACGACGCGAAGCGCGTGTGAATGACAAATCCGCGCCGCGTTCGGCAACCTCCTGCGCGCCAAAGCGCTTCGGCGGCGGCGTGAGAAGCGGCTACAGTTTGCCCAACCGGCGCGCAACTTCCTCGGCATTTTCGCGACTATTGAACGCGGAAATACGAAAATAACCTTCGCCTTGCGCGCCGAATCCGCTGCCCGGAGTGATAACTACGTTTAAGTCGTTCAGCATCCGATCGAACATTTGCCAGCTCGTCACGCCATCCGGTGTCTTCACCCAAATGTATGGCGCGTTTTGTCCACCGAAGACTTTCAAACCGGCTGCGGTCGCACCCTCGCGGAGAATCTTAGCGTTGCCCATGTAATGATCGACCAACGCGCGGACCTGCTTGCGACCTTCCGGCGAATACAAACCTTCCGCGCCGCGCTGCACCGGATAACTCACGCTGTTCGCTTTCGTGCTCCAACGCCGGTGCCAAAGCGGATGCAGGGGAAGTTTCCTTCCGCCCTCCGTTCGCGCGAGCAATGTTTTGGGCATGACCGTGAATCCGCAACGCACGCCGGTGAAGCCGCCGGTCTTGGAAAAACTGCGCAGTTCGATGGCGCATTCGCGCGCGCCTGAAATTTCGAAAATGGAATGCGGAATGTCGGGCTGCGAAATATACGCTTCGTAGGCGGCGTCAAAGAGCAGAAGCGCTTCGTGCTCGCGCGCGTACTTCACCCATTCTTCTAACTGCGGTCGCGACGCCACCGCGCCGGTCGGGTTATTTGGAAAACAAAGATAAACAAGATCGACATGTTCTTTTGGCGGCTGCGGAACAAAATTGTTTTCCGCCGTGCACGGCAAATAGACAATACCTTCGTAGCTGCCGTCGGCCTTGGCCGGACCGGTGTGACCCGCCATCACATTGGTGTCGACGTAAACCGGATAGACCGGATCGGTAATCGCGATCTTGTTTTGGCCGCCCAGGATGTCGAGGACGTATCCGCAATCGCATTTCGAGCCGTCCGACAAAAAGATTTCATCGTCGGCGATCTCGATCTTGCGATCACGAAAATCCTTTTGCGCAATCGCCGATCTTAGAAACTCGTAGCCCTGCTCCGGGCCGTATCCTCGAAATGTCTCGCGCTCGCCGAGCTCGTCGACGGCGCGCTTCATCGCTTCGATCGCGGCCCGCGGCAACGGCTCGGTCACATCGCCAATCCCGCAGCGAATCAATCGTTTCGCCGCCTCCGGATTCTTTTTACAGAATTCACGCACACGCCGCGCGATCTCCGGAAAAAGATAACCGGCCTGAAGCTTGAGATAATTTTCGTTTAGATAGGCCATGCCTGTAGCGGCGGTCTATGACCGCCGTTTTGATTAGGTTCGGCGGTCATAGACAGCCGCTACAGAAAACAGGCTAGTAATTCTTCGCGACTGCGTCCCAGTTCACCACGTTCCACCAAGCCTTGATGTAATCGGGCCGGCGATTTTGGTAATTGAGATAGTAGGCGTGCTCCCAAACGTCGACACCGAGGATCGGTTTGTTTCCATCCATGAGCGGACTGTCCTGATTCGGTGTCGACACGATCTCGAGCTTGCCGGTCTTGTTTTTGATCAACCACGCCCAGCCGCTGCCGAAACGGCCAACGCCGGCCGCAGCAAGCTTTTCTTTGAACGCGTCGAACCCACCGAAGGTTGATTTGATATCATCGCCGAGTTTTCCACTCGGCTCGCCGCCCGCTTTTGGTCCCATGATCTTCCAGAAGAATGAATGGTTGGCGTGTCCGCCGCCGTTATTGCGCACAACGGTGCGAATGTTCTCCGGCACAGCGTTCAGGTTCCTGATCAAATCTTCGACCGATTTGGAAGCGAGATCGGGTTGGTCTTTGAGTGCGTTGTTGACGTTGGTGATGTACGCCTGGTGATGCTTGGTGTAATGGATTTCCATCGTGCGCGCGTCGATGTGGGGCTCGAGCCCGTTATAAGCGTAAGGCAATTTTGGTAATTCGTAAGCCATAATAGATTTACGTTAGGCCACGAAAGAGTGAGGTCAATCGCTGCGCTGTAGCCGGCTCGCTCTGCGAGGCGCGAACTCAACATCGGAACACAGCGACAGAGCGCCGTGGCTACAGCGAAGATGTCGAACTTAAGAAATCCTTATTCTTATTAACACCTCGCTTCAGCGAGGTGAGACCGTGGGTTCGCAAATCGCCTAACCGCTTCAGCGGTTTTTGATGGCTCCAACTCAAACCGCTAAAAGCGATTCCCGCCTTTTCAAGTCGCGCATATCACCCAGCTAAAGCAGGGTGTTAATGAGAGTCAGCGATCGCAGCGATAAAAACTTGGACGGTGCCCGAGGCCGTTGCGGTAATTGACGTAAGTGGCCAGAGCGAGAAGCGGAAAATTCTGCCGATAAAAATCGTACTTCAAATAAAACACTTTCGGAAAACCGGTGCCGGTAATTTGCGGCTCATCCCACGAGCCGTCCGGTTTTTGCAAGCTGAGCAGGAAACGCAACCCACGTTGGATGCTGGCGCGATCAAGATCGCCACACGCACAAAGTCCCATGACTGCCCACGAGGTTTGCGACACGGTGCTTTCGCCACGGCCCTTCATTGTGGGATCGTCGTAGGACGCACACGTTTCGCCCCAACCGCCATCGTCGTTCTGGCAACTTTCCAGCCAGTCGCGGCCCCGCAGAATCCAATCCTGCCTCATGTCCTGGCCAATGGCGCGCAAACCACGCAGCACCTGCCAGGTGCCATAAGTGTAGTTCACGCCCCAGCGGCCGTACCACGAACCGTCGGCGTCCTGCGTCTCGATCAAGTACTCAAGCGCGCGTCGCACCGATGGATGATTGCGGTCGAAATCGATGTAGCCGAAAAGCTCGAGCGTGCGCGCGGTCAGATCGCTGCAGGTGGGATCGAGAATCGCATTGTGATCCGCGAAGGGCATGTCCTCCAGCCACGGGGTCGTGACGTCTTTGTCAAACGCGGCCCAACCGCCGTCGCTGCACTGAAAACTCAGTTGCCAGGCGAGCGCGCGCGAAAACAATTGGTCGAGTGATTGTCGATCTTGCGGTTGCACCAGTCGCAGCGCCATCAAGACCATGGCGGTATCGTCCGTGTCGGGATAATAAACGTTGTTGTATTCGAATGCCCAACCGCTCGCTTCCGGATGCGGATTGTTCATCGTCCAATCGCCCCGGACCCGCACTTCTTTGCCGATCAGCCAGTCAGCCGCCTTTTGCAGCGCCGGATGATCCGCGGGAAAACCGGATTCGCCCAACGCTATGATGTTGATGGCCGTGTCCCAAACAGGCGAGAGACACGGTTGAATGCGAAAATCTTCCGGATCGTCAACGAACAGCCCGGCGAAATCCTGCTCTGCTTTCTTGTAAACGGGATTCTGCTTCGAATAACCGAGCGCGCGCAGCGCGATCATGCAATTAAGCATGGCTGGAAAAACTGTCGCGAGACCATCGCTGCCCTCAACGATTCGCGCGACCATCCAGCGCTCCGCTTCTTCCAATGCGCGCTGCCGCATCGGACGAAACTGCAATGGATGAAATGCCTTGAAGACGTCATCCATGATGAGGAAAAAATTGCGCCAGCTGAAAAAGCGCTCGTCGCGCGGCAAACGAAAATCTTTGTGCTCAGTGCCGATTGGATAAAGCTCGTGCAACCGTTTCAAACCGGGGAGCTCGCGCGTCGGTTTGAAGTGATTGATGATGGCCAGGGGCACGAGCATGGCCCGGCTCCAAGACGACATCTTGTAGATGTTGAATGGCGCCCACTTTGGCAAGAGCACCATCTCGACCGGGATTGTGGGCAAATATTTCCAGGGGAACTGTCCGAGCAGCGCGAGATAAAGTTTGCTGAACGTGTTCATGGCCGGGATACCGCCAAGCCGCAGGATGTTGGCACGCGCCTCCTCCATGAAGGGCAAATCAGGCGAGTAACCGGCCAGTTTCAGTGCGAAGTAACCTTTGACCGATGCGTTGATCTCGCTCGGGCCATCGTGATAGATATTCCAACCGCCGTCCGGCAACTGCCGTTTCAAAATGTGACGGACGCAACGCTGCTGGATTTGTTCGTCCACTTCGCTGACCCAGTGCATGAAAAGGACGAAGTCGGAGCAAAGGGTGCTATCGACGATAAGTTCACCGCACCAATGACCGTCCGGACGCTGTTGCCGTAAAAGATTTTCCTGCGCGCGATTGATTGCCTGCGCGATTTCCGTGTCCGCCGCCGAATACGAATCGGCCACCTGCGGCCGCGCCGCGGGCAATGAAATCACGTCAGTGGTTTTCATGTGTCCGTCCTCTCAACGAACTCAACCGCCCGGTCGTTCAACTCGCCTGCGCGGCGACCTCCGCGCGTTTGCCTGTAAGATGACCGTTCCCGCAACTGACGCCGTTGAAAGCGAGAATCTCGCTGCCCTGGCCGGTTGGTTTCGGTTTCGGACCAAAATTAAATCTGATATTTTTCCACGTGTCGCCGCGCTGCGCTTGCAGTCCGAGACTCGCGGTCGGTTCGTAGCCGCAATGCACCATGCAATTTTCGCAGCGGCTGTCTCGCGCCACGCCGTCGACCACGCCATATTTGTCCCACTGCACTTTCTCGAGCATCTCCGCGTAGCTCGAGTAATGCGCGTCGGTCATGAGATAACAGGGGCCT
>Ga0208989_10000531_pt1 | contig 11172 bp, 6 predicted proteins | sample MedBloCAOM3_M1_FD_187852 | JGI IMG/M metagenome (GOLD analysis project Ga0208989, IMG submission 187852) | Forest soil microbial communities from El Dorado National Forest, California, USA - Mediterranean Blodgett CA OM3_M1 (SPAdes) (version 2) | ecosystem: Environmental > Terrestrial > Soil >...
GTCGATGCGGATCTTTACTCCGAGATCGGATACGGCCAGTTGTCGCTAACCGTGAATGGCAGTGGCAGCTCCAACTACTATGTCTCCGTCCGGATCGAAAAGCAGCCCACTGGCTCCAAGCTTACAATGATCTCCGATAATATGGGGGCAAGCCAGCGCTACAGAGAATTAGTATCGGGGTGGGCGAATGGCGACCAAAACTGTCCGGCTGTTTAGCGGCGCAGTCATCAAGACTCCGAGGCGCCGAATCCCTCAGGTTGCTGCGCTCGCGCCGCCACCGGCCACGCCGCCGCACCGCCGACAAGCGCGATGAACTCGCGCCGCTTCATTAATTGTCCCGCCCCCGATGCTCCAACCAGAGCGTAGGTAATTATCGGCGCAAGTCCAAGCGGCCTGATGTCTGCGTTGGTCAAAAGCGCCGCTTTGACCGTTGGCTGGTAACTTCCGGTCTCGTCCCATCAACGGACACATTGAGATCGGGGTGGCACGTCTCAAACGTGCCAACGCACTAAATCGCTGCGCGATAGGCCGCTAAAGCCGAACGCGGTCGGGCCGTCACCCGTTAGATGCTCAGTGAACCGGATGGGTCGCCCCGTGGACCAGCCGATCACTAAGCCTGTAACGCCACCGTTACATGTAACGCCTCACACTCTCGAGAAAACGTTCTTTTTCGCCGGGCGCGTAACCTTGAGAAGCTCCATAGTACGGTTCACTGTGATGATTGTACGGTGCGGCCCGGTGGTGGATCGGCGGCTCAGGTGGCGCGTACGATCTGGTCTCAACGGGCGCGGGCGATCTTGATCCGAGTTGGCGATGATAACGCCGATTGTTCCGTCTCACCGGCGCGGTCGCACCAGCGTAAAATGGGTTGAGGCTGCACATCTGACCGTTGGCCGACGCCCTGCATTGGTCCATCGTAACGTAGCTGCATCTATAGTAAGAGCCGCCTCCCCAGGGGACGACGTACAAGCAAACGGGATAAGCCGGATCATATCTCTGTGCCCCGGCGTGCCCTGCTGTTAAAACGATACCCATCGTCAAAATCGTCAAAGCCAATCTGCGCATTGGAACTTCCTCCAAGTCGGCACAACACCGGTGCACTTAGACCGTAGGTAGCATTGATCCAAGTCAATGTTCTCGGAATAGGTTCCCACGCGTGCAGTGACAGACCGCGCCAATCTTCACAATCAGATTAGGCCATCAAAACAGCAAATGGCGACGCACAAAATAGGGAGCGGCGCTCATTTTGCGCTGCGAAAATTCTGAACGGCGCAATGTCTTACATGGGTTCGCTGTGCGGGTAGCCCAACCGCGAGTGCGGCAACTGGAGGCAAGATCGTCAGAGGCTGTGCGGCTTGTCTGCGAACATGGTGGTCGCGGATAGAACGGTCCGCAATTCCGCGCCCAAGATGCGGAAGGCTGCATCTGCATCGTCAAGAATTTGAATGACGGACACCGTGCAATCGGAGAAGCGGTGATCATCTTGACGAGAAGCTTGAAACAGTTTCGGTTGGACAACATTGAGGTTTGTTGCGGCCTTCAAAAATTGGATCGCGCTATGATGCTCCAAGGGTGTCGTAAGGCTGATCGCGCAGAAGTTGTCGAACGTGACCGTTTTGCAACGCCTAACTCTTTGAAATCACATCGGCAGAGAAACCTACTTTCCCCAGTTAGCAATCCTTGTGCCAGAACGCCAAAGTTGTGCATGCCTTCGAGGCCAATACACCCTTCGAAAAATTATTACGCGGCACTCAAATCACGTACCGCGGCTAAATCTCCATAGCCCCGCAGCACCGCCGGTGCCCCACTTCCCGCGATTTCGTGCCTTGGCGCTTTTCGGACGCCGGCCGCCGCAGCGCGTGAATAGCCTCGTCATGCCGGCATCCGAAAACCTGCACAAAAGCGGCCGCAAATCAAGGGACTGATTTTGATTTATCTTAACGGCTTGGTACAATCGGCACTACGACGTGGCTGAAGCCCTTTCTGTCGATATGCAGGGTGGTCGTTCCCGCAAACAGCTGGCGCGGTCGATCGTGGGGATCATCGTGCAGAAATGGTCCGCATCCTAACAATTCGTTCTTGAAATTTGAGAGTTTCATCCCCGTCTTCGCCTGCCATTCGTAGTCTTTTCCGCGAATGCTTAGTGCGATACGGTAACCTCTCGGGACGACGATCGATGTCGGCCATATTTCGATTGCGAGATCAACGGGCCTCCCCGGCTGCAATCGCTGCACCTCGTCATGGCTATGATAGGGACGGTACGCTCGAGACAAGGCTGCGTCGAGCTTGCGATGAGACGCGCGCAGCCAGCCCTGTGCAATTGGGGTATGTGGATCAATCGCACCAGCAAACGTCACCTCGCGCAGGTCCGGGCTAAATACTCGGAAGACGACAAAGATATCGGCGTCCTCGGCGCTGGAAGAAATCCGTAGGCCTGCCGCCAGTGGGCCCGTGATCTCGGTTTCTTCCGTCAACGGCCTGGAAACAAAAGTGAGTCCGTCGCCCATCGCCGCGAAGCTGATCTCCGCGTCCTCCGCAGGCGGCTGCAAGGAGAGAGACTGATCGGTGGGATCAAGGTAAAACCTGGTCCAGACCGTAGCGGGCAGCGGCCAGTCAGTTTCATGCCGCTCGACGAAATCGTCGATGTGGCGGACCTGTAGCTGAACTTTCGGCTGCCGAGCCCAATCGTTGGCTTCGCCTTTGAGGTAGAAATCGAAGAATCTCTTCTGCAGTTCACGCCCGTAGTCGGTGTAAAAATGCGTCCAATGCTCCAGACCGTGACACTCCAGCCACTTCTCCTTTGACGCTGCGCGAACATAACCTTCAAAATTTCCTCGCGGGTGTAAGCCCTGGCCACCCCAATTTGCCGCTGACAAGAAGGGCACCACAACTTTGTCCCAGTCCGGCGAACGCCCTTTATGGTAACCATCGTCGAGGGGATGAGCCAGAATCTCTTCCCCGAAACTTGAACGGTTTCGCGCCAATTCATCGTCGGACATTGTCTCGTCACCGCAAGCCAATACGCCGGTAACGTTGCTGCGAGGGCCTCTTTCTCCCAAGCCGAATTGTACGGTCTTCACCTGCATGTCGTACCAGTTTGCCCAAAACGTCGAGAGAATACCCCCATGGTGGGTCATGTCCCGATACCAATCGGCCGCACCTTCCCAGATACACATTGCCCTCAGATGGGGTGGCTGCAGAGAAGCTACCTGCCACTGGTTGATCGCGTAATAGGAGATGCCGATCAGGCCGACGCGGCCATTCGACCATTTCTGGACGCCGGCCCACTCGATGCATTCATAAAAATCAAGCGTTTCTCGGGGAGAAAAATGATCGATGTATCCGGGCGATCGTCCGGTCCCGCGCGAGTCAACTCGTACGCAGACATAGTCATAAGGTACCCACTTTTCCGGGTCGACCACTTCCCAATTCTGATATTTGTTGGTCGAGCCGCAGGCAACGTCAGGGTGATCTGCGATCATGCTTTGCCAGGCACTCGGGTAGCCCTGCTGAAAAGCAAGTCCCTTTGCATATGGACCATATGTGAGCAGGACCGGCCATTTTCCTTCCGCCTTCGGCCGGAACACGTCCGCGCGTAACACCAAGCCGTCGTCCATAACGATCTCGGCGTCCCACTCGATAAGCATGTTGTCCTGCTCTGTCAGCTCAGCCATTTCCTGCCCTTGTATTTTTGCGCGTCACGTCGCGACCAGATGCGCCCGCTGAATTAAGTCGCGGCGCAATACTCAATAGATGAGGTCGGTGAAGGGCGAACGATTGCCGATCAACTCGATAGCCGCGCAATCGCGGTCGCGCTAAATCGATTTACTGCATTTCATCACATGAAGCTCGACCCCGGCGGCGGACGAACTCGCTGATGAGACGTCAATTGTACTAAGCAGGAGATCCTCAAAGTCGAATGTGAAAAGCCTGACGATTCCACCCGGCAATTCTTCTCGCCAACCCACAATCTGATGCCTGTTCGTAAAATCCCGTTTTATCTCCCAAACGCTTTTGCCGTATTCAGTTCGAAACGCAGGGCGAGTTGGATCCTTGATTATTTTAAGAGTTGTTTTATCGGCGACTTGAAGTCTGTAGCGTATCAACGGCGTTTCGAAACTACCGCCGTCGATTGCAATTTCTTTGGAAGGAAGTTCTGGCAATGGCGCCTTTGCGGCAAACGATTGGTAGCAATCGACCGTCACAGCAGGCAGCGATTCAGGAGAGCGTTGCGCGTGGACACCCGATAACGTGGTGATAGCCAATAGGAATCCAAGACTGAGCGCTTTCATGTTACACCCTCCATGCGGCAACCGCCTTTAATGTAGTCTCCGCGCAATCAATTCGGAACTGTTTTATAGTCGATGACTACTCAAGCCGCCTTATCCTCCGGCACGGAGCAAACCGCACGTCTGGGCGAGGCAGGCGCGCAAAGGGATATCAGCACCGCTTCACCGCATCCGGTCCCTGGACGGCAGCGCTCCAAACCTCTGCCGGTAGACCCGCGCAAAATGGCTGGCATTGGCAAAACCGCATTCGGCGCCGATCTGGACAACCGGCAGACTGGTCTGCCGCAGCAGCGCCTGGGCTTTGGTCAGGCGCAGCGCCAGGTAATGCTGGCCGATGGTAACCCCGAGGTGTTTTGCGAACAGCCGTTCGAGCTGGCGGATGGAAACGTTCGCGGCCTTCGCCAATGCCGGCCGCGACATCGGGCTGGCGAGCTGCCGCTCCATGCTGCCGATCGCGGCAATCAGGCTTCGGTTGTTGGTTCCGACACGCTCCAGCAACGAGATCCGCTGCGCGCTGTCGCCGAGACGGACCGCCGTCTGCAAATACCAGTCGCTCACCCGCGCCGCGAGCGACTGGCCGTGATCCCTGCGGATCAGCGCATGCATCATGTCCAGCGCGGCCACGCCGCCGCCGCAGGTCAGACGGCCGCGATCGATCTCGAACAGCGTTCGTGTGGAAACGAGATCCGGAAACGCCTCGGTGAAGGCAGGCAGATGCTCCCAGTGAATGGTGCAACGGACGCCATCGAGAATGCCTGCCTTGGCGAGGATGAACGGCCCTCCCGAGACACCACCGATCTCGCAGCCGGATCGCGCCAGCCTTCGCAACCACGCAATGGCCTTGGCATCGTCGAACGAGGCCGGATTTCCTCCGGCGCAGACCAGCACGGTGTCGAACCGAATCTTGTCGGCAATGGTGTGATCGGCGGTCACCGACAGGCCGTTCGAGGCGGCAATGGCGCCGGCGCCGGTCGAGATATGAAACCATTCGTAGAGCGTCCGGCCCGCCAGGATATTCGCCGCCCGCAACGGCTCGACTGCGGACGCGAACGACATCAGCGCGAAATCGTCGATCAGCAGAAAGCCGAAGCGGTGCGGACGGGACATGGTGATATCGCAATGAGAATGGATGTCGCAACGAGAACATTTGATGTCGCTTACAGCGTATAGCCGGTTTCATTTCCGCGCGAAAGTCGGCGCTCGAATCCAATCGGCCCGGTCGCACCATGCGCTATTCGCTGACATCCCTGCTGGTCAACGCTCTCGCCGGCCACAAGGGCTGGAAGCCGCAATGGCGCGACGCCGAACCCCGCGACTTCTATGACGTGGTCATCGTCGGCGGCGGCGGTCATGGCCTTGCGACGGCCTATTATCTCGCGAGGGAGCACGGCATCACTGACGTCGCGGTGCTTGAAAAGGCATGGATCGGCGGCGGCAATGTCGGGCGCAATACCACGATCGTCCGCTCCAACTATTTGCTGCCCGGCAACATCCCGCTTTACGAACTCTCGATGAAGCTGTGGGAAGGACTGGAGCAGGATTTCAATTACAACGCGATGGTCAGCCAGCGCGGCGTGTTGAACCTGTATCATTCCGACAGCCAGCGCGACGCCTATGCTCGGCGCGGCAACGCGATGCGGATCCACGGGGTCGACGCCGAACTGCTCGATCAGGATGGCGTGCGAAAGCTGTATCCCTTTCTCAATTTCGATTCCGCCCGGTTTCCGATTCAAGGCGGCCTGTTGCAGCGTCGCGGCGGCACGGTCCGGCACGATGCGGTGGCATGGGGCTACGCGCGCGGCGCGAGCGACCGCGGCGTCGATATCGTGCAGAACTGCGAAGTCACCGGCTTTTCCATTGCCGATGGCCGCGTCACCGGCGTGCAGACATCGCGCGGATCGATCCGCGCCAACAAGGTTGCGATCGCGGTCGCCGGTAGCAGTTCGCGCGTCGCCGCCATGGCCGGAATGCGGCTGCCGATCGAGAGCCATGTCATCCAGGCCTTCGTCTCGGAAGGGCTGAAGCCGATCATTCCGGGCGTCATCACCTTCGGCGCCGGGCATTTCTACATCAGCCAGTCGGACAAGGGCGGGCTCGTGTTCGGCGGCGACATCGACGGCTACAACTCCTATGCCCAGCGCGGCAACTTGCCCGTGGTGGAAGATGTCTGCGAAGGCGGCATGGCGTTGATGCCGGCGATCGGACGGGCGCGCATCTTGCGAAACTGGGGCGGCCTGCTGGACATGTCGATGGACGGCTCGCCGATCATCGACCGCACGCCGACGCAAGGCCTCTATCTCAACGCCGGCTGGTGCTACGGCGGCTTCAAGGCCACGCCCGGATCCGGATTTGTCTTCGCCCACCTGATCGCGCGCGACGCGACGCACCCGGCGGCACTTCATCTCCGCCTCGACAGATTCCGCACCGGATACCTCATCGACGAAAAGGGCCAGGGCGCCCAACCGAACCTGCATTGAGGCGCCATGCGCATCCCCTGCCCGTTTTGCGGACTTCGCGACGCCGCCGAATTCAGCTATCTCGGCGACGCGACGCCAAAGCGGCCCGATACCGCCGTGGCCGGTGCCGACATCGACGCGGCGCTGTACGACTATGTCTATCTGCGCGACAATCCGGCGGGCGCGCTCCGGGAATATTGGTATCACGGCGCCGGCTGTCACAACTGGCTCGTGGTCGAGCGCGATACGCGCACGCATCGGATCATCGCAGCGTCGATGGCGCAGGCGGAGACGTTGCCATGAGCGGCCCCCAACGTCTGGCGAAGGGTGGTCTGATCGACCGCACCAAAACCATGCGCTTCAGCTTTGACGGCAACCCGCTGCAAGGTTTTGGCGGCGACACGCTTGCATCGGCGCTCATGGCCAATGGCGTCCGGCTGGTCGGCCGCTCCTTCAAATATCACCGGCCGCGAGGCATTTTCTCCGCGGGAACGGAGGAGCCGAACGCGCTGGTCGAACTGCGCTCCGGCGCGCGGCGCGAGCCGAATACCAAGGCTACCACGGTCGAATTGTTCGACGGGCTGGAGGCCGCCAGCCAGAACCGCTGGCCGTCGCTCGCCTTCGATGTCCACGCCATCAACCGGCTCGCGGGCCCGATGCTGGTCGCCGGCTTTTACTACAAGACCTTCATGTGGCCAGCGGCGTTCTGGGAGAAATTCTATGAACCCGCGATCCGCCGCGCGGCGGGCCTCGGCCGCCTCAGCGGCGAGGCCGATCCCGATACGTATGAAAAGGCCTATGCGTTCTGCGACCTGCTTGTCATCGGCGCGGGTCCGGCCGGACTTGCCGCGGCCTTGACCGCGGGGCGCGCCGGCGCGCGCGTCATGGTTGCCGAAGACGATTTTGTGCTGGGCGGACGGCTCAATTCGGAGACCCATGAGATCGACGGCGCGCCGGGCGTGATCTGGGCAAGCCGTGTGGAGGAAGAGCTCAAAACCTTGCCGAATGTGCGCGTCATGCGGCGCACGTCGGTGTTCGGCACCTATGACGGCGAATACGGCGCGGTCGAACGGGTCGCCGATCATCTTCCGGTTCCACCGGCCTTCACGCCGCGGCAGCGGTTGTGGAAGATCGTCGCACGCGAAACCATCCTTGCCACGGGCGCTGTGGAGCGCGGAATCGTTTTCGGCGGCAACGATAGGCCTGGCGTCATGCTGGCGTCGGCGATGCGCACTTATGTCAACCGCTTCGCGGCAGCGCCGGGCCGGCATATCGCGGTCTTCACGGCCAGCGACGACGGCTGGCGCACCGCCTTCGACCTCAGGAGTGCCGGCGTGGCGGTGGCATGTGTCGTCGATATCAGGACGAAAGTCGCACCGGAGGTGGTTGCGCTCGCCGGCGATGCGCAGATTTTTCTCGGTGGCCGGGTGACCGATACACGCGGCGGCCGCGCGCTGAAATCGATCGCCGTCATGGACGCCATCGGCAATCGAAGGGCGATTGCGGTCGATGCCCTCGCCGTTTCCGGCGGCTGGAATCCGGATATCGCGCTGTCGACCCATCTCGGCTCAAAACCTGCATGGTCGGAGCCAAAGGCCGCGTTCCTGGCCGGCGAATTGCCTAACGGCATGGCCATCGCGGGTGCCGCGGCCGGCCATTGGACACTCGCCGAGGCGCTTCACGACGGAACGGTTTTGGGGGCCGATGCCGCGGCGCGCGCCGGCCGCCGGCCGCGGGGAATGTTGCGTTACCGCACCAGCGACGAGCATTACACGGTGAACGCGTTCTGGCACGTCGCGGAGTCGCGCAGGAAGGCCTTTGTCGATCTGCAGAACGACGTCACCGACAAGGACGTCGCGCTCGCAGCCCGGGAAGGGTTTCGCGCGGGCGAACATCTCAAGCGCTACACCACGCTCGGCATGGCGACCGACCAGGGCAAAACCTCCAACGTCAGCGGGCTCGCCATCATGGCTGAGCTCACCGGGCGCACCATCATCCAGACCGGCGTGACGCGGGCGCGGCCGCCGCACGTGCCGGTCGCCATCGGCGCGTTCGCGGGCCTCCATACCGGCCGGCATTTCAAGCCGACCCGCCTGACTTCAGGGCACGGCTGGGCGGCCGCCCTGGGCGCGACCTTCGTCGACGCCGGGCCGTGGCTGCGCGCACAATGGTTCGCACGGCCTCATGAAACCGATTGGCTGCAGAGCGTGACGCGCGAAGTCAGGACGGTTCGCCAGGCGAGCGGATTCTGCGATGTCTCGACGCTTGGAAAGATCGCGCTGATGGGCCCTGATGTTGGCGTGTTGCTCGATCGGATCTACATCAACACGTTCTCGACGCTGGCGGTCGGCAGAGTGCGATACGGCGTCATGCTGCGCGAGGACGGGTTTGTGATGGACGACGGCACCACGGCGCGGCTCGGCCCCGACCATTGGGTGATGTCGACCACGACAGCGAATGCCGGCAAGGTGATGCAGCACCTCGCGTTCTGCCATCAGGTGCTGTGGCCCGAACTGGACGTGCAGATGGTGTCCGTGACCGAGCAATGGGCGCAATATGCCGTCGCCGGTCCGCGATCCCGCGAATTGCTTCAGCGCCTGCTCGGCGATGCCGCCGATCTTTCCAACGAGGCGTTTCCCTATCTGGCATGCGCCGAGTTTCGCCTCGGGCAAATTCCGCTGCGCCTGTTCCGCATCTCGTTTTCCGGCGAGCTGGCCTACGAGATCGCCGTCCCTGCCGGATATGGCGGCGCGCTCGCGGGCATGCTGGCGGACGCCGGCCGCGAATTTGGCGCAACGCCCTACGGCACCGAGGCGCTGTCGGTCATGCGCATCGAAAAGGGACATGTCGCCGGCAACGAACTCAACGGCCAAACCGTCGCGCTCGATCTCGGCCTCGGCCGCATGATGTCAACCAAAAAAGATTTTGTGGGCCGCCTGATGGCCACGCGGCCCGCACTGGTTGATCCGCAGCGGCCGAGCCTGGTCGGGCTGAAGCCGGTCCAGTCAGGCGATCGCCTCCGCGCCGGCGCCCACTTCATTGCACGCGGCGTTTCGCCTGCGCCCGAAACCGACGAAGGCTACATGACCTCGACGGCCTTCAGCCCGACGCTCGGCCACTGGATTGGACTCGGCCTGCTCGCGGGCGGGGCCCAGCGGATCGGCGAGCTAGTCCGCGCCTACGATCCGGTGCGATCCGGCGACATCGAAGTCGAGGTCGTGTCACCGGTATTCGTCGACCCCGAGGGAGTTCGTGTTCGTGGGTGACCTGGTTCATGAAAGTGCCTTCGCCGGCCTGCGCGCAGCCGGCGCGGGCGATGGCGTCCTCGCCGTCGAACGGGTGGGTCTGGCGATCGCCACCGTGATCCAGCGCCGAGGCCAATCGCGCGAACTTGCCGCGGCCGTGACCGCGAATTTTGCCATCGATTTGCCGGTCGGGGCGGAATGGACGGCGAACAATGGCGTTGCCTGGCTCGGAACCGGGCCGGGCAAATGGCTTGCCATCAGCGCGTCACGCGACCCGGAATTCGTGGGGAATCTGGAAACGAAGCTTCGGGGTCTGGCTTCAGTCATCGAACAATCGGACGGACTTGGCGTTCTGCGGCTTAGCGGTCCCGCGTTATGCAAGACGCTGGAAAAGGGCGTCCAGATCGACCTGGCGCCGGATGCGTTTCCAACCGGATCGGTCGCCGTCACCAGCGTTGCGCATATCGGCGTAACCTTGTGGAAGGTGGACGATCAGCCGACGGTTGACGTCGCGGTGGCCAGAAGCCTCTGCAACGGTTTTTTGCATTGGCTGGAGGCATCGGCCGCGCCGTACGGCCTGATGGCGCTTGGCGGATTAGGCTGAATTATCGTCGGCAGCCATGCGGGATGTGTTAGGGGAGGAAAATGCTTCACCGGGGGATCTTCGATGAAAAGGCAATCCAAACCACCGCTCGCGGAAGCCGGCCGTGACCAGGCTGATTATCGTACCGGGTCAAACGCGCCGCATGAGGGCGTACGGAGCCTGGAGCGCGCGCTGGGCGCCAAGATCCGGGTGATCCGGCGCGAGAAAGACCTGTCGGTGCTGGATCTGTCCAATGCATCGAACATATCCGCAGGCATGCTGTCGAAGATCGAGAACGGTCAGATATCGCCGTCGCTCTCCACGCTGCAATCGATTGCGAGCGCCCTGAATGTGCCGCTCAGCCTCTTGTTCGCGGCGTCTGAAGAGCGGCGCGACTGCTCCTTCGTGCGCGCCAAGCAGGGTGTCGTGATCGAACGGCGCGGCACCAAGGCCGGGCATGTCTATCAACTGCTGGGGCATGTGATCGGCGGCGATGTGGTGGTCGAACCCTATTTGATCACGCTCAAGGAGGATGCCGAGGCCTTCACCGCATTTCAGCACGCCGGCATGGAATTCATCTACATGCTGACCGGCGAGGT
>Ga0208989_10000532_pt1 | contig 11172 bp, 11 predicted proteins | sample MedBloCAOM3_M1_FD_187852 | JGI IMG/M metagenome (GOLD analysis project Ga0208989, IMG submission 187852) | Forest soil microbial communities from El Dorado National Forest, California, USA - Mediterranean Blodgett CA OM3_M1 (SPAdes) (version 2) | ecosystem: Environmental > Terrestrial > Soil >...
CGGACAGTCCAGCGCTATGTGGCCGGCGTTCTCCAGGATCGCTTCGAAGCGAAGCTTGTCAGCGATGGTGAGAGTAGAGAGTTCGACCACAATCCGCCGAGACTGACCGGAATTGGCAATTGTTTGCGCGACATTCTCGACCGCTGCCGGCCTGGGAAGGCTGGTCATGATGATTGGCGCGCCGCGTGCGACCTGACCCGCGTCACCGGCGATTGTGACGTTGGCCAACGCAAGTTCGGCTCGTCCTGCGGCGTCGATATCGAAGCCGATCACGCGCCATCCACGATCGACGAGATTGCGGGCGATCGCGCTTCCCATGATGCCAAGCCGACGATTCCAACGGTCTTGTTCTTGAGAGCTCGTTTCCCAGCTGTCGAATTCGATTGACGGCCAATGCCAGCCGCGCCTTAATTAGTGATCAGACGATAAACAATCGTCAACTAGCTTCGCGGTCAAGCAGCTTTCGTCGCGATGCGTCGCATTTTGCTTTTTGAGAGAGGCGAGTGAATGAAGGTTACCGGCTTCAATCACCTTTCAATCGGCACCAGAAATCTCGCGGAGTCGGTGAAATGCTCCGAGACGGTATTTGGCATGCAGACCATCCCTAGCTACAACTTTAATTTCAAGACAAAATATCTCCGCTGCGGCCATCTGCAATTTCACATCCTTGAACTGGAAGATCAGGTTCCGTTCTACCAGCACTTTACAGTAGATGTAGACGGCTTTCATGCAACCTACGACCCCGCGAAAGAGATGGGCGCGCTGGACTCGATGGCATTTCGCAATCCGGTGAACGAACTGCCGGATGGCTGCGTTCAGATGTACATGCGCGATCCTGCGGGAAATCTGATCGAGATCGATTGGCCTGACGTCGAAACGCTCGATCGCTCGGGAATTCCCGAGATGAAGCTGTTGACCGAATTCACCGAACAAAATGAAGAAGGTTTGGCTGCCTCCCTGTATCTGGATCGGCCGCATCTCAAGGCCGCGCGACGGGCGAGATAGCGAGGAGCCGCAAAATGACAGGTGTTGGTCGAAAGCTAAATGCAAACCTGTCCTCAGGGTCGGATGCGGACGACCGCGCCTATGCGGCCATGATTGTCCGTGCCAAGGCGCTTGTTCCACGCTTGCGCGAACGCGCTTCCCGGACCGAAGAGTTGCGGCGTCTGCCGCCGGAAACCGAACGCGATTTGCATGACACAGGTTTATTCAGGATCGTGCAGCCGAAGAGAGTGGGTGGCTCCGAATTCGATTACGTCGCGCTGGTCGATTGCGCCGATGCCCTCGGGCAGGCCGACGCGTCGGTAGCCTGGAATTTTGCAAATCTCGCAAGCCATCACTGGATACTGGGCATGTTCGACAAGCGCGCCCAGGATCTGGTCTGGAACAGGAACGCTGACGCTTTGATTGCATCTTCCTTTATATTCCCGGCCGGCCGCGCCAGGAAAGTCGATGGCGGATATGTGCTGCGTGGCAGTTGGCCGTTCTCGTCGGGGGTAGATTCCAGCGAATGGAATATGCTTGCCAGCGTTGTTGCGTCCGACGATGAAGCTGACGGGATCGAGTATCGTATATTTCTGCTCAACAAAAGCGACTACAAAATCAATGACACGTGGAACGCGGCCGGATTGCGGGGAACGGGATCGAACGACGTCGAGGTCAACGATGCCTTTGTCGCCGAGCCGATGACGGTTGCGGTGAGCGACCTCGCCGGCGGGCCCACACCCGGCAGTGCCGTCAATCCGAATGCGCTTTACGCGCTGCCGGTATTCTCATTGTTTCCCTATGTGCTTTCCGGCGTTGCCTTGGGGAATGCGCAAGCCTGTCTGGACGATTATGTCGATCTCGCGCGCCATCGCGCATCGACCTACAATCGCGCCAAACTCGCCGACCTTCAGAGCACGCAGATAAAAATTGCCGAGGCTTCCGCCAAGATCGATGCGGCCCGCCTGATCATGCGTTCGGCCTGCATCGAGGTGATGGCCGACGCGAAATGCGGCCACGTTCCGGATATAGCCGCCAAGACTAAATTGCGGCGCGATGGGGCTTATTCCGTTAATCTCTGCACGGACGCAGTGTCATTGCTGTTCTCGGCGAGCGGCGCTCGGGGATTGTTCACAACGGGAGCATTGCAACGACAGTTTCGTGACGGCCACGCTATCAATTCACACCTCGCGTTCAATTTCGATGCGGCTGGCACAAACTACGGACGTGTTGCACTTGGCCTGCCATCCGAAAACCTGACGCTTTGAGGCCGGCGGATGACCGACGCGCCAAAGCATCCGATCAATCCGGATCCAGCCAACGAACTGGCCAGCGACAGTTCGGTCATCGATCCCAGGGATTTTCGCAACGCGCTGGGCAGCTACGCCACGGGCGTCACCATCATCACGGCCGCCGCGGCTGACGGCAAGCCCTATGGGCTGACCTGTAACTCGTTCGCGTCAGTATCGCTGAACCCGCCGCTCGTGCTCTGGAGTTTGGGAATCTTTTCTCAAGGCATGAGCATTTTCCAGAACGCCAGCCATTTCGCGGTCAACGTCCTCGGCGCATCGCAACAAGCCCTCGCAACAAAATTCGCAAAATCTTCGGAAGACAAATTCGCCGGGGTTGAATGGACGTTGGGCCTTGGCAACGCGCCGGTTCTTGCGGATAGCGTTGCAAATTTTCAATGCCGCGCCGCCAACCGGTACTATGGTGGCGACCATGTTATTTTCCTCGGTGCGGTTGAAGCCTATACGTACAACCGGCACGAGCCGCTGCTGTTTGCTCGCGGCGGTTACGGCCGATTTTTCACCGCTGACGACGTTTCAGCGACGCCTAAGTCATGAGAAAGAAGGCATCGCCCAAACGTACTCGCGCGAAGCAGAAGCGGCTATCCCCGGACGATCGCCGCAAGGAGTTCGTCGCCAAGGCGACCGAATTTTTCTCGGAAGAACGATTTGGCGGCGGGACCCGAATATGGCGCGCCGGCTCGGCGTAACCTAACCCAGCTGGGTGCCTATGAGCGCGCCACTGCAGCATCGTCGAATATAGCCCGCTAGAATGTCAGCGCGTCGATCAGATCGCCCACGGGGGGATGGCCGTTGGCCCGAAGCGCAGCGTCGCGCGTAACAAGCCCCAACAGGACAGGCAAGTCGAAGCGCCGGGTGATGAAGCGCAAGATGGACGTGGTGTCGTACAGCGTGTGATCAACATAACCTTTCTTGGCGAAAGGCGATACGATCATGGTGGGGACGCGCGAGCCCGGACCCCAGCGGTCGGCCTTGGGCGGCGCGACATGATCCCAAAATCCACCGTTCTCGTCATAGGTGACGATCACAAGCACATGGGGCCATTGCGGACTTTTTTCGAGATGCGCGATCACGTCGGCAATGTGCTCGTCGCCCGACATCGCGTCGGTATAGCCGGGATGCTCGTTAAGATTGCCCTGCGGCTTGTAGAACGTGACCTGCGGCAGCCGGCCAGCGTCGATATCCTTGATAAATTCCACTCCGTTCATGCCGCCGTCCTTGAGATGCTCGGCACGCGCAGGAGTCCCGGGCGCGAATTGGGCGAAATAGTTGAATACCTGGTGATGAAACTGGAAGTTCGGTACCGGCTTGCCGCGCCCGCCATCGAGCGCGTCCTGCCAAGCGCCCGCATACCAGGCCCAGCTCACGCCTTTAAGGCTCAGGAGGTCGCCAATGGTTATGTCGTGCTGCGGCGGCAGCGTGTTCGGCACGTCCGGATCGGCAAAACGCAGGTTTCCGTCCTTCGCCGGCTTGATGCCGCTCGGCTGGAAGGGCGGTTGCATCGTGTTCACGGCATAGAAGTCGGGCGAGATCGTGCCGTTGTTGACGAACTTTGGAATGCCGTCCATTGCCGATTTCGGTGAATTGGGCGCCAGTGTCAGCGATACGCCATCGGGATCAACCGCCGCGATCAGCTTGCTGGCTGGGCTCTTGTCGGCATTCGGATAGACCGGAGTGCAGGCACACACCAATTGGAAATGATTGAGGAACGAGCCGCCGAACGCGCCTTGAAAAAAGTTGTCGGCCAGCACGTATGTCTTGGCGACATTCCACATCGGAAGTTTGGAGCCATCGTAGTGGCCCATGACCAGTGCGCCGGCATCGGCATAGGCCACAAAGCGGTCGTTCTTGCCGCCATTGATCTGCATCTGGTTCTGGTAGAAGAGATGCCAGAGATCGTGGATAATGACACCGTGCGACGTTTTGAAGCCGTTTGGATCATCGATTGCAAATGGCTTGTTCGAAAGGTGCTCGGTCTGCGCCTGCGTCACCGGCGGAGTCACGCCCTTGGCTGTCAGCCCGTCCCATACCGGCGGAAGCTCCTTGAGCACCGTTCCATCGCGATCGACTTGCGCCGAGTTTCCCGGCGTGACGTTCTGCAAGCCGTTGGCGCCGGGGAACGATCCGTACAAATTGTCAAAGCTGCGGTTCTCCGCATAGATCACCACCACGGTATCGATATTGTTGATTCCTGACCGCAGCTCTTGCGCACGCGTCTCGCCGATCGCGACAGCATAGGTGGCTGCCGCCAACAACATCAGAAGCATGACGGAACGCCTCACGACAGCTCCTTGTTGCAGGCCGTTGGATCGGCTAACGGCCGGGATCCGGCCGTAATCTAATGCGGAGAACCTCGGAGACACAACTTAGACCGAGTAATATGGCGGCCCGATGAAGGTGCCAGGACGTGGCGCCCTGGAAGTCGGCCTATAAGATACATTGTCTAAGATACATTATCAGGTGGAGCCGACGTTACATTCCTTTTGACCGGCGGCGCCATAATGCAGGTATCATGGTGCGCCGAGCAAGCGAACTGCGGGCTCAGGACGCTAGCTCCGAAACGGCTTCAGCGCAGCCAGCTTCCGGTATGCCGCGGCCGCCGTCCGTATCAGGCGCTTTTCACGCTTCGGGCCGAGAAACTTCAAGGCTGCCGGGACGCCGTCTCGCTGCAACGCGGCGGCCAGTGATTGACTATTTGCGTCATCGTTCAACTGCCCGAGTGATCTTTGCGCTTTGCGCAGATACTTCAGCGCAGTCTGTTGGCTCGAAAGTCTCTTATCTGGAAACAAATCTTCGAGACATTCGATCGAATAGCATAGTTTCTTGTTCAGCAGACGCAGCCGATGCCGCTTCTTCGTGCCCATGTCCCGAAGCTTGCGGCACTTCTTCAGAAGTTTTTCCCGCCATCGCGTCAGTTTGCGCGCGCTGTATAGAGCGATCGGGGAAGCACGCTCCTGCACGGCCTGCTTTCCCTTCTTGATGGACCAGGGTCCATTCTCGACCCAACCGGATATGCTTTCAATCAGACGCCGGTACCTCGCTGACCGAAGCGCCCGCGCCAGATGGCGAAGGCTGTCCGCGCGCTTCTTGTTCCAGGACCGATAATAGGGCGTTGCTGGCTGCTGCTGCTTGTTGTCGGCCTCCAGCCGCTCCATCGCAACGTCTAGATCTCGCGCGGTGCCGAGCTGGCGGTTCAGCCACTTCAATTCACCCCTTATTCGCGCCCGCTTGGGGTCGTCGATCATCGGCGAGAAAAACAGTATGGCGGTGCGCAATCGAGTGAGCGCAATGCGCATTTGATGCAGGGCTACCGACTCGCCTCTGCATGTCGCCTCATGATTTGCAGTCAAATCCCTGAGGTAGCGGTCTGCTATAATTTGAAATGCTGTGTCGGACGCCATTTCGGCGTTCAGCCGCGGAGTTGGGTGGCGGCGTTGCCGCTGCGTCCGCTCGGCACGAGAAGCGGCTTTACGTCCTGATTTCGGGGATGGCAGCATTGCTGTCTTGCGCTATCTGGCCCTTAAGCCGCCTCACATTGTGCGATGCTTCCGCCAATTCATCGATTTCGCCCGCGGAAAAGCAGGCTGCGTTTCGGAACTCCATGGTATTGCACGCGCTTACCTTGACGCGAATTTCTCCGTAGCCGAGGCCAGGGTCTCTCCGCTCTTACATCTGGAGAGGCGTCCCCGGAGCCGACAGCACCATCGCACGCATCCGCTACTCCGCAAGGAACCCACCATAGGTGAACAGCATACTGCACACGGGCCAACGAGCCCTAGACTTCGATCAAATGCATGATGTGGCTCATTTGGGCCAATTTTCAAATGCGGCCGCCGCGGCAAAAAGGTCATTTGGCATCCTCAAAGCATCGAAGCTTCTGAAGCTGTTCGCCAAAGCCAAATAAGTGGATTGGCTGCTAACGCGTGGAACGTCGCACGGCTGCAGCGACAGCCGGGCGCGCGATCAGGCTTCCTTCATCCCGAACAGGCGTGCCGCGTTGCCGCCCAGAATTGCCACCCTTTGTTTGTCGGTGAGGCTGGTGGTAGCGAAGACGTGGTCGACCGGATGCTCTTCCCAAGGGATCGGATGGTCGGTGCCGAGCACGATTTGGCTCGCGCCGACCTGCGCCACCAGATGCCGCAAGCCCTCCGGCGTAAACACCATGGCGTCGAAATAGAGCTGGTTCAGATATTCCGAGGGCTTCTTTTTCAGTGTGATATTCGGATTGCAGTTCTGGGGCGACACGAAGCAGGCGTGATCGCCGCGCGCCGCATATGAGCCGAGATAGCCGCCGCCATGTGCGGCGATGATCTTCAGGCCGGGGAAGCGGTCAAGTGTGCCTTCGAAGATCAGGTGTTGCAGGGCAATCGTCGTGTCGAGCGGATTGCCGATCGTATTCGACAGCCAGCCATTGCCCTTGAAGCGCTTGGCGAGTTCCGGCGTGCTTTGCGGGTGAATGAATAGAACGGCCCCGAGTTCTTCGGCCTTGGCCCACACCGGGTGAAATTTGGGATCGGCAAAATCCTCCCCCAGCACGCTGGCTCCGATGGCGGCGCCACGCAGGCCTTGCTTCTTGATCGCGGTTTCGAGTTGTTGCACTGCAAGGTCCGGAAACTGCAACGTCAGCGAGGCGAAAGCCGCAAACCGTTCCGGCCGCGATGCGCACAATTCAGCCAGTTTCTCGTTTTGCACCTTGACGATTTGAGCTGCGGTATCGCGGTCCTTGCCGTACCAGAATGGATTGATCGACAACACCTCCATGTCGATCGCCATCGCGTCCATCTCCTTGAGGCGTTGCTCGATGACGATGAAGTGCTCGGGAACGCCTTTGACCGGCGGCAAGACTTTGTCGGCCGCGTCGCCCATCAAATTGATGGTTTCACGAAAATAGCAGTGCGAGTGAACATCGACGGTCATGACGCGTTTGCCGTTGACCTTTACCGGCAGGCGCGAGGCCCTCGGTTGGGCCCGGGCCGCATCCAGCATGCCGCAACTGCAAAAGGCGATCCCTGTCGCGGCCGCGCCCTTTAAAAAGTTTCTACGGGTGGTCATTCATTGCTCCCTCGATGGTTCAAACCGGCGTTTCCCGTGACCGGTCGATTGAATCGCCGGCCTTTTCTTGATTTCTGCGTCCAACACATTGCCAAGACGGAAGCGAGAGGGCAATCATTCTTCAAAGGATCGCGGCCGATTACTCGGAAACGCCGTCCAATTCATAGGGGGGAATTCGGTATGCGCTTGCTTCATTCGCTGGTGCCGGCGCTGGCGCTGCTTGCCAGCTCCAGTGTGATCGCGCAGACGGCCTATCCCGACCGGCCGATCAAGATGATCGTTCCGTTGGCGGCGGCGAGCGCTGTCGACGTCGCGGCGCGGATCGTGACGCAGAAGATGGCCGATAATATGGGCCAGCAATTCGTGATCATGAATCAGCCAGGCGCGTCCGGGCTGATCGGCGCCGAGCAGGTCGCGAGGGCCGAGCCGGACGGCTACACGATCGGCGGGTTCAACGACAGCATCATGACCATGGTGCCCAACCTGCAGTCCAAAATGCGCTGGGACATATTGAAGGATTTCGAGCCGGTCTCGCTCGTTGCCACAGTGGAATGGGGACTGGTCGCCAACAACCAGACCAGCTTCAAGACCGCGGCGGACCTGATCGCGGCTGCAAAGGCCGCGCCCGGCAAGATCGACTATGGCTCCGGTGGTCCGGGCAGCCCGCAACATCTGGCGATGGCAATGTTTGCGTCGAGCGCCGGCATATCGCTGACCCACGTCCCCTACAAGGGCGCCACGCAGGCTGCGACCGACGTCGCCGCCGGCCAGATTCCCGTCGGCTTTCAGGGCCTTGGGACTGTCGCGGCGCTGGTCCGCGGCGGCCAGCTGAGACTGATCGGGGTGACCACGCAAAATAGGTTGCCGCAATTTCCGGATGTGCCCACGATTTCGGAATCCGGTCTGCCCGGGTTCTTCTTCAATTCCTGGTTTGCGATCCTGGCGCCGGCCGGCACGCCGAAGGACATCATCGCCAGGCTGAACGCCGAAGTTCTGAAGGCGGTCAGCGACCCGGAGATTCGCCGCAAGCTTGAGGAATTAGGTTTCGCGGTGCGCGGCAGCTCGGCCGAGGAACTGCGTGTCATGACCCGCGATCAGCTCGCCAAATATGCGCGCGTGATTAAGGAGATGGGTATCGCTAACGAATAAGGACGCCGGCTGCCGATCAGCGGCCGGCGCCTGTTCAGCAAATGGCGTCAGTCGCAATAGGGCCGACGACCATCACCGCTAGCTATGTGTGATTTGCGACCGGCCCTCATTGTTGGCTTTTTACGCGGTCATTTTGGCAATCTTTGGAGGCTTGAGCAGAAAAAGCAAGCCAAGTGCAAGCTCCGCCAGAACGGTAGAACCAGCGGTAGCGCCAAACGTAGTCCAGGCTTGAGGCTTGGAACTATGAACGGCCAGCGACTAATTCGAAACGCCTGGAGATAATCCAGCCCTTTTTGCTGAGCGCAGCGCGATTCAAACCCCGCCGCCGGGTTACGTATCTAAAATTGTTCCCCGGTCATTCGCATCCTTCACGAGTAAGCTATTGAAGTACTTAGCGATAACCCGCGCTTTCTTGCTGTGTTCATTATGCGGGCGTATAGTTCGGCAGACAGGGGATGATGGCTCTTGGCAGTCCGGTATCCAGCGCGATTCGTCGAGCCGGGCAAAATTATTGGATGGTCGTGACCGGCGTGTCCCAGGGCAAAAAAGATGTACCTCGGCCGTTTGCGAGCAACAAACTGGCGGTCCTGCGCAAGCATCCGATGTTTTGCGATCTTGAGCCTGAGGCGCTCGACCAGCTCTGCCGCTATGCCAAGTACTCCACGCTGAAGCGGGGAGCCACAATCGTCTCCAAGGGCGATCCCGGCAACAGCCTTGTCGTGGTGGTCAGCGGTACGGTGAAGATCAGCATTTCCTCCCCGGACGGCCGCAGCGCGATTTTGAATCTGATCGGGCCGGGCGAGATTTTCGGGGAAGTCGCGCTGCTCGACGGGCGGGCACGGACAGCCGACGCGACCGCAAATACCAATTGTGAAATCTATGTCATCGACCGTCGCGACTTTATCCCCTTTGTGCGAAGCCAGCCGGCACTGGCGATGAAGCTGATCGAACTGTTGTGCGAGCGGCTGCGATGGACCAGTGACCAGGTCGAAGAGGTCATCCTGCAGAATTTGCCGGGCCGGCTCGCCAGCGCGCTTCTTCGTCTAACTGAGAAACACAAGCTCGCGCCGGCAGGCCGAACCATCGCCATCACCCAACAGGAGATCAGCGAGATGGTCGGCATGACCCGCGAAAGCATCAACAAGCAGTTGCGGGCGTGGGCAGCACGCAACTGGGTTCGCCTCGAACACGGCGCCATCGTCGTATTAAATGCCGAGATGCTTCGAGAGTTGGCCGAAGCGGGATCGGGAAGCGAAGACGACTAACGCGCGGCTGCGCATTGGAAGCTTTCTTCCGTGCCCGCTCCGATCGGGCGGGACACATTTCACAAATGTTTGATCCCGGCAAATGTGAAACCCTTCACATGCGCCTGGCGCGCATTGAATTAAATTAGTCACGCTGGCGCGCATGTCCGCGCAATGGAGGCTTCCATGCATGGCTTGTTCAACAAATCAGGCGAGACGGTCAAGAGCATCTATCGGAACTGGGGCATTGGCGTTTTTGCTTTGCCCGTGCTTCTCGTGGCCCTTCTGATCGGGTTTACGATAGCCAAGCCGGACATGTCCAACTGGATATCGGAAGCGGCTCAGGCTGAATTTGTCGGGGCCGGTTCGGTGCCAGAGGCCGCTCCGACGCAGCCGGCCAAGGAAATTCGGACCGTCAAAGCCTTTTGACTTAAAACTGCGTTTATCCGGCCGCGAGGTTAGCTCCGCGCTCGATCGTGAACTCGACGTCGATCAGGCCGCGCGAATGATTCATGTCGGATTGCGACATCAGCAAGGTGAGATCCTTGCCCTTTAGCGAAGCAAGGACCTCGGACAGCCGCTCGGACAGCGCCGGCGCTATTCCCTCGAACGGCTCGTCGAGCAGCAGACATTTTGTACCAATGCCGAGTGCGCGGCCAAGCGCGACCAGCTTCTGCTGGCCGCCACTCAAGAGCAGCGCCTTGCGATGGCGCATCTCTGCGAGTTCGCCGATCACCTCGTATACGAAGTCGAGCCGCGCCTTGCGGTCGAGATGTTCTGCGACCCATAGCGGCAACAGAATGTTTTCCTCGACGGTCAGTTGCGGCACCAGGCAACGGTCTTCCGGCATATAGCCGATCCCGAGCGCCGCGCGGGCGTGGCGCGGGCGCGCCGACAGATCGGTCCCTTCGAACCGCACGGCACCCTGTGCCGGCTTGAGATGACCCATGATCGAGCGCATCAGCGTGGTCTTGCCGGCGCCGTTGCGGCCGACAAGACTCACCATGGCGCCCCGTGATACCCGCATCGAAAAGCCGCGCAGCGCGGGCAGCGACTGAATCTCGACGATCAGATCGTCGATCTCAAGCAATGGCGCCGTGGCATTCATTGCGCGCCCCCGGTGACGTAGCGGCGCACTTCCGCATCCTTGAGGACATCATGCGGATCGCCGTCGGCGAGAACCCGACCCTGGTAAAAAGCCACCACCCGGTCGGCATAGCGGCTGACGATCTCCATGTCGTGCTCGACAAAGACGATGGTTGCGGCATCGGGCGCAACGGCATGAATAACGCGGTCCATCGTGGCGAATTTCTCTTCTGCCGAAACGCCTGATGTCGGCTCGTCCAGCAGCAGCAATTTCGGCCGGCGGACCAGCGCCATGGCGATGTCGACCAGCTTGCGCACACCGCCGGCAAGCTCGGAGATCGGGCGGT
>Ga0208989_10000533_pt1 | contig 11165 bp, 13 predicted proteins | sample MedBloCAOM3_M1_FD_187852 | JGI IMG/M metagenome (GOLD analysis project Ga0208989, IMG submission 187852) | Forest soil microbial communities from El Dorado National Forest, California, USA - Mediterranean Blodgett CA OM3_M1 (SPAdes) (version 2) | ecosystem: Environmental > Terrestrial > Soil >...
CGGTGGACCCCGAGCGCGACGCGAGCAGGCGCGCCGGGCGGACCAGGCGATGAGCGTCCCGGAACCGCAGGGAGTGTCTTCACGCAGGTCGACCCGTCCGCGTACGCTGGTTGCGCTCATCGCCGGGGCCATTCTCGGATTCTGCGGGGCCCTGACCGGCGGCGTGCTGGCTGACCGCTCAGGGGAGACCTCACTCCCAGCCCGTCCCGCGCGCCCGGTCGGCGGCACGGCCCTGCCCTGGCAGGAAGCGAGCCTGTTCGCAGAGGTCTACGAGCGCATCAAGCGCGACTACGTGGACGACGTCGACGATCACGGCCTGATGGAGAAGGCCCTGCGCGGCATGGTGGCCGCGCTCGATCCGCATTCGGCCTACCTCGACAGCGAGGAGTTCGAGGAGATCCGCCTGAGCACCATGGGCTCCTATCCGGGCGTCGGCATTGAAGTCGCGGCCGAGGATGGGGTGGTCAAGGTGCTGCGGCCGATCGAGGGCTCGCCGGCACAACAGGCAGGACTCAAGCCGGGCGACGAGCTGGTGAAAATCGACGGCAACGACATCGGCGCCGATCTGGCCGGCGCCATTGCACGCATGCGTGGGGCTTCGGGTAGCCTGGTGAAGCTCACCATCAGGCGCGACGGCAGGCCCGGATTGATCGAGTACGCGCTGCGCCGTGCCCAGGTCGAGGTGCACAGCGTCGTGCAGCAGAGCCTCGAGCCAGGTTACGGATACTTGCGAATCACGAGCTTCAGCGAGACCACGCCGGTAGACGTCAGCCGTGCGATCATACACTTGAAACGAGACAATCCAGGCGGTCTTAAGGGGTTAGTGCTCGATCTGAGAAACAATCCTGGGGGCGTGCTCGAGGCCGGCGTGGCCGTTGCCGACGATTTCCTCGACAGCGGCGTCATTGTGACGGCCGACGGCCGTACCTCCGAGGCGCGCTTCCGGATGGACGCGACGCCCGGCGACCTCATCGACGGCGCACCGCTCGTGGTGCTCGTGAACGGCGGTTCGGCCTCGGCTTCCGAGATCGTCGCTGGTGCGCTCAAGGATCATGGCCGCGCGCTGCTGATCGGACGGCGGACCTACGGCAAGGGCTCGGTGCAGACGGTCATGCCGCTTACTCACGGGGGTGCGGTCAAGCTCACGACCTCCCGCTACTTCACGCCCTCCGGCACCTCGATTCACGGTAAGGGTATCGTTCCGGACATCGTGGAGGATGGCCCCGGAGCACCACCCGCCGAGCTGCTGACGGCCCGGAGCTCGCCGCCCCTGACCGATCGAGACACCGACGTACGCGTGGCTCTCGACACTCTGAAGACCCGCGCCGCCGTCGCGCAGAGCTCCGCGCTGCCGGTGGCCGTGCGCGCGCTCGTGCCCTGAGATCAAGAGACGAGGCGCTCTGCCTGCCGGCGCTTCCCGCCGGCCGGCGCTTCCCGATATGCTCCCCGCCCATGCTGGCGTGGCTCATCGACGTGGCCCTGCATCTCGATCGGCATCTGGTCGAGCTGCTCACCCGCTATGAGCTGTGGATCTATCCGATCCTGTTCGCGGTGATCTTCGCGGAGACCGGCCTGGTCGTAACACCGTTCTTGCCCGGGGACTCGCTGCTGTTCGCGGTGGGTGCGCTGGCGGCGGTGGATGACAGCGGCATCCTGCGGGCGCCGCTCGCGAGCGTGACGCTCGGGGCCGCGGCCGTGCTCGGCAACACCGTGAACTACAGCATCGGGCGCGCCATCGGGCCGCCGGCCTTCAGCGGCCGTTACCGCCTGCTCAAGGTGCAATACCTGAGGCGTACCGAGGAGTTTTTCCGCCGCCACGGCGCCATGGCGATCCTGGTTTCGCGCTTCGTGCCCATCATCCGCACCTGCGCGCCGTTCGTGGCGGGCGTCGGGCGCATGCCGTACGCGCGCTTCCTGGCGTACAACCTCGCAGGGGGGTTCGCGTGGGTGCTGCTGTTCGTCTGGGGCGGCTACCTGTTCGGCAACATTCCGCTCGTGAGACAGCACTTCGGGCTGGTCACGCTGCTCATCATCGCCGTGTCGCTGCTGCCGCTTGCGGGCGCCCTGTGGCGCCGCCCCGCGCCCGCCGAGTGACAGCGCCCTGCCGCGCGCGGCGACTTCAGCTGCGCGGCACTTTCAACTGCGCGCGCTGAGCGCGACGATGGCGCCAATGACCGCACCGATCAGCAGCGCGAGGTTCGCCACGGCGGTCAGGATGAACCCGACGTGGCGTGCCTGCGGCGCCTTGACGTAGCCCTGGAAATACAGCGCCCGCCCGATGAGGAACACGACGCCGAGCGCCGCCGCCACGTACACGTTCAGGTAGCGCGCGAACAGCAGCACCGACGGCACGAAAATGATCAGCTGCTCGAGCGTATTCATCTGCACCCGGAAATAGCGCTCGAACACTTCGTTGCCGGTCGTGGCCGGCGCGGGGATGTTGTAGCGGGCGCGTGCCCTGGACACCGCCACGCCAAACAGGAAGAACTCGACCAGGGCCAGGGTAATCACCAGGTGAACGAGCGGCATGAGACCTCCGGCTTTTCAGCCAGAGTGGCACAATGCTCGCATGAGCGACAAGGAGCGGGGCTACGCGCACCGGGTCGACGTCCGCGCCGGGACGCAGCAGGTGTGGCGAGCCCTCACTGAAGCCGAGCAGCTCACCCGCTGGTGTTCGCCGGATGCGCAGATCCGCGCGCGCCAGGGGGGTCTGTTCCGGGCCAGCGTCGACCGGGTCACCGAGTTCGAGGCGCACATCGACGTGTTCGAGCCCGGCAGGCGCTTGCGTCTGCTGTACCTGCGCTCGCCCGAACTGCCGCCCACCGACAACGTGATGGTCGATGACTTCCTGCTCGAGCCGGTGCCCGGCGGAACCATCGTGAGGCTGCTGGGCTCCGGTGTACCGGCGACACCGGAATGGGATACCCAGTACCGGCGGCTGCGCACCGGCTGGCAGCAGGCCATGACCCGGCTCAAGGTGCTGATCGAGAGTCAAGCCGGACCGGGAGCGACTCCATGACAGGATTCCTGCTGCGCGCGCTGATCAGCGCCGTCGGGTTGTGGCTCGCGAGCGTGTGGGTCGCGGGGGTGCGCATCCACGGTCCCGGCACGCTGCTGCTGGCCGCAGCGCTGCTCGGCGTCGTGAACGCGGTGGTCCGTCCCATCGCGTTCATCCTGACGCTGCCGCTCACCATTCTCACGCTGGGACTGTTCCTGCTGGTCCTGAACGCCGCGATGGTCGCGTTGGTCGCTGCGCTGCTGCCGGGCTTTCACCTCGCGGGGTTCAGGGCGGCGCTGCTGACCGCGATCATCGTGTGGCTGACCGGCTGGATCGGCTCCGCGCTCATCGGGCACCGCGGAGTCGAGCGCTTCGTGCGGCGCTGAGCTGAGCGGGGGGATTCTCGAGGGCCACCATCGACACCGACCTCTACCCTCACTCACGGATAGGTCGCGGCAACTAGCTAGCTGCTCGCCGGCAGCATCCGCCCCAACCAGCGGTAGAGCGCGTAGATCACCAGCACGAAGGCGATACCGCCGAGCCACTCCGAAGCGGTAGAGAACGAGTCTCCCACCACGCCGATGGGAAATTGGTTATTGGTGAAGGCGACCAGGGCCGTGAAGACCACCGCGAGCACGCTCTCGCCGACGATCAGGCCGGAAGCGAGCAGCACCCCCAGTTGCTTCGTGGCCTCTGGTTTGGCGGTCCTGTCGGCGCCTCTGTCAAACCACCAACCGACCAGCGCGCCCACGGTGACCATCAGCGTCGATGCCGTGGGAAGGTAGATTCCGAGGCCTACGGCGAGTGGCGGCAGTCGCGTGGTGCGGGTGGTCTTCGACAGCAGCCAGTCGACCGCGATGATGCCGGCCCCTATGAGGGCGCCCCAGCCCATCAATTGCCATTTCTCCGGGTCGTTCTGGATCACCGCCTGGCCGAGGGCAGAGATGAGGCCCGCCTGGGGCGCGGGCAGTGCGTGGGCTGTCGCGCCGGGGGCGCCCGCAAAACCGTAAGCCTTGTTGACCAGGTCCAGCACTGGCGGGATCACCAGCGCGCTGGCTACTACGCCGATCACCAACGCCCACTGTTGTTTCGAGGGCGTGGATTCCACCAGCTGGCCGGTTTTCAGATCCTGCAGGTTGTTGTTGGCAATGGCCGCCACGTTGAACACGACAGCGGTGACGAACAGCGCGTAGGCCACGAGCGCCTTGCCCATCTCCGGGGGGAGCGAGGACTTGACGCTCACCACCAGGAACAGCGCCGTGGTGGCCACCACCAGGATGCCTATCCCTGAGAGCGGGCTGTTGGAGGCGCCGATCAGCCCCGCCATGTAGCCGCACACCGTTGAAACCAGGAACCCGAGGACCACCACGATGATGATGCCGCCGACGGTGAGGAGCAGCGCATGCTCGCCCAGGCCCGCACCCTTCGCGAAGTTCCACAACAGCCAGCAGATCGGCAGGATGCAGAGCAGCGACACCAGGCCCACCTGATCCACGGGAATGTCGTGCTCGGTGCGCGGCAGGGTGTCCCCTTTGCCGGCCTTGCGCGCCCGGGAGGAAGCGATAGCGCTTTTCAGGCCACCGATCACCGGCTTCACGAGCTTGAAGAGTGTCCAGATGGCGGACACGGCGATGGCGCCGGCGCCTACGTAACGCACATAGTGGCTCCAGGTGGCATGCGCGAACTCTCCCGCATCGCCTGCGGCCGCGTAGAGTGCGCTGAAGTGCGGCACCCCCCAGCCCCAGCCGATGACGGCGCCGACGAACATGGCGATGCCGCAGCTGATGCCCACCAGGTGGCCAATGCCGAACAGCGCGAAGGAGAGCTGGAAATCGAAGCCGGTGGCCGGCGCCCGTGGGTCACTGCCCAGGCGGAAGCTGTGAGCTACGTCCCCCAGGAACAGCCGCATCTGCACCATCACCAGGAACAGGGCGGAGACCAGCGAACCCACCAGCACCGCTTTCAGGCCCTTGCCGCCGGATTCCACCGAATCCTTGTCCGCAACGTCGCCGGTGCCAACCTTGATGACCTCGGCGCAGGCGGTGCCCTCGGGATAGGGCAGATCCGAGTCCGTTACCAGCGCGCGGCGCAGTGGGATGGAATACATGACTCCGAGGATGCCGCCCGCTGCGCAGATGGCTACCGACTGCCAATAGGGAAAGCCGGTCCACCACCCGATCATGATGAAGCCGGGCAGCACGAAGATGATGGAGGAGAGCGTGCCGGCGGTGGAAGCCACCGTCTGCACGATGTTGTTCTCCTGGGCGGTGGTGTTGCCGAGCCAGCGCAACAGCGCCATGGAGAGGACTACCGCCGGGATGGAGGTGGAGAAAGTGAGCCCGGCCTTCAATCCGAAGTAGACGTTGGCGGCGGTAAACACCACGGTGAGCACCACGCCCAGGACAATTCCGCGCAGCGTGAGCTCGGCCCGCGATTCGGTCTTCATATCGTTCTTCTCCCGTGGCCGCTAGCAGCGCCCTCGACCCCCGAGGGCACGAGAATTCTTACGCGTGCGCGCGCAGCGCCTCCTCCAGCGCCGTCGTCAGCGGCTTGAGAAAAAAAGACTCTTCCGGCATGAGGCGCGCCTTGACGCCGTGCCGGCCGAGCGCCTCGGCCACGACCGGACCGACCGCGGCCACCAGCGTGTGAGCGAGCGCCGCGCTCACCGTGGCGGCGGGTGCCACCGCGAACAGCCGCTCGACCTGCGGTGTGCTGGTGAAAGCGATCGCATCCACCTCGCCGGTGTTGAGGCGCGCCAGCAGGCCGAGCACCGCCGCATCGTCGGCGGCGTCGGCATATACATAGGGCGCGACGGTGAGCACGGTCGCGCCGGCGCGCTCGAGAAACTCCATGAGCGGCCGGTTGGGCTCCGTGCCGTAGAGCTGCACGCCCATCCGCCGGCCTTTGAGATCCTGTCCGGCGAGGCTGGCGATGATGCCGGCGGTCGTCGGTGGCTGCGCAGGCAGGTCCGGTTTCAGCCCGAGTTCGCGCAACGCACGGGCGGGCTTCGGTCCGCGGGTGATCTTGCGCACGCGTGCGAGCTCCACGAGGAACCCGTCTCTGAGTGCCGGTTCGTGCCGCTCGATGCAGGCGAGGATGCGGCGCAGGCCCTCGCCGGTGGTGAGGATCAGGTCATCGCACGAGCCGCCTGCGAAGGCGCGAGCGAACGCCAGGACTGGCGCCGGATCCGGGGCGTCGTGGATGGCCACCAGCGGGCAGCGCACGACGCGCGCGCCGCGCCGCTCGAGCATGGCGGCGAACACCTCGAGCTCACGTGTCTCGGGCACCGCGACGGTGCGGCCGGCCAGCGGCTGTGGATCCATAGCCCGGCATCTTAGCCGCGCGGCACTGCGAGTGCGCGCCTGCCGCGCATCAGGGGCGTTATGGGAGCGAGCCCTGGGCGGGTGGAGCCGCTATGCTTGCAGCCCATGGGCAAGGTACTCGTCGGTCTCGTGGTCTTGATCATCGCCGGGCTCGCGGGGTTCACCTGGGCGACGCTGCACTGGTCGTACTCGGACGGTGAGCGCGCCGGTTATGTGCAGAAGCTGTCACGCAAGGGATGGCTGTGCAAGACCTGGGAGGGAGAGATGGCGATGGTGACGATGCCGGGCACCGTCTCCGAGAAGTTCGCCTTCACCGTGCCGCAGGCAGCGGTCGCCGCCAAAGTGAACGCCAGCGTCGGCAAGCGCATGGCGCTGCACTACGAGCAGCACAAGTGGATTCCAACCTCCTGCTTCGGTGACACCGAATACTTCGTGACCGATGTGCGCGTGACGGAGTAACGCGCGGTTGCTGCAGTAACCCGCGGTGCTGGCGTAACGCGCGCGGGTCCTGCCGTCCGCTCCGGTCACTTCACACCCGCCATCATCCGTTTTACCAACGGCGTCAACAGCAGCATGACGCCACCGGCGATCACGCCGTACCAGAAGATCTTCAGGAACAGGGCCGGGAGCGACTCGAGGTGACTCGCGTCGTACTGGCCGGAGAGCTGGCCGGCGAGATTGCTGCCGAGCGCCATGGACAGGAACCACATGCCCATGACCTGCCCCACGAAGCGCGGCGCCGCGAGCTTGCTGAAGTACGACAGTCCCACCGGCGACAGGCACAGCTCGGCGAAGCAGTGCAGCAGGTAGGTCAGCACCAGCCAGGTGGGCAGCACCCTCTGGCCGGCGAGCGTGTACTGGGCGGCGCAGTACATCACCAGGAAGCCCAGGCCGAGCAGGATCAGGCCGGCGCCAAATTTCGCCGCAGCGTTGAAATCCCGGCCGCGCCTGCCGAGTGCGATCCACAGCGCCGCGAACACCGGCGCGAACAGGATGACGAACAGCGGATCCACCGCCTGCAGCCAGCTGGCCGGCATGTCCCAGCCGAAGATGTGGCGGTCGGTGTAGCGCTCGGCAAACAGGTTGAAGGAGGCGCCGGTCTGCTCATAGCCGGCCCAGAACATGACCGAGGCGGCGAACAGCGCCATCATGACCAGCGCGCGGCTGCGCTCCACGGCGCTGAGCCCCGCCAAGAACAACAGGTAGATGAAATAGCCGAGCCCGAGCACGCCCATCGCCCAGGAAGCGCCGGAGGCGAGCGTGACCGCGTTGATCCGCAGCACGCCGCTCATGGCCGCCGCCGCCACCGCGGCGACGAGCAGCGCGAGCACGATGATGGGCGTCCAGGAGCCGCGGTGACCCTCGGCCGCCACCCCGGCTCGGCCCAGATAATGACGCGTCCAAATGAACTGGGTGAGCCCGATGGCCATGCCGACCGCCGGCAGGACAAAGCCCCACTTGTAGCCGAGCCACGTGGCGAACCAGCCGACGAGAATCGGACCGATGAGCGCACCCAGGTTGATGCCCATGTAGAAGGCGGAAAACCCGGCGTCGCGCCGCGCGCCGCCTTCCGGGTAGAGCGCCGCGACCATGGCGCTGCAGTTGGGCTTGAGCAGCCCGATGCCGATCGCGATCACCAGCAGTCCGAGGAAGAACAGCTGCGTCTGCCCGAAGGTGAGCATGAGGTTGCCGGCGATGATGAACAGCGAACCACCGATCACGGCGCGCTGTGAACCGATGAGGCGATCGGCGATCCAGCCGCCCAGGAGCCCAAACAGATAGGTGCTGCCGACGTACAGTCCGTACGCGTTGTTGGCGGTCTTGTCATCGATGCCAAGTCCGCCCCGGGCGACGCTGTCGACCATGCACAGGATCAGCACTCCGCGCATGCCGTAGTAGGTGAAGCGTTCCCACATCTCGGTGAGGAACAATGTGGCAAGTCCGCGCGGCTGGCCGAAGATCGTCTTGCCCGGCGCGGCAGCCGCGGCGCGGGAGGCGTCGGCGACCTGATTCGACATAGTCGGGCCTTGAGTTTTTCTGGCGCGGCGAGCCGGACGCGGCAGTCTGAACCAGGCGCAGGGGCGCGCGCAAATGAGCGCGCCCGGAGCTGTGTTGGTGGCGACGCCCGCGCCGTGCGGGCGTGCACGACCGAAGCTCAGGTGTCGCCGGCCTTGGCGGCGGCTTGCGCGTCTTTGGGGCGCGACAGCAGGCGCGCCATCAGAATCCCCCCTTCATAGAGGAGGTACATCGGTATGGCGAGCGAGCATTGCGAGATGGCGTCGGGAGGGGTGAGGAGCGCTGCGAGGATGAAAATGCCGATCAGCACGTAGCCGCGATGCTCCCTGAGTTTCTCGATCCGCACGATACCCATCAGGACCAGCAGCACCACCGCCACCGGCACTTCGAATGCGAGTCCGAAGCAGAAAAACATCGTGAGCACGAAGTCGAGGTAATTGTTGATGTCGGTCATCATCGCCACGCCCTTGGGTGTGGTGCTGGTGAAGAACTGAAACATCACCGGGAACACGAAGGAGTAGGCGAAGGCAATGCCGACGTAGAACAGCACGATCGAGGACGCGAGCAGCGGCACCGCAAAGCGGCGCTCGTTGCGGTACAGGCCCGGGGCGACGAACGACCACAGCTGGTAAATGACGTAGGGCATCGCGATGAGCAATGCGGCGAAGAACGACAGCTTGAAGGGTGTCGTGAACGGTGACATCACCCCGGTGGCGATGAGGTTGCTTCCCTGCGGCAGCTTGGCGAGCAGCGGGCGCGCGACGAACGTAAACAGGTCGTTGGAATAATAGACGCACGGCCCGAACCCGATCCCGACGGCCACCAGGGCGCGCAGCAGCCGGTCGCGCAGCTCCAGCAGATGCGAGATCAGCGTGCCTTCGGCGAGATTTTCAGGTTCTTCGCTCATCGGCGCTTGGGTCGGCGCCGGTGGCGTCGGTGGGGTGGGCGTGCGAGAACGTGTCGGGGGGCGCGACCGGAGTCTCGCTCGGCGCCGCGCTCACCGGTGGCGCAGCCGGGGCCGGAGTGGTCGGGGCCTGCGCCTTGCGGGCCTGCTCGAGCTGCACCTCCTCTTCGAGCTGCTCGCGGAACTGGCGGGCCATGGCGCGCGCGCGCCCGACCCAGCGGCCAATCTCGGAGACGACACGGGGCAGCTTCTCCGGTCCCAGCACGATCAGCGCCAGGACGAAGATGATCAGAACCTCCGAGAACCGGCCCTCGAACAGATCACGTGCTCCGTTCGTTCTTCGCGTCGCTCTTCTTCGCGACTTCCGGGAACTCCGCGTCCGCGCCCTCGGAACGGATCTGCTGCGGCGGGGTGCTCTGCTCCTCCTCGCCTTCGCTCATCGATTTCTTGAATCCGCGCACCGCCGCGCCGAGATCCGAGCCCACACTGCGCAGCTTCTTCGCGCCGAACACGACGAGCACGACGAGCAGAATGACCACGAGCTCGCGCATTCCTAAACCACCCATGCTCGCGACTCCACGTAACTCTCCGCCCGCGCAGAGAAATGAATTCGATGATAGGTCAAATGAGCCCCCGGAACCCCAGAAGTTCGCTCGATTCCGCTACCCATGTCACGCTCGCGCCCTAGGGGGTCTGGAGCCAGAACGTCACCGGGCCGTCATTGACGAGCGCCACCTGCATGTCGGCGCCAAATACGCCAGCCGAAACAGGGGCATAGGCGCTGTGCGCGTGCTCCACGAGGTACGCGAACAGGCGCCGTGCCTCCTCGGGCGCGGCAGCAAGGCTGAACCCGGCGCGGGTGCCCTTGTGGGTGTCGGCGGCCAGCGTGAACTGCGGCACCAGCAACAGGCCTGCGCCGACCTCGCGCACCGAGAGATTCATCCGGCCCTCGAGGTCGGGAAAGATGCGGTAGGACAGCACCCGCTCGAGCATCCGCTCTGCCGCGGCGTCCGTGTCCGCGCGTTGCACGCCGATCAGCGCCAGGACGCCGCGGCCGATGGCGCCGACAACCTCGCCGCTGACACGAACCTCGGCCTGGCTGACGCGCTGGATGAGAGCGATCATCAGCCCTGGATTGTGTGGCATTCGGCCCGGCTAGTCCGTAAGATTCGGGGCCGTTTTTCGGCGGGCGGAGAGACAGATGCAGGGGCGCGGGCGACGTTCTGCAGTGCACGCGGGACTCTCGATCGCCGCGATCGCAGTGGCTACGTTGGCGGGCGCGGCGCGGGCGCAGCAGCCGGCCGCGCACGGTGACGCCAGGCACGGCAAGGCCATCTCCTACACGTGCCTCGGCTGCCACGGCATCGACGGCTACAAGAACGCCTATCCGATGTACAGCGTGCCGAAGCTCGAGGGACAGAACCCCGATTATCTGGCGGCGGCGCTGCATGGCTATCGCGACGGCGACCGCGCGCACGTGACGATGCATGCGCAGGCCGCGACGCTGTCCGACCAGGACATTGCCGATATCGCCGCTTACTTCGCCGGCAAGCCGCTCTTGCCCACGGGCAAGGCTCCGGGCAGCGTGCCGCAGGCGGCGACGCTATGCGTCTCGTGCCACGGCCAGGACGGCGTCGCCATCGCGCCGATGTACCCCTCGCTCGCGGGTCAGCACCAGGACTACCTGGTGCGCGCGCTCGATGAGTACCGCAAGGGCGGCCGCAAGAACCCGGTCATGAAGGGCTTCGCGGCGAGCCTCAAGGACCAGGACATCGCGGTGATCGCGCAGTATTTCAGCGGGCTCGCGCCCTCGCTCAGTACCGAGTCGCGGCCCTATACCTGGCTCACCGCACACTGACGCAGCCGCGCACCGCCTTCGGCGCTGCGGTATTGCATAACGCAGCCCCTTAAGGCTCCCATAAGG
>Ga0208989_10000534_pt1 | contig 11153 bp, 10 predicted proteins | sample MedBloCAOM3_M1_FD_187852 | JGI IMG/M metagenome (GOLD analysis project Ga0208989, IMG submission 187852) | Forest soil microbial communities from El Dorado National Forest, California, USA - Mediterranean Blodgett CA OM3_M1 (SPAdes) (version 2) | ecosystem: Environmental > Terrestrial > Soil >...
CCGCCGCGACAACCGGCCGGTCTTGACGTCGGCAATCAGATCTCGAAGTTCCTGTTCTTTCATGGATTCGGCTCCTCGCTGGCGCTGAATGCTTAATTCACCCCTCGCGGCTCCTGCTACCGCAGATGCCCAGCGATTGGAAATGGATCAGGTCAGGACCACCCTGTCAAAGCAGGATCCGGGCCAACACCGCGTCGACTCCCGTCGATCCGCGGCAACCGCGCTGGCTACCAGCAGTGAGCGCGAAAATTGTCGGTCAATGGAAAAGCCCGCCAACTCAGAACCACATTTCGCTGGTTGGGCGGCGAATGCGGCGTTTCTTGCTGGCCTGCACCTGTCGGTTGTGCGTCAGTTTGGAAGTCACCAATTTTGCTCGATCATGGCAATGGAATTCCGGCCGAACTCGAAATTCTTCTTGAGCGCGAAAACAGGAAGGATTGCTGCGGCGCGCAACATCGTCCTGCGTTTCTTTGTTGACAGGATCAGTTCCTTTGTACATTCGTACAAATGAAAAACAGAGTCAAATCCGATGACGCGAAACTCGAACATGCGGGATGCCATCCTCAGCGCGGCTGAGGTGCTGTTCTCCAGGAGCGGTTTCGATGCGGTCTCAATTCGCGATATTGCGCAGGAGGCCGGCGCCAATCCCGGCAGCATCACCTACCACTTCAAAAGCAAGGACGGTCTGCTTTTGGAGATCTACAAACGCCATTGCGGACCGATGAACAGGCGGCGAATTGAGCTGCTGGTGGCGGCCATGCGCGTGCGTGATTTGCAGAACCGGCTTGAGGCGGTCGTGCGCGCATACGTTCAGCCGGCGTTTTCCTCCAGCAGCGATCTTGCTGGCGGCGGCGCGCGCTTCACGCGCCTGCGCGCGGTCATGTCGGCGGAAGGCAACCCTGTCGTGGGGCGCATCATTGCGGAAATCTTTGATGACACGACGCACGCGTTCATCGATGCTATCCAGCAAAGTCTGCCGCATCTGCCCCGTACAACGATCGTTTGGCGAGGTCAGTTCTTGCTGGGAGCGCTGTACTACGCCCTCGTCAATCCAGAGCGCGTCTCGCGCCTTTCCCGCGGGGAGGCCGATGGCTCGGACATGGCTGAGGGCATCGAACAACTCGTTTCTTCTACCGTTGCTTCGCTGCAGGCGCCCGACCCGAACGATCTGCGGGGCGAGACGACCGCGGGTCCGCGCAAGGCTCCGCAGCGAGCCAAAGTTGCGAAGGCCAAGTCAGCCGTCCGCAGCTAATTCCCGATCAATCGAGTCGGACTCTTGGAGCATAGCGACATGCTTAGACGGAAGTTTCTCAAGGGCGCCGCAAGCTTCGGTGCGATATCGGCACTCGGCGGCAATCCGTCACACGGAGCGGAGGACTAGACCGTGCCAACCAGATCAATTCCTGAAATTGCCGGTCCAGACGAGAATACGAAAACGCCCGTCTTCAGGATGCCGGCGGGCGCGATCGACACTCATTGTCACATCTTCGGTCCCGCCGCCGAATATCCATTCTCTCCGACGCGTCCGTACACACCTCCCGAGGCGCCGCTGTCAATGTTTCGCGCGCTGCATGAAAAAATCGGTGTCGAACGTGCCGTCATCGTCAATGCAACCTTGCACGGGTTTGATAATCGCGTAGTTACGGACGCCATCGCAAAGAGCGATGGAAAATACCGAGGTGTCGCCAATATCAACAACGCGATGTCGGATGCAGATCTTGTGTCCTTGAACAAGGCCGGAATACGGGGCTGTCGCTTTGCCTTCCTCAAGAGGCTGGGCGGTGTTGGCGACATGAATGCATTCAAGCGGCTTGTGGATCGAGCCGCAGGCATCGGTTGGCATGTCGATGTGTATCTCGAGCCTGGAAGCATACGCGAGTTCACGCCGGTTCTAACGGCGCTGCCGACGACCTATGTGATCGATCACATGGGCACGATCGACGCTGGCAAGGGCCTCGATGATCCGGAATTCAAGGCGCTTCTCAACCTTCAGAAGCATGACGAAAAATGCTGGGTCAAGATTACAGGGCTCGAGCGGGCCTCGTCCGCCGGGCCTCCGTTCCAGGACGCGGTCCCGTTCGCCAGGAGCTTGATGGAAAACGCGCCGGACCGTGTGATTTGGGGGACGGACTGGCCGCATCCGAATGTCAAGATCATGCCAAATGACGGCGACCTGGTCGATCTGATTTCGCTGTACGCGCCGGAGCCCGCAGTCCGGCAAAAGCTGCTGGTCGACAATCCCGTGCGCCTGTTCAAGTTCTAAAGCTAGGTGAGCGAAATCCAGAGCGCGCGTACGGGAGCTAACCGTGAGCATATCAACGATAGATGAACCGGCAACGCAGCGCTCCGTCAAAGCGTGGTGGAAGGAACTGTGGGTCCAGGTGATGATCGCCATGGCGCTCGGTGTGGCGCTTGGGATCTACAGGCCCGACTTCGCCATTCAGATGCAGCCTTTCGGTGACGCGTTCATCAAGGCGATCCGCATGCTGATCGCACCCATTATCTTCTGCACGGTCGTCAACGGCGTCGCGCACATGGCGGACATGGCGCGGGTCGGGCGCGTGGCGATCAAGTCGATCATCTATTTCGAGGCGATCACGACAGCTGCGCTGATCATCGGCCTTGTCGCCGTCAATCTCTGGCAGCCCGGCGCCGGGATGAATGTGGATGCTGCGAGCATCAACTCGGGCATCGTCGAACCCTATGTCAAACAGACGGCGGTCCTGGGATTTGCCCCGTTTCTCCAAAACATCATTCCGCAAACCTTTGTCGGAGCCTTCTCCGAAGGCAATATCCTGCAGGTTCTGTTTCTCTCCGTGACGTGCGGCTTCGCATTGATCTGGCTTGGAGAGCGCGCCAAGCCGCTCACGGATGTCATTGACGTCGCTGCAAAGATGATTTTTGGCGTGGTTCGGATCGTGATGTGGGCGGCGCCGCTCGGCGCGTTCGGCGCGATCGCCTTCACCGTCGCAAAATTCGGCCTCGGATCGCTGGCGTCGCTCGGAAAGCTGGTCGGCGGGTTTTACGTGACCTGCATATTCTTCATCGCGGTTGTGTTCGGCCCGATCGCCGCGTTCTGCGGATTCAGTCTGCTCAAGCTGATCCGTTATGTTTGGGAGGAGTTGCTGGTTTGCGTGGCGACGACATCATCGGAGACAGTACTTCCGCGGATCATCACCAGGCTTGAAAATGCAGGATGCGAAAGCAGCGTCGTCGGGCTTGTGGTTCCGATGGGCTATTCCTTCAATCTTGACGGCACATGCCTCTATTTGGCGACCGCTTCGGTCTTCCTTGCCCAGGCGACGAACACGCGTTTCGATTTAAGTCATCAGGTCGGGCTCCTGCTCATTTTGCTCGTTACGTCAAAGGGCGCAGCCGGTATCGCCGGCGCGGCGTTCGTGGTGCTTGCGGCCACGCTCGCTGCCGGCGGCACCATCCCGGTCGCGAGCGTGGCGCTCGTGCTCGGCGTACATCGTTTGATGTCGCAGGCGCTGACGCCGACCAATCTGCTCGGCAACGCCTTGGCGACGATCGTGATAGCAAAATGGGAAAATGCCCTGGACCACACCCGCCTGAATGAAGTTCTGGATGGCGGACGGTCGCATGTTGATTGAGCCGATCGGCGGGACGCGCAGCATGATAGCCAAACTCTGGAGTCTCGTTGCGGCTCTGGCGGTCGTCGGATCATTCGTCGTGGCCGGAGCAACGCCACCGGCGCGACCGATCCGGAGGCACAAACAAGGGCGACTTTGTTCGAGATGGTCGAGAAACTGCCGGGATCGAAGGTGCTCGATGGCCGGTGGGGCGTCGAGCGGTACGCCATCGCAATTCCGAAAGGCAGGGATCAGGGCAGGGTGTTTGTGGAGAAATTCACCGCGGACGCGAAGTCGGAAGGTCTGGTCAAAGCAGCGATTGCGCGTGCCGGGTTGCGCGGGGCGATGACGTCGGACTCGAAATAGCGCGCCGGCGAGGGGCTATTTGTCGCATGAGTTGAGAGCATGTCTTGCTCGGGGGGTAATTCTATGCTGGTTTTGCTCAGGTTCATCCGCATCGTTGGTGTGACGGCGCTTTTCTCCGTCGCGAGCTTTAGTGCCCACGCCGAGCCCTATCCGGCAAGGCAGGTGACCATCTTTGTTCCCTATGCGGCCGGCGGTGCCGTGGACGTGCTCGCGCGCACCATCGGTCAGTCGCTATCGAAGACCTGGGGCCAGCAGCCGATCATTGAAAACCGTCCCGGTGCCGGTGGCGTGATTGCCTCCCAGGCGTTGGCCCAGTCCGCGCCCGACGGCTATAAATTGATCCTCGTTGCAAGCGGCCATCCGCTGAACCAATTCTTCTATCCGAAATTGCCATACGACACTTTCAAGGATTTTACCGCAATTACCGAGGTGGCGTATTCGCCGCTGGCCATCGTCGTAGCCAGGAGGAATGACGCCAGGGATTTGCAGGAGCTGCTGGCGGTCGCGAGGCAAAAACCCGACTCATTGTCATATGGAACCTCCGGCAATGGGACGTCGGCACACCTCGCCGGTGAACTGCTCAACTACATGGCCGGCGTCAAGATCCTGGCCATTCCATACAAGGGCGGAGCGCCTGCACTCACGGCGGTGTTGGCCGGAGATATACCCATGAGCATCAATCCAATGCCGGAAGTTGTTGGTCAGCTCGACAGCGGCCTTGTTCGCGTGATTGCAGTGACCACCGCCGCCCGATCAAAGGCGCTGCCGGATGTGGCCACGGTGGCGGAATCCGGTGTGCCCGGCTACGAGACTTCGGTGTGGTGGGGATTTCTCGGACCGGCGGGCATGGCGCCGGAACTGGTGGCGAAAATCAACGCCGACCTTCTGGCTGCCCTCAAGGATCCCGCGGTTTTGGCGGCGTTTGACAAGCTCGGCGCCGTGCCGGTGGGAAGTTCGCCACAGGACTTCGAGGCATTCATGCGCGCGGAGGCCGCCAAATGGGGCCCGATCCTCAAGCAGGCCAACGTCAGGGTCGAGTAATGTCAGGATCGAGTACGCGACCGCTGCGGTTTTCGGTAATAGGCTCGGCGGCGATCATGGAAATTGAGCGTTGAAAAAACGCAAGGAAGCAGCGATGCAAAATATCAATCGCATCTGCCGCCATCCGAGAAGGAGAGCCAAATGATCATCGACGTGCACGGCCACTACACTACGGCGCCGAAGGCGCTTGAGGATTGGCGCAACCGGCAGATTGCCGGCATCAAGGACCCCTCGGTCAGGCCCAAGGTCAGCGAGTTGAAGATCAGCGACGACGAACTGCGCGAGAGCATCGTCAACAACCAGCTCAAGAAGATGCGGGAGCGCGGCAGCGATCTCACGATATTCAGCCCGCGCGCCAGTTTCATGGCCCACCACATCGGCGACTTCGAGGTGTCCTCGACCTGGGCCGCGATCTGCAACGAGCTGTGCGCGCGTGTCAGCCAGCTGTTTCCCGATCATTTCATCGGCGCCGCGATGCTGCCGCAGTCGCCGGGCGTCGATCCGAAGACGTGCATCCCCGAACTGGAGAAATGCGTCAAGGATTACGGCTTCGTCGGGATCAACCTGAATCCCGACCCGTCGGGCGGGCACTGGACCTCGCCGCCGCTGTCGGACCGGCAGTGGTACCCGATCTACGAGAAGATGGTGGAGCTCGACATCCCCGCCATGATCCACGTCTCCACCAGCTGCAACGCCTGCTTTCACACCACGGGCGCGCATTACCTGAACGCCGACACCACCGCCTTCATGCAATGCCTGACCTCGGACCTGTTCAAGGACTTTCCGACCCTAAGGTTCCTGATTCCGCACGGCGGCGGCGCGGTGCCCTATCACTGGGGCCGCTTCCGCGGCCTGGCGCAGGAGCTGAAGAAGCCGCTGCTGAAGGACCACCTGCTGCACAATATCTTCTTCGACACCTGCGTTTACCACCAGCCGGGCATCGACCTTTTGACCAAGGTAATCCCGGTCGACAACATCCTGTTCGCCAGCGAGATGATCGGCGCGGTGCGGGGGATCGATCCTGAAACCGGCTTCCCCTACGACGACACCAAACGTTACATCGAGGCCTCGACGATCCTCAGTGCCAAGGACAAGCACAAGGTCTACGAGGGCAATGCGCGGCGCGTGTTCCCGCGCCTCGACGCGGCGCTGAAAGCGAAGGGGAAGTAACATGACTGGCCCGATCAACAATCTCGGTATCGTCAAACGCAACATCGTCCGCGCGGACATGGCGGCGGTCGAGAAGCTGTCGCGCTTCGGCATCGCCACCATCCATGAGGCGATGGGCCGCGTCGGCCTGATGCATCCCTATATGCGGCCGATCTACGCCGGCGCGCAGACCTGCGGAACCGCCGTCACCGTGCTGCTGCAGCCGGGCGACAACTGGATGATGCATGTGGTAGCGGAGCAGTTGCAGCCGGGCGATGTCGTGGTCGCGGCCTGCACCGCCGACAATACCGACGGCTTCTTCGGCGATTTGCTTGCGACGAGCTTCCGTGCCCGCGGTGCGAAGGGCCTGATCATCGACGGCGGGGTGCGTGACGTGAAGGACCTGACCGACATGCAGTTCCCGGTGTTTTCCAAGGCGATCAGCGCCAAGGGCACGGTGAAGGCAACCCTGGGCTCGGTGAACATCCCGGTGGTCTGCGCCGGCGCGCTGGTGAATCCGGGGGATGTGGTGATCGCCGACGCAGACGGCGTCGTCGTCGTTCCCGCCGGGATTGCCCAACAGGTGGCCGATGCGGCGGAGGCGCGCGAGGCGAATGAAGGCGAGAAACGCGCCAGGCTTGCGGCCGGTGTGCTGGGCCTCGACATGTACAAGATGCGCGAGCCGCTCGCGAAGGCCGGCCTCAGATATATCGATTGACCGCCATGTCCACCAACTCAAACCAATGGCATATGGGACTCGTCGGCTACGGCGAGGTAGGCCGTATCCTTGCCGAAGACCTGCGCAAGCAGGACATCAGGGTCAGCGCCTATGACATCAAGCTCGGCGGCGATCAAGCCGGGCCCTTGCGAGATCATGCGGCAGCATTCGGCGTCGCGCTGGCTTGCTCGCACGCCGATCTCGCCGCGCAGGCCGACTTCATCGTCTCGGCCGTCACGGCGAGCCAGGCCGTGCCGGTGGCGCAGGCCTGCGCGTCGGCCGTAAAAAAAGGCGCGTGGTTCCTGGACTTCAATTCGGCCTCGCCGGGCGCAAAACGGCGTGCCGCTGCCCTGATCGATGGCGCTGGTGGCCGCTATGTCGAAGGCGCGGTGATGACATCGGTTCCGCCATACCGCATCAAGGTGCCCTTGCTGCTCGGCGGCAGCGGCGCTCGGGAGCTTGCGCCGATGCTGATCGAACTCGGCTTCGACGCCAAGGTCGCGAGCGAAGAACTCGGCGTCGCCTCTGCGGTCAAGATGTGCCGCAGCGTGATGATCAAGGGCCTGGAAGCGATGGTCATCGAGTGTTTCACGACCGCGCGGGCCTACGGCGTCGAGGACGCGGTGCTGGCTTCGCTGGCGGAGACTTATCCGGGCATCAATTGGGAGAAGCAGGGCGCCTATTTTTTCCAGCGCGTCATCGAACATGGCAGGCGCAGCGAAGAAGTGCGCGAGGTTGCGGAAACCGTGCGTGAAATCGGCCTCTCGCCCTGGTCGGCGCAAGGCACCGCCGAGCGTCAGGCCCGGGTCGCTGATCTCGCCGACGAGGGCCTGTTCGGTCCCAAAGGCACCAGGGAATTTGCCCGCAGCCCCGACTGGCGCACCGAAGCGGACCGAATTCTCGGCAAGCTCAACCGCCGGGAATGAAAGACGCGACGATGGAATTCCGGATGACCCCTGGCTGGCTGGATTGGCATGCCGGCCCCTCCAAGCCCCGGTTCAAACTGCCGGCCGGCGCGGTCGACGCGCACTGTCATGTGTTCGGCCCGGGTGCGGAGTTCCATACGCGCCGGAGCGCAAGTATACGCCGTGTGATGCGTCGAAGCAGCAATTGTATGCGCTGCGCGACCATCTCGGCTTTGCCCGCAACGTCGTGGTCCAGGCCACCTGCCACGGCGCCGACAACCGCGCGATGGTCGACGCGCTCCTTGACTCCGGCGGCAGGGCGCGCGGCGCCGCTACCGTCAGGCGCGGCGTCAGCGACGTCGAACTCAACGCGATGCATGCCGCCGGCGTGCGCGGCGCGCGCTTCAATTTCGTAAAGCGCCTGGTCGATTTCACGCCGAAAGAGGAATTGATCGAGATTGCCGGCCGCATCGGAAAATTGGGCTGGCACATCGTGATCTACTTTGAAGCAGTGGATCTGCCCGAATTGTGGGACTTCTTCACCTTGCTGCCGACCGCGATCGTCGTCGACCACATGGGCAGGCCCGACGTCGGCAAGCCGGTGGATGGTCCCGAGTTCGAGCTGTTCGTGAAATTCATGCGGGATCACGCAAACGTCTGGTCCAAGGTCAGTTGCCCGGAACGGCTGTCGCAGTCGGGCCCGCCCGCGTTGAACGGCGAGCAGAACGCCTACCGCGACGTGATCCCATTCGTCAGGCGCATGGTCGACACTTTCCCTGATCGTGTACTTTGCGGCACCGACTGGCCGCATCCGAATCTGAAGAACCACATGCCGGACGACGGCCTGCTGGTCGATTTTATTCCGCACATCGCGACCACTCCAGTACTGCAACGCAAACTGCTGATCGACAATCCGATGCGGCTTTACTGGCCCGAGGAAGCCGCCGGTCGATAAAAAGTGCCGATCGTGACAATTCGGGGCAGTGCGGAAGTCGGCAAGCCGCGACAAATCGCTTTCCGCGAAGATCGCCGCTGCCGCCCTCAATCCCTCGGCCCATACCGTCGCAGCGCCTCCAGCGTGAGGCCCTTGCCGACCGCGCCAAACGTGTCGCCCTCGACGATGCGGGCCGACGGCACCGCCTTGGTGATCGCCTTGCGGACGTGGGCAAGCTGCACCGACCCACCGGTCAGGAACACCGCGTCGATGTCGGATGCTGACAATCGCGCTTGCGCGAGGCAGATCTTGACGCGGGCCGCGATGCGCTCGGCGAGTTGCCTGGTATGGCTGACAAGATCGGGGCGCGCGATCGCGGCATTGAGCCCCGGCGCGACCCACTCCAGCGGGATGTCGGCCTGGCGAGCGTCGGACAGCGCAATCTTGGCTTCCTCGACCTCCATCGCCAGCGTATGGCCGCGCTGCTCCCCGACCACACGCACCAGCCGATCGAGCAGGGCCGGCTCACGGGCCTCGTGCCGAACCTGACGGAGTTCCGTCATCACGCGCGGTTCGTACATGCGGTTGATGTTCGACCAGGTGGCGAGGTCGTGGAAATAACGCGATGGCACCTCGAGCGCGGCGCGCTTCATGGCGCTGCCGAAGCCGAACAGCGGCATGACGACGCCGAGACTGAGCTGACGGTCGAAATCGGTGCCGCCGATGCGCACGCCATCATTGGCGAGAATATCGGCGGTGCGATCGGCCTTGCCGTGACGCTGCGGCCCGAGCCGCACGATCGAAAAATCCGATGTGCCGCCGCCGATGTCGGCGATCAAGGCGACTTCCTCGGTCGCGATCTGGCGCTCATAATCCAGCGCCGCGGCGATCGGCTCGAACTGGAATGTGACGTCATCGAAGCCGACCTCGCGCGCAATCTCCCGCAGGGTTTGTTCCGCCTTGCGGTCGGCGTCATCGGCATTGTCGACGAAGTGCACCGGCCGGCCATGCACGACGTCGCGCAGTTCACGGCCGGCGGCCTGCTCGGCGCGCCGTTTCACAGCGCCGAGATAATAGCCGATCACATTGCGAAAACTGACCCGCTCGCGGCCGAGCCGTGTGGTCTCTTCAATCAGCGAGGTTCCGAGCACCGACTTGAGGCTGCGCATCAGGCGGCCGGGTGTACCCTCGACATAGGCCTCAATGGCCTTGCGGCCGATCAGAACGGCGCCGTCCACCTCGTAGAAGATCGCGCTGGGAAGCGTATTGTAGCCGGTTTCCAGCGTCGCCAAAACCGGTGCATAGCCTTCGATGGTGCCGAGCGTCGTGTTCGACGTTCCGAAATCAAGTCCGCAGATCGACATGAGCGCTCCAGAAGGAGCGTCCGTCTACACATTAAAGCGCCATCGATCCACCGTTATCTTGATGCGGGATGCAAGCGGGCCATTCTTTTGAAGACGGGGTTACGCTATAGGCGAATAATACCCATCCACAGAACAATTTGTTTGAAGCGGTGGGTTGAGGAATCAATCGGCGATGGTCCATAAGCGACATCCCCGCGGCCGGCGATCCATCCGCCGCAGCTGCTTTTAGAAAGATCTCGCGTGGCAAACATCAATCGACAGATCGCGGAAGAACTCGGCGTTCGCGAACAGCAGGTCGAGGCGACGGTGGCGCTGCTCGACGGCGGCGCCACGGTTCCGTTCGTGGCGCGGTACCGCAAGGAAATCACCGGCGCGCTCGACGACGCGCAATTGCGCAACCTGGAAGAGCGCCTGAACTATCTTCGCGAGCTTGAAGAGCGCCGCACAGCTATCCTCAATTCGGTCCGCGAACAGGGCAAGCTCGATGCCGTACTGGAAGCGGCGATTCTCGCCGCCGACAGCAAGGGCCGTCTCGAAGACATCTATCTGCCGTTCAAGCCGAAGCGCCGCACCAAGGCCGAGATTGCCAAGGAGGCCGGGCTCGAGCCGCTGTCCGAACTGCTGCTGACGCAGCCGCAAAACGATCCGCAAGTCGCGGCCGCAGGTTTCGTCGATGTTGCAAAGCAGGTGGCCGATGCGGCCGCGGCGCTCGACGGGGCGCGCGCGATCCTGGTGGAGCGTTTCGCCGAAGACGCCGACCTGATCGGCACGCTGCGCGAGCAGGTGTGGTCGAACGGACGGGTGGCGTCCACCGTGCGCAGGGGTAAGAAAACCGAAGGCGAGAAGTTCAAGGACTATTTCGATTTCAGCGAGCCGCTGCACAAGTTGCCGTCGCACCGCATTCTGGCGCTGTTCCGCGGCGAGAAGGAAGAGATCCTCGACCTGCAGATCGAGCCCGAGGCGCAAGCTCCGGCCGCCGGCGTTCCGTCTTCCTACGAATTGAAGATCATGCAGCGCTTCGGCATTTCGGACCAGGGACGCCCCGGCGACCGCTGGCTGGTGGAGACCGCGCGGTGGGCGTGG
>Ga0208989_10000535_pt1 | contig 11150 bp, 13 predicted proteins | sample MedBloCAOM3_M1_FD_187852 | JGI IMG/M metagenome (GOLD analysis project Ga0208989, IMG submission 187852) | Forest soil microbial communities from El Dorado National Forest, California, USA - Mediterranean Blodgett CA OM3_M1 (SPAdes) (version 2) | ecosystem: Environmental > Terrestrial > Soil >...
TGAAAACGAATCAATCGTTACGTCGGCGTTCGGCTCGCACAACGTTCGCAGCATCGCGCACGCGCAGGCGCTCGCCGATGAGCTCGGCATCGATCGCAGCCGTTTCGAGTTCCAATTGCTTTACGGCATGGCCGGACCAGTTAAGCGCGCGCTCGTCGAGATGGGTTTTCGCGTGCGCGAGTATTGCCCGGTTGGTGAATTGCTGCCCGGCATGTCTTATCTCGTGCGTCGTCTTCTCGAGAACACTTCCAACGAAGGATTTTTGCGCGCGAAATTTTCCGAAAACGTTCCCGCCGAAGAACTGTTGCGCGATCCGGACGAACTTGTTGATCAAAGCAGTAACGGCGCGGAGGATCTCGAAACCCGGACCCAAGATCGACATGTAGGTAAAGGCGCTTCGCGCAAAACTCCGCCGGGGGACACTTACGAAAACGCGCCGCTTGTCAATTTCGTCCATCGAGAATCGCGGGAAAGCATGCGCACAGCGCTGCGTGAAGTGCGCTCGCAGCTTGGGAAAAAATATCCGCTTGTCATCGACGGAAAACGAATCTGGATGGACAAAACGATCGCGTCGATCAACCCGAGTTCGCCCGACCACGTGGTCGGTCACCTGTGCGAAGCGGGGATTCCGGAAGCCGAGCGCGCCGTTACCGCCGCGCGCGACGCCTTCGAACATTGGAGCCGCACACCGTTTGAGAAACGCGCGCAATTGCTCGAGCGCGTCGCTTCGATCATGGATCGCCGTCGTTTCGAACTTTCCGCCCTCGAAGTTTTTGAAGTCGGCAAGCAATGGGCTGAAGCCGACGGGGACGTCCGTGAAGCCATGGACTTCTGTTTGTTTTACGCGCAACAAATGCGTTTGCGCGGCCGCCCGCGTCTCACCCAACACGTCCTCGGCGAGGAAAGTTATCAGCACTATTGGCCGCGCGGCGTCGCGCTGGTGGTTGCGCCGTGGAATTTCCCGATCGCGATCATGTGCGGAATGGTTTCGGCCGCGATTGTTACGGGCAACACCGTCATCATGAAACCAGCCGAACAATCGGCCGTCTGCGGCTTCATGCTCATGGAAATCTTCGAGGAAGCCGGTATTCCGCCGGGCGTTTTGAATTTCCTTCCGGGGAAGGGTTCAGTCATCGGCGCGCATCTGGTCGATCACAAAGATGTCGATCTTATCGCTTTTACCGGTTCGCGCGAAGTTGGTCTGCGCATTTGGGAAAGCGCCGGCAAAACGCGCGAAGGTCAACGCGAATTGAAGCGCGTTATCTGCGAAATGGGCGGCAAGAACGCCATCATCATCGATTCCGATGCCGACCTCGACGAAGCGATTGTCGATACGATTTATTCCGCGTTCGGTTATCAGGGACAAAAATGTTCCGCCTGCTCGCGCCTCATCGTTCTCGAAGAGAATTACGGCCGCGTCATGGAGCGTTTGCTTTCCGCCGCGGCCAGCTTGCGCGTCGGTAATCCGGAGCAGCCCGGCATCACGATTGGGCCGGTGATTGATGAAACCGCTTACAATCGCATCCGCGAATACATCGAGGTCGGAAAAAATGAAGCGACGCTCGCTTACCAAAAGGGCGACATCCCCGAAAAGGGCTACTTCATTCCACCGACCATCTTCACGCGCGTAAACCCGAACGCACGCGTCGCCTGCGAAGAGATCTTCGGACCGGTTTTGAGCGTGATTAAAGTGCAGGATCTCGATGAAGCCATCGCGGTCGCGAACAATACTGATTTCGCGCTCACCGCCGGATTTTTCTCGCGCAGCCCCGCCAACATTGAGCGCGCCAAAGCCGAGATCATCGCCGGCAACGTCTACATCAATCGCTCGTGCACCGGCGCGGTGGTGGGTCGGCATCCCTTCGGCGGATTCAAGATGAGTGGCGGCGGCACCAAGGCCGGGGGCGAAGATTATCTGCTCAATTTCATGGTCCCGCGTGTCGTCACCGAAAACATCATGCGGCATGGCTTCGCGCCTGAAGAAACACCGCTCTACCGCGACGAATTCGGCGGGCCGAAACGCTAAACCACGCGCAAGATCGACATCGTCGTTTCAACGACGGTCATTGAGTCAAGGGCGCGCCTTTGCTCAGCAACTTCACGACTGTGATCACCATGTAGATGACGGGCCACGCCGATACCGCGATGACGATTGCAAAAACCGCCATCTCTTTCGCGCGTTCGCGCGCAGACTCCATGATGAATTCGCGACTGAAATTGTGAAATCTGCGGCTGGCCGAACTTTCGTCGCCATCATAGGGCGAGGAAAACCCGCGCCATTCTCCGAAGCCCGAATGAAAAAAGTAATCCGTCACGGGAAATGTCCGCTTGCCGGTCACGGAAGCGCATGACGGTTTCATACTGCTGTGATCCATAGCTTGGATCGTTCCACAACCTATCATTTGACCGCGATTGAGCACGACAAAAGTTTAGCGCGCGTCCCACACGAGGGCCGCGCGCTAACTCTCCGAACCGATATGTGTTCGTTGTTCGTTCGGCTTACTGCCAATGACCCGACACATAGACCCAACCGCCTCCGCGACGGATCCATTGCCCTTGCACCCAAACTGCCGCCGGTCGCGGACGGGACACCCAGGTTCCCGAGACCCATACATAATCCCTTCCGGTCCACCGCCAGTAACCGCGTGTCCAGACATACCCCGGACCGGGCGCCACAGTCTCTGTTTCAACTCGGACCGCGGGCGGCGTTCTGGTCACGACCACCTGTCGACCGACCACCCGGTCTCCCTGCATTTGCACGACGTCCTGCCTGGTTTCCGTGGTCGTGCTGGTAGTTGTCACAACAGGCTCGCTCTCGCAGCCGGCGAACAAGAATGGCGTTAATGCCGCCAAATAAAATCCTTTCCTCATATTTACCTCCTCTCAATGAAATCGTTTCACACCGCTAATCCGGCCCTCTCGACAAAATCTTGGCGCCCCTAATCGGATAGCGCGAAGTGCGTTTCGACACGATCATCCGGCATGCTTTACGTCGTCGCCACGCCCATTGGAAACCTGGGCGACATCACCTTGCGCGCGCTCGAAGTCTTGCGCGGTGTCGATCTTGTCGCCGCCGAAGACACGCGGCATTCCGGGATTTTGTTGAAGCATTACAAGATCGACAAGCCGTTCGTCAGTTATCACGAACACAACGAAGCGATGCGCACCGCCCAGCTCATCGAGCGAATTGCCGCGGGCGAAAACGTTGCGCTAATCACTGACGCCGGAATGCCTGGATTTTCCGATCCGGGAGTGCGCCTCATTCGCGAATGCATTAAGCGCGAACTGCCCTTCACGATCATTCCTGGGCCTTCATCGATTCTGACCGCGCTGCTCGGCTCGGGATTTTCGATGGAGAAATTCTGTTTCCGCGGATTTCTTCCGATCAAAAGCGGCCGGCGCGAACGCGAATTGCGCGCGGCCACGGAGCGCGAAGAGACGACAATCTTCTTTGAATCGCCTTATCGCCTTACGAAAACGCTCAAAGCTTGCATCGACATCATGCCAGATCGAGAACTCTGCGTCGCGCGCGAGCTCACCAAGAAATTCGAAGAATTTCGGCGCGGCACTGCCGCCCAATTACATGCCCACTACCAAGTGCACCCGCCGAAAGGCGAGATCGTTCTGCTGATTTCGGGTTTGTAGCCGTTTCGCTCTGCGAAAAACGTCACGCGCCGCCACAGCCACGCGGCTACAGTGATCTCCAAGCGCGAATACCTTTCCGCTTGTCAAAGTCGCGGTTCCATGTGAGTTTGCGCGGCTTTTCCCCAGAGGCACTTCTTGTTTCGGAATGAGTTACGCAATAATCAAAACCGGTGGACGGCAGTATCGCGTCGCAGAAGGCGACACGATCGACGTCGATCTTGTCGATGTGGAAGCGGGCAAGACCGCAACTTTTGGCGACGTGCTCATGTATGCCGACGGCAAAAACCTGACGCATGGCGATCCGTTGATTTCAGGCGCCAAGGTCACGGCGGAAGTTGTCGAGCAACGCAAGGATAAAAAGGTCATCGCGTTCAAATTCAGGCGCCGCAAAGGTTATCACCGCACCGTCGGACATCGCCGCAAACTGACGCGTGTGAAAATCAAGAGCATTAATGTGGGCGCGAAGAAAGCGGCCGCGAAAAAATCCGAGTAGTTCGCCCTATCAATTCTCAACTCTCAACCATCAACTTCTTCAATGGCTCATAAAAAAGGACAAGGCAGCGTTAAGAATGGCCGCGACAGCGTCAGCAAACGACTGGGCGTAAAACGATTTGGCAGCGAGATGGTCGTGGCCGGGAACATCATCATTCGCCAGCGCGGCACCAAGTTCCTGCCGGGCAAAAACGTCGGACTGGGCCGCGATTACACAATTTTTGCGCTGGTCGATGGCAATGTGCGCTTCGATCGCGCCGGTCGGCGAGTGAATGTCGATCCTGTGGTCGTTTCGGAAAAATAAGCGGGTCCGCGACCAGCTTTCTTTCGGGATCGGGTTTGCCCTTCCCGCTTGAGGACAGTTTGCGGTATAATGACTTTTGCTCATGAGATACAACACCTTCATTCTCTTTGGCGCACCCGGCAGCGGCAAAGGCACCCAGGGCAAAACGCTCGGCACTATCCCCCGCTATTTCCATTGCGCTTGCGGCGATGTTTTTCGCTCGATCGACACCCGCACCAGAGTCGGCCGCGCTTTTTTGGATTACTCAAGTAAAGGCCAGCTCGTGCCGGATGAGGTAACGGTGGAGCTTTGGAAAGAAGCAATCGCCGCCGCGGTCGACGCGCACAAATTCAAGCCGGACATCGACACGCTCGTGCTCGACGGTATTCCGCGAAACGTCGCCCAGGCCAAAATTATGGAAGAGCTGATCGATGTAAGAAAAGTTTTCCACCTCTCCTGCCCGAACCGCGAGACTCTGTTTTCACGATTGAAAAAGCGCGCGCTCAAAGACAACCGGCTCGACGACGCGAACGAGCTGGTCATTCAGCGACGGCTCGCGACCTACGAACAAGAATCGAAGCCAGTCCTCTCGCATTATCCGAAGGACATGATCACGGTGGTTGACGCGACCCAGTCGCCGTCGAAAGTTTTGTTCGACATCCTCGCCAGTGTTAACGGCGTCGATGGTCATCGCGATGAGTCAGAAGCAGTTTGAAAATTTTACCGCCTCGAGTCTTTACTGCGAGAAGTGCAAGGTTGCGACACCAGTGCGCGAGCGGTTGCTCCTAGTCCTGCCCGACAAGGAAATCTTCGATTACCTCTGCACTGAGTGCGGGTCTTCCGTCGGTCAACGCGAAGTCACCGCCGGCGATAAATTAGCGGTGCAATCATCGACTCCACGCCGTGCGCGGCGCGCCCCGGCGCGATTGCTGCATTAAATGCACGATGCGCGTCGTCTTTATCGGCACGGGTGAGATTGGCGTGCCGACGCTGCGCGCGCTGCAAAATTCGCGCGAGCATGAGTTAGCCGGCGTCGTGACGCAACCGGACAAACCGGTCGGGCGCGATCAGCAGATTCAAGCGCCGCCGATCAAAGCTGCGGTCACCGAAGAGAAGATATCGATCTTGCAACCGGCGCGCATCAAAGATCAACAATCCATCGAAGGGATTCGGGCGCTGCAACCGGATGTGATTGTCGTCATGGCCTACGGCCAAATTCTGCCACGCCACGTGCTGGAGATTCCGCGAATCGCTTGTTTGAATTTGCACGCGTCGCTTCTGCCGCGCTGGCGCGGCGCGGCCCCCGTTCAAGCCGCGATTGCGGCCGGCGATCGCGAATCCGGAATCACGGTCATGTATATGGATGAAGGACTCGATACGGGGGACGTTTTGCTTCAGCGCAAGATCGCTATCGGGCCCACGGAAACCGGCGGATCGCTGCACGATCGGCTCGGCCAGATTGCGCCTGAGGCATTGCTCGAATCACTGCGGTTGCTGGCGAGCGAAAGAGCGCCGCGTTTTCCGCAAGACAACGCGCTCGCGACTAACGCGCCGAAGTTGAATCGCGAAGACGGCCGCATCAATTGGGCGGAGCCAGCGGAAATTATCGAGCGAAAGATACGCGCGTTCAATCCATGGCCAGGCGCATTCACCATCATTGCCGATCCATCAAACAAACCGCGCAATTTGAAAATATTCTCCGCGTCGATTGTCGATCTGAGCGGGAAGCCGGGTGAGATCATGCCAGCAGACGACAACGGCTTGGTCTTTGCCACTGGCAACAAGGCGCTGGCTCTGGGCGAGGTTCAATTAGAAGGCAAGCAGCGCATGAGCGCCGACGAGTTCGTGCGCGGGCACCGTCGTATCGCTAAATTGTAGCCGCCCTGCTTGGCGGGGCTGACCGGGCACCGGCGTCAACGACGCCGGCTACAGTTCATTTTGCTTTCCAAACATTGGCTCGTCTTGTTTCATCTCACTCGCCATGAAGACGGAAGCGCCCGCCTACAAACGCATTGTCCTCAAGTTGAGCGGCGAAGCACTGCAAGAGCGCAATGGGCGCGACAATATTTCGCCGCCGGTCGTCCGCGAAATCGCCGAGCGCATTAAGGAAGTGCACGAGCTCGGCGTGCAAACATCAGTGGTCATTGGCGGAGGAAATATCTGGCGCGGTTTGAAAGCAGCCGATCGTGGAATGGATCGGACGACGGCCGACTACATGGGCATGCTCGCGACGGTGATTAACGGCATGGCGTTGAAAAGTGGGCTGGAACAGCTCGGGGTAGAGACACGCGTGCAGAGCGCGATTGAAATGAAAAACGTCGCCGAGCCTTTTATCCTGGGTCGCGCCATCCGGCACCTGGAATTGGGACGAGTGGTTGTTTTCGTGGCCGGCACCGGCAATCCATATTTCTCGACCGATACGACGGCGGCGTTGCGCGCGAGTGAGATTCGCGCCGACGTCATTCTCAAAGCAACAAAGGTGGACGGCATTTACGATCGCGATCCAAATGTCGATTCAAACGCGCAACGCTACGAGCGCATTACTTTCGCCGAGGCATTGAGCAAGAGGTTGCAGATCATGGATTCGACGGCGTTCAGTCTTTGCATGGACAACAAGATTCCGATCGTCGTTTTCGATATGAACAAACCGAGCAATATCCGCGACGTCGTGCTCGGCCGGAAAGTCGGGACGCTGGTTTGCGATTGAGCTCAGTTCCATTCACAATCCACAGACATGAGCAGCGACGACATTCTTCTCGAGGCCGAAATGGCGATGGAAAAAAGCGTTGATTATATGATCCACGAATTCTCCGCCGTGCGCACAGGAAAGGCTTCGCCTGGCTTGGTCGAGAACGTCGATGTGGAGGCCTATGGCTCGACCATGAAGCTGAAACAACTCGCTCTCATCACCACCCCGGAGCCACGATTGCTCGTCGTGCAACCGTTCGATGCCGGCACCGTTCAGAATATCGAGAAGGCGCTGAACGAATCGAAGATCGGCATTACGCCGGCGGTCGACGGGAAAATTATTCGGCTCCCGATCCCGGAATTGTCCGAAGAACGCCGTAAAGATTTGGTCCGATCGCTCGGCAAAATGGCGGAAGAAGCGCGTGTGCGCGTGCGCAGTAATCGGCGGGCCGCGCTGGACGAAACAAAAAAGCTTAAAGCCTCCGGAGGATTGAGCGAAGACGGAATGCACAGTCTCGAAGCGGAAATTCAGAAGCTGACCGACCGCTTTGTGAAATCGGTCGACACCCATCTCGAGCACAAAGAAGCCGAGATCATGAAAGTTTGATGCAAGGAGCGGCGGTTTCCTAACCGCCGGGGCGACTAAGAAATCGCCTTTCCTTGATCCGTCGCTCAGAGAACGACATCTTCTGCCGAAACCAACTAAATACGGCGCTGTTGTAGACGTTTCGCTCTGCGAAACACGGGCCCCTGGACGGTTAGAATCACATGCGCAGCGTCGCTCAGAGAGCGGCGGCTACAGCCGCACGAGATCGAGCAAGAACTGGCACCAAAGATAAACCATCCCGCGCCAGGAATATTTCACGTCGCCCCCGGGAGTTTGCTTGAGAACGCCCTTATTAATGTTGTGCTCAATCTGATCGCGCAGATCGTTTTCCATTTCGAGTTGGATGCGCTCTTCATCGAGCGCATCAATCGTGTCGACCTCCACGCTGTTCTTGCGCAGAAATTCACGGTGACTTTGGTAAAGCTGCCAGAACGATTGATCGGGACGCTGCCGATTGATCCGAAACTGCGGCGTTAATTTCAAACCGTAGGAGAGCGGATAGTTCCACGTCGTCCAGATGGTGCCGCCCTTGGCCCGCGACGAGATGCGTAAATAATAAAAGGAAAGGTCGTGCTGTTCGTTCAAACAGATCGTGGCCTGGGCGCGATCTTCGTCTTTGTAAAACAAACGAAAAAATTGACGATAATTCTCCCAGTCCCAGCCGGCATCGCTCACATGTGCGAACCCTTCGTTCTCGATCTCGTGGGTAATGTCATTGAGGGTGGGGAAAATTTCCGAGGATGGCGGCGATTTCGGGCGCAGTCTTTTCTCCTTCGGCAAACGAAGCGCCCGGATGCGTGTGAGAATTTCGAGCCAGGGCAGGAAGAGCCAGCTCAAAGCGGCGCACAATCCGAGGATCCAGCTTCCCGTGATAAAATATATCGCCAGATAGGACGAGATGAGAATGCCGAGCGCGCCGGCCTTTTGCGAAAAGGATGTTTGAAAGCTGCGCAGGGCGACGCTGAGCACCGCCACCCCAAGGGTCAGGAAAAGTCCGAAGAACATTACGGCTTGATCTCGTGCTCGTGCAAAAATTTCTCGAGCTGATCGGTATCGAAATTGGCCAGCACCTTGTCGCCGGCCACGAACGTCGGCACGTAAGTCTGATCGGAAAGTTCCTTCATCTCTTCGTACGCTTGTCGATCTTCGCCAACATCGATCGCAGTAAAGTTATAACCGCGCTCGGACAGATAATCCTTCGCGTCAATGCACCAGGAGCACCATTCGCGGCTATAGAGCTTCAATTGCATCGACATCGTATAGGGTAAAACAACGGTTCCAATGCCGTCAATTGGCCGGTAGTCAATAAGACTTCGCCCAAATCACACGGCGCGGACTCAGTTCGCCGGTGAAAATGCATTTGCCCGACTCGGCTTCTCCAAACGGAATCACGCGGATCGTGACTTTGAGGTCGTTCTTGATTCGTTCTTCGACCTCCCGTGAGCCGTTCCAGTGGGCGAGCCCGAACCCCCCATGGATTTCCGGTTTGCCCGAGTTCTTCGGTGTAAAGAAATCGTAAAAGTCTTCTTTCTTGTCGATCTTCCGCGTGTGTTCGTCGCGGAATTTCACCGCGCGTTCATAAAGACTTTGTTGGATTGACATGAGAATTTCGGGCGCTTGTGCGACGAATTTTTCCATGGAAACGAACTGCTTTTCTTTTACCGGCTGATCGCGGCGACTGACGGCCACTGAATTCGTCTCGAGATCGCGCGGCCCGACCTCGACGCGAAGTGGCACGCCTTTTTTGATCCACTCCCAATTCTTCGTGCCGCCTCCGATATCACGCCGATCGACCTCAACCTCCAGCGCAAGATCGACATAACGTTTCTCGCGCAGGTCGCGCGCAAGTTTGTCGCAAGCTTCCAAAACTTTAGCGCGCGTCTCTTCCTTCGGTGAAATCGGCAGGATCACGATCTGCGTCGGCGCGATGCGCGGCGGGAGAATAACTCCATCATCGTCGCCGTGGGTCATGACGACAGTGCCGACCATGCGCGTGGTCATGCCCCAGCTCGTCGTCCAGCCAAATTCCTGTTTGCCTTCGCGATTTTGAAATTGAATGCCGCTCGCCCGCGAAAAGTTCTGCCCGAGAAAATGCGAGGTGCCGGCCTGGATCGCCTTGCGGTCCTGCGCCATCGCTTCGATCGATAATGTTTGCACTGCGCCGGGAAACCGTTCGCTCTCCGATTTTTCGCCGCTGTAAACCGGAATCGCCAGATGATCGCGCACGAACGTCTCGTAAACGTCAAGCATCTGTTTGGTTTCCGCGCGCGCTTCCGCCTCGGTTTCGTGGACGGTATGACCTTCCTGCCAGAGAAATTCCGTTGTGCGCAAAAACAACCGCGGCCGCATTTCCCAGCGCACTACGTTGGCCCACTGATTGATCAGGATCGGAAGATCGCGATACGATTGCACCCACTTCGCGTAGCTCGCGCCGATAATCGTCTCGCTTGTTGGCCGCACCACCAGCGGCTCTTTCAACGGACTCGATGGTTTCATTTTGCCATCGGCATCAACTTCTAGCCGCGAGTGCGTGACGACCGCGCATTCCTTGGCGAAGCCTTCCACGTGCTCCGCTTCTTTCGCGAAATAACTCAACGGAATGAAAAGTGGGAAATACGCGTTGCGATGGCCGGTCGCCCGAAACATCACGTCGAGATGTCGCTGCATGTTTTCCCAAATGCCGTAACCCCATGGACGGATGACCATGCAGCCACGCACGTCGGATGATTCAGCCAGTTCCGCCGCGCGGATGACTTGCTGATACCACTCGGGAAAATCCTCTTCGCGACTCGGCGTGATCGCGCTCTTTGTGGCAGTGGGATTCGACATCGCGACAGGAATAAAGCGTGTGCCAGGGAAATCGCGAGTAGCGATTGCGCGATCGATAGCATATGGCGCAAAATCGCCCGAAAACGAGACAAATGAGAGATGCCTTCTACAAATCCGAAGCAGCCTTGGCAATTATCTTGCGATTGGTGCGCCAACCTTTGATCGCGCCTTTCGCCACGGTTTTTGTTCCATTCCGTTGGTTGATTACGAACGTGTTGTTGTCCCCAAGTTGCGACCACGGGCCGTGTGGAACTTCAGTGAACTCCACAAATTTCCAGTCGGTCACGTCGGTATCTTTCAAGTCCAGATAATCACGCACCGCGGGAGAAACATCGAGACCGGCGCCTTGGTTTAGATTTGGTTTTGGGCGTTCGTTGCCGAAAACGTATTGCCAGTGATCAGTCCGGAACGGTCCGGAGTCTTCCCACTGCGCATAAACTACGCGATCACCCTTGCGAATAGCGATCCAGCGCCCTTTGCAGGTCGAGGCTCCTGGGCCCCGATACGCCTCCTTGAACCACGGAACGACGCGCGGAGCTTCGGGCCGATGACCGTTCCTCGTCTTGTCGTTATAAGGAAGCGCGCAGTAAAAAGGATTTTGCCGCG
>Ga0208989_10000536_pt1 | contig 11150 bp, 12 predicted proteins | sample MedBloCAOM3_M1_FD_187852 | JGI IMG/M metagenome (GOLD analysis project Ga0208989, IMG submission 187852) | Forest soil microbial communities from El Dorado National Forest, California, USA - Mediterranean Blodgett CA OM3_M1 (SPAdes) (version 2) | ecosystem: Environmental > Terrestrial > Soil >...
AGGTCCGCCAGGCCTGTTTGCCGGTATTGAGGTCGGTGGCGTCGATCCATCCGCGGATGCCGAACTCGCCGCCCGCGCTACCGACGATCGCGAGATCGCGAACGACCAATGGGGCGAGCGTGAGGGTTTCGGCGATCGTAGGGTCCGCGACCTTGCGCTCCCACACCATCTCGCCGGTCGCCTTGTTGAGCGAGAACAGGCGGCCGTCGAGCGAGATCGAGATGATCTTGTCCTTCCACAGCGCCACGCCGCGATTGTTGACGCCGCAACAGGCCACGTCGCCGGCCCAGGCGCGGTCGGTGCCGGGGTCGAACTTCCACTTGATCACCCCCTTCTTGCCGCCGGCAACGTCGATGGCATAGACCGAGCCCCAGCCGTCGGTCACGTACATCATGCCGTCTTCGACGATGGGGGTGGCCTGCAGGTTGCCGTGCTTGTAGCGGCCGCCGCTCTCATAGCCGCCGAGCGCGACGGTGAATGCCACCCTGAGATTCTTGACGTTGTCGGCATTGATCTGCTTGAGCTGCGAGAACCGCCAGCCTTCGTAATTGCCGTGATGCAGCAGCCAGTTGTGCGGCTCCTTGCTGACATTGAGCGCGCGCTCGTGGGTCATGTCGGCCGCTTGCACGGGCGTGAGCGCAGTCGCCGCGAGCAACGAACACGTCAAGGCACCAGCAAAAGCCAGAGTCTTCATGGCGATCCTCCCGTCATCGCCGGTGCGTCATGGCCCGGCAATTATTTGTTTGTTGCTGGCGAGCTGTATCAGCGCGAGTGCAGTCCCCCAGTGGGTGAAGCGTAGTCCCGGGTGCAATCGGTGGTCAATATCCCATCGCTGCATGGCAGAGCCGACGATCCTGACCCGGGCGCGCATGTGCCGTCGGCATCGCTACGGCACGACCCCATCAGTGGGAAGGCGCCCACGACATAATCAGCGCGTACAGGAGGTCAGCTCTTTCTCCTCGATCGAGAAGATTTCACCCGCTTCCACTTTGACATTGCGCACCAGGCACGAGCGGCCGCTGGTGTCTTTGAGTTTGGCGTCATACGTCCCGGGCGCGACGCCGGTGATCCGCAGGCGTTCGTCGGGATCGACGGTGCCGTCCTTGTCGTTCTTGCACTGATTGGGACCGAAGTTGGTGGTGCCGGCCGGTGCCAGAGAGAGTTCGGAAATCGTGTGCCGGGTCAGATTCCAGAAGCGCGTCGGTCTGCTAGTTTCTGCAAGAGCCATCGATGACGTTGCCGTCAGGGCGAGAGTTGTGAGGACGACTTTCAGCATGGCGAATGTTTTTTGCATGGCGGACTGGCCTCCCGACGCGGCGAAGGATCGTGCGCATAATATCGATGGCCGCCGGGAATGACTCACGCTTATCACTTCGAGGCTTTCCCTGGCGGAGCCGGGGCCCGGAACGGCGTCTCGGAATAACAATCGCTGATCTTTGCCCTTAGCGCCAAGCGGCCTTGCCGCCGCCCCTGGGAGGAACCAACCTTGACAGGCACCGCGCCCGCGTCACTATCGAAACGGTTTGAGCCTCGCAAAATGGCGTGTCCGGCGATGACAGTGAGCCTCCTGGAACGCGACTTTCCCAATGATCATCTGCCGCTCCTGCGCTGGCTGATGTTTACGGGGATATCTGCGTTCGGCTTCATCGTCGCCTGGTACTATGGCCTGTTTCATATGATGCTGGCGAGCGACAAGACCTATATTTCCGCGATCATCGGCGTGCTCTACATCTTGGCCACGGCGCACTGCTTCGTGCGCACCGCGGTGATCTCGCGCGAGATGGATAGCGCACAACGTGTGTTTTCGCTGGTCAGCCGGGGCGTGCCGGACCTGCGTGTGGTCGCGGGAGATGTCGTGACCGTCAACGGCGCGCGGCTCCCGGCGGGGCAGATCACCGCGCACATCCGCAATCTCATTCTCAAGGCGACCCTGCAGGGACGTCACCGGCTCGACCAGACCCTGCTGCTGCGCGGCCTCGCCGATGCGCTGCGCGGTCCGAACCAGCTCGGGTCGTTCGCGAGCGATGCGTTGATGAAGCTCGGCCTTCTCGGCACCATCATCGGCTTCATTCTGATGCTGGCTCCGATCGCGGGCCTCGATGCGGCGGACCGTGCGTCGGTGAAGAGCTCCATGGGGCTGATGAGCGATGGAATGGCAGTCGCCATGTACACGACGCTCAGCGGTCTCATCGGCTCGATCCTGGTGCAGACGCAGTATTACATGCTCGATGGGGCGACGGCGAAGCTGTTCGGGCTCGCCACGGATCTCACCGAGGTTTTCGTCGTCTCCGTTCTCGAGCGGGAAGTGGATGGATAGTTTCGGGAATTATCCGCGCGAGAAGTTCGATCCTTTCAGCGTCATGCTGTTCAAGGCGTTGCAGGTCGTTGCTTTTCTCTTTTTCATAGCGCTGTTGGTCATGAACCCGGAGGCGAAGTCGGGCAAGATCGACACCAAAGCCGAGTTCATCATTACCCTGACGTGGCCGGACAGCCATCCCGACGATGTCGACCTTTACGCCGAGGACCCCGTCGGCAACATCGTGTGGTATCACGCGCGCGAGGCCGGGTTCATGGTGCTCGACCGCGACGACCGCGGCGGGCTGAACAATACCATCGTCGTCAATGGCAAGAAGCTCTCGAGCCCCATTCGGCAGGAAACCGTGAGCATTCGCGGTATCGTGCCGGGCGAATACACCATCAACGTCAACCACTATCTCGCCACGACCGGTGCGCCGGTGTCGGTCGCGGTCAAGGTCGAGAAGGTCAACCCGGCCGTCGAGGTCGTGCACTACGACACCATTACCCTCGACCACACCGGGCAGGAGAGGACGGCGGTGCGCTTCAGGCTCGCCGACAATGGCAACGTGGTTGACGTGAGCCATCGCGAAAAGTCGCTGATCCAATTGACCCGCAGCGTTCGCCGTACGGCGAAATGACGCGCGGCGGAGGCGTCGATGACCTCGACCGTGCTGGCCATATCAGCCGCCTATGTCGTCGTGTGCGTGCTGCTGCTGACACTCGGGCTTTCATCGCGCTTTGCCTGGTGGGTGAAAGCCGCCGTCATCGTAGTGACGTCGCTGTTCTTCGTGGAGGTGTTCTTCGCGACCAAGGGATTGCTTGGCTGGCCGCGTACGGGGCAGCTGCCGGCACGATTCCAATTGCTGTGGGTGCGGGTGGTCGAGCCGGATCTTAAGAGCTCAAATCCCGGGGCGATCTACCTCTGGATCGAGGAAGTGGACGAGAACAACGTTCCGGACGGGGTGCCGCGATCATATCGGTTGCCCTATTCGCGCCCGCTCGCCGACCGGACCGCCAAGGCGCGCGATGAGATCATGAGCGGCAAGCCGCAGCAGGGTTTGGCCGATGATCTCGGCAGCAACGAGAAGCAGCAGGAGGCCAAATCGGATGACGAGCGACCAGGAAGTCGCGTCGATCCCGGCCTGACCACGGTCGACCAAGATCAGTTCCGGCTGCTGCAACAGGCGCAGCGGCTGGAGTTCAGCCCCATGCCGGTGCCAACGTTGCCGCCCAAGCCATGAGCTCTGCCGTAGGGCGCACGAAGGCGACCGGCAACGCGCGCGCACGGCGCGCAACACGGTTCATGTCCGCAGAGTTGCGTGCCGCGCATTTGCCTATCCTACGGTGTCGAGCCGCGACCCGTCATCGCCAGGAACGCTTCCTCGATGGTCGCGCTCCCGGCGGCCGCGACGAGCTTTGCCGGCGTGGTGTCCGCCAGCACCTTGCCGCGGTGCAGCACGATGACCCGATCGGCATCGGGGACCTCGTCACACAGGTGCGTCGCCCACAGAACCGCGACCGCGCGTTCCGCGCGCATGTTGAGCATGAGTTTGATTAGATCGCTGCGGCTTTGCGGGTCGAGGCCGACGGTCGCCTCGTCCATCAGCAACAGCCGGGGCCCATGCAGGAGCGCGCGTGCGAGTTCGACCCTGCGGCGATTGCCGCCGGAGAGTTGCGCGGTCTTGTCGTGGGCGCGCTCGGCAAGCCCCAGCCGCGCAAGCTCCTTCTCGATTTGGGCCTGCGCCACGGCGCGTGGGATTCCATGCAGGCCGGCGTGAAAGAGAAGGTTGGCGGTTACGGAGAGCTCGAGGTCGAGCGTGGGCTGCTGAAAGACGATCCCGAGCCGCGCCAGCGCTGGGACCGGGTCGCGTGTCATGTCGTGGCCCATCACCTCGATGCGTCCGGAATCCGCCGTGAACAGGCCGGAGAGCAACTGGAACAGAGTGGTCTTGCCGGCGCCGTTGGGGCCGAGCAAGGCGATGAACTCTCCGGGTTGGGCCGTGAAACTCGCGCCATCCACGGCGCGAACCGGCCCGTAGCTCTTGACTACGTTGTCCAGCAGCAAAGCGGGAGCGGATTCGGATCGTTCGACCATGGTGTTGCCCGGTCTCTTTAATACGGCGTACGCTGGGGGCGACGCAACGAATGGACTTTTCATGCGAGTTCTGGTTTCGCGGATGTTGGCGTTTTTCTTTGCCCTGGTTGTACCGGCCCTCGTGTCGGGTCAATCCCATGCCAAGGACACCGGCCTGATCTTCGTCAGCAACGAGAAGACCAACAATCTGATCGTCATCGATCCCAAAACGTATCAGGTGGTCAAGGACATCAAGGTCTCGCGCCGTCCGCGCGACATGCATTTCAATGCCGACCATACCAAGCTCTATGTCGCCTGTGGCGACGATGACGTTATCGACATCATCGACGTGGCCAAGCTCGAAGTGGTCGGCAAGCTTGCCACCGGACCGAGCCCAGAGACCTTTGCCCTGGATGAAAAGCGCCGGCGGATCTACGTCGCCAACGAAGAAGGCTCTTCGCTCTCGATCATCGATATCGACCAGAACATCATCGTGCACGAGGTGCCGACCGGCGCCGAGCCCGAGGGCGTGTTCCTCGGCGAGGACGGCAAATCCCTTTATGTGACGTCGGAAGTGGGCGACCTCGTCCACCTGGTCGACGCGGAGGACGGACATGTCACACAGGACGTGGTGGTGGGAACGCGGCCGCGCCGGTTCGCCGCGACGCCTGATGGCAAGGAGCTGTGGGTCACGGCGGAACTGTCGGGCGAGGTCTACATTATCGACCGCGCCAACTTCGCCGTCACCGGCAAGATCGAGTTCTTGCCGCCGGGCATGCGCAAGACCGATGTCACTCCGGTCGGCCTGGTCATGACCAAGGACGGCAAGACCGCCTACGTCACCCTCGGCCATGCCGCGCATGTGGCGGTTGTCAACGTGCCGACGCGGAAGGTCCAAAGCTACATCCTGGTCGGCAAGCGCTCATGGGGCATCACGCTCGCGCGCGATGAGACCAAGCTCTTCGTTGCCAACGGCTTCGGCGACGACATCACCGTCATCGACACCAAGAGCCGCAAACCGATCGTTTCCATCCCCGTCGGCCGGATTCCCTGGGGTGTGGTCATCGATGATTAGTCTTTCTTGGCGACCTGTTCTCCCCGCACTCGGTCAACTCTTTCCCCCGCCTGTGCGAGCGGGGAGGCGTTCGTGGCGCAATCTGTGCGCGGCATCAAGTGGGGTCGTCGTTGCGAGTTTGGCGCAAGCAGCATTCGCGCAAGAACCGCCATCACCCGCGCCGCCGCAGCGCGTCACCATCGGCTATGTCGAAGTCGCCGGCGATACCCGCTACGAGCCGATCACGGGCTATGGGCGCCTGGTGCTCAAGAGCCGCGAGCGCCCCTTTGCCGGTGCACAAGTCGGCCTCGAGGAGGCGCAGGCGCTCACGCGCGTGTTGAAGACCGAGTTCGCCCTCGAGCGGATCAGCGTGGCGTCGCCGGCTGAGGTCGCGCCCGCGGTGGTGCAGGCGAGGGATGCCCGCGGGATCCATTTCTTCATCGTCGACGCACCGGCAGACGCGTTCAAGCCGTTGGCTGCCGCGGTTCGCGGTCGCGATGTTCTGATCTTCAACGCGACGGCGGCGGACGACGCATTGCGGCGCGACGTCTGCGCGGCGCAGTTCGTGCACACGCTGCCGAGCCTGGCCATGGGCATGGATGGGCTGGTGCAATATCTGGTCTCGCGCAAGTGGAGCAATCTTCTTGTTTTCGAGGGCCCGCTCCCGGCCGATGCAGTCATGGCCAAGGCATTCGAGAATTCGGCGAAGAAATTCGGCGCGCGCATCGTTGCGCGCCAGCAATTCAAGCCCGGCACCGATCCGCGCGAACGAGAGAAAAATGATCCGGCGCTGCTCAGCGCCATCAACCGCGACTATGACGTGGTGTTCGTGGCCGACCATGCCTTCGATTTTGCCCGCCAAGTGCCGTATCATACGGTGCGGGCCCGGCCAGTGGTCGGCAGCATCGATCTCGAAGCCACCGCGTGGCACTGGACCTGGGAGCACAACGGCGCGCCGCAGGTGAACTCCCGCTTCCAGAAACTCACCGCTGGCCGCCACATGGAAGGGGCGGACTGGGCGGCGTGGATCGCGGTCAAGATGGTGCTGCAGGCGGCGTTGCGCACGCGCTCGGTGGAGTTCGATAAGCAGCGGAAGTTCATTGTCGATGAAGGGACCTTCGACGGCAACAAGGGGCTCGCCGTCAGCGTGCGGCCGTGGGATCACCAGTTGCGCCAGGCGGTCCTGCTCGCTGCGCCCTATTCCGTTGTCGCGCGCGCGCCGGTCGAGGGCTTTCTCCACAAGACCAACGATCTCGACACGCTCGGTGACGATGAACCGGAGACACCCTGCCGATTGAATAAGTGATAGCTGTCGCTTCCGTGAGCAAGAAACTATAACGACGGCCTCGATCGGCCTCGTGCTTCACCCGCTTTCAGGATGAGGGCGGAACACCGCAGCCGATTGAGAAAAAGACTGGCACAGCATGCAGATCGCCCACGCCGCCCGCGCCCTTCGCGCCGTTACCACGCGGGAAATCATCAAATTCGTGCAGCAGCGCGGGCGGCTGTTGTCGGCCCTGGTCCGTCCGCTGATGTGGCTCGCTGTGTTCGCCGCCGGCTTCTACAACGTGTTCGGGGTCTCGATCATTCCGCCCTACAAGACTTACGTCACCTATCAGGTCTACATAGTGCCGGGGCTGCTGGGAATCATCCTGCTGTTTCACGGTATGCAATCCTCGCTGTCCATGGTCTATGACCGCGAGATGGGGGTGATGCGGCTTCTGCTCACGGCGCCGCTGCCGCGCTGGGTGTTGCTCGCCTGCAAGCTCGTCGCCGGAACGGCGCTGTCGGTGATCACCTGCTACGTCTTCCTCGCCGTTTGCATGCTGTTCGACGTGACCTTCGATTGGGGCGGCTGGCTCTACGTGCTGCCCGCACTCGTCGTCTCCGGGCTGATGCTCGGGGCGCTATGGCTGTTTCTCTCGGTCTATATCCGCCAAGTCGAGAATTTTGCTGGCGCGATGAATTTCGTGATGTTTCCCATGTTCTTTTTCTCGTCCGCGCTCTATCCGCTGTGGCGACTGCGCGAGGGCGGTTCGGAGTTCCTCTACCTGGTGTCGCTCGCCAATCCCTTCACCTACGCGGTCGAGCTGATCCGGTTTGCTCTCTACGGCATGTTCGAGCCAACGTCGGCGTTGGTCGTGGTTGCATCGACGGTGGTGTTCTTTCTGCTGGCGGTGAAGGGCTACGATCCCCAGCGCGGCATGTTTCGCCGCACCGTACAGCCGGTGTGAGTCCGCAAAATCCGCTGCCATCGTGCGCGAAATCGGACGATCCAGCAATCACGAGCCTGATGTGGTGCACGACCACGGACAGTTCTGGCTCCGGTGACTATTGGATGCCCGCCTTCGCGGGCATGACAGTCACAGGTGGGCCTGATTGATCCGCTTTGCGATCTCCTCGCGCATCGCCGCGAGCTCGTCCGCCGTGCGCGGCGTGCGCGGGCGCGTGACCGGAACATCGGCGAGGACGCGCGCGGGACTGAGCGACAGCAGCAGCAGCCGGTCGGCGAGCCCAATGGCCTCTTCGACGTTGTGCGTCACCAGCAACGTGGTGACGGGACGGCGGTTGACGAGGTCGGCAAGCTCGTCGCGCAGCCGCGCCGCCAGTGCGTCGTCGAGCGATACGAACGGCTCGTCGAGCAGAAGAAGGTCGGGCTCGACCGCGAAGGCGCGTGCCAGTGCCACGCGCCGGGCGAGCCCGAGCGAAAGCTCGCCGGGATAATGGTCGCGATGGGCCGCGAGGCCGAGCGCCTGGAACAGCGTATCGAGCGCGGCATCGGTCGCCTGCGGCGCGGCGAGCCGCACGTTTTGTTCGACCGTGCGCCACGGCAACAGCCGCGGCTCCTGGAATACCATGCCGAGCATGCCGTGCGCGGGGAGCGCCACGCTGCCCTCGAAGTCGCCGTCGAGCCCGGCAATGATCCGCAGCAGCGTGGTCTTGCCGCAGCCCGACGGACCTACCAGCGCGGCCACCTCGCCGCCGGCGAGGCTGAACGCAAGCTCGCCGAGCACCTGGAGTTGTTCTCCCGACGCAGCGCGATAGGACTTTTGCTTGATGCTGACGTCAAGCCGATCTCGGACGCCAGCGGGAGACATGTCGTTCAAGCGGCTGCACCAGAAACGTTTCGATCGCCAGCATGACGGCGACGAAGGCGAGAGCATAGGCCAGGATACGGGTAACGTCGAATAATTGAAACGCGACGCCGATCTCGAAGCCGACGCCGTTGGGGCGTCCGAGCAACTCCACAATGAGCACAATCTTCCAGACGAGTGACAGACCGGAGCGGGCGGCGGCGGCGAGGTAGGGCGCGAGCTGCGGCAATACGACGTGGCGCATGCGGGTCCACACCCCCATGCGGAACACCTGGGCCATGTCGTCGAGGGCGCGATCGAGCGAGCGCGAACCTTCGCGCACGGTCACGGTCGCGATCGGAAGCTTGTTCAACGCCACTGCCGCGATCGCCGCGGTTTCCGTCAGTCCCGCCCAGACATAGGCGAGCACGATGATCACCAAGGCCGGCAGGTTGAGCAGCACGATCAGCCAGGGATCGCCCAACCGGTCGGCGAGCCGCGACCGGCCCATGACCAGGCCGATCACCGAGCCGAGCGCCATGGCGAGCGTGAATGCTACCGCAACGCGTGCGAGCGTCGCGCCGAGATTGAAGGCGAGCGCCCCCGAGCGTGCTTCATCCACGATAGCAAGCGCCACCGCCTGTGGATCCGGAAGCAGGCGCGCGCCGGCCAGCTGCGAGCCGGCGTACCAAGCCGCGATGAGCAGAACGAGGGAGATGAGCCTCGCGCCCAAATTACTCCCCTGCGGCGGGGCGGTAGAAGGTTCCGGCCGCGAGCTCGCGCGCCGGCCCGACCAGCTCCGTACCGCCGATATCGGCGAGCACGAGGTACAAGGCCCGCGCATCGGCCTCCTCTTCGGCGATCGGACGGCGCACAATGCCTTCGCCATAGCGCTGACGGTAGATCGCGAGCGCGCTCGCGTCGGTGACGCGGATCCGGGGTGCGAGCCGCTGCCATTCGGTCTCCGACGAGGCAAGAATGGCCTTGGCCTGACGGGTAGCTTCGAGGAAGCGATCGACCGCCGATCGATTGCGCGCTGCCCAGGCACTGTCGAAGGTGTAGCCGACGATGGCGACCGGCCCCTTCGCACCGAGGCCTTTCATGACGTCGTCCATAGCGATCGCGCGCTTTTGCCCCTTGCTTTCAAGATCGGCACAGAAGTTCCAGAACGTCAGCGTGGCATCGATCTCGCCTTGCAGCGCTTTCTCCGCCAGGAGCGGCGGGGCACCGTAGACGACCGTGGCCTGTTTCCTGAGATCGATACCCGCGCGGCGTGCCAGCGCCTGCAGGAGCAGCCAGCTCTTGTCGAGCGGACCGCCCGCGACTGCGAGCTTCTTGCCCTTGAGATCGATGAGCTCCCGGATCGCGGACCGTGCGGGCACCATCACCGCGCCGAGCGTGCTGGACGAGGGATAGAAAACCAGGCCGTCGCCGAGCGACCGCTCGCGCGCGACCCACAACCAGTCCGACAGCATCAGATCGGCCGAGCCGCCCTTGAGCGCGATCTTGCCGGCTTCGGTCGAGGCGAGCTCGATGGGTTCGATGACAAGATCAAGCTTGCGATCGAGACCATGAGTCTTGATGACGTCGAGCTCCCACGCCAGCGTTCCGGTTTTTTGCACTGCGAGACGAATGCGATCGGCAGCCGCGGCATTGGCCGCGCCCGCAAACATGACGATGGCTGTCAGGACGAAACTCAGCGTCGGACGCATTGCGAGACGATGCCATAGCTTGCGACGCTTGCAAATGCCGTGATCTCTGCGATGTCAACGGCGTACCGGCATTTTCCCGTCCACATCGTCGCAGGATGGAGCAGATTGAATCGATCTGGGCTTATATCCGTGCGATCGTGGACCGGCAGGCACAGAGCGGTTCATCGTCGACCCTGTCTCGACCAGTCAGGAATGGTGGATCACCCGCTTTCGCGGTTGATGATGGAGTGACCGAGCCGTGCACTCCGCTCCGCCCGCAGCGTCGCCTCAATCCGCCGCGTCGTGTGATGAGATCGCGATGGTGCAGGGTCGGTCCGATCGGTTGCTCCAGGCGTGATTGGTCCCCCGCTGCACCACCGTATCCCCGGCCGCAAGCTGCACCTCGGCGGTGTCGAGCACCAGCGTGATCTCGCCCTCGAGGATGAGGCAAAAATCGAGCGTGCGGGTTTTCTGCATATAGGGATGCGGCGCCTGGGCCGAGTAGGTCGATGCGGCCGGTGACCCCATGGCGCGAAAGAACGCCGCGACTTCGCTCGCGCCGACCTTGCCGCGGAACGCGGCCTCCGGCGGGAGGGTGACGATTCGGCAGACCGATCCGCGCGGCGGCGGCTCGATGGTGTGCGGTAGCGCCAGCGGGTCGCGGGCGTGCGTGATGCTCGCCGGCGTGGTGTCGGTGACCCAGATCCGCGTCGAGGCAAAGCCCGGTCGTGCCGGATCGGTACGCACGTCGGACGTCGGTCCGTCATGGATTGCTACCGATTTCCCGCTGTCATCATCGATCGTGACGATCCTGCGGACGGAATTTGGCGCTTCACTTCTCAAACTTCGCTCCCATCATTACGAAGGCCATGAGGCTGCCACTGCGGGGATTAGTCCAGCCGTGCCAGTTGCCGAGCTGCACGACGACGTCGCCTGGATTCATCACGAGCTCGCCGCTG
>Ga0208989_10000538_pt1 | contig 11119 bp, 9 predicted proteins | sample MedBloCAOM3_M1_FD_187852 | JGI IMG/M metagenome (GOLD analysis project Ga0208989, IMG submission 187852) | Forest soil microbial communities from El Dorado National Forest, California, USA - Mediterranean Blodgett CA OM3_M1 (SPAdes) (version 2) | ecosystem: Environmental > Terrestrial > Soil >...
ACGTTGATCGAGGAACGCGACGGCAACGGCCCGGTCGACGCCACCTTCAACTGCATCAAGGCGTTGGTGCCGCACGAAGCGACGCTCGAGCTCTACCAGGTGCACGCCGTGACGGAAGGCACCGACGCCCAGGCCGAGGTTTCGGTCCGGCTCGCCGAGAGCGGCCGCTCGGTGAGCGCGAAGGGTGCGGATCCCGACACGCTCGTCGCCTCCGCCAAGGCCTATCTCGGCGCCCTCAACAAGCTGATGATCAGGCGCCAGCGCGGCAATCTCGAAGCGCTGGTCGTGGCGGAGCGGCGGACCCATTCGACCGAGGTGGTCTGAGCGCTTGGCGAATCGGCTGCCAACAAACCGCGGCGTTAACGGGCGAGCGGATTCAGGTTGACGAGGCCTGAATCCGTTCGCCGAAATCCGTTATCGCGCCGTGGAACTTTGCTGGAATACCAGGAAAATCCGAGCGTTTTCAACGCTGTTGAATGTGAATGGTTCCGTCGCCACAATAATACCTTACCGTCGCCCCCATTCATCTTGTTGGCAACTTGCGATGGCTTCGCTTCGCCGCTAAAGCCATCATATCAATCGACAAAAACACGGAGACACGAATGTGGAAGGCAGCATTCGCGGGTTTTCTTGCGCTCGCGACAGTCGGCTCGTTATCGGTTTCGAATCAGGGGCTCGGGGTTTCGACCGCTGCCGCCCAGGAGGTCGTGATCACTGAGGCACAGATTGCCCGGCTCAGGGGCGCCCTGCACCTGACGCCGTCGCAGGAGCATCATTGGCATGCGGTGGCGGCGACGTTGCGCAACCTCGGCCAGCGTCAGCAGCAATACCGGGTCGCGTCGGCCGATGGCGGTTACGTCGAGCGCGCCCAGGCGCGCGTCGCCGGTTACACCGTGACCGCGGTCGCGATGCATCGCCTGAAGTCGGCGGCCGAGCCGCTGATCAACTCCCTCAGCGATCAGCAGCGGGAAGCCGGCATGAGCGTCCTGCAACAGATGGGCGTGTCGTTCTGAACCAGGACGTCGCATCTGCCGTTTCGCCAAATTTGAACCGAGAAATCGCCCGCGCAAGCGGGCGGTTTCATTTTTGGCGCCTGATCCATCGTTCGTCATGCCCGCGCTCGTCGCGGGCATCCACGTCTTGATGTGTCAGCAAGAACAAGGCGTGGATGGCCGGGACATAGGCGAGCGAAGCGACGCCGTTCTTTGAACGGCTATGCCCGGCCATGACGGAATCCCCAGTTCGTCGCGGCGCTCACGCCGCGCCGCGCACCTCGCCGCCGTTCGGCGCCGGGATGCCGACACCGTCGGCCGAGTATTCGTTGAGCTTGTTGCGCAGGGTGCGAATCGAGATCCCCAGGATGTTGGCGGCGTGGGTGCGGTTGCCGAGGCAGTGCTTGAGCGTCTCCAGGATCAGGTCGCGCTCGACGTCCGCCACGGTCCGCCCGACGAGCGAGCGCGTCACCGCTTCGGCGGCCAGCGCCGCATGCGCGACCGCCGGGGGCTTGGCCTGGTCGAGCCGCAGGCCGTCCGGTGAAAGGATCGCGTCGGCCCCGATCTCGTCGCCGCTCGCCATCAGCACGGCGCGGTGGATGGTGTTCTCCAGTTCGCGCACGTTCCCCGGCCAGCGCGCCAGCGTGAGCTGGCGCTTGGCATCGGCGGAAAGCGGGCGCAGCGCCACGCCGTTGGCCCCGGCATAGAGCCTGGCGAAATGCTGGGCGAGCTCCAGCACATCGGCCGGGCGCTCGCGCAGGGGCGGTATCTTCAGGTTCACCACGTTGAGGCGGAACAGCAGGTCCTCGCGGAATGTGCCGTCGCGCACTACCTCGGCGAGGTTGCGGTTCGATGTCGCGATGACGCGGATGTCGACCGGGACCGGCCGGGTGCCGCCGACCCGGTCGATGACGCGCTCCTGCAGGGCGCGCAGGAGCTTGGCCTGCAGCCGCACGTCCATCTCCGAGATCTCGTCGAGCAGCAGCGTGCCGCCATTCGCCTCCTCGAACTTGCCGATGCGGCGCGCGATCGCGCCCGTGAAAGCGCCCTTCTCGTGTCCGAACAATTCGGATTCGAGCAGCGCCTCGGGAATCGCGGCGCAGTTGACCGAGATGAAGGATCCGCGCGCGCGGTTCGAGCGGGCATGGACGTAGCGCGCCAGAACCTCCTTGCCGGTGCCGGATTCGCCGGTGATCAGCACGGAGGCGTCGCTCGGCGCGATCTGCTGGGCGAGCTTGACCACATGCGCCATGGCGTCGTCGCGGTAGACCATCTCGCGCGCGTCGTTGGCCACCGCCGCGAGCACCGCGGCGATCATCTCGGGATCGGGCGGCAGCGGGATGTATTCCTTGGCGCCCGCATGGATGGCCGCCACCGCCGCCCGGGCGTCGGTTTGGACTCCGCACGCCACCAGCGGAACGTGGATATGCTCGGCTTCGAGCCTGAGCACCAGGTCGCGGATGTCGATCGCGACGTCGACCATCAGGAGGTCGGCGCCCTTGCCCGAGCGCAGCACGGCCATCGCCTGGTCGCTGCTTTCGGCGTGGGTGACGGCGGCGCCCTTGTCCATCGCGATTTTGGTCGCGGCGGTGAGCTGGCCCTTGAGGGTTCCGACGATCAGGAGGCGCATGGGTGGGCTCCGTTTCTTTCTTTATTCCGGTGACCGTGCAGGCTCGCGGCCTGACGTCAGTTGCGGTCCGCTTTGATGATTTCCGTCATGGTCACGCCGAGCTTGTCCTCGACCAGGACGACCTCGCCGCGCGCCACCAGACGGTTGTTGACATAGATGTCGATCGCTTCGCCGACCTTGCGGTCGAGCTCCAGCACGGTGCCGGGGCCGAGATTGAGCAATTCGCCGACGTCCATGTGGGCGCGGCCGAGCACGGCCGAGACCTGCACCGGCACGTCGAACACCGCCTCGAGATCGAAGGCGCCGCGCGCCGTCGTCTCGGGCACCTCGGGCTTGACCACCACGCGGTCCTCGGCGGCCGCGTCTTCGGCGGCGAGATTTGGAAACGGGACTTTGTCGGTTTCGTCCATTGTTGTTCTCTCCCGCGAATTCAAGGCATGACTGGGCCGCCGCGGCGCGACGCGACGTAGCGTTCGACGGCCTCGGAGATGGCGCGCTCGGTTGCGGCGCGGTCGCGTTTGAGCCCGCCGTCGGCCCATTCGATTCGGCAATCGCCGGGCTCGATGTCGGCCTCCGCCATCACCACGAGCCGCCCTTCGAATCCGCGCGCCTGGGCGATCTCCTCGAGCTTCGTCTTGGCGGCGGCGTAAAGCGCGCCGTTGACGCGCACCACGATGTGCGGCGCCGCCAGCAGCTCGCGGAAACAATTGTCGGCGAGCGCGGCGGCCTCGGCGAAAGGCTCGCGGGAAATGAGCGTGGCCGCGAGCTTCTTGCCGACCGCGAGCGCGACCTCGACCGCTTCCGCCTCGAACCCGTCCTCCACCGCCTTGAGGCTTCCGCGCAGCTGGTCGAGCCCGCTCGCGATGTGCTCGAAGGCGCCGGCGAGCCGGCGCTCGGCCTCGGTCCGCGCCTGCGCCTCGGCCGCGTTCATGCCGTTGCGGTAGCCGCGCATCTCCGCCTCCGCGACCTCGGCCTCGTGCTGGGTGGCCGAGATCGTCGGCTGCACCGCCTTGGGGGCGGAGCCGAAATCGACGTCGAACATGAATTTGGCCGTTGCGGTCATTCTTTCCTCAGTAGACCAGCTCTTCGTCGTTGCGGTTCTTCGAGATCATGATCTCGCCCTTGGCGGCGAGGTCCTTGGCGAGATTGACCAGGAGGCCCTGCGCATCGTCGACGTCGCGCAGCCGCACCGGGCCGAGCGCCTGCATGTCGTCGGCGAGCATCTTGCCGGCGCGCGACGACATGTTCGACAGGAAGAAGGTGCGCACGGTCTCGTTGGCGCCCTTGAGCGCGATCGCGAGCTTTTCCTTGTCGATGTTGCGCATCAGGGTCTGCGCCGAGCCGTTGTCCAGCTTGACCAGATCGTCGAAGGTGAACATCAGGTTCTTGATGCGCTCGGCGCTCTCGCGATTGGTCTCCTCGAGCGCGGTCATGAAGCGCGTCTCGGTCTGGCGGTCGAAACCGTTGAATATTTCCGCCATCACCTCATGGGCGTCGCGCCGGCGGGTCTGCGAAAGGTTGGACATGAACTCGGTGCGCAGCGTGCTCTCGACGCGCTCGATCACCTCTTTCTGCACCGCCTCCATCTTCAGCATGCGGTTGACGACCTCGAGCGAGAAGTCCTCCGGCAGGATGGCGAGCACGCGCGCCGCGTGCTCGGGCTTGAGCTTGGAGAGCACCACCGCGACCGTCTGCGGGTACTCGTTCTTGAGATAGTTGGCGAGAACCTGCTCCTGGACGTTGGAGAGCTTCTCCCACATGTTGCGGCCGGCCGGACCTCTGATCTCGTCCATGATGCCGCCGACGCGTTCCGGCGGCAGATACTGGTGGAGCAGCCGCTCGGTCGCGTCGAAGTTGCCCATGATCGCGCCGGTGGCGGAGAGCCGCGAGACGAATTCGAGCAGCAGGCCCTCGACCGCCGAGGCATCGACGGTGCCGAGCGTCGACATGGTGATGGAGAGCTGCCGCAGCTCCTCGTCATCCAGCAGGTTCCACACCTTGCCGCCATATTGCTCGCCGAGCGCGAGCATGAACACCGCGGCCCGCTCGGGCCCGCTCAGCACGCGCCCCTTCTCGGTCGAGGCCGCCTGGCGGCTCGCCAGCGCGGCGACGATGTTCTCGATTTCGTTGCTTGATTGTTCGGGTGTTGCGGCCATGGCGGGCTAGGCGACCTCGTGCAGCCAGTGGCGGACGATCGCCGCGCTTTCGTTCGGGTTGCGGTCGGCGAGCTCGCCGACTTTCTGCACGGATTGGGCGTGGACCTGCCCTTGCACCTGGGCGATCTCGATCATCTTGGTGGTCTGGCTCGGCTTGGCCTGGATGATCTCCTCCGCGATCTGGGGCACGCTCGAATGGTCGGACATTGCCGACTCCAAGGCGCGCGTCGGCTTGTCCGGGGTGATGATGCGGCGCACCATCGGGCGCACCACCAGCAGCAGCACCACGAGGCCGAGCAGCAGCATGACGCCGAGCTCGACCGCGCGCATGATGTCGTCCTTGGTGAATTGCAGCATCCCGAGCAGGCCGGTCGGCTCGTTGATGCCGGTTATCGGGGTCTGGGCGAAGCGCAGATTGACGACCTCGACCTGATCGCCGCGTTTCTGGTCGTAGCCGATGGCGGAGCGCACGAGCGCGGCGATGCGGTCGAGCTCCTCCTTGGCGCGCTCCTGGTAGACCGGATCGCCCTTGTCGCTCTTGGTGTAGTTGCCGTCGACCAAGACCGCGACCGAGATGCGGTTGATGCGGCCGCCCTCGATCACCTTGGTCTCGGTCATGCGCGAGATATCGTAATTGACGATTTCCTCGGATTTCTTGCTTTGCTCGCGCGCGGCGGCGTTCGGCTGCGGGTTCGTGCCCGGCAGCTCGTTGCCGACCGTCACCTGGCCCTGGTTTTCGGTGGTGCCCGAGCTTTCCTCGCGCGTCTGGGTCGAGCGCACCACCCGGCCGTCCGGGTCGAAACGGTCCGAGGTCTGCGTGATGCGGTTGAAATCGAAATCGGCCGTGAGCTGCACGCGCGCGCGCCCCGGGCCGACGACCGAGGAGACGATATTCTCGATCTGGTCGCGCAGGCGCCGCTCATAGGCGACCTGGCGCTCGTCGGAGGTGCTGCTGCCGCCGGCGCTTTCGTCAGCCGCGCCGTCGGCGAGCAGCCGTCCGGTCTCGTCGACGATCGAGACGTGCTGGGGCTTGAGCCCGTTGACCGCCGAGGCGACCAGGTGGCGGATCGCGCGCACCTGCTGGGTTTCGAGCGCGCCGCGGACCTTGAGCACGATCGACGCGGTCGGCTCGACCTTGTCGCGCGAAAACAGCGGACGCTCCGGAAGCACCAGGTGGACGCGGGCGGCCTGCACCCGGTCGAGCGCCCGGATGGTGCGGGAAAGCTCGCCTTCCAGCGCGCGCAGATGGTTGATGTTCTGGACGAAGCTCGTCGTGCCGAGCGTGTCGGACTTGTCGAAGATCTCGTAGCCGACGCCGCCGCCCTTCGGCAGCCCGCCTTCGGCGAATTTCATGCGCAACCGGGTGACCCGGTCCCGCGGCACCATGATGATGGCGCCCTCGTTGCGCATCTCGTAGGGGATCGCCTGCCGGTCGAGCTCCTTGATGATCGCGGAGGCGTCCTCGGTCGAGAGATCGGTGAACAGCGGGGTCAGCATCGGCGCCGTGACCCGCAGGATGACGAAGGCGAAAAAGCCGATCAGGGCGGCGGTCACCGCGCCCATCGCCGCAAGCCGAGTGACCCCGAGCGCCTTTATGAAATCGACGGCACCTTGCACGATGGACCTCTGGATCGCTCGATGATTTCGCACGCGTCGGATGCAGCTGACCGACCCGGCAAGTTTTGCCGGGTTCATGGTTTCCATCTGGTTAATGAAATGCGCCGCGCGGGACCGCCTCCACCGAATAATGGCCGGCGGGTGCGAGCTTGACGTGAAGCCGGCTTAGGAAGCGTTGCGGGTGGAGGGAAAATTCGCCGGATTATGCGGCGGTCGCCGACCGGAGCGGGGGGCGGATGGGCGCGGCCGGATCAATGGGCGGCACCAAAAAAAGAGAAGGTCGCCAAAACGGCGACCTTCTGCCCTGCCTATGGCCACACAGGATCAAGGCCTCGCCGGACAGATTGGGGGGGCATGGGGGGTCACCTGTCCGACAAACCATCAACGCGGCTTGCCGGCGCTGGTTCCTGGCCGGTTGAAGATTTTTTCAAGAATTTTCGGCGATTTGGGCCGGGCGCCCAAACGATGACGCCGGCGGAGCCGCCGGCGTGGATAACCTACGGAAATGACGGCGCTATTGCCGGTATTGCTGAATCCTTGTGGTGCGCAGGCCGGCGAGCCCATGGCGATCGATCGAATACTGCCAGGCGAGGAATTCCTCGACCGTCAGCGTATAGCGGCTGCAAGCTTCTTCGAGCGACAACAGGCCGCCACGCACGGCCGCAACGACTTCGGCCTTGCGACGGATCACCCAGCGCTTTGTACCGGGCGCCGGGAGGTCCGAAATCGTGAGCGGGCTACCGTCGGGCCCGATGACATACTTGACCCTCGGGCGATGGGGCTCGGTCATGGATACTCTCACGCACTGGACTGACTAACTGCGGTCAATCTAGCGGTGGCGGCTTAAAATTTAGCTAAGCGCCGGTGCAAATTGGGAAATGTTTGCCCAACGCACGTTGGCGGCGCGGCCGGGGCGGCTGCCCGGACGCGTCGCGCCATGGCCCGGGCTGGGGTGGGGCGGCGAAATCGACGGCCCAAAGAGGCTCCGGTTCCATCGCGCGGCGGTTACGATTTGCCGGCCGGTGCGATCACCCGCAGGATCTGGTTCATGGTGAAGTTCTGCCCGCCGATCGACAGCAGGGGAGGATTCTTGGTGAGGTCGACCGAGTCGACCACGCCGGTCACCTGGGTCGGCACGGCGACCGTTTTCCCGGTGGTCGGGTCGGCCGCGGTGACGGTCAGCGTATAGTTGCCGTCCGGCCATTGCTGACCGGTGTTGCCGACGCCGTTCCACTTGAACTGTTGGGCACCCGCTTGCACGATGCCGGTCTGCGAGAAGGCGGTCTGGCCGGTCGAATTGGTGATCGTGAAGGTCGCGGTTGCGGGACTGGTGGGAGCGTAAGTCCATTGCGCCTGCCCATTGACCATCTGGGCGCCCGACCCGCTCACCGCGACCGTGGCGCCGACGAAATTGAGCGCCTGGGTGGCCTGCGCGCTCTGCTGCAGCGCCACCATGGTCTTCAACTGGGTGTTCATGTTGATCTGCTGCTCGACCCCGGCGAACGAGACCAGCTGCTGGGTGAACTGGTTGGTATCGAGCGGACTGAGCGGATTCTGGTTCTTGAGCTGCGTGGTCAGCAGCTGGAGAAACGTGTTGAAGTTGCCCGCGATCGTCTTCGAGGCGACGTCGGTCGTGGCGGTCGCGCCGGTCGAGATCGCCGATTGCGGGACCGGGGTCGCGGTGACTTTGGGCAGGGTCGCCGGAATGATGTCGGTCGCCATGGGCTCACCTCATACGCGGATGTCGACGCCGCCGTTGGCGCCCAGCAGGCGACCATAGGATCGGACGGTATCGACCGGGGGAATCTCGGGGGTCGGCACGATCACGCGCGCGGTGCGCGCCGTGCTGTCCTGGAAGCTCTGGTTCTGCGCGCCGGCGCCCTGGTCGCGCAACGAGAATTGCAGCCCGTCTGTGCTGGTCTTGAGGCCGGCATCCTGCAGGGCGCGCTCGAGCTGGGGCGCATCGCGGCGCAGCATGTCGAGCGTCGCAGACCGTTCGACCACCAGATGGGACGTGACATTGCCCTGGCGGTCGACGTCCAGCCGCACGTCGATACGGCCGAGATCGGGCGGATCGAGCCGGATCTCGAAGCGGTTCGATCCTGCACGCGCATGCGCCGCGATTTCGACCGCGACGCCGGCGATCGGCACGGCGGCCGCCGCGGCGGCGGCCATGGCCGGGGCGGCAGGCGCCTGGGTGGTGGCCGTTGCGGCAGTTGCTGTGCCGACGGATTGCAGCGCGCCGGCCTGGCTCTGATCGCCCGCCGGTGCGGCCGCCAGCGCCGGTGTGTTTGCGGGAGTTGGCGCTGCCGTGTCGACCTGGAGGGCGTCGGCGGTGCGGAGCGTGGCGTTCTTGTCGTCGGTCACCGCGCCCTTGTCGCCGTGCGAACCGATGTGGGCATCGGTGCCGGGCAGGGCGGCGGTCGCATCGGCAGGCGATGCCCCGGCGGGTTTCGCGCCTTCGGGCGGTGCTGGCTGGGCCGGTTTGGCGGCCGGGGTGGTGGCGACGGGCGCAGGCTCGTCCGGAAGGGGGTTGCCGGCGGGGCCGGCAGCGGCGCGAGCCGGGCTCGTGCCGGGCGCGGTGGGGGGTGTTGCGCCTGCGGCGCCGGCGGGAATGACGGTCGGAACGGTGGCGCCCGTCGCGTCTGTGGTCCCGGTGATGGCCGGGGTGCTGGCGGCGCCGGTAGAGCCGGCAGTCTCGGTGTTGCCAGTGGCGCCCGCCGTGCCGGAGGTGCCGGTCGCGGCGGCGGGGCTGGAAACGCCCTTGGGGCTCGCGGCGGCCGCGAGCGCTGCGATGGCCGGATCGGCATCGGTCTCCGACGGCGCAACCGGTGGCGCGGGCGCCAGGGCGGGCGCGATGCCCGGTGCGACGGTGGGCATGGGAACGGGGGCCGGAGCGACCGGGGTTGCCACGGCCGCGGCGAGCACCGAGGCGTCGCCGCCCGCGTCGGCTTTGGGTTTGGGGTCGGTGTCGGTCGGGTTTGCTGCCGCCGCAGCGTCATCGGCCGCCGCGATCTTGTCCTTGGCGTCCGCCTTCGCGTCCTTGGTGGCCGTGGCCTGATCGCGCGAAGCGGGGTCGTCGGTCTTGGCCGGGGCGTCGCCGGGCGTGCTGGCCTGCTTGTTCTGGTCGGCCGACGCCTTGTCACTCTGCTGGGCCGGTTTGGCGGCGGCAGGCGCGGACGCGGCAGGCCCCGATGAATTGGCCGGAGCGGGCGGCGCGTCTGGCCGGGGTGCGGGCGGCGGGTCGCTCGGCGCCGCGCCATCCATGATGGCCGCGAACGGGACGGCGGGGCTGCCGTTCGGGAGCGGCGGCCGCGGCTGAGCCGCGCGCACGTTGGAGACGGCGGAAGCGATTTGGGACGCGGCGCTCTGCACGTGACGGACCTCGTGATCTTTCCGGGTAGCGGCTTGCAATCGTCGGGCCACGGCGTGCCAGAACACGAAAATATAATAATATCAAATACTTGAACGATGGACCGGATATTCAGGGTCGCGCCGGCGGGCAACCCCTTCCGGGCCAACCGGCAAGAACTGCCGGCAAGGGCTGCATTTCCGGCACCGCCGGACATTGCGCACGCCTTTGCGCTCCCTATAGTAGAAGCTGCAGTTCTCACATTTTTCGATCAAGGTCGCCGTGCCGGCGGCCGGACGGTCATTCGGCCAGGGAGCGCGGCCCGCCGGGGTTGCTGGTCACGATGCTCAACAGTCTCGATCTCGAGGGTGCGCCGCACGACACCCGCGTCGTCGTTGCCATGTCGGGCGGCGTCGACTCGTCGGTGACCGCGGCGCTGCTCAAGGCCGAGGGCTATGACGTGGTCGGGGTGACGCTGCAGCTTTACGACCATGGCGAAGCCAGCCACCGCAAGGGCGCCTGCTGCGCCGGTCGCGACATCCACGACGCGCGCCGGGTCGCCGGCGACATCGGCATTCCGCATTACGTGCTCGACTATGAGAGCCGCTTCAAGGCGGCGGTGATCGACCGTTTCGCCGAGAGCTATGTGGCGGGCGAGACGCCGGTGCCGTGCGTGGAGTGCAACCAGTCGATCAAGTTCCACGATCTGCTGGCGACCGCGCGCGAGCTCGGCGCCAAGGCGCTCGCGACCGGCCACTATGTGGCGTCGCGCCGGCTCGCCGACGGATCGCGCGCGCTGTTTCGCGCCCGCGAGGAGGCGCGCGACCAGAGCTATTTCCTGTTCGCCACCACGCGCGAGCAGCTCGACTTCGTGCGCTTTCCGCTCGGCGACCGGCCCAAGACGGAGGTGCGCGAGCTCGCGCGCGGCTTCGGCCTCGCGGTCGCCGACAAGGAGGACAGCCAGGACATCTGCTTCGTGCCGGCCGGCCGCTACAGCGACGTGATCGAGCGCCTGATGCCGGGCGCGGCGGTGCCGGGCGACATCGTCGATCTCTCCGGCCGCGTGCTCGGCCGCCATAGCGGCATCATCCATTTCACGGTCGGCCAGCGGCGCGGGCTCGGCATCGCGTCGGGCGCGCCGCTCTATGTGGTGCGGCTCGACGCCGAGCATCACCGCGTCGTGGTCGGACCGCGCGAGGCGCTGCGCACCATGCGGATGCGGCTGCGCGACGTGAACTGGCTGGGCGAGGGCGACATCGCGGACGGGCCCGGCGGCAAGGGCCGCGAGGTCTTCGTCAAGGTGCGCTCGACGCGGCCGCCGCAGCCGGGTTGGCTCACGGTCGCGCCCGACGGCGTCGAGATCGAGCTGCTC
>Ga0208989_10000539_pt1 | contig 11107 bp, 10 predicted proteins | sample MedBloCAOM3_M1_FD_187852 | JGI IMG/M metagenome (GOLD analysis project Ga0208989, IMG submission 187852) | Forest soil microbial communities from El Dorado National Forest, California, USA - Mediterranean Blodgett CA OM3_M1 (SPAdes) (version 2) | ecosystem: Environmental > Terrestrial > Soil >...
TTTCGGATCGACCATGCCGAGATATTCAGAGCCATCAGCGTACCCGCGTTCGATCGAGGTCCTCGGCGAACATGGTCTTGATCTGGTCGCCGTCATGCAACGAGGTACCAGCGTCGGCCACGACGATTTCGCCCACGTCGAGGCCCTCAAGGATTTCCGTGCTCGTGTCGGACACCAGTCCAACCCGGACTCTTCGCGTCTCAACCGTATTCCCTTTGACCACTTGAACGGTCAGATGGTCAATGGCGGTACGGGGAACGGCGACGCCGCAGCTGCGCTTGGCGTCGATGTTGGCGCGGGCAAACATGCCAACCCTGAGCGACGGGTTGTTGGCGAGCGATATCCGGACGTGGCCGAGTTGGGTGGTACGATCGATTTGCGGCGAAACCAGCCTGACGCGTCCCACCACGTCCGGCGCGTTATCCCGGCTTATTCGCGCCGTCGCTCCCGGATTGAGTTTCAGCACGTGGATGCTCGGCACCTCGGCATCCAGTTCGATTTCGTTGTTGATGGAAATTCGAAACATCGGTCCGGCCTGCGGCGAGGCCGGCGCTCCAACGACGGTCCTGACCTCGGTGACCAGTCCGGCAGCCGGAGCGCGCAGCGACGTCAATGCGGACCTTGCGCCGCTCGGGGCTCCGGGCTGCGCCGGCGGCGTAAGCCGGGCCAGTTCCTGATTGTCGGTGACCATGTCGCCTTCGCGGACCAGAAGCTCGGAAACCTTGGATCCTTCCTGATCAACCCCGACGACCGCTTCCCTGCGCGGCACGACAAATCCGGTGACCCGCACCATGTCGGAGAAACAGGCATTGGTGGATTTCGCGACGATGACGAGGGCGTTGCTCGGCGTGTCCTTTTCCTCAGGCCGCGGACGATGCTCGATCCAGTAATATCCGCCCGCCAGGGCAGCAACGAAGACCACCGCTAACGCAGGCTTGAGGTGTTCGGAGAGCATCATCGCCGGATCAATCCAGACCTGTTTCGTGAGGAGAAGTAGCTAGAGCAGGATGATATTAGATCGAAACGGAACACTCAAACTATCCCCGTCATCCATTCGCTTTTCGTCATGGCGGGGCTTCGTCCCGGCCACCATCCACGTCTTTCTGTCAAGTGCGCTAGGACGTCGATGCCCGGCGCAAAGGCCGGGCATGACGCGCTTGGTATGAAGTGTAGCCGCAAAACTTTACTCAGCGCCACGTGGTCTACTTGGACGCCGTAGCCTTGTTTTCCATATTGACGACCTGCACGCGGCGGTTGACTTCCGCCAACGGGTTGCTCGGCTCCTTGAGCTTGCTCTTGCCGTATCCGACGGTCACGAGGTCGGCGCCTGCGCCGGGGTTCGAGGAAACGGCGGTCCTCCAACTGCAATAATCGTCAACGTACCCCGTAACTCGCGAATTCTTTAACAATGTTGGGATCCATGGCTTTTGCATTGGATATATCCAATTCGCCCTCCGAAATCGAGCCGTTGCGCTGCTTGGCGAGGCCCCGCCCGTACAGCGACGACGTCAATCTCGGATTGATCCTGAGCGCGGCGTCAAAATCGGCAATCGCGTTTTTCGTCTGTCCGCCCTTGAGATTAACAAGGCCGCGGCTGTCGAGGGCGTCGACGAAATTCGGGCGCAGCCGGAGCGCCTCGTTGCAATCCTTCAGGGCAGCCTGCAGGTCGCCGATGACGGTGCGCGCCCAGCAGCGGTTGTTGAAGGCTTCGACGTCCTTGGGGTTCAGCCTGATCGACTCATCGAAATCCTTGATGGCAAGGCTGTAGGCCCCCTTGCTGGCGTAGACCTGTCCGCGCCGATAGAGCGCGCTCTGATCGTCCGGATTGTCGGCGAGCTTGGCGGTCAGGCTTTTGATGGTCGGGTCATCGGCAAGCGCTACCGCCGTCGATCCGTCATTTTTGTCCACCGGCTTGTCGGGAGGCGGGACCGAGACCTCATCCTGCTTTGCAGGCGCAGGGTCAACCCGCGGCAGCGGCGAGGGTTCGGGGGAAGGAAGCGTCGCCACCGCCGGACCGGACGGCCGTCCGCTTGCGCCGGGAATAAACGAAAAGTCCTCGGCCAATGAGGACGAAATCCACGGCACCTGCTCGCTGCGGGATGCGCGGGTGACGCCGACGCGGGTCCGGTTGAGCGTCTCTTCGGCCATCAGATCGGGAACGCGGATTTCCTTGAGCAGCTCCTGCACGAACAGGCTGTGATCGCCGCCATTGTCAGAGATGACGGAGCTCAGCGCCGCGGAATACATCACCAGCGTTCCATTCGGCGCAATCACCGGCGCGAGGCCGGCAGAAAAACTGCGGAACCGGCGCTCGAATGGATTGCGCTTGCTGGCGTCGATCAGGGCGATCTTGACGCCTGCGCCGCGACTGTTGATTTCGCCCAGAACCGTCTCCAGGCTGACGCCATCGCGGCGGACATCGGCTTCGGTCCATATCTGGGCATCGACCGGGATCATGTAGCTCTGGCGGCTGGACTGGACGCCGAACCCGCTGAAGAACACCAGCGCGACGCAGCCGGGCTTGATGCGTCCGTAGAGGTGGTCAAAGGCGCGGCGCATCGCGTCGCCGGTCAGATTTTCTCCGACCTCGACGTTGAAGCCGTCGCGCTTGAGCTCGGCGGCGACGTCTCGGGCGTCGTTGATGGGTTCCTTGAGAGGCGCTTCGGCGTCGGGATATTTCGCGTTGCCGATGACAAGCGCAAACCGGTCGGCGCCCGCTGCTGCCGACTGGAAAGTCGCTGTGATCGACAAAACAAAGATCACAAGCAATGCGAGACGAATTCTCATGCCACGGCGGTCCAACAAACAGGGCGCCGATTCCAGCTTGCGCCTCGGCGACCTTACTCTGCGCAAACCGCATTATCAAACCGGCAACGCAAGCCCTGTCAACTGTTTGCGGTGCCGCCCGCAATCGCGACAATTAACCGCAACGAGGCTTTGCTAGCCTCGGCAGCATCGCATTCAAAGCCGCCGGATACCGAAGGCAAGTTTGACCTTTGCGGACGACGGTGGCTTTGTACGGTGATCGGCCAATCGCGAACCTGAGAAAATGTGGAACCGATGGGAAGCGCCTACGAAATCTACGCCATCCGCTATGCGACGATGTCGCCGCGCACGCCCCACATGAACCACCTCGTGCCGGATCCCCACGAGACCGCGGCTCAAGATCTCGATTATTTCGTCTGGCTGATCCGTGGCGGCGGCCGCGATATTCTGGTCGACACCGGTTTCAACGCGGCGGAGGCGAAGCTGCGAAGCCGCAAGCTCACGCTCAATCCGGTCGAGGCGCTGGCGCGCTTCGGCGTGCGGGCCGACGACATCAGGGATGTCGTGGTCACGCATCTGCACTACGACCACGCCGGCAATCTCGACCTCTTCCCCAACGCGCGATTTCATTTGCAGGACCGCGAGATGAGCTACGCCACCGGACGCTGCATGTGCCACGGCGTGCTGCGTCATCCGTTTTCGGTGGAGCACGTCACGCTGATGGTCCGTCACGTCTTTAGCGAGCGGGTCTCCTTTCATTCCGGCGATGGCGAGGTCGCGCCCGGCGTGACGCTGCATCGCGTCGGCGGCCATTCCGACGGCCTGCAGGTGGTGCGGGTCGAAACCGCGCGCGGTCCGGTGGTGTTGGCGTCGGACGCTTCGCATTACTACGCCAACATGCATCGCCGCAGTCCGTTTCCGATCATCTATAATCTCGGCGACATGTTCGAGGGATGGGAAATCGTCGAGCGTCTTGCCGGCCATCCCGACCGCGTCATCCCCGGGCACGATCCGATCGTGACCGAAATCTATCCGCGCGCCAGCGACAAGGTCGACGCCTATTCATTGCACGTGCAACCGTCGCGCTCGTTTGTGAAATAGTCCTGAATCATTCGGGGGCGGCGCGAACACGCGTGTCCTGGAATGACCAGACACGACACCTGCCCTCATCCTGAGAGCCTGTGAAGGATACTGACCTCATCCTGAGGAGCGGCGTCTTCGTCGCGTCTCGAAGGATGGCGGCATATGCGCTTCTCATGGTTCGAGACGCGCGCAAGGGGCGCGCTCCTCACCATGAGGTACCTGCGTTCAATAATCCCCCGTCTTGCTCGCTTCCTTGGTGGTCTGCACTAGATCGAGACTGTTCTCGATCTTGCCGAGCATCAGCGCAAAATCCTTTCGCTCCTGCGCGGAGAGGCAGGACAGGATCTGCTGCTCCTTGCGCAGCAGACGCGGGATCAGCTCCTCGTACAGCGCTTTGCCCTTCCGCGTCATGCGCAACCGGTACTCGCGGCGGTCGTCTTCGTTTTCGACGCGCTCGACGAGTTGTCGCCTCAGCAGCGCCGCGACCGCGCGGCTGATGGCGGATTTGTGCGTTCGGGTGCAATGCGCAACATATTGCGCGCTGCACGCATCGTTGCGGAAGCCGAGCGTTGCCAGCACGCGCCATTCCGGAATGTCCAGCCCGTAGCGTTCCTGATATTCGCTCGACAGCGCGGCGCTGACCTCGGCCGCCAGCCGGTTCAGCCGGAAGGGAACAAATCTGAACAGATCAAGTCGGGCCAAAAACCGCTCCAATTTGAGTTGACGCCGGAACGTCCGAGGCGTTTAGATAGTTGCAAGTGAGACTATCTTAAGCCGGACGCCGTCCCTTGGCCAGAGCAATGTGAACACATGGCGCAGTCCAAAACCCAGTTCGGCTATCGGCGCCACGCCGATCAGGATCGGATCGGCGCCTATGCGGCCGAACACCCCGTTGTCGTCGTCGGCGCCGGACCGGTCGGGCTGTCGCTCGCGATCGATCTGGCGCAACGCGGCCTGCCCGTCGTGCTGCTCGACGACGCCGACCGGATCGGCGAGGGGTCGCGCGCGATCTGTTTTTCCAAGCGCTCGCTTGAGTACTGGGACCGGCTCGGCGTCGGCAGCCGCATGGTCGGCAAGGGTGTGGTGTGGAGCGTCGGCAAGATTTTTCACGGCGCGTCGCTGCTTTATCAATTCAATCTGCTGCCGGAGGAGGGGCACAAGCGGCCTGCCTTCATCAACCTCCAGCAATTCCATGCCGAAGCCTATCTGGTGGATCGCGTACAGGAGCTTCCTGCGATCGACCTGCGCTGGCGCAACAAGGTGATCGGGTTAGAACAGCGCAACGACTATGTTCTAGTGGCGATCGAGACCCCGGACGGACCCTATCGGGTGCGCGTGAACTATGTCGTCGCCTGCGACGGCGCACGATCGTCGTTGCGGCAAATGGTCGGTGCAGAATTCGCAGGCCAAGTATTCGAGGATCAATTTCTGATCGCCGACGTCAAGATGCCGGCCGAATTTCCGACGGAGCGCTGGTTCTGGTTCGACCCGCCGTTTCACGCCGGGCGGTCCGCGCTGCTGCACAAGCAGCCGGACGACATCTGGCGGATTGATCTGCAACTCAATCCAGATGCGGATCCTGCGGTCGAGAAGCGGCCGGAAAATGTGCGGCCACGGATCGCGCGTATGCTCGGGCATGAGAAGTTCGACTTCGAATGGATATCGCTCTACAGATTCCAGTGTCGTCGCATGGAGAAATTTATCCATGGCCGCGTGATCTTTGCCGGCGATGCCGCGCATCAGGTCTCGCCGTTCGGCGCCCGGGGCGCCAATTCCGGTCTGGAGGACGCCGAGAACCTGGCGTGGAAACTTGACCGCGTGCTGAAGAGGCTATCGCCGGCAGCATTGCTCGAGAGTTATCACGCCGAGCGAAGCGCTGCGGCCGACGAGAACATCCGGGAATCGACCCGCTCGACCGATTTCATGGCGCCTGGCTCCCGCCAGGAGGCGCGGTTGCGAAAGGCGGTGCTATCGCTGGCAAAGGAAACCGAATTCGGCAAGCGCATGATCAACGGCGGACGGCTCTCGGTTCCCTCGACCTATGACTCGCCGCTTTCCACCGCCGACTGCGATGCGTGGCGCGACGGCCCGCGGCCCGGCGCTTCCATGCTCGATGCGCCGATTGCCGCGCGCGCCGGCGATCTTGCGTTTTTGACCGAAGCCTTCATCAAAGCGGGAACGGGGTTCACGCTGCTCGAGTTCACCAATGGCGTTGCGGTTGACCCTCCTGAGGGCGTTAGCGTGATCCGTATCGGCGGCCAAGATGGTTTTCTCGATTCCGCTGGCTTGGTCGGCGCGCGCTACGATGCCGAACCCGGCACAGCCTATCTGTTGCGGCCTGACGGCTACGTCGCCGCGCGTTTCCGGCACCCGACACGCGCCGCGCTCGACGCCGCATTGGCGCGTGCTGCAGGTCACAATTGAGGTTCGAAAATGGCATTGTCGACCAGCTCAAATTTCCCCAAGCCGGATGACGCATTTCGCGCGATTGTCGAGGCGCATCGCGGGTTGAGCGACCAACAGAGCGCCGATCTCGATGCGGCGCTGGTTCTGATTCTTGCCAATCACATCGGCGATCTCGACGTGTTGCGCGAGGCGATTGCGCTCGCCCAGCGGCGAATGGTGGACGCAAGCCAGCAACAGCAGCAGCAACAATAAGCGTAGAGGGAATCAAATTGATGGCTACCAAAGGTTTCGCGTCCACCACAGACATGGCGGAGAAGAAAGTGACCTTCTCCGAGATCGGCACCGATCTCTATGCCTTCACCGCCGAGGGCGATCCCAATTCCGCTGTTATCGTCGGCGATGACGGCTGCATCGTGTTCGACGCGCAGGCGACGCCGGCGATGGCCAACAAAGTGATCGAGCGGGTGCGTACCGTCACCGACAAGCCGATCAAATATGTAGTGCTGTCGCACTATCATGCGGTACGGGTGCTCGGCGCCTCGGCCTACAAGGCGCAAGCGGTCATTGCGTCGGAGGAGACTTACAGGCTGATCGAAGAGCGTGGCCAGCAGGATTGGGATTCTGAATATGGCCGTTTTCCGCGCCTGTTCCAGGATGTCCAGAGCATCCCCGGCCTGACCTGGCCGACGCTGACATTCGAAACCGATATGTCGATCTATCTCGGAAAACGCGAAGTCCGGTTGATGTCGCTCGGCGCGGGACATACATCCGGCGACATCGTGGCGTGGGTGCCGGATGCGGAGGTGATGTTTTCCGGCGACCTGATCGAATACCATTCGGCCTGTTATTGCGGCGACGCGCATTTGCGCGAATGGCCGGCGACGCTGAACGAAATTCGCGCCTTCAATCCCAAGGCGATCGCGCCAGGGCGCGGCGATGCCCTCAAAGGCGTAGCTATCGGGCGCGAGGCCATCGCGATGACGCGCGATTTCGTCACCTCGCTTTATGGCGCAGCAGAAACAGCGGTTGCCAAGGGCCGCAACCTCAAAGAGACGATGGCCGCCACCCGTGAGGTGATGGATCCGAAATTCCAGAGCTTTGCGATCTACGAACACTGCCTGCCGTTCAACGTCTCGCGCGCGTTCGATGAAGCCTCGGGGATCGACGACCCCGTGATCTGGACCGCCGAACGCGATCGGGAAATGTGGGCCAGCCTGCAAGGAGGATGACCATGAATATCAACACCTCACCTGACGCGATCAGCCGCAGCTCGGCCAATATCACCCCGGGCTACATGTCGGGCTTCGGCAACAGCTTTGAGACCGAGGCTCTGTCAGGCGCTCTGCCGAGAGGGCGCAATTCGCCGCAGCGCTGCGCCTATGGGCTTTACGCCGAACAGCTTTCCGGCTCACCATTCACCGCGCCGCGCGGCAGCAATGAACGGTCGTGGCTGTATCGGATCAGGCCGTCGGTGAAGCACTCCGGCCGCTTCGCCAAGGTTGATGCGAAGCTATGGCGCAGCGCGCCGTGTCATGAATATGAGTTGCCGATCGCGCAATTGCGCTGGGATCCGGCGCCGATTCCGAAAGAGGAAGTGACGTTCCTGCAGGGCGTGCAGACCATGACCACGGCGGGAGACGTCAACACCCAGGCCGGCATGGCCGCGCATGTCTTCCTCATCACCAAATCGATGGTCGATCAGCATTTCTACAATGCCGATGGCGAGATGCTGTTCGTGCCGCAGCAGGGCAATCTGCGTTTCGTCACCGAGTTCGGCCGGATCGATGCCGAGCCCGGGGAAATCGTCGTGATCCCGCGCGGCGTGAAATTCCGCGTCGAGATTCCGTCGGGGCCTGCGCGCGGCTACGCTTGTGAAAACTACGGCGGCGCCTTCACGCTGCCGGAGCGTGGTCCGATCGGCGCCAATTGTCTCGCCAATGCCCGCGATTTCCTCACCCCCGTTGCGGCCTATGAAGACAAGGACACGCCGACCGAATTGTTCGTTAAGTGGGGCGGACAGCTGTTCGTAACGAAGCTGCCGCATTCGCCGATCGACGTCGTGGCATGGCACGGCAACTACGCGCCGTACAAATACGATCTGAGGACCTTCTCGCCGGTCGGCGCGATCGGATTCGACCATCCCGATCCGTCGATCTTCACCGTGCTGACGTCGCCGTCGGAAACCGCGGGAACCGCGAACATCGATTTCGTGATTTTCCCGGAGCGCTGGGCGGTGGCGGAAAACACCTTCCGTCCGCCGTGGTATCACATGAACATCATGTCTGAGTTCATGGGGCTGATTTACGGCGTCTACGATGCGAAGCCGCAGGGGTTTACGCCCGGCGGCATCAGCCTGCACAATTGCATGCTGCCGCATGGTCCGGACCGCGAGGCCTTCGATCACGCCAGCAATTCGGAATTGAAGCCGGTCAAGCTGACCGGCACCATGGCCTTCATGTTCGAGACACGATATCCGCAGCGCGTCACCGCGCACGCGGCAAAATCCGCGACGCTGCAGGATGATTATGCCGACTGTTGGAAGGGACTGGAAAAGCGGTTCGATCCGAATAGGCCGTGAGGTATCCCGCGCCGTCTAACGTTCCGTCATGCCCGGGCATGTCCCGGGCATCTTGTGGCTCGCAATAAAGTCGTGGATGGCCGGGTCAAGCCCGGCCATGACGACGCCTGACGGAGAAGCATCTTGCCCCATCCTAACGATCCCAGCCTTCGCTCTTTCATCGAGGTTGATGCCACCTCGGACTTTCCGATCCAGAATCTTCCCTACGGCGTGTTTTCGGCAAAGGACGGATTAGCTCCTCACGTCGGTGTCGCAATCGGCGATTGCGTGCTCGATCTTTGGGAGCTCGAACAAGAAGGGCGACTGGATGTCGGCGACCTCGGTGTTTTTGCGGCGCCCATGCTGAATCCCTTCATGGCGCTGGGTCCTAAGGTCTGGTCTCGCACACGCGCGAGGATCAGCGAATTGTTGCGCCATGACAATCCGGAGCTGCGCGATAACGACGAGTTGCGCCGGCGCGCGCTGGTGCCGATGGCCGACGCAAGATTGTGCCTGCCGATTGCTGTCGCCGGTTACACCGATTTCTATTCGTCGAAGGAGCATGCCACCAATGTCGGCGTCATGTTCCGCGGCAAGGACAACGCGTTGCAGCCGAACTGGCTGCATATGCCGATCGGTTATAACGGACGCGCGTCCACCGTCGTGGTTAGCGGCACCAAGGTACGCAGGCCGCACGGCCAGTTGAAGCCGCCGAATGCGGACGTGCCGTCATTCGGCCCCTGCAAGCGGCTCGACTTCGAGCTGGAAATGGGTGTTGTGATCGGGCAGTCCTCCCCGATAGGCGAGATGCTGGGCGAGAAGCAGGCGGAAGACATGATCTTCGGCTTTGTGATGTTGAACGACTGGAGTGCGCGCGATATCCAGCAGTGGGAATACGTGCCGCTTGGGCCATTCCAGGCCAAGGCGTTTGCCACCTCGATCAGCCCTTGGATCGTCACGCGCGAGGCGCTGGAGCCGTTCCGCCTCCGTGGCCCTGTTCAGAATCCGACGCCTCTGCCTTATCTGCAGCAAGCGCAGCCGAACAATTACGATCTGCAGCTCGATGTCGGCTTGCGCGCGGCGCAAATGAATGAACCTACGCGGATCTGCCGCACCAATTTCAAATACATGTACTGGTCGTCGGTGCAGCAACTGGTGCATCACGCCTCGTCAGGCTGCGCCATGAATGTCGGCGATCTCTTAGGGAGCGGCACCATCAGCGGTCCGGAGAAACACCAGCGCGGCAGCCTTCTTGAAATCAGCTGGAACGGCACCGAGCCGATTGAGCTGGCGAGCGGCATCCGGCGGACGTTTCTCGAAGACGGCGATTCGCTCAGCTTCCACGGCTGGTGCCAGGGCGATGGTTATCGCGTCGGCTTTGGCGAAGTCGAAGGCACGATTCTGCCGGCGGCATAACGCATCGCGTCAGCGATCCCCATGCGGAATATTCCTGATACGAGCGGAATGCTCGGCAATGTCGTCGAGACTGTGAGACAGATGGATGCGCTTGTCCGATGGCGGTCGCTTCTCGACCGATAGTCCTGGCCGCCATTCGGTTGCCGGCCGGATCGGCCGCGGGACGAAACCGCCGCCGCAGTTCGGGCACACATTGTGGAGCTTATTCTCGACACAGCCCACACAGAACGTGCACTCATAGCTGCAGATGCGCGCTTCCGCCGAACGCGGCGGAAGATCCTTGTCGCAATATTCGCAGTTCGGTCGCAGTTGCAGCGCCATGGTCGAATCATAGTGTCCAGGTGAGCCGGATCATCGCAAATCAACCGCGAAAGGCGAATGACTAATATCCCTCAATTTCGGACGCGGCAGGCAATGCGCTCAACTATTGTCATTCGCCGATGTGCAATTTGCACATCTGAGGATGCGCCTCAGGTCGGCAATTGCACATCTGAGGCGACAGGCCCGGAATCCGGGCTCGCGCTTTGCGCGCCGCGGAATGACAGTGAGAGTTACCGCTCGCCCTTCCACACGCTCGTCAGCTCGGCGATATCCGCCGTGGCGGCCTCGCGGATCGCCGACGGCGTGCGCGAGAAACGTGGCGCCGGCGCGGGCTGGGTGACGCCGTGGCGGCTGACAAAAACCTTTCGGGCCGCCATGTGCGGATGTCCAGGCGCTTCGCTCATGGTCAAAACAGGCGCGAAGCAGACGTCGGTGTTCTCCATGATCTTGCACCACTCGTCGCGGGTCTTGGTCTTGAATACATCTTCAAGCTTTTGCTTGAGCCCAGGCCATGCGTTGCGGTCCATCTGATGATCGAATTCGGCGTCCGAAAGGCCC
>Ga0208989_10000540_pt1 | contig 11105 bp, 7 predicted proteins | sample MedBloCAOM3_M1_FD_187852 | JGI IMG/M metagenome (GOLD analysis project Ga0208989, IMG submission 187852) | Forest soil microbial communities from El Dorado National Forest, California, USA - Mediterranean Blodgett CA OM3_M1 (SPAdes) (version 2) | ecosystem: Environmental > Terrestrial > Soil >...
CGCGAGCGCACCGGCAAGGGGCAGAAGGTCGAAGTCGCGATGCAGGAAGCGGTGCTGAATTTCGTCCGCGTTCCCATGATGGGAACCTACGTCACGCAGAAACCCACTCCGCGCACCGGCAACCGTCTCGGCGGCGGCGGTCCCGGCCGCCATGGTGGCCGCGCAAAGGACTTGTACCCATACCGGCATGGCGAACGCCGGCGTGCGTAGAAAATGCAACCACGCGGGGAGCTCATTGAAGCTGCCCGCCTTCGTTCCAGTAAAAAGCGCGAGCGTGATTATGCCCATCGTTTTTTGTGCGTCGTTGGTGCCGTGACTGTGCGCCATCCAGGCCGCGCTGAAGATTTGCAGTTTTCCAAAAATGGAATTCACCGTGTGCGGCGTGAAGCGATGAAGCACGACGAAAAGCATAAACATGATGAAAGCGCCGAGAATGAATCCAGCCACGGGCGATGAAATCATCGGCACAACAACTTTTGGCCAGAGTCCGGTGCTCCACTTCAAGACCGACCAATCACCGTGCGCGGTGGCGAGCGCGGCCCCGCACAAACCGCCGATGAGGGCGTGACTGGAACTGGAAGGAAGCCCGACCCACCACGTGGTCATATTCCAGGCGAACGCCGCAATCAATGCGCAGAGCACGGTCGCCATCGTGACAACATTTGTATCGACCAACCCTTTTCCGACCGTCGCGGCAACGGCGCCGCCGAGCAGCGCACCGGTGAGATTGAAAAACGCAGCCATGGCGATCGCCTGGCGCGGTGTCATCACTTTGGTGGAGACGACCGTGGCGATGGCATTGGCGGCATCATGAAAGCCGTTGCTGTATTCGAAGATGACCGCCGCGAGGACGACGATGATGAATAAGAGCATCGCCCAAAAAATAACGGCTACGAATACTTGAGCACGACCTGGAGGATAATGTTCCCCGCGTCCCGGCAGCGATCGATCACTTTTTCAAGTAATTCGTAGAGGTCGCGCATAAAGATCATGTGTTTGGCTTCGTAGTCGGCGTGATAAAGATCGCGCAACAGTTCGAGCTCGAGTTTGTCCGCGTCGCCCTCGATGGCCTGCAACTTATCGTTCATTTCGCGCGCTGTGTGGATGTCGGTGCCTTTGCGAAGCTGCTGGACCATGGCGAGCACGGTTTCGGCGGCTTGATCGAGCAGCTCCACCTGTTTCTTGAAGCTGCGACCGTGGAGATCCTCGGGACAGATCAAGATGCGTTCGCCAATTTTTTCGACAGTTTTCGGTATCTTATATAGAGCGGCGGCCAGGCCTTGAATATCTTCGCGTTCGAGCGGAGTGACGAAAGTTTTCGACAATTGCTCGGTCAGTTCCTGAGTGATGCGTTTATCTTCGCGCCGGCTCTCGGCAAACGCCGAGACATCCTGCAACGATTCGCCGCGCTCCACCTTGGACAGAAGATCGACAAGGTGATGCACGCTGGTGTCGGCTTGCTTGGCACTGGCTTCGAGCAGGTCGAAAAATTTTTCGCTATGTCCGAAAAGTTTGCCGACTGAAAACATAGAAGTGTTGTAGCCGGGGGCGTTGACCCCGGCGAGAGGATTTTCTACACACAACTACACACAACAAATCCGCGGCCAGCGACGTCTTATCTTGCGTCGCTTTTCTCTAACTGTTTCCCTTTTGCGTTATTCCAAAGATGAAACGTGTAAGTGAAAACGATATAGCCGAACAGGTCGTGTCCGGATCCATTGTTGACGTAAAGGGCCGGATTCATTTGGAAATCGCGAGTGATGTTACAAGTGACACCGATAGTCGATGAGTTTTCCGCGCCGCTCTGGAAATCGATCTGCGCACGCCAGGTCTTATTGAAGTCATAGGCGTAACCGACAATTGCCTCGTTCTTGTACCCGGCGTGAATCGCACCGGCGAAGAATTTCTGATGCTCGGTGCAGTATCCGGCTTCGATGTACGGTTGAGGATCGACATTGAGATGCGGTGACCAGTTCACAAATCCGACCGACAACAGATACGGTTCTTTTATCAGCAATCCGAATTCCGTCGCGAAAATCCAGTCATCCGGCTTGAATCCGCGAAAGACGGCGAACTCCGCGCGGTCCGTTAGGCCCATCTCCGCTTGTAGCTCGTAAGGATTGGCGATGCGCTTATCCTGAATTTGGAGGCTCAAAGAAAGATCGCCTGCGCCCTGCAGATCCGGAGTCACGATCTGGCTGAGACCCTTGGTGGTCGCGTGCGCAGACGACAGAAGCGCCATCATAATCGCGTTAACCAGAAGGCGCTTGTTCACAACAGCGTGCCGCGAAGAATGAACAGCGCCACGTTGAAATAGATAACCAATCCGGTCACGTCGACGAGCGTGGCGACGAACGGCGCGGACGACGTCGCGGGATCGAGTCCAAAACGACGCAATAAGAATGGAAGCATCGCGCCGCTGAGGGTCCCCCACAACACCACTCCGATAAGCGCGGCGCCGACCGTACAGGCAACCAGCCAGTGGTACTTACCGTAGTCGAAAATATGCAGATATTGCCAAAGTGTGATTCGGAAAAAACCGATGGTTCCAAGAATCAGGCCGAGAGAAAAGCCGGAGAGGAGTTCCTTGCGGACGACGCGCCACCAATCGCGTAAACGCAATTCGCCCAGAGCCATCGCGCGGATCACCAGTGTTGTCGCTTGCGAGCCCGAGTTGCCGCCGCTCGAAATGATGAGCGGCAAGAACATCGCGAGAATGGCCGCTTTTTCGATCTCTCCGTTGTAACCCTGCATCGCGGTGGCGGTCAGCATTTCGCCGAGAAAGAGAACGATCAGCCAGGTGGCTCGCTTCTTTACCATCCGAAGGAAGGGGGTGGTCGTGTACGGTTCGTCCAACGCTTCCAAACCGCCCAGTTTCTGGATGTCCTCGGTTGCCTCTTCTTCGGCGACGTCGAGCATGTCGTCGCTCGTCACGATACCAACGAGGACGCCGTTCGAATCGACCACGGGCAGGGCGACGCGGTCGTATTTGCGGAAAACGTTCAGCGCTTCTTCTTGCGAATCGTTCACCTTCAACGCCGCGAAATTCTTGTCGCGAATCTCGCTTACCTTGGTCGTGAGCGGCCGGAGCAGAAACTCGCGCATACGCACGTCATCGATTAATTTGCCGCGCTCATCGACGACATAGACCAAGTTCAACGTCTCGCTGTCGTGACCATAAGTGCGCACGTAATCGAGCACTTGTTGCACCGTCCAATCTTCATTCACGGCGATAAAGTCCGGAGTCATCAACCGCCCGACGCTTCCTTCCGGATAACCGAGCAGCGCAGTTGCGATGCGGCGTTCTTCCGGCGTGAGCAATTTGATCAACTGCCGCGCCGCCGCGCTTGGCATTTCCTCGAGCAAGGCCGTGCGATCGTCCGGCGACATCTCGTTCAGAATGCCGACGACCTGTTCGTGCGCCATGGCGCGCAGCAGGTTCTGTTGCTCCTCAATCCCGATGTATTCAAAAACATCCGCCGCCAGTGCGGCCGGGAGCACGCGGAAAATGATGACTTGCTCGTCGTCGGGAAGATCGAGAATCACCTCCGCGACGTCGGCCGGCGGCCATTCCCGGAAGAGCTCGCGCAGCGCGTTGAAATTGCGCGCGTCGATCAAGCTCTTAATTTCCGGTGCTAGAAGTTTGCCGACCATAATTGCAAAGGCCGCCGCGTTTTTAACACTCAGGCCTGGAATGCGCAACGCGCGACTCCGCCACGTTAAGGCGGTGATGGGGAGATGGAGTAATGGAGAGAGGCGGGAGGCGCGCGTTGCTCAATACTCCACTACTTCATCACTCCTTTACTCCGGCGGTCCGCGCTTGGCATTTTACCGAAACTGGCCAATATGAATTTCATGCCCGGCAGTGTGACCAACTCGATGATTCGGCGTGAAATCGGCAACGATAAAGTCTGTCTGCTCACTTTTGACCGCCCGGAATCTGGCGCGAATATTTTCGACGCCGCTACACTCAGCGAATTGAATGAACATGTTGATCTTATCGAGAAGGACTCGTCGCTGCGCGGCTTGATCATTGCCTCCGCGAAAAAGTCGATCTTTATCGCTGGCGCGGATTTAAAGACTCTTTTGAAACAAGCCCAAACCGGCGGATTGCGCGCGTTCATCGCCGAAGGGCAACGCATCTTCAATCGCATTGCCGCGCTCAAGATGCCGACGTGCGCGGCGATTCATGGCGCCTGCGCCGGCGGCGGTTATGAAATTACGCTGGCTTGCGACTGGCGCGTCGCGTCAGACGATCCGGCCACGCGCATTGGTCTTCCCGAAACCACACTCGGATTGGTTCCGGCCTGGGGCGGCTCGACCCGTTTGCCGCGGTTGATCGGCGCGGAGGCAGCGGCGGCAGTGATTGTGAAAGGCAAGCTCTACGGCGCGGCCGAAGCGCTCAAGCTCGGTCTCGTTGATGAAGTTGTGCCACGCGAGAAAGTGCTCGAGGCAGCGCGTCAAAAGTTGGCCGCCGGAAAACGCGCCGCGGCGGCGCGTTCAGGTTCGCCTGGCAGGATCGACATCTCGCAAAATCAAGATTCCGCATCGGCACGCGCTCTCGGCGTTATTGAAACCGGTTTGGGGAATCCGATCGAAGAATCGCTCGCCCTCGAACTCGATGCGATTGTCGATCTTGGTAACACCGAATCGACGCGCAATTTGCTCCGAAATTTCTTCCTGGCCGAGAAATACAAACGTGGAACTTCGAAAGCGGCCGCGGAAAAAATCGTGCATGCCGCTGTGATCGGCGCCGGCGTGATGGGCTCCGGGATTGCGCAATGGCTTAGCTCGCGCGGTGTGACGGTGATTTTGCGCGACGTCAATCTCGAGCAGATCAACGGCGGCCTGGCCAAGATCGACAAATCCTACGCCGACGCTGTCAAGCGGGGACTGATGACCGAGCAAAAAGCGAAAGAAGGCCGGGCCCGCATCATCGCTTCGACCGCGCATGTCGAATTGCGCGACGTCCAGATCGTGATCGAAGCCGCCTCGGAAAAGGTCGACATCAAGAAAGCGATCTTTCGCGAGCTCTCTGCCGAAGTTGGACCCAAAGCGATTCTCGCCACGAACACCTCCGCGTTGCCTATCGGGGGGCTGGCCGCCGAAACGAAATTGCCGGAACGCGTCATCGGCATGCATTTTTTTAATCCGGTCAACCGGATGAAATTGGTCGAAGTTGTCGTGGGAAGACAAACTTCCGATGAAACGAAGGAACGGAGCCTCGCGTTCGTGCGGCAGATTGGGAAATTGCCGGTGGTGGTGCGGGACAGTCCCGGTTTTCTAGTCAATCGCCTTTTGTTTCCTTACTTGTGCGACGCCACCGAACTTTTCGAAAAGGGCGTCAGTGCGGAGAAGATCGACAATGCGCTCGTAAAATGGGGAATGCCAATGGGACCGCTGCGATTGATCGACGAGATCGGCATCGACATCACGGTCGACATCGCGAGCACGCTCGAAAAAGCGTACGGCAAACGCGATCACGCTCCTGAAATCCTGCGCAAAATGCAAAAAGCGAACTTGCTCGGACGGAAAAGCGGAGCCGGCTTTTATAAATACGAAGGCAAATCGCAAACGCCGAATGAATCGCTCGAACAGTGGCGGCGCTCAACCGCGCGAAATGAAGATGTCGATCTTGCGCAGCGTCTCATCTTTCTGATGGTAAACGAAGCGGCGCGTTGTCTGGAAGAAAAAGTGGTCGAGTCGCCCGAAGATGCCGATTACGGAATGATTTTGGGAACCGGCTTCGCGCCGTTTCGGGGCGGGCCGCTTCGGTTTGCCGACCATTTCGGTCTGAAGAAAGTTGTCGATGAAATGGAACGGCTCGCGCAGAGCGATGAGAAGTTTGCGCCATGCGAACTTTTGAAAAAGCACGCGCGCGACGGCACAAAGTTCTACGAGTCATGAAATCGCCGCTCGAAGCACCCGAGAAACAAATCGCTGAGGAAACCAGCGCCAAGTCCGCCGGTCGGACCGACTCGTCCGGTGGCAAGCCGGAGAAGCCGTCCGCGTCCGTGATCGACACGTCAAGGATGTCGAAGGGTCAGCGCGAAGCGCTCGAGCTGGCCGAGGCGTCACGCGATCCGCTGGATGATCGCGGCAGTTTCGCGAGTAATCTTTTCATCGGTCGCTACGATTTCGGCCGCATTTATCCCTTTCCGGAACAAAGCGCGGACGATCGCGCCGCGGGCGATCCATTCTTACAAAAGCTCGAAACCTATTTGCGCGACCATGTCGATCCGGATGAGATCGATCGCACGGGCGAAATTCCGCCCGAAAATTTTGCCGGCCTGGCCGAGATCGGCGCCTTTGGAATCAAAGTCCCGAAGCAATACGGCGGTCTCGGTTTGTCGCAGTCCAATTATGGACGCGCGGCCGTTCTGCTCGGCAGTTGGGATGGCAACGTCGCCGCGCTCGTCTCCGCGCATCAATCCATCGGCGTAGCGCAGCCGCTCCTGCTTTTCGGGACGGAAGAACAAAAACGAAACTATCTGCCGCGTGTCGCTGGCGGCGAGATTTCGGCTTTCGCCCTTACTGAAACGCATGCCGGTTCCGACCCGGCGACAATGAGTCTGCGCGCGGAGCCAACGCCCGACGGTTCCGAGTTTGTTTTGAATGGTGAAAAACTTTGGTGCACGAATGGTGTCAAAGCCGGCGTGCTCGTGGTCATGGCGCGCACGCCACCGAAAATGGTGAACGGCAAAGAGCGCAAGCAGATCACCGCGTTCATTGTCGATGTTGCCACGCCCGGCCTCGAGATCACTTACCGCTGCCGGTTCATGGGACTGCGCGCGCTTTACAACGCGGTCGTGAAATTCACGGACGTGCGTGTGCCGCGTGAAAACATTATTTCGAAAGAGGGTGCGGGTCTGAAGGTCGCGCTCACCACGTTGAATACTGGCCGGCTCACTTTGCCGGCGGCCTGCGTCGGCGTTTCCAAACGGTTGCTCGAAATTTCGAGGAAGTGGGCGGGGGAACGGATTCAATGGGGCGTGCCAATTGGTAAGCATGGGGCCATTGCCGGAAAAATCGCGGAGATGGCGGGCGACGTTTTTGCCATGGAGGCAATGACGTTTCTCACCTCGTCGCTGCTTGATCGCAAATCGGGGGATCTGCGTATCGAGACGGCCATGTGCAAGATGTGGGCGACGGAAATGACCTGGCGCATCGCCGATGAAGCCATGCAGGTGCGCGGCGGTCGCGGTTACGAAACAGCGCACTCGCTCGCCGGTCGCGGCGAGCCCCCCATCTCGGTCGAACGGTTTCTGCGCGATTGCCGGGTCAACATGATTTTCGAGGGCTCGAGCGAAATCATGCGGCTCTTCATCGCGCGCGAGGCGCTCGATCCGCATTTGAAAGTGGGCGGCGCGATTTTCAACACCCAGCTGCCCATGTCGGAGCGCGTCAAAGCGGTCTTCAGTTCCGGAAAATTTTATGCCGGTTGGTATCCGCGCCAATGGTTGCCCGGCGGCGCCGGTAAGATCGACAATCTCCATCCCAATCTCGCCAGGCACGTCAATTACGCGGCGCGCACGAGCAGGCGCCTGGCGCGCGGTTTGTTTCACGCCATGGCGCGCTTCGGTCCGAAACTCGATCGCGAACAGCTTTTACTTTCGCGTTTTGTCGGTATTGCGACCGAGCTATTCGCCATTAGCGCGACCTGTTCGTTCGCCCAGTGGAAGATCGATAACTCCGAAAGTGTTCGCGAGCAGGACGGCGCCGCGCGCGACGAAGTCCTCTCGCTCGCGGAATATTTCTGTCGCTCCGCTCGTTTGCGGACAGAACATCATTTCGCCGGGACAAACGACAACGTAGATCGGCGCGGTTATGAGCTGACCCAAGAGTTGCTCGCCGGAAAACACGAAAGCCTGCGCCGAGGAATGGTGTAGCTGGGGGAGCGCGAGCATTCTGCTCGCATTAGCCGGCATGTTGCCGGCGCCATCGTGTGTGCAAACTCAAAAGACATTTCGGCAAAATGCCGAAACGGGCGAGCAGAATGCTCGCGCTCCCCCAGCTACGGATTTTCATCGAATTTGCGCAAAGCGAGCGCCACGTTTGCGCCGCCGAAGGCGAGCGAATTTGAAAGCACAGTGCGCGGCGCGAAGTCGACCGGCTTGGTGACAATGCGCAGACCTTCGCAAACCGGGTCGAGTTCCCGGATGTTCATCGAGATCGGAGTGAAACCTTCACGAATAGCGAGCGAACAAATGGCTGCTTCGAGCGCGCCGGCGCCGGATAAGGCGTGGCCGGTCTGACTTTTTGTGCTGCTGACGAGCGGTGAGCGCTTCCCGAACACGGATTTGAGCGCGTGCGACTCGGCGGCATCACCTTGTAGTGTGGCGGTGGCGTGCGCGTTGACGTAATCGACCTCCTCCGCTTCGATCTTCGCGTCGCGCAAGGCATCGCGCATGGCGCGCGCCAGCCCCTCTCCGTTTGGCTCGGGCGCGACAATGTCGTATCCGTCGGAGCTTTGTCCCCAGCCAATCGCTTCGGCATAAATCTGCGCGCCGCGTTTGCGCGCATGTTCCAATTCCTCCAGGAACAAAACGGTCGCGCCGCCGCTGGCCGCGAACCCGTCGCGGTTTTTGTCGAACGCGCAGGGGCTGCGCGTTGGATCGGTCGAGCGCGTCAACGCGCGCACCCCCGCGAACGGCAAGATGCTGAACAAATCGCAATCTTCCGCGCCGACCACAAACATGGCATCTTGTCGATCTTGTCGAATGAGATCGGTGGCATAACCGAAGGCGTGCGCGGACGAAGAACACGCGCTGATTAATCCAGCGGACGCGCCGCGGATTTTGAAATTGGAAACCAAATTAAAATTCAGTGTGCCGGCTACGCTGGCGGCGAGACTGAATGGATGACAATGCAACGGACCTTTCCGCAACATGTTGCCGACGTTTCGATAGAGCATCATGGCCGAACCGGAGGACGCGGAGGTCAAACCGGTGCGCGGATTGGAAACAGTTTCAGGAGAGAGGGCGGCGTCGCCAATCGTTTCGTGCATGGCCGCGTAAGCGTAAACAACATGCGGCGACATCGAGCGAAGTTCCTTGCGAGTAAGAGGAATATGTTTGGGATAACTCCAGCTACTATAGTCTTCGCTCGGGAACGAAAATCCTTTGATCGTGCCGGCCAGGCGCACGGGCGATATGGGCAGGTCGAGTTCCGGATGGTGCTCGATGCCGCTGCGCTGGTTCAACAAACTATCGAGGACCTGCGCTTTGTTGTTGCCGATGCTCGAAATGAAGCCCAGCCCGGTGACGACCACGCGTCTCACGATCTGAAATGGCTCCGGTTAGATGTAGATCTTGGCGAATTCAAGGCGCACATCATCGCTCAAAGTCGTTTCTTCGCCACAAGAGAATTAGAAGCGCACTGAGGCGCACGGGTTGACCGATTTCATCGCTCGAAGTAATCTCAACGGATGAGTATGCCGCCCGTGCTCACGGAGGCGGTTTCTTCTCGAAGCCGCGCATCCAGGAGCGAAAAAAGTATCAGCGCATCGAATGTCCTCGGGACTCTCGAGCAACATATCTTGCTCGACGGTTTCAAGGTCGTAATCGATCTCGAGAAAAGCCGCGGCTCATACTTATATGATGGCGCGACCGGCCATCGGCTTATCGATCTCTATGGGTTCTTCGGCTCCATGCCGGTCGGGTTCAATCATCCTTATTTCGAGCGTGACGAGGTGAAGCGCGATCTGCTGCGCGCGGCCAAGGTCAAGATCGCGAACTCGGATGTTTACTCGCAAGGCTACGCCGAATTTGTCGACACCTTTGCGCGCGTGGTCGGCTTGCCGCCGCTTGATCGCTATCTCTTCATCGAAGGCGGCGCACTCGCCGTCGAGAATTGTTTGAAAGCGGCGATGGATTGGAAGGTGCGCAAGAACATGGCCGCCGGTCATGGCGAGCGCGGTACTCAGATTCTGCATTTCCGTCACGCTTTTCACGGTCGCACGGGTTACACCATGAGTCTGACCAACACTGATCCGCGCAAGACTGATTTGTTCGCCAAGTTTGATTGGCCGCGAGTTTCCTGTCCGCACATTGATTATTCGTTGCCCGAATCGGAACGCCAGGGCAACGTGATCGCGCGCGAGAAAAAATGCGAAGAGGAAATCCGAGACAAGATGGACAAGAACAAGATCGACATCTGCGCCATCATCATCGAGCCGATCCAGGGCGAAGGCGGTGACAACCATTTCCGCGGTGAATGGCTGCAAACGCTGCGAAAGATTTGTGACGAGAACGAAATGCTTCTCGTCTTCGACGAAGTGCAATGCGGCATGGGTGTCACAGGCCGCACGTGGTGCTGCCGGCATTTCGATGTTGTTCCCGATCTGCTCGCCTTTGGAAAAAAGGCGCAGGTTTGCGGAGTAATGGCCGGCCCGCGTCTCGATGAAGTGAAAGACAACGCGTTTCGACTGCCGAGCCGACTGAATTCGACTTGGGGCGGCAATTTCACCGACATGGTGCGCTCGACGCATTTCATGCGCATCGTCGATGAGGAACATCTGATCGAGAACGCCGGCAAAGTCGGCGCGTATTTCCTGGATCGACTGCGCGAGCTGCAAACGGAGTTCGATTTGATCAAGGCGGTGCGCGGTCGCGGATTATTCGTCGCCTTCGACTTGCCGGACGCCAAGACGCGCGAAGAAATGTGGAAAGGTCTCTTCGATCTCGGCGTTCTGGCGCTCCGTTCCGGCGAGGAATCGATTCGTTTTCGCCCCGCGCTCGATACCAGCGCGCAAGTTGTCGATGAAGCGATCGATTTGCTGCGCAAGCAATGCCAGCGCATGCGAAAATGATAAATCGAATCTCGGAGGGGCCTGCCTGGTGTTCCTTAGCCTCGGCGAAGGAAACAGCGCCCCGATTTAGGTTCTGCTCGCGTTGCTTAGGATTAGAGCGCGAGTAACGTAATTAAGACATCGACTCACCCTACCCTCTCCCCTTCACAAGGGGAGAGGATGAAAGGTGAGGGGATGGTTCGCAGAGTGAAACGAACTCAGTGCTGAACAAAATCTAATGCAATCTGTTCTAGAGAAACTCGGCATTGCCGATGTGAATCCCGGCGTCTTTTGCGGCGAATGGCGTGGTGGCGGC
>Ga0208989_10000545_pt1 | contig 11088 bp, 8 predicted proteins | sample MedBloCAOM3_M1_FD_187852 | JGI IMG/M metagenome (GOLD analysis project Ga0208989, IMG submission 187852) | Forest soil microbial communities from El Dorado National Forest, California, USA - Mediterranean Blodgett CA OM3_M1 (SPAdes) (version 2) | ecosystem: Environmental > Terrestrial > Soil >...
CCCTACGGGCGAGGGAGCAGACCGAATGTGCGGCCCGTCAGGTAACCCAATCTCCATCGCTCCCCGCACGCCGGCCGAGCTGGAGCGCGTGGCACCAACTCTGTGCGCTCCTCTTCGCTTCGGCAGTCTTGTTGGGCGGCGCCCTTGCTTCGGCCTCGGCCGACACGCTGCGCGTGGGGAAGGCGGGACGCGACGCGTTCTCCTTCGTGCCCGCAGATATCGGCGCCCGCACCGGCATCTTCAGACGACACGGCGTCGACATCGAGATCAGCAGTTTCGGGGGCGACGCCCGTCTGCAGCAAGCGATGGCGGCTGACGGCATCGATGTCGGGCTCGGCTCCGGGCCCGGATTGGCCTTCATCGTGAAGGGATCGCCGGTGAAAGGCATTGCCGCCATGGCGGGGCCGCCGCTGCTGTTCGCACTCGTCGTCCGCAATGACGCCGCAGTGGCCTCGCTCGATGACCTAAGAGGTCGCAAGGTCGGCGTGTCGACGGTCGGGTCGGTGACGAGCTGGATCATCAGCGAAGTGTCCCGGCAGAAGGGATGGGGTTACGACGGGATGGCGCAGGTCCCGATCGGGGACGACGCCAACAGGATCGCCGCGCTCAAGACCAGGTCGATCGACGGCGCCATCGTCAACCTCGCGCAGGCGCTCAATTTCGTTCAGCGCGGCGAAGGCAAGGTGCTGTTGCGCTTCGGCGAACTGGTCAAGGACTTCCATATCCACGTGATCTTGGCGACCGACAAGGCCATCGCCGGCAAGCCGGAGGCGCTGCGGGGCTTTCTCAAGGGCTGGCTCCAGACCATCGCCTTCATGCGCAAGAACAGGAGCGAGACGATCGAGATCGCCAAGGACATCATGGGCACCGACACCGAAACCACGAACGGTATCTATGACGAGCTGATGCCGATGTTCTCGGACACCGGCCGGTTCGATCCCAACGCGCTAGCGGTGTTGCGCAAATCGTTCGTGGAGATGAAGACGCTCCCCGAAGCGCCCGACATGAGCAAGCTCTACACCGAAGCATTCCTGCCGACGAACTGATCCAAAGAGATTGCGGATGAGGGTGACACATCTCTTCTGCGTTGCTGCCCGGTACGGTTCGGGGCCACCGGCTTGGGATGGCCGTCCGCGAGGAAACGGAGCCAGCCGGCAATGGCCGGTCACGATGCCTGCGGAAGTATCCGCATGACCGCCGGCACCGTCGCAATCCGGATCAGAGGCGTCTCGCATCAATTCGGCGAGGAAGGCGACGTCCGCCACGTGCGCGCGCTGCGCGACACCTCGCTCGACATCGCGCGCGGCGAGCTCCTCTGCCTGATCGGGCCGAGCGGCTGCGGCAAGTCGACCTTGCTCAACGTCGTCGGCGGCCTGATGGCGCCCACGACCGGAACGGTGGACGTCTTCGACAAGAAGGTGGCAGGGCCGATGCCGCGCGACATCGCCTTCGTGTTCCAGGAGAACGCGCTGTTCCCGTGGAACACGGTGTTCGAGAACGTCAACCTCGGCATGGTGTTCCAGGGCGTGCCTTGGGCGGAACGCGAGGTGCGCGCGCAGCGCTCGCTTGAAGCCGTCGGGCTCAAGGACTTCGCGCAGCACTATCCCGGACAACTCTCCGGCGGCATGCGCCAGCGCGCGGCGCTGGCGCGCGCGCTCAGTCTCGAAACCGGCATTCTGCTCATGGACGAGCCGTTCGGCGCGCTCGACGAGCAGACCCGCATGATCCTCGGCGAGGACCTCTCGGTGCTGCTGTCCCGCACCGACAAGACCATCGTGTTCGTGACCCACAGCCTGGGTGAAGCCACCTTCCTCGCCGACCGCGTGGCCGTCTTTTCCGCGCGCCCCGGCACGATCAAGGAGATCATCCACGTCGACGAGCCGCACCCGCGCAAGCCCGATTTCGTGACCTCGGCCAAGTTCACCGCCATCCGCAATGACCTTTACGGGCTTCTGCACGACGAGATCCGCAAGACCATCGCCGATACCGGCGTGGCCGCCGCAGCGGGGCCACCGCGATGACGCCGTCCGGCAAGGAGCGGCAGGGGCGTCTCGCCAGCCGTGCCGTTCAGGCAACGTTCCTGATCGTACTCCTCGTGCTGTGGTATCTCGCCACGACACGCTGGCGCGTGAGCCCCCTGCTGCTGCCCAACCCGGTCACGGTGCTGAACGATTTTTGGGACATCCTCAAGACCGGCGAATTCATTGGCGATCTGCGTGTCACCCTGACCGAGCTGGCGGCCGCCTTTGCGATCGCGGCGACATCGGGGGTGATCGTCGGCTACCTCATCAGCCGCTCGCCGTATCGCATCCGAGTGTTCGAGCCGCTGTTCGCCGGGATCTATTCGATCCCGATCATTCTGTTCCTGCCGCTCTACATTCTGTTCTTTGGGCTCGGCCCCGCCTCCAAGATTGCGCTCGGAGCGACCATCAGCTTCTTTCCGATCGCGCTCAGCACCATCGCCGGCTTCGGCTATGTCGATAAGGTGTTCGTGGTCGCGGCGCGGTCCATGGGGGCTTCGGACTACCAGCTTTTCCGCTACGTGCTGATGCCGGCCGCCTTGCCGATCATTCTCAGCGGCATGCGCATGGGATTCACCGTCGCCCTGCTCTCCGTCATCGGCAGCGAGACCATCGCATCGCTTGCCGGGCTCGGCCACCGCATCGTGCATCTCGCCGAAGGCATGGAGATCGCGCGGATGTTCGCCTATATCGTCTTCGTCGTCGCCATCGCGCTCATTCTCAATACGCTCGTGTCCGCGCTCGAAGCGCGGGGAAAGCGTTTGTGATGGCGAGCACCGCGACGGCATTGCGGCGCGCGATGCGGCGACCATGGGTGGCGCGGCTCGCGGTCATCGCTCTCCTGTTCTGCCTCTGGGAGATTGCCGCACGCTGGTTCGTGGACCCGATGTTCCTCAGCCCGCCCTCGCGCGTGTTCATGTCGTTGCCGGCCGTTTTCGAGACCCGCGGAGTGCCGGCGGCCTTGCGTCTCACGTTCTGGGAGCTCGCTGTCGCCTTCGGGCTCTCGGTCGTGATCGGGCTGGTGGTCGGGCTTGCGGTCGGCCTGCAGCCGTTCGCACGCAAGAGCTTCTTGCCGATCATCCTGCTGCTCTACGGCACGCCGCAAGTCACCATCCTGCCGCTGTTCATCCTCTATTTCGGCATCGGCCCCGCCTCCAAGATCGCGTTCGGCGTGAGCCACGGCTTCTTTCCGATCATCGTGGCTATCGTCGCGGGCGTGCAGAACATCAAGCCGATCCTGCTGACAAGCGCGCGCTCGATGGGCGCGAGCCGATGGCAGGTGCTGCGCCACATCATCTTTCCACACATGATCCCGAGCTTCTTCGCCGGCATGCGGCTCGGCATGACCGGCGTCCTGCTCGGGGTGTTGCTGGCCGAGCTCTATGTCTCGACTGCGGGCATCGGCCACTTCACCACGCTGTTCACGCAGAATTTCGATCCGACCCGGCTGCTGGGCCTGATCTCGGTGCTTGCCGCCATGGCTATCGTGCTCAATGAAATCGTACGCCGGGCCGAGGTGCATTTCGGCCAATGGCACGCCGACTGAGAGGAAAGTTCGATGGCGGAAAGACTCAAGCTGACGGTCGCGTGCGGCGACTACGAGATCGTGCGCGCGCTCAAGGAGGGCGCGGTCAAGGCCGATGGTCTCGATCTCGTCATGCTCACCGGCATGGGCCCGCGCGAACGCCATTGGCGCATGCTGCGCAAGGCCGAGTTCGACGTCTGCGAAGCCAATGTGGGCGCCTATTTCATGGAGCGCGATCACGGCGCAGCGCGCGCCGACGAGCCCGGTTCAGGGCGAGTGTCATCAGCGCGTTCACGCGCGTCTTCCGACGCGCTAGGCGCGCGCACCATAGAGTTGCCGCGCTGGCCGCTCGCTTCGCTCGCCAGCGCAGCGCTCACCGCAATACCCGTGTTCCTCCACCGGCGCTTTCGACACGGATTCCTGTTCGTCAACGCCGCGGCCGGCATTCGTGAGCCGAAGGACCTGATCGGCAAGAAAGTAGGCGGCACGAATTTCCAGCCCGCCTCCAACATCTGGATGCGCGGCATTCTGGAGGAGGAGTACGGCCTACCGCACCGGCAGGTGACTTGGATGGTCGAGCGCAGCGAGGACGTAACCTTCGCGCCGCCGAAGGACCTGCGCATCGAGATGATAACGCCAGGGAAAAGACTCGACGTCATGCTGGCGGAAGGCGAAATCTCGGCCATGCTGTCGCCGGAGCTGCCGCGCCTGTTCCTCGCCGGCGACAAACGGATCGTGCGTCTCTTCGCCAATTACAAGGACATTGAGCTCGCCTATTTCCGCAAGACCGGAATATTTCCGATCATGCATGTCACCACCATCAGGCAGGAGATCGTCGACAAATATCCTTGGGTGCCAACCAACCTGGTGAAGGCCTTCGAGGAGGCCAAGAACATCGCCTATCGGCGGATCGCCAATCCACGCATGGCGCCGATCGCCTGGGTGCGCACCGCGCTGGAGGAACAGGAGGAAGTGCTCGGACCCGACCCATGGGCGTATGGTCTGACCCCAGCCAACCGCAAGAATCTGGAGACCGTGCTGCGCTACACGCACCAGCAGGGCATGATCAGCCGGATGATGCCGCTCGATGCGTTGTTCGCGGATACCGATCTCGGCGACGCAGGCGGACCGGACGGAATTTGACCTGGATGGTGCAGCGAGTGTCCTGCTCCGTCCTGAGGAGCGCGCGCCGGAGATGATATTTCACACAACGCACGTGCCTGCGCGAGTCTCGAAGGATGAGGCGGCCATCAACCGTCGCGGCCTCTTGCTTCGAGACGCATCAGCGTGAGACCGAGAGAGACCCCTTGACCTTCGACGAACGCCTCGCCGCCATCCGCGCCAGCATGATCGAGCACAAGCTCGAGGTGCTGGTCGCCATCCATGACGGCGCGCATTTCATCGAGACCCCCAATTCGGTGTTCGTGCTGAGCGGCTTCAAATCCCTGGGACCCGCGGCCGTCGTCCTGTCGTGCGACGGCGAAGCCAGCCTGATCGTGACGCCGGCATGGGACGTTGAGCGCGCGGCCGAATGCCGCCCCGGGCTGCGTGTCATCGCCGCCGATGATGTGGTCGATGTGCTGGAATCCGCCTGCAGCAGTCATGGCTCGCACGGCGGCAAGCTGGGCATCGCCGGGCTCGCGGCGACGCGTTGGGACATTGCCGGCCGCCTGGCGCAAACGCTGCCGCAAGCCAGCGCCGCCGACGACATCGTATTCGATGCCGCCGCCGCCAAGACCGTCGAGGAGATCGCCCATGCGCGCGAGGCCACGCGCATCGCCGAACTCGGCTACGCGCGCCTCGTCGAAATCGCGCGTCCCGGCATGAGCGAGGACGAGCTTGCGCTCGAGCTCAAGTGGTACACCAAGACGCTCGGCGCCGAGGACAATTTCCTCCTCCTTTGCGCCGGTCCGCGCAATCCGGCGGTAGCGCCGTCGAACGGGCGCGTGATGCAGCGCGGCGATACCCTGGTGGCCGAGATCACGCCGAGCTACCGCGGGCAACTCGCCCAGATCTGCCGCACCGCCACGCTCGGCCCGACGAGCGCCGAGCTCAAGCACAAATACGAGCTGCTGGTGCGCGCCATGAATGCGGGCATTCAGGCCGCCCACCCCGGCGCTCCGATGGCTTTCGTCTGCCGCGCCATCAACACGGTGCTGGAGGCAGAGGGCTATGGCGAATATTGCCACCCGCCGCACATCCGCCGGCGCGGCCACGGGCTGGGCTTCGGCTCGATCCGACCCGGCGACGTCAGCCTCGACAACGATACCGTGCTCACGGAGGGCATGGTGTTCATGATCCATCCGAACCAGCACTTGCCCGAGACGGGGTATCTGCTCTGCGGCGAGCCGGTGTTGCTGACCGGACGCGGCGCCGAACCGCTGACGAAGCATCAGTCCGCGCTGTTCGAGATCGGTCTCTGAGGGTTGTGGGGGGCGGGCATGCTGGCGATGAACCCGACGCTGCTGGTGGGACCGTCCGATTGGGACCCCGGCAGAATGCCGCAGGAGGAGTTCGCCGCGCGCGCCGACGCGCTGTGGCGTGACAACCCGTCCGCAACCGGCGCCATCGTCTACGGCGACCGGGTGAACCACGCCGAACTCGCCTATCTCACCAATTTCACCCCCAAGCTCGAAGCGGCGCTGGCGCTGATCCCGCGCGATGGCTTGCCGCAACTCCTCGTCGGCGGCGGGGTCAACATGTTGCCGGCGGCAAGGCCGCTTACCTTCGTCGCGGATCTGCGACCGCTGCGCAATGTCGGCAAGACGGTCGCCGAGTGGGCGCGTGCGCAAGGCGGCGGCACACCCGTCCTGATCGGCAGCACGCTCATGCCCTACGTCTTTCATCAGGAGATTGCCGCCGCGTTGGGCAGCAAGATGGGCGACAAGACCGCCGAACTTCGACGGCTCATGGGCCGCAAGAGCGCGCGCGAACTCGCGGAGCTACGCCAGACCTGTGCGACGCTCGATGCGGCGGTGGCCGCGATGCGCGCGGCGCAACGTTCGGGCGCTGGGGTGACCGCCGCGGTTCTGGCCGGCGAGCAGGCTGCGAACCGCCGCGGTGCGCAGGAGGTCCGCAGCCTGTTCAGCCTCGACCGCGGGCGCACGCTGCGGCCGTTCGAGACCTTGGTCGAGCGGGCGGTCGATCCGCTGCAGGTCTACGTCGCGGTGCGCCAGCTCGGCTATTGGGCGGAAGGATTTGCCGTTCTCACGGCCTCGCCCCATCCGTGCGCGGAGCGGGCGGACGCTGTCCTGCGATCCGGAATCACCCGGATGCAAGCCGGCGAGCGCTGCAGCGAGCCTGCGCGCAGCATTACGCAGGCCGGCCATCCCCTCCATCCCGTCACCGCACGCGTTGTGGGAAACGCGATCGGCCTGGCGCTCCAGGAGCATCCGCTGATCGCCGGCGGATGCGAGGATAGAATCGAGGCCGGCGGAGTCTACAGTTTGCGGGCCGGCCTGTCGGACGAGCGCGGCCACGGCATCATCTCGGCCATGGTCGCGGTCCATGAGCACGGCAACGAGGTGCTCTGGTCATCGCCGGAGGCAGCATGATGACCGCGCTGGGGCAACTCGGCAGCGCTATCGCAAGCAGCGCAACGCCCTCCGCCGCCGGGCGCGAGCTGGTCGAGCTTCATCTCATCGACACCGTCGGCGCCTGGATTGCCGGCGCGCGCACCGCCGAGGGCTCGGCGCTGCTGCGCTTCCGCGCCGCGATGGGCGAGAGCGCACACGCCGGCGACGCATCGGCGCTCGATCTCGCGACCCGTTGCGCGCTCGCACGCCTGAGCGAGATCGACAACATCCATCTCACATCCATGACGACACCGGGCGGGATCGTCATATCAGCCGCGCTCACCCTGGCGGCCGCGAGGCCGGCAGCCACGGCGGACGATGTGATCGCAGCGATCCTGGCGGGCACCGAGGCGATGACCCGGCTGGGCCGCGCCGTCGACGGGCCGGCGATTCTCTATCGTGGCATCTGGCCGACCTATTTTGCCACGCCGTTCGCGGTCGCCGCCGTCGCTGCGCGGCTCCGCAGGTTCGATGACCGGGCCACCGCCAATGCGCTGGCGCTCGCGCTCATTCTCGCAGCGCCCGGCGTCGGACATCACAATGCGGCGACGACCTCGCGCTGGTTCGCGGTGGGCCAAGCCGCACGCAACGGATTGACCGCGGCCCTGGCAGCGCAACAGGGCTTCACATCGGATCTCAAGCTGCCCGAGGGTGCGTTCTTTTCCGGCATCTATGGCGTGAAGCCGGATCTCGCGGCCCTCACCGACGCGCTTGGCGAGCGCGTTGCCTTGGCGGAGGTGTCGTTCAAGCCGTGGTGCGCGGCGCGACAGACCATGGCCGCGACCCAGGCGCTGCGGGAGATGATCGAAAGCGGCGTTGCCCCCGCGGCGATGGATGAGATCAAGGTGTCAGCGCTGCCCCCTCACCTCAAGATGATCGACCATGGCGTCGTCGCCGGCGATCGCGCTTCATATCTCACCAGCCTGCCCTATTGCATGGCGGTGGCGGCGTTCGCGCCGGACATGGCGTTCGAGGTCCAGCAGGCCTCGCCGCAACTGCCGGCGGCGGTCCGCGGGTTTATGCAGAAAATCAAGCTGCAGGCGGACGAGGACCTGCTCCGCGATTATCCCCACACGTGGCCGGCGCGGGTGAGTGTCCTCGCCGGCACGACGCGGCACGAGCGCACCGTCACCCACGTCCTCGGCGACCCCGCGCGCCCCTTCGGTCGCCCCCACGTACGCGACAAGTTCATGCGCTTCGCCGGGCCGCTGCTCGGGGCCGGGAAAGCCGAGCACATCGTCGCGCGCTGCAGCGACGTGCTCGCCACCGGCGAATTCGCAGCGTTGGTAGCGGAGATCGAGGACGCTTGCCGCGACGCGGTCACGCGACCGCATTGAGATGTGAGCGCAAAGGCGGCCGCAAAGTCGCATGTCATCCCCGCGAAAGCGGGGACCCATATTCCAGGGCTCGCCGCTGACGCGCCATGGGTCCCTCGCTTTCGCGGGGACGACAGCACGACGAAACGATCACGCCGATTTGGCATCGTGCGCGGCGCCGTCAGCTGCCGACCGGCCAGCGCGCAGCTTCTCGGTCGCTGCCATGTCCACCTCGAAGCTTTTGGGATCGAGCACGACGCCGTAGAGCTCGGCCGCTGCCTCGATCGTAACGTAGCCCTGGCGGACATCGTTGCGGACCTGCTCAACCGGACGCCCGAACGGACTGCCATAGCCGCCGCCACCGCCCGAGCGGATCTTGAAAGCGTCGCCCGGCTTGAGCTGCGCGACCAAGACCTTGGCGTTGGGAAAATCGGTCTTCCATTGTCCGCCCACGCGCAGCTCCACCGCGTTGCCGTCGCCGTCGAGGCCGCCGTTCAGGCCCCAGGGCCGGCAATGGGCGCGATCGCTCTGATTGTTGACCATCATATTGGTGCGCGCGCGCACCACGCGCTCGACGCCTAGTCCGCCGCGGTGGCGGCCGGCGCCGCCGGAATCCGGCACCAGCGCATAGCGCTCCACCACGATCGGAAATTTGAATTCGGCCTGCTCGTTCGGGCTGTTGTGGGTGTCGCCGTCATTGATGCAGACCGTGCCGGAGACGCCGTCCTCGGTCATCTTGGCGCCCCAGCCGCCGCCCAGCGGCCCGAAGCTGCCGATGAAGAACTCGGACGTCCTGTTGTTGATGCCGTGGAACGACGACGCCAGCAGATCGGCGTGGTGGCCGGCGATCACGCGGCCGGGGATCGCCGGCGCCAGCGCCTTGAAGATCGTATCGACGATCGTCATCGGATAGGTCATCCACCAGCGCATCGGCGCCGGCCGCACCGCGCTGATCACGCGCCCCGGCGGCACGATGATCTTGAGGCTGCGGAACGAGCCGTCGTTGATCGGATAGTCCGTAGGCGAGGTCAGGCATTTGTAGGCGACCTGCGCGCAGGCATAGCCGGTGGTGATTCCGGAATTGTAGAAGCCGCGCACCTGCTTCGACACCTCGCTCAGATCGACCGTCATTTCGTCGCCCTTGACCACGACTCGCACGCGGATCGGCACCTTCTTGCCGATATCGATGCCGTCGTCGTCCATGTAGGATTCCGCCTCGTACACGCCGTCGGGTATCGTGCGCGTGCGCACGCGCGCCATCGCCTCGGCGTGATCCATGATGGCGGTGATCGAATCGAGCACCGCGGCGGGTCCGTAGCGTTCGAGCAGTTGCAGGAAACGCCGCTCGCCGGTCTTCACCGCGGTGACCTGCGCGCGCAGGTCGCCCATGGCCCGGCTCGGCAGGCGGACGTTCTGCCGGATGATGTCGACCACGGTCTGATTGACGACGCCGCGGTCCTGATATTTGAGGATCGGGATCTGCAGCCCTTCGGAAAAGATGTCGGTGCTCATGCCGCCGAGAATGCCGCCGATATCGAGCCAATGCGCCATGCAGCAGGAGAACGCGACCAGTTTGCCCTGGTAAAAGATCGGCAAGGTCAGCGTGACGTGGTTAAGGTGGCTGCCGGTGAGATAGGAATCGTTGGTGACGTAGATGTCGCCGGGACGGATGTTGTCGGCGCCGAAATGCTTGATCTTGGCCTTCACCGTCTCGGCCATGCCGCGGATGAACATCGGCAGGCCGATGCCGATGGAGATGGTCTCGCCCCGTGGCGTGAACAAGCCGGTGGTGAAGTCGAGCGCCTCGTAGATGATGATGTTGTAGGCGGTGCGCATGAGGTTGGTTTTCATTTCCTCGGTCACCGCAATGACGCCGTTGCGCACGATCTCCGTGACGACGGGATCGACTTTGCGCTTGTTGCCCTCCTTGCTCTTATTTCGCTGCCGGCGTTTGGTGCTCGGTTTGGGCGCGGCGGTTTTGGTCTGCTTTGCCATGGCTGTCACCGGCCTCCCGCCACCTTGATCACCAGATTTCCGTAGACATCGACTTCAAACCGGTCGCCGGGCAGCAGCACCGTCGTCGAGGCATGTTCCTCGATCAGCGCGGGTCCGGCGATCCGGTTGCCGGCGGCGAGCGCGGCGCGCGCGTAGGTCGGCGTCGACTGGTATTTGCCCTGGAGATAGACCGGGCGCTTACCGGTGCAAGCAACCTTGTCGGGGCTGCTCTTGCCCCTTCTTATCTTTTCCTGCGGCGGCTTGCGCATGACGCCGGTGACGGTGCTGCGCAGGCTCACGATCTCGGCACGCTCGTCCGGCGCCGAGGTCCCATAGCGCAGCTCGTGCATGGCGTCGAAGGCGCGCTTGATCGCAACGCGGTCGGCACGCTCGAAGACCTTGAGCGGCAGGTCCACAGTGACCGCGTGCTCCTGACCCACATAGCGCATGTCGAGCGCCCGCTTCAGCGTGATCTTCTGCGGCTCGACGGAACTGCCGGCAATCGCGGCGCGGCCCTGGTTCTCGAGATCGCGGTAGATGCGTTCGATCCGATCGAACGGCGCGTCTTCGAGACGCGTGAACCAGGTGCGCACGAAATCGTAACGCAGATCCGAGAACAGCATGCCGAAGGCGGAGAACACCCCGGGCGCGGTCGG
>Ga0208989_10000546_pt1 | contig 11088 bp, 13 predicted proteins | sample MedBloCAOM3_M1_FD_187852 | JGI IMG/M metagenome (GOLD analysis project Ga0208989, IMG submission 187852) | Forest soil microbial communities from El Dorado National Forest, California, USA - Mediterranean Blodgett CA OM3_M1 (SPAdes) (version 2) | ecosystem: Environmental > Terrestrial > Soil >...
CCATCAATTTTCCGCTCTTTGCACCCAAGCCTTGGTCAACAACCCCACCCGCACTTCCACGGAACTCTTCTCGATCGCTGGATTTATCGCCTTGTCCCGATTACGCGAGCCACGACTCCGCACGGATGATCAAGGATCTCTGGTACAAGAACGCTATCGTCTATTGCCTGTCCGTCGGCACCTATATGGACGCAGACGGCGATGGTACCGGAGATTTCCAGGGCCTAATGCGACGTCTCGACTACTTGCACGGCCTCGCCGTGACCGCCATTTGGTTGATGCCATTCCAGAAATCGCCGGGCCGCGACGATGGCTACGATATTTCCGACTATTACGCTGTAAATCCGGCGTTCGGATCACTTGGCGACTTTGTTGAATTCACACATGGGGCCAGGCAGCGCGGCATCCGCGTCCTCATCGATCTGGTGGTCAACCACACGTCGAACGAACATCCCTGGTTCCAGGAGGCCCGGCACGATCCGAAGTCCAGGTATCGCGCCTGGTATGTCTGGTCGAAGAGGCGTCCCCCGCACGCCAAGGAAGGCATGGCGTTTCCGGGCGTCCAGAAGGCCAGCTGGACTTACGACGAGGTGGCCAAGGCATGGTACTTCCACCGCTTCTATGACTTCCAGCCGGACCTCAACACGGCCCATCCCGACGTTCACGCCGAGTTGCTGAAGATCATGGGCTTCTGGATTCAATTGGGCGTGTCGGGATTCCGCATGGATGTGGTGCCGTTCGTAATCGGCACCAAGGGCGCCGACGTCAAGAGACCCCGCGAGCAATACGACATGCTCCGCGCATTCCGGGAATTCCTGCAATGGCGCGTCGGCGATTCCATCATTCTCGCCGAGGCGAACATCGTGCCGAAGGTCGCCATGCAATATTTCGGCGATGACGGCCACCGCATCCACATGATGTTCAACTTCCATGTCAATCAGCACTTGTTCTATGCGCTCGCGACGACCGACACGCGCCCCCCCGTCGCTGCGATGAAGAACACTCGGCAACGGCCTGCCAGCGGCCAATGGGGCACGTTCCTGCGCAACCACGACGAGCTCGATCTCGGCCGGCTGAGCGAAAAGCAACGGCGGGCGGTGTTCGACGCCTTCGGCCCCAACCCGGAACACCAGCTTTATCGTCGTGGCATCAGGCGGCGGCTGGCGCCGATGCTCGGCGGCGACCGGCGGCGGCTGGAGCTTGCCAACAGCCTGATGTTCACGCTGCCGGGCACACCGGTGCTTCGTTACGGCGATGAGCTCGCCATGGGGGACGACCTCTCGCTTCCCGAGCGGACCTGCGGCCGAACCCCGATGCAATGGTCGACCGAGCCGAACGGCGGCTTCACCAAAAGCAAGAAACCGGTCATCCGGGTCATCTGCGAAGGGCCTTACAGCTTTCAGCACGTCAATGCGGCCCAGCAGCGGCGCGACCCGGATTCGATGCTCAACTGGACCGAACGCATCATCCGCATGCGCAAGGAGCTGCCCGAGATTGGTTGGGGCGAGGTAGAGATCCTAGATACGGGCGACGATGCGGTGCTGGGCGTGCGCTACGATTGGCGGAATAATTCGGCCCTGTTCCTCCACAATTTCGCGGGCGATCCGCACGAGATCGAGTTCTTCGCCGGACTCAAGGACGCGGCCGGCAACGTGCTCGTCAACGTTCTGAGCGCGGACCATAGCCATGTGCAGAAGAACGGGAAGCACATCGTGTCGCTCGAAGGCCATGGGTATCATTGGTATCGCGTTGGCGGTTTGGACGACTTGCTCAAGCGCACGAACTTCTAACACGATCGCCGGTGGATACCTGTTTTCCGGGGCGCAATCGCGTTCGTCTGAAGCCTACGAGGGGATAAGAACAATCAACCCTTCTTGGGGACGCAGAGCAGGTCGGTCGACGGGCCCGATCGGTCGAGACGGGTCGACAGCAGGACGATCGCGCCGGAGAGGTCGTCGGCCGCGGATACCCTCGCCTCCATCATAGCCGAAATCGGCCATCGGCGAGGGATATATGGGCGAAATCCATACTCCATCGACGCCTAGCCAGGTAAGATAGTCGAGTCGCTTTCGTATGCCCTGCAGGTCACCGACGCCATCGCCGTCGGTGTCCTGGAACGACCGGGGGTAGATTTGATAGATGATCCCGTCTTTCCACCAAATGATCTCAGTCTCCCGATAGGCCTCCCGCTCCTCACAAAAAGTCTTTCAAGAAGCGAATGTTCCCTGCCGAGCATCGATATGACGTTCGAACCGATTACGGGCCCGTTTTGCAGAGGCACGGTTACGGATTGGGGGGCTCCCATCTCTTGCCGACGATGTAAGCCTGCGCAAATGGCGCGCGATGCTCCGGCCGTACTCTCGCCCCGCCAGCGATCGAGGCTGGTCAGGGTCGCCAATAGAGGGAGTACTCGATGCCAGTGAAGTTCAATACCGCGGTCGCCGTCGTCGACATCGATTTCGGCGTTCCACGTCGCACCCGTCTCTCTCTTTTATGGGACAATGACGCGGCCATATTTGTACCAGCAACGCCCGCGCCTTCGTACGCAGCGCGCGCCGGCCGCAGCTCAAGGACCGGGCGCGCTCGGTCATTGAGGCTCTCGATCGCCAAGATTCGGACATCGGCATTGCTTCCGCTAATGAAGCGCGCAAAGTCCGCTGGGGTGGCTCAACCGGCGAGGTATGGGTCGAATACGTCGGCACACTCGAAGGTTAATGCGGCGTAGTTTCCAGCAATTGAGACGCGCTGTGGCCACATTAAGATCACTTCGACGCGCTTCATCCCGCGCTAGCTTGGTAGTGCATCAGTTTGAAAACAATGGATAGACGGCTCTTAAACATTTGGCCGATGTCGGTCGCATAACGGTGAGAAAACCAAGCGCTAGAGTTTGATGGCCATCAAGGTTGACTCCTTGCGCATGTGCTACTGTACCGGCACTTCCGGAGCGCGCGTCATGGCCCTTAGAGTAATGCAATTCGTTGCTCTCGTGCTGACAGCGCTCGCGCTGGTGCCCGCCGGTGCTCATCTGTTCGAACTCCCGAACAAGATCGGCCTCTCTCAGGATCGGTACTTCATTGTCCAGAGTATCTATCGGGGTTGGGCGCTTTTTGGCTTAGTTTTCCTCTCCGCAGTCGCGTCAACTCTTGTTCTAGCGATCATGCTGCGTGGCGAGGGAGCGGCATTCTGGCTGTCTGCCCTGGCTTTCCTGTGCATGGCCAGCTCTTTGGCTATTTTTTTATGTGGACGTACCCGGCGAACAAGGCAACCAACAATTGGTCAATTGTGCCTGCGAATTGGGAAGTGCTTAGAACACAGTGGGAATACTCCCACGCGGCGAACGCGGCAATAACCTTCATCGCCTTTTGTTCAGTCGCGCTGTCCGTACTGATCTCCCGGGAGTGACGGCGTTCAAATTGGCCCAATGCACTCCATAGTATCTGCTCCGGTATCGTGAACCGACGGGGGACTATGGCGCTTGGTTGAGGCGGGATGCTGCAAAGGCCTCTCTCGTCCGGAACAAATCGAGCAAACAGCTGGTTCCCTGGTTCGACAAATGGAAACCTGAGGATGCGTACCTCATTTCCGCGATCGGGGGCGAGCGATTCGGCATTGTCGTCTACTCAAGCTAATGGGACGTATCATGTCTGCCTCCGTCACCTTGCCCGTCGCCATCGCGAGTTCTCTGGCGCTGATCAGTCTCGGCGGAGGCGTGTATGAATTTCTCGTGATCGATCCCTTCTGGCCTCGCCGTCCAGATATCATTCAACCCAATCGCGGTGGGATATCGCGAAGGTAGTTCTGGATACCTGCTCACACCGCGTTCGAACTGGCCCTCATAGCGGCTCTCGTGATGGCATGGTCGCTTCCGGAGGTTCGCTTCTGGCTGCTGGTCGCTTTGATCAGTCACGCCGTAATGCGCGTCTGGTCTCTCCTCGACTTTGTTCCGAAGGCTCTTACCTTTGAGCGCGCGGATCCCGAGACGATCACTGAGAGCACCGCGCGCCGCTGGACGCGTCGGAGCCTTTGGCGGCTACCGTTGGAGATGATGACTTGCGCATCCATGCTGGCGGCGTTCGCAGTGGCGGTAGAGGCACCTTGATCGGCCAGAACATCTCAAATGGTGGCAGTCAGCAGGAGATCCGACGCGATGAGCGTCGTCCATACCGACGCACCGTACTTGCGGCATCAGTTTGCTGATGTTCCGCCCCCAACTACGCGCATAACCGACAGGCGCAACGAAAGTTGCGCTCTTCCCGTTATCCTGATTTCTCTGGCAGCATGTCCTAGTTCGGACGGTGCCCGCAATCCGACGTGATTTGCGCATGATGGATCACCGCAGAGGATCAGTGCAGCGAGCCGCGCTCCGCCTGCGATTGCACGAGAAGCGACCTGTACAGCAGCGCAAAGCCCTGCATCACGTGCAGATAATTCTCCAGGCGAGCTGCAAAATTGTGAGCCATCTGAAGGAGCTCCGGATTGCTCTCCTCAAGCTCGGCGATCGCCTTCGCGGTAAAGGCCTCAGCACCCATTTCGTCGATTTCCGCCACGAGCAGCCCGCGCGTTTCCGCACTGACGCGTGGGGGCGCAAACAGCGTAGGCGTGCGCGCGTCCGCCGGCAACTGCACGACGAGAAGACGGTAGAACATGCTGAAGCCCAGCAATACCTTGCGAGGGCTTTCCGAGCCGGCGGCACATTTAACCGCCATGTCCAGAATCTCGGGATTGTGTTGCTCGAGGTGTGTGACGATCTCCGCCAAACAGACGTCAGGCCCGCGAGCATCGAAGTCGCGCGCGACCAATTCTCGAGCCTTCTCCGTGACACGAGGAAGGAAGCTCATCTCGTAAAGAACCCCGGTGGAGCAAAGGAGATGACAAGTAGATTGGCAAGTGCAGGCCAAAATCAACTTAATTCGCCGTCATCTCGCCCGTCAGAGGCGGGATTTGTACATCGTTCCGTATTAGCGGCTCCCGACGGCCGCGACAGCGCCTCTCGCGACACGGCTCGGTTCTCGTCCCTCGATCACATCCCGGCCAGACGGTGGCCTTCATCCACTCGCCAAGCCTTGCATCTGGTCGTCGGCCGCGTATGCCTTTACCTCCACTTTCGCTTCCGATAGCCTCTCATAGAGATTGCGCCGATGAACGATAGGCAACCAATCGTATAGAAATATTCGATTGGTCTGCAGTTCGCGACCCGCTCCAACGCGCCAAGCTGCGCGGCAGTATGCTGATCATGGGACATTGCAGGGCCCGACGGCGATCCCTCCGTTCTCACCGGCGGTGGCCTGAACGAGATCGAGCGCGCAATCGCGCGCCTCGAGCGCTGGCTGTCTTTCCATCTTGTCGGCACCGGCGGCCGGGTCAGCCTTGATTGCGCAAATATTGATGGTTGTCAGGGCGGTTGTCTCCTGGCTGCATATAAATTTTTTAGAAACGGAACGAGGAAATCGGCGCATCCCCTTCGCAACGTGGAGAGCCTGCAATGCGATCAGACCTGGATATCAAACGAGACGTAGAGGACGAGCTGATATCGGATCCGGACGTTGTCGCAACCGATGTTGGTGTCGCGGTCAAAGATGGCGTCGTGACATTGACCGGATTCGTTCGCAGTTTTCGACAGAGGCGCACCATCGAGGAAGATGTCAAGCGCGTGGCCGGCGTAACCGCCGTGGTCAACGACATCGAGGTACGCCTGCCCATCATTCATCATCGGCCGGATCCGGAGATCGCCCGCGACGCGGTCGATGCAATCAAAAGCGACCTGCCGTTCTCCTGGGAGAAGATAAAGATCATTGTCGCAGACCGATGGTTGACGCTCGAAGGCGATGTCGAATGGCAATATCAGCGCGACTTGGCGGAAAAAGCCGCTCAAGGCGTCCGCGGTCTGAGGGGCGTCACGAACAACATTCAAGTACGGCCCCAAACCGCGGCGGTTGACATCAAGCGCAAGATCGAGGAAGCGCTGCGCCGAAACGCAGAGATCGACGCGAGTCGGATTACGGTCGACGCGAGCGGAAGCGAAGTGATCTTGAGAGGCACGGTACACTCGTGGGCAGAGCACGAAGAGGCCGAGCGGGCGGCATGGCGCGCTCCCGGCGTCGCCAAAGTGGACAACCGCATCAGAATAGAATGGTGACGCGTGGCCGTCATGTCTTTTCAAATCTTGCCGGCCATCACGGTAATCAGAGTCGTAGAGGTCCATCAGATATTCAGAAATCAAGTCGCCCGTTTCGGCAAACAGCACGGAGAACGCACATGAGGTCAGACCAGGACATCAAACGTGACGTTGAGGACGAGCTCCGATGGGATCCGGACATTGATTCGACCGACATTGCTGTGAATGTCAACAATGCTGTCGTCACTCTCACCGGATTTGTTCGCAGCTACATGCAGAAGTACGAGGCTGAGAAAGATGCGAAACGTGTGGCCGGCGTGGCGGGCGTCGCCAATGACATCGAGGTTCGCTTGCCCGACATTGACGACAGGCCGGATCCGGAGGTCGCGCGCGACGCCATCGCGCGGATCAAGAGTGAGCTGCCGTACTCCTGGGAAAAGATCAGGGCGGTGGTGAGCAAAGGATGGCTCACGCTCGAGGGCGAGGTTGAATGGTATTACCAGCGGCAGCGCGCAGAGGACGCTGTCCGTCGGGTTCGTGGGATCAGGGGCGTCACGAATTTGATCGAGATCAAGCCGCGGGTTGCCGCGACGGAAATCAGACGCAAGATTGAAGATGCCCTGCGCCGCGCTGCCGAAATTGATGCCTCTCGCGTCACGGTCGAGACCGTCGGAGGTGAGGTGATCCTGAGAGGCGCCGTGCGCTCGTGGGCCGAACGTCAAGAGGCGGAAAGGGTCGCTTGGGCGGCGCCGGGCGTCACGAACGTTGACAATCGGATCATCGTCAGCCTTTAACCAGTCGTCCGATAGAGCGGCAATCGGGGCAACAGCCATCGTTCTGGTCGCCGGGCGATCGTCAATCAGTGCCCGTCGTCTGGCACTGGCTCGATGACGGTGATTGCGTCGGCTGGACTTTTTGTCCTCCGGCGCTCGCCTTCGTCTTCAATTCGTCTTGGTCTTTGTTTTTTGCTCTCGCCGTCGCAGTGCTTCATCCGCCCGCCTTGCGGGCTCACGTGCTTAATCGGCCTCGAGGCATTCGCTGTCCGCGGGGAGGCGCGCGCTGGGGCTGAGCGCGAGCACGATCGGCCTCCGCGCTCCGTCGCAGCGCGTCCATCAAGTTGATAACCTGCGCTTGCGGACGCTTCCTGGCTTTTTCGATCTTCTCGCCGCGCTGCTTCTTCCCGATCAGCTCCCTGAGCGCGCTCTCGTAGTGATCCTCGAATTTGTCGGGCTGGAAATGCCGGGCCTTTGACCTGACGATCTCGACCGCCAGATCGAGCATGTCCTTGGGGACTTTCTCGTCCGCAATATTGCCGAAATAAAGTTCCTCGTCGCGGACCTCGTAGGGATAGCGGAGCGTGAGGCCCAAGGTGCCCTTGCCGCGTGGTTCGATTGCGATCACATGCTCGCGGGTCGTGAACACGACGCGGCCAAGTGCGACCATGTGCTCCCTCTTGATCGCTTCACGGATCACCGAGAAGGCCTGCCGCCCGACATCCCCATCGGGCGCGATGTAATAAGGAATGGCCCAGTATATCTCGTCAATCTCGTCCTTCGGTACGAATTGGTCGATCTCGATCGTATGCGTGCCTTGGACCGCGATCGCCTCCAGCTCATCCTCTGTGATTTCGAGGTAACGGCCACTGCCGATGTCATAACCTTTTACGATGTCCTCATCGTCCACCGGTTCACCCGTGACCGCGTCAACCTTGATGAACTTGATCCTATTTCCCGTCTTCCCGTTGATCTGGTGAAATCTGATTTTTTCGCGATCGGAAGTCGCGGGGAATAACTGAATCGGACAGGAGACCAGCGACAGTTTGAGATAGCCTTTCCAGTAAGCGCGCGGGGCCATTGCAGCGACTCGATAGCATATGGTGACCAGATTTGCCCAAGCGATTTTTTGTAGCTCTCCTGATCATTTGCGGCCTTGATGCCCGTCAACTTCTAGCGCGCGGAGGCGTGACTGCGTTCGTGCCGCATTACGCCATGTCGGGCGGGACGCTCAATCGCGCTCGCCGCCAATGAAACCGTCATGTGCCAGCAATCCATGCTTGGCCCGATTGATCCTCAGGTCGGATCGTTTCCGGCCGCATCTCTCATCAAAATCATCAATCAAAAGCCGATTGCGGAGAGCGCCGTGGCCGGCGTCCGGTCGCCCGTCGGAACAATGACCGCCGTCAACGACTATCTATCGGCATCTGACTATTGTGCATGCCCATGCAATAGTACACCGGACAATGGGCCATGTCGGTCGAGGCGCCTCTTGCGCCCCGCACTGCCCCTCACGTCATCGTGCTCGGGAGCGAAACGCACTTTATCAATAGCCGGCGCGATTGGGCCACCCGCGCCCGCGTAGAAATTCGACTTCACCACGTCCAGCGAGCGGAACGTTCAAGCGTAAACGACAACGAGAGCGAGAAATTTGCGCGCCTGCACGAGGCCGTTCTGGCATTGCAGAACAACCACGGTTTCGTTGTCATCGACACGCCGCCGAGCGATAGCTTCCTCATGCGCTTAGCACACGGACTGGGCCGATACTTTGGTGACGCCGCTCAATGATAGTTTTGTCGACCTGCTAGTGCTTGGTGAAGTCGATCCGGTCGTGTTTGAGGTCACGGACATCGGCCGTTACGCTGATCTTGTCCGTCAAGCTCGCAGTCACCGCCGGACCGTTGATCGTACCGCTGTTGAATGGGTCATCGTCCGAAACCGCTTTTCGAGGCCAAATGGGACGGCACAAAGCCGGTTTCTTGCGTCAGCTGGCATCGAGACTTGGTTTTCGGATTATTGACGGTCTGCCCGAGCGAGAAGCCTATGAAGCATTCTTTCCGCATGGGCTAACCGCGCTTGATGATGCCCGTGAAGTGGCGAGTGCGATCGAGCTCGAATCGGTCGCAGAGATGCGGGAAGAGGTGCGCTCGTTCGTCGAAACGCTCAAACTGCCGATCGACGAGTTTCAGCGGAGGCGCGCTGCCCCAAAAGACGAGTGGTTTGCTTCACGCGACAAGTCGATTGAAGGCGACATTCTTTTTGAAGACTCGCGCTGAATGGCCGGCTACGGATGGGAGTTTCGATATAAGACGCGGTTAACAACAACGGCAGATGCTGGCCGAACCGGATAAGCGGCCGCCTAATTCGCCGGTTCCAGCTGGTGTAATCGCTTGCCCCAACCAGGTGCGCGAGCCTGCTCAAAAACGTGACGGTAGGACGCAGGATCAGCAGATCCGCAGCCAATGCTGCAAGCATGGCGAACGCGCAAAAACAGCCAAACAGGCGCAGCGACAAATCGGAGAAGATCGTCACTATCAAACCGCACGCAAGCACGACAGACGTCAGGATCAGGGGTGGACCACAAGTACGGTTGCCCGCTCCACGGCCATGGCCGGGTCCTCGTCCGGTCGCTTCAAGCTGTTTCGATCAGCGGTTCTCCGGGATATCCTCCTAAGGGACAGAGCGGCTCAAATCCGCGGTTCCTTGACAGGCGTCAACGCAGGTGATCGCGGCGAAGCATCTGATTGGACATCCAATCAAGCGCGAGCATCACCATGTCCATAGGGCCTCGTCCTCTTCCTTGTCCAGAGTGCGGGAAACTGATGCGCTTCATTGTCGCAAAAGCAGCCGAGCGCAAATTCCTGACCGTTGCGTAAAAGGACGATGATCCCATGCATTGGCCAGACGTATGGAATCTTTTCAAAGGCGATTACAGCCGCCGAACGAAGCGCATCAAGGTTCAGGCGCCTCCGGGAGAGAGCCATAGGCAATCCGCAACATATCAAGACCTGTGTCCGATATGCGTCGATGCGCCAGATACATGCGGCCATAGAACATTTGGATCGTGGTGACTTCGAGTGCGCAATAACGCTGGCCGCCGCCGGCGAAGAAATGTTGCCTCCCACCGACGACCTCCATTTTCGCAAGCTGCAAGGCGTGAAGAGGGTCGACGACATCGTCAGTTGGCTTAGGCATGGCGAGATAGAGCACAAGGATAATGGCAAGAATGGGCTTCGCGAAAGCTCTACGATCAACGAATCTGAAGTAATTATTGTGATCTACCGCGCGATAGCTAAATTCGACGCAGTCTTTGGGGATCAAAAAACGCCTCAAATGATCAGCTTCAGAATTTACGCGGGCCCGCGCCTGCAGGACGTTGGAGGCTGATCTGATCTTCGCACACCATGCCGTGCTATTCCGCCGGCAGCAGCCAATTGTTCGGCCTGTTGGTACGGCTCACGTGACTGCTGGCCATAATGCCCTCGTCCTGATAATCGGCTATGCTGGGAGGATTTGATAGCTGACAGCAACTTTCTCACCCCCCGGAGAAGTCTCCGAACGATACCGTGGCGGTATCTCAGTCGTCACGCTTCGAAATTGGCGAGCCTTGCGGATCGGACCAACCTTCGTCAAAACTGGCACAGCTGTTCCCTACCCGTTCAACGAACTTGATGCGCTCCCCGTACGCGGGCTGCACTTTGATTCCACAACGGCCGCCTTGCCGCCGTTGACTACCATCAACAAGCGCTTAATTTTCCTTGAGCGTGAGAAGTCGATAGGTCGACTACGTACCAGCAGACAACCGACGACCGCTTCCCGATGACGCGAGAGGAGCTTAGAATTGAGAAAGCGCTCTTGCTTGGTAGCCGGGCCGCGGAATTGCCGTTTTCGTCTTGTCGGGAGAACAATACCGTGGCGATCGGACATGACCCGTTTCTCGTAGTGCTGTCTGTTCTTATCGCAGTACAGGCGAGTTACGTCAGTCTGAGCCTGTCCGGTAATGTGGAGGCATCGTTCGGTCTCCAGCGGCGACTACTGCTGGGAGGCGCGGCGTTGTCTCTGGCCATAGGCATCTGGGGAATGCATTTCGTTGGCATGTTAGCTGCACAACTGCCTATTGCAGTCGATTATATCGTCTTGCCGACGCTTGTTTCGCTATTCATTTGCGTGCTGGTTGTCGGATTCGCGATTTTCACCGCG
>Ga0208989_10000547_pt1 | contig 11085 bp, 9 predicted proteins | sample MedBloCAOM3_M1_FD_187852 | JGI IMG/M metagenome (GOLD analysis project Ga0208989, IMG submission 187852) | Forest soil microbial communities from El Dorado National Forest, California, USA - Mediterranean Blodgett CA OM3_M1 (SPAdes) (version 2) | ecosystem: Environmental > Terrestrial > Soil >...
TGCGGATCCACTCGACGTCTTTCCAATTCAGCGTGGTGTCGAATTGCGTCGAGATCCACGTCCCCAGCGCGGTGATGTCGTCGGTACCTTTGAGATGGCCGACGAGATTGCCGAAGGTTCGGCGCTTGCCGCGCAGCACGCCAGCTACCCAGGCCGGCTTGGTGGCGAAATCGACGAACTTCGACAGCGTCCATTCCGGCGGCACCGTCATGCCATTCTTGATGTCCTGATGGCGCTGCCCGATCACCTGCAGATCGACTGTCAGCACCAGTGCGCTGCATTTCGCAGCGATCGCGCGCTCGATCAAAGCCTTGATGAACCCACGGTCCTTCATGACGTAAAGCTGAAACCAGAACGGCTTGTCGACGTTGGCGGCGACGTCCTCGATCGAGCAGATCGACATGGTACTCAGCGTGAACGGAATGCCGGCGGCCTGCGCCGCGCGGCACGCGTGAATTTCGCCATCGCCGAATTGCATGCCGCACAGGCCGATCGGCGCCAGGATCAGCGGCAGCGCGGCGCGCTCGCCGAGAATGGTGGTCGAGAGATCTCGTTTAGAGACATCCACCAGAATGCGCTGGCGAAACTTGATTTGCTGGAGGTCATCGCGATTGGCGCGCAGCGTTTCCTCGGCATAGGAGCCGCGATCGGCGTAATCGAAAAATGCCTTCGGCACCTTTCGCATGTGGACCTGACGCAGATCCTCGATGCAGGTGATGTGTTTCATGAACGTTCCCGACCCTTCTTGTATTTATCGCTTTGACTGTTCATCTATCACGCTTGGGCCCCCCGCAAAATCGCTTCACGGGAACAGGCTTCCAACCAGGAGGGCATCCATGACCGGACCACGCTCCGACCTCAAAGATGCTCAAAGCAGAGAGAAGCGCCAGCTGGATCAGGCATTGGAGGAAGGGCTGGAGGAGACTTTTCCGGGGTCGGACCCGGTCAATGTCACCCAGCCGCCGCCCTCGAAAGGCGACCTTCACATCGTGCGCAAGGACTAGCGCCGAGCCGGGCTAGGGTCCGGTGGCTGGCATAATACGAGCGTTAACAACGTATTAGCCGCTAACTACCGGATTGGCCGCCGGTAATGATTCATCATATTTTTTGAAGCCATTTTGGCGCCAAAGGGATTATAACCCCTGCACGGTATGATGGCGGGCGTTCGAGGCTTCTTGCCGGGTGGCTTGAGAAGCCTGGGCGATACTGGGGGTTACATGAGCCGCAAATATTTCGGGACGGATGGGATTCGGGGCCGTGCCAACGGTTTGATTACGCCGGAGCTGGCGCTCAAGGTCGGGCAGGCGGCTGGTTTGGTGTTTCAGCGCGGCGAGCATCGCCACCGCGTCGTCATCGGCAAGGATACGCGTCTTTCCGGCTACATGATCGAATACGCGATGGTGGCCGGATTTACCTCGGTCGGCATGGATGTGCTGCTGCTTGGCCCGATGCCGACGCCGGCGGTGGCGATGCTGACCAAGTCGATGCGTGCCGATCTCGGCGTGATGATTTCCGCTTCGCATAATCTGTTCGAAGACAACGGCATCAAGCTGTTCGGCCCGCAGGGCTTTAAATTGTCCGACGATGTCGAAAAGCAGATCGAGCGATTGCTGGACCAGTCGCTCGACAAGCGTCTGGCGCAGAGCGCCAGTCTCGGGCGCGCCCGCCGCATCGACGGCGTCCATGACCGCTACATCGAATTCGCCAAGCGCACGCTGCCGCGCGATCTCAGCCTCGACGGTTTGCGCGTCGTGGTCGATTGCGCCAACGGCGCGGCCTATAAGGTGGTGCCGGAAGCGCTGTGGGAGCTGGGCGCCGATGTTATTTCCATCGGCGTCGACCCCGATGGATTCAACATCAACAAGGAATGCGGATCGACCTCGCCGGAGGCGTTGTGCCGCAAGGTGCGCGAAATGCGCGCCGACATCGGTATCGCACTCGATGGCGACGCCGATCGGGTCATCCTCGTCGATGAGCGCGGCCATCTGGTCGACGGCGACCAGCTGCTCGCGGTGATCGCGCAAAGCTGGAAGGAAGACGGCCGGCTCGCCAGGCCGGGCATCGTCACCACCGTGATGTCGAATTTGGGATTGGAGCGCTTTCTCGAAGCCCAGGGCATTGGGCTCGTGCGCACGGCGGTCGGCGATCGTTATGTGCTCGAACAGATGCTGAGCGGCGGCTACAATCTCGGCGGCGAGCCCTCCGGTCACATCATTCTGTCGGACTACGCTACCACCGGCGACGGCTTTGTCGCAGCGCTGCAGGTGCTTGCGGTGATACAAAAGCTTCGCCGCCCGGTGTCGGAGGTCTGCCACCGCTTCGAGCCGCTGCCGCAGATCCTGAGGAACGTGCGCTATCGCAGCGGCAAGCCGCTCGACGATGTCGAAGTCAAATCGGCAATCGATGCCGGCGAAAAACGGCTCAACGGCCATGGCCGGTTGCTGGTCCGGTCGTCCGGCACCGAGCCGGTGATCCGCGTGATGGGCGAGGGCGACGATCGCATCCTGGTCGAGGAAGTGGTCGATCACATCGTTTTCGCGCTCGGCCAGGCGGCGGCCTAACGCAAAGCAGCCATTATCTAATGGTGCTGGTCGGCGCCGCGCCGTCATCGTAGGAAATGCCTGCCGCGCGGTGAATCTTCCTCCGGGAATCGTCCTTTGAACAAGCCTGTTGTCGTCTCCGAAGAAGCGCTGGTCGCGCCGGTGATCGTGCCGGAGGCGACGTCGTCTTCGGGCGAGAAGGCGGCCGCGGCGGGGCCGGCCTACATTGTGCTCGGCGGCATCAGCCTCTCACATTTCCTCAACGACACCATGCAGTCGCTGATTCCGTCGGTCTATCCGATCCTCAAGGAAAGCTATGCGCTCGATTTCGCGCAGATCGGACTGATCACGCTGGCGTTCCAGTTCACCGCGTCGCTGCTGCAGCCGGTGATCGGACATTTCACCGACCGCAAGGCGCAGCCTTTCTCGCTTGCGATCGGCATGGGATTTACGTTTTTCGGTCTGCTGCTGCTCAGCGTCGCGCAACAATACCCCGTCATCCTCGTCGCGGCGGCATTGGTCGGGCTGGGCTCGGCGGTATTCCATCCGGAGTCGGCGCGGATCGCGCGGCTCGCCTCGGGCGGGCGCTACGGCTTCGCGCAATCGGTGTTTCAGGTCGGCGGCAGTTTCGGAACGTCGATGGGTCCGCTGCTCGCGGCTCTGATCGTAGTGCCGTTCGGTCAGCCGAGCATCGCGTGGTTTTCCTCGATTGCATTTCTGGCGATCGTCATCCTGTGGCGGATCGGGCATTGGTACAAGCCGCAGATCGCGACGAAAAAAATGGCGCCGATCCAGGCGCATCCCGATGCGCCGAGCTCCCGTCGGGTCAAGATCGCGCTTGTGGTGCTGGTTGCCTTGCTGTTCTCGAAGCAGCTCTATGTGTCGAGCTTGTCGAGCTATTATATCTTCTACCTGATCGATAAGTTCGGGGTCTCGACCCAGGCGGCGCAGCTCTATCTCTTTGTCTTCCTCGCTTCGAACGCGGCGGGAGCCTTCTTCGGCGGACCGCTGGGCGATCGCTTCGGCCGTAAATACGTGATCTGGTTTTCGATCCTCGGCGCGCTGCCGTTCACGCTGGCGCTGCCCTATGCCGACTTGTTCACAAGCGCGGTGCTGACGGTGTTCATTGGCTTTATTATTTCGTCGGCGACTTCGTCGATCATCGTGTTCGCGCAGGAATTGATGCCGCACCGGTTCGGGATGATCTCCGGGGTGTTCTTTGGATTTGCGTTCGGCATCGGCGGTCTCGGCGCCGCGGTGCTCGGCAAGATCGCCGACCACACCGGCATCGCGTTCGTTTATCAGGTCTGCGCGTTACTGCCGGCGATCGGGCTGCTCGCGGTGTTCCTGCCCAAGATGCCGAAAACCGCGCGCTGACGCGGACCGGCTGCGCAGAATCCTTTCATCAATACATTGTTAGTGATTGTGCGATTCCACCATTTTTTGTGCTGTCGATTTCCTCAGTGCAAAAAATCTTCGGAGATTATCAAGCTTAAAAATTAGGGTTAAGCGGCACTTAAGTATTTGGTGGCATCGTCCGGCCGTGAGTTTCCAGATGTGGGGCCTCCGTTGTCTGCCTCACCGGACAAAAGGACGAAGCCATGCGTAGCGTTAAGTCTCTCGTTGCCGCCGGAGCGGCATCCCTGTTGTCATCGATGGCGTTTGCCGCGGATATGGCCATCATGCCGCCGCCAATGTCGTACGCGCCGCCTCCGGTCGAGGATTTCGGCGGATGGTATCTGCGCGGCGATATCGGATTCAGCAATCAGCGCGTCAAGAAGCTGGACTGGTTTTCCTATCCCACACTGCTGTCGCTGAATCAAAATACGGGCTTTGACACCGCAGGTATCTTTGGCGTCGGCGTCGGTTACCAGTTCAACAATTGGTTCCGCGCCGACGTCACCGGCCAGTATCGCGGCAAATCCAATTTTCACGGCAGCGATGTTTTTGTCTTCAGCAATGCGGGCGTACCCACCAACGGCGCGGACACTTACACCGCCAGCAAGTCTGAATGGCTGGCTCTCGCCAACGCCTATGTGGATCTCGGTACCTGGTGGAGCGTGACGCCGTTCATCGGCGCCGGCGTTGGCTTTTCGCGGAACACCATCTCCAGTTATGTCGATACGAATACGCCGACTGGCGGCGTCGCTATCGCACCTAGCGCCTCGAAGTGGAACTTCGCATGGGCTCTGCATACCGGTCTGGCCTATAGGGTCAATCCGGGCTTTACCGTGGAGCTCGGCTATAGCTTCGTAAATCTTGGCGATGCAACGACTGGCATCGTCTCAGATTTCAACGGGTTCGCGAACAACCATAGGATGGGATTTAAGGACATCACCTCGCACGATCTGACGCTTGGTGTACGCTGGAATCTCGACAGCCCGGCCGCGTATGCGCCGCCGCCTTTGGTGCGCAAGGGCTGATCGAGCCTCTCACCTCTTATCGTTTGCTAACGGCGCGGGATCGTCCCGCGCCGTTTTGTTGTGCGCGCGGGCCTGATCCCGCAAGCCTGTCGCGGACCTGATCCGGGATAGATCCCGGTTTTCGGAAAAGATCACGCCGAACAGAGCCAACGACAACCATTGGTTAAGGTTAACGAGCGATCATCAGCATCAAGTCAGAGTGTGTCCATGGAGCGTTGCGATGCGTAGGTTTCTGCTGGCGGCTGTGATGTTGGGAGCGATGTCCGGCGCGCAAGCGGCCGATATGCCTGACTTCCTTCGCGGAAGTCTTTCCGCGTCACCGGCGCCGAGAGTCAACTGGCAGGGCTATTACATCGGGGCTCAGGCCGGTTACGGATCGTCCGACGAAAATTTCAACGGCTCAACCCGGACGATGACGGCGGCGTTGCTCGCTGACACGCTCATCGAAAGCGCGATGCAGGTCTCGCAATGGAATCTCGGACTAGGCAAGGCTTCGGCCCGCACGTCTGGTTTCGGTGGCTTCGTTGGATATAACTCGCAATGGGATGACGTTGTCCTCGGCCTTGAAGCGAGCTACCTCCATGGAACGTTTGGAGGCTCGTCTTCGGCGAGCGAGCGCCGCGTTAGCCCGGCTGCCTTATCTGACGGCAATTTTCACGACGTCACGGCGACGTCGACGGCTGCGATTTCGATCTCGGACATGGCGACGTTCCGCGCTCGCGCGGGCTACGCCTACGGATGTTTCCTGCCTTACATGTTCGGCGGGCTTGCGCTCGGCAATGCCGACATCACGCGCACCGTAAACGTCCAGGACGCCGTGAGCCTCACGGCGCTCGGGCCGTTCACCGCGCTGGCTCCATTGCGTGCGACGGATGGCGTGCATAACCATCTGATCTATGGCTATTCCGCAGGTCTCGGCGTCGACGTCAATTTGATCGGCGGTCTGTTCCTGCGTGCGGAGTGGGAATACATTCGCTTCACGTCGTCTGTCGATACCAGCATCAACACCGTACGGGCTGGTCTCGGCTACAAATTCTGACCGGACCCGGTGGCCTCTCCTACCGCTCGATCCTGTTGACAGAATTGATCGCGGCTGCTGGTCTGTCATCTTCTGAGGACGGCAGCGAACCATGAAAATCTACGGCGATACCAAGTCAGGCAACTGCCTGAAGGTGAAATGGGTCTGCGACAGGCTGGCGCTGCCCTACGCCTGGATCGGCGTCGACACGCTCAAGCGCGAGACCCGCACGACGCAATTTCTCAAACTCAACAGCGCGGGCCAGGTGCCTACCGTCGAATTCGACGATGGCCGCGTGCTGGCGGAATCCAACGCCATCATTCGATACCTCGCCCGCGGCAGCGACCTCATTCCCGCCGACGCATTTGCGGCCGCGAAGATGGATGAGTGGCTGTTCTGGGAACAATACAGCCACGAGCCCTATGTCGCGGTGTGCCGCTTCCACATGGTGTATCTCGGCAAGCCGGCATCCGATCTGGATCCCGACAAGATCAAGCGCGGTTATGCCGCGCTGGCGCGGATGGAGCACCAGCTTGCCGCGACGCGATTTCTGGTCGGCGATACGCTCTCGCTCGCCGACCTCTCGCTGCTGGCCTACACAAGGCTGGCGCACGAGGGCGGCTTTCACCTCGACGGCTATGCCGCCGTGCGGCGCTGGATCGGTGAGTCCGAACAATCCCTTGGCCTGCCGCCGGCGCGCTGAAGATTTACCGGAACCATCATGGCCGCGATTTCCTCGATTACCATCCGGCGCGCCCGTCGCGACGACGTCGGCATCATCGTGCGGATGCTGGCGGACGACCCGCTCGGCAGCGCGCGCGAACGGCTCGAAGACCCGCTGCCGCCGTCCTATTTCCGGGCGTTCGAGGTGCTCGAACACGCTTCCCACATTCAGCTCGTGGTCGCGGAGGATGGGGAAGGCGCCGTCGTCGGCTGCCTGCAGCTCTGTATCCTGCCGGGACTAAGCTCGCAGGGCGCCTCGCGCGGCCTGATCGAGGACGTTCGCGTCGCCACGCATTGCCGCAGCCGCGGCATTGGAGAGCAGATGGTGCAATGGGCCATCGCGGAAGCGCGCGCCAAGGATTGCAAGCTGGTTGAACTGTTCACGCATCGGACCCGCATCGATGCGCAACGGTTCTACGCCCGGCTGGGATTTCAGCCGAGCCATGTCGGGATGACATTGCGATTTTGATACAGCAGCTTCGCCGGCACCAATCCGAGCGCCCTTGCGAGCATTGCGAAACGCGTTTTGCCATTCGTGAATAGGGCGTCTTGAAAATCGCGAGCAGACGAAGAGCTGCCATCAATCACCTGTGATCCTTCCGAAGTTCCTTGACGCTTCAAGGCGATTCCCCTATGCACCGCGGCGGGACACCTCCCCCCAACGGGAGGCTTACTATCTGGAAGGATAGATCATGACTGCAGCGAAGCCCGCTTTGCGGCCGAACGTGCCGCATTTTTCTTCCGGCCCCTGTGCCAAGCGCCCCGGCTGGAACCCCCAAAATCTCAAGGACGCCGCCCTTGGCCGATCGCATCGCGCGAAAATCGGCAAGGCCAAGCTCAAGCTCGCGATCGAGTTGACGCGCGAAGTGCTTGAAGTCCCCGCCGGTTACAGGATCGGCATCGTGCCGGCGTCCGACACCGGCGCGGTCGAAATGGCACTGTGGTCGCTGCTTGGCGCGCGGCCCGTGACTACGATTGCGTGGGAATCCTTCGGCGAGGGCTGGGTCAGCGATATCGTCAAGGAATTGAAGCTGAAGGATGTGACCAAGCTGCATGCCGGCTATGGCGAAATCCCCGATCTGAGCAAGGCCGACCCGGCTTCCGACATTGTCTTCACCTGGAACGGCACCACCTCGGGCGTCCGCGTCGCCAATGCCGACTGGATCAGCGCGAACCGCGAAGGCCTCACGATTTGCGACGCGACCTCCGCGGCGTTCGCGCAGAAGCTCGACTGGGCCAAGCTCGATGTGGTGACATTCTCCTGGCAAAAGGCGCTGGGCGGCGAAGCCGGCCACGGCATGCTCGTGCTCAGCCCGCGCGCGGTGGCGCGGCTCGAGAGCTACAAGCCGGCGTGGCCGCTGCCCAAAATCTTCCGCATGACCAAGGGCGGCAAGCTCAACGAAGGCATCTTCGAGGGCGAAACCATCAACACGCCGTCGATGCTGTGCGTCGAGGATTATCTCGACGCGCTGAACTGGGGCAAGTCGGTCGGCGGCCTCAACGGTTTGATCGCGCGCGCCGACGCCAACGCCAAGGTGCTCGCCGACTGGAAGGCGAAAACGCCGTGGATCGATTTCCTGGCGAAGGATCCGGCTGTTCGTTCCAATACCTCGGTGTGCATGAAGGTGATCGATCCCGCGATCACGTCGCTGACGCCGGACGCGCAGGCTGACTTCGCCAAGAAGCTGGTCGCCTTGGTGGAGAAGGAAGGCGCCGGCTACGATTTCGCCCACTACCGCGACGCGCCGGCGGGTCTGCGCATCTGGTGTGGCGCGACCGTGGAAGCAAAGGACGTCGCGCTGCTGACGCAGTGGATCGATTGGGCGTTCGCCGAGACCAAGTCGACGCTCGCAAAGGCGGCGTAAGTTCCTTTCTTAACCTCGCCCCGTTCTTACGGGGAGAGGGAGAAGAGATCGCACGGAGACTTTCATCTCACCCCGGCCTTGCAGGCCGACCCTTCCCTCAGGGGGAAGGTGAAGGAAGCACCAATGCCCAAACCCAAAGTTCTCATTTCCGACGCCTTGTCGCCCGCCGCCGTGCAGATATTCAAAGATCGCGGCATCGATGTCGATTTCCAGCCCAATCTCGGCAAGGACAAGGACAAGCTCGCCGAGATCATCGGCAATTACGACGGCCTCGCGATCCGCTCCGCCACCAAGGCGACCGCGAAAATCCTCGAGAAGGCGAAGCGGCTGAAGGTGATCGGCCGCGCCGGGATCGGCGTCGATAATGTCGAGATAGCGGCCGCCACGGCGAAGGGCATCATCGTGATGAACACGCCGTTTGGCAATTCGATCACCACCGCCGAACACGCCATCACCTTGATGCTGGCGCTGGCGCGGGAAATTCCGCAGGCCGATGCCTCGACCCAGGCCGGCAAGTGGGAGAAGAACCGCTTCATGGGGGTCGAGATCACCGCGAAGACACTGGGCGTAATCGGCTGCGGCAACATCGGCGCGATCGTCGCCGACCGCGCGCTCGGTTTGCGCATGAAAGTGATCGCGTTCGATCCGTTCCTGTCGCCGGAACGCGCCAAGGACATCGGCGTCGAGAAGGTCGATCTCGACGATCTGTTCAAGCGCGCCGATTTCATCACGCTGCATACGCCGTTGACCGAGAAGACCCGGAATATCATCGACGCGGCCGCGCTCGCGAAGATGAAGAAGGGCGTGCGCATCATCAATTGCGCGCGGGGCGGGCTGGTCGACGAGCGGGCGCTGGTCGATGCGCTCAATTCCAGGCATGTCGCGGGTGCGGCGTTCGACGTGTTCGTCGAGGAGCCGGCCACTACCAATGTGCTGTTCGGCCATCCCAACGTGATTTGCACGCCGCATCTCGGAGCCGCCACCACCGAGGCGCAGGAGAACGTCGCGCTGCAGGTCGCCGAGCAGATGTCGGACTATCTCCTGAACGGCGCGATTTCCAACGCGGTGAACTTCCCGTCGATCACGGCGGAAGAAGCGCCGAAGCTGAAGCCGTTCATCGAGCTTGCCGAAAAGCTCGGCTCGTTCGCCGGCCAGCTCACCGAGAGTGGCATCCTGAAGGTGCAGATCACCTATGAGGGTCACGTCGCCGAAATGAAAATCAAGGCGCTGACCTCGGCGGCGCTGTCGGGCCTGCTGCGGCCGATGCTGGGCGACGTCAACGTCGTTTCGGCGCCGGTCGTCGCCAAGGAGCGCGGCATGGTGGTTGACGAAATCGTGCGCGCGGCGCAGAGCGATTACGAAAGCCTGATCACGGTTACCGTCATCACCGAGCGGCAGGAGCGCTCGGCATCGGGCACGGTCTATGCCGACGGCAAGCCGCGCCTCGTCGACATCAAGGGCATCCGCGTTGACGCCGAATTCGGCAAGTCGATGATCTACGTCACCAACGAGGACAAGCCGGGATTCATCGGCCACTTCGCCGGCCTGCTCGGCGATGCCAAGATCAACATCGCGACCTTCCATCTTGGCCGCAACAAGCCGGGCGGCGATGCCATTGCGCTGGTCGAGGTCGACGGCGCAGTGCCGGCGGAAGTGCTTGCCAAGGTGCAGGCGCTGCCGCAGGTCAAGCAGGCCAAGACCCTAATATTTTAGCCGCTGGCGTTTTGAAGCCAATCTCGCAGCGGTCGCGATACTTCTGTTGACCGGTTGGGCCTGGCTCTGCTGCCGGAGGCGGCCGTTGTGATTCCGCGGTCGGAGGCTTAGGCGAGCGGTATTTTCTTGCCCCTCGTTTAAATTATGTGCGACTACAATTTTTTTGATCCATACTCGGCCACTTCAAAGGGAGGTAAGAAAATGCGTGAAGCTGTTATTGTTTCTTATGCGCGTACCGGGCTGGCAAAATCCGGTCGCGGCGGGTTCAATATCACCCCACCGATGTCTATGGCGGCCCACGCCATCAAGCACGCCGTGGAGCGCGCCGGCATAGAGAAGGAATACGTTGAGGATTGCTATCTTGGGAATTGCGCGCACGGCGCACCCAACATCGGCCGCCAAGCCGCGCTGCTCGCTGGCATGCCGAAGTCGACGGCTGGCGTGTCGGTGAACCGTTTTTGCTCGTCGGGACTGCAGACCATCGCGATGGCGGCAAATAGCATCCGCTCGGACGGTGCCGATTGTATCGTTGCCGGCGGTGTAGAGAGCATCTCGGTCGCTGGCGGCGGCGTGCCCAAAGAGGCGGTCGATCCGGCTCTGCTTAAGGCGGCGCCCGACATCTTCATGGCGATGATCGACACCGCTGATATCGTCGCAGAGCGTTACAAGCTCAGCCGCGAATACCAGGATGAGTACTCGTTGGAGTCGCAGCGCCGCATGGCTGCGGCGCAGCAAGCCAACAAGTTCAAGGACGAAATCGTCCCGATGAAGACCAAAATGAAGGTGGTCGACAAGGCGACCAA
>Ga0208989_10000548_pt1 | contig 11082 bp, 5 predicted proteins | sample MedBloCAOM3_M1_FD_187852 | JGI IMG/M metagenome (GOLD analysis project Ga0208989, IMG submission 187852) | Forest soil microbial communities from El Dorado National Forest, California, USA - Mediterranean Blodgett CA OM3_M1 (SPAdes) (version 2) | ecosystem: Environmental > Terrestrial > Soil >...
CCTGTCGTTCTCGTTCCGCGGCAACGAGCCCGTGCGCGAGGCCATGCACTCGGTCTTTCTCTATCACGCCATCAAGGCCGGCATGGACATGGGCATCGTCAATGCCGGGCAGATGGCGGTCTACGACGATCTCGCCCCCGAGCTGCGCGAGGCCTGCGAGGACGTCGTGCTCAACCGAAGGGCGGACGCAGCCGAGCGGCTGCTCGCGCTCGCCCAAAAATTCCAGGGCCACGGCAAGGAGAAGAAGGAGGCCGACCTCGCCTGGCGCGAACGGCCGGTCAAGGAGCGGCTCTCGCATGCGCTGGTGCACGGCATCACCGATTTCATCGAAGGCGACGTCGAGGAAGCACGTCTCGCGGCGGAACGGCCGCTGCATGTGATCGAAGGCCCGCTGATGGACGGCATGAACGTGGTCGGCGACCTCTTCGGCTCGGGAAAAATGTTCCTGCCGCAGGTCGTGAAGTCGGCGCGGGTGATGAAGCAGGCGGTCGCCTACCTGATGCCGTTCATGGAGCAGGAGAAGAAAGACAAGGGCATCACAAAGAAGAGCTCCAACGGCAAGATCGTCATGGCCACGGTCAAGGGCGACGTGCACGACATCGGCAAGAACATCGTGGGCGTGGTGCTCCAGTGCAACAATTACGAAGTGGTCGATCTCGGCGTGATGGTGCCGGCGGCCAAAATCCTGGAGACGGCGCAGAAGGAGAACGCCGATATCATCGGGCTGTCCGGCTTGATCACGCCTTCGCTCGACGAGATGTGCCACGTTGCCGCCGAGATGGAGCGGCAGGGTTTCGACTTGCCGCTGCTGATTGGGGGCGCCACGACGAGCCGCGTGCACACCGCAGTCAAGATCCATCCGCACTACCGGCGCGGGCAAGCGGTCTATGTCACCGACGCCAGCCGGGCCGTGGGCGTGGCGTCCAGTCTGATGTCGGCGCAGGGGCGCCCATCCTATGTGGCCAACATTCGCCAGGAATATGCCCGCATCGCCACCGCGCATGCGCGCGGCGAGGAGGCGAAGCAACGGCTGTCGCTCAAGGATGCGCGCGCCAATGCGCTGAAGCTCAACTGGTCGGGAAATGACATCCCGCAGCAGCCGACATTCCTCGGAACGCGGGTGCTGGAGGATTATCCGATCGCGGAGCTTCGCGATTACATCGACTGGTCGCCGTTCTTCGCCACCTGGGAGCTCACCGGCAAGTTTCCCGCGATCCTCGACGACGCGAAATATGGCGAGGCGGCGCGTAGCCTGTTCGCGGATGCGCAGGCGATGCTCGATCGCATTGCTTCGGAGCGCTGGTTTCGTGCCAGCGCCGTATTCGGCTTCTGGCCGGCGAATTCCGAGGGAGACGACATCCTCGTTTACGGCGACGAGGGACGAACAAAACCGACTGCCGTGCTGCACACGCTGCGCCAGCAACTCACCCGGCGCGAAGGGCGCGCCAACGTGGCGCTGGCCGATTTCGTCGCCCCGCGCGCGAGCGCCCTGGCCGACCACATCGGCGCCTTCATGGTGACCGCCGGGATCGGCGAGGACGACGTCGCGGAGCGTTTCAAGCAGGCCAACGACGACTACTCGGCGATCATGGTCAAGGCGCTCGCGGATCGTCTCGCGGAAGCGTTCGCCGAGCGCCTGCACCAGCGCGTGCGCAAGGAGTTCTGGGCCTATTCTCCGGACGAGACGCTCGCCGGTGTGGATCTGATCGGCGAGAAATACCGCGGCATCCGGCCCGCGCCGGGCTACCCCGCGCAGCCCGACCACAGCGAGAAGGAGACATTGTTTGCGCTGCTCGACGGCGAACGGCGGATCGGGGTCAAGCTCACCGAGAGCTTTGCGATGTGGCCGGGCGCATCGGTGTGCGGGCTCTATCTCAGCCATCCCGAGAGCCACTATTTCGGGGTTGGCAAGATCGAGCGCGACCAGGTCGAGGATTATGCCGCCCGCAAGGGCTGGAGCGTCGCCGAAGCGGAGCGGTGGCTCGCGCCGGTCCTTAATTATGATCCGCTGGCCGCGGCGCGCACCGCGGCGGAGTAGCGGCGGTTGCGCTTACGGCGGCAGCGCGCCTTTGCAAAAGCAAACACCGGAGAGCGGCGCTCTCGGTGCGGCAAACGAGGTCGGAATATGCGCTATTCGTGGATACTCGAGCTCAAAACGCGCCCAGCAGGATGGCAGCGACGAACGCGAATACCGCGAACACAGCCAACACATTGAATCTCAAGGCAAGGTCCACGTCACATCCTCCTTGGACAAGGAGCACAAGTCTAACAGAGATGTGATTAAGTTCTAATGACAATTATTATTGCACTGCCAAAAGCGCGGACACGGCTGCGCACAACCGGCTCGCCGCGCAACCAACAGCTTGATATTTCGGTACAAAAAGATTCCCAATATCGGTGTTGATGACTCATAAGAATTATTTAGACCACCGAATATTCGCCTTCCACACAACTGTTCAGCCGTGCGGAATACAGAAATAGTACCTGACAAACCATCGAGTTAGTTCATTGCCCGCCCGTCAGCCGCATTAGCTCCGCGCGATGGCGCTCTCGAGCAGCGCAGCTGCGGAAAGCGCGAACCGGTCGCGGCCAAAACGCGCGACGATCTGCACACCGAGCGGCAAACCGTCAGCGTCCGAAAGCCCGGGGACGTTGACGCAGGGCGTGCCCAACAACGTCCAGAGCCGGTTGAAGGTCGGCTCTCCGGTCGAACCGAGTCCTTTCGGAGCGGCTCCCGGGGCCGAGGGCGTAAGCATCACTTCACCGTCGGCAAGGAGATCGACGAGCGCCCGGCGCGCGCGGCGGGTGGTGCGGCGCGCGTCATCGTATGTATCGGCATCGATGGTTGCGGCGTCGTCGAGCTGCCCGCGCAGGACCGGACCCAGGCGATCGCGATGGCCGTCGTATTCGAAGGCGAGCGCGCGGAACGCCTCGTAGCCTTGCACGACGCGATGCGCGCGAACGGCGTCAGCGAAGATCGGGGGCAGGTCCATGTCCTTGAGTCTTGCGCCCGATCGCTCGGCCGCTCGCGCGGCGCGCTCGACGGCACTCTGCATCGCCGTGCTCGCTTCATGCCAAAGAGAAGTGCGCACGAGAGCGATGACCGGCGCTGCCGGCGGTCGGCCATCGACCCGAAGATCGCGACCGCTCATCGCCGCGGTGGCGAACGCGACATCGGGCACGCTCGCGCCGAACAGCCCGACCGTGTCGAGCGACCAGGAGAAGCATTTCATCCCGACCGTCGGGAACAGCCGATAGGAGGGCTTGAAGCCGGCGACGCCGCAGAAGGCGGCGGGACGGATGATCGAGCCTCCAGTCTGGCTGCCGAGCGCCAGCGGCAGCATGCCGCCCGCCACGGCTGCGGCCGAACCCGACGACGATCCACCCGGCGTGTGTGCGCGATTGCGTGGATTGCGCGTAGCCGCGGGCTCGAGCGAAGCAAATTCGGTGGTGACGGTCTTCCCCAGGACGAGCCCGCCCGCGCGTTGGATCAGCATGACCATCGCCGCGTCGGCCTTCGGCTGGTGGCCGGCATAGATCGGCGAGCCGTACGCGGTGGGCAGTTCCGCCGTGTCGAAGATGTCCTTGACGCCGATGGGGAGCCCGCGCAGCGGCAGCAAGGCGCGCTGCGGCTGCTCGGCGCGCTGCCGTGCCGCGTCGACGTCGAGCGCGGCGAAGGCGCCGATATCTTTCTCGTGCGCGGCGATTGCCTCGGCGCAGAGCTCGACCACGGCGCGCGGTCGAAGGGCGCCGGCCTCGATCCGGCGGGCGAGCTCGAGCGCCGAGAGCATCACTGCGGGCCGTCGATCAGTGCGACGATCCGCTCGGTGAGTCGGCGCCCGGGCGGCATGAGGAAAAACGCAGTGATCCCCGCGACCGGCCAGGCGAGAAAATACGCCTTGACCCATTTGTTCACGAAACCCGCTCGCAAGCCGAGATCGAGAACCGTGACGAGGAACGTGACCATGAGCACCATCGCGCTCGACATCTGCATCGCCAGGATCAGTCTGGGCTTGGCTTCCATGATTTCGACGCTTCCCGCTACCGTTGTTTCTTAACCATATCGCGAGGCGCGGACCAGCGGCATGCAACGCGGCGGGATCTTTGAAGAGTCGTTAACAAAGCCCACGCATTGTCCCCGCCATGGCGTGGGGAGCTCGTTGGTATCTCGTCTGCTCCATCGGTCTTGGCGTCCTCGGCGTGCTGGCGGGTTGCAGCGGCGGCAACATGTTTGCCGAACGCGAGCCGTGGCGGCGCGAAGCCGAGGTGCAATGCCTCAACGCGGGTACCGTCAAGGAAGGCCCGGGCATCGTCCGCATCAGGTCGATCCAGGGCCCCGGCATGTGCGGGGCCGATTTTCCATTTAAAGTGTCGATCCTGGGCGAGAGCTCGCCGCTCGGCTACACCGACGATCCGCGGCCGCCCAGCGACATCCCCGGCCGTAGGGGATCGGCGCCCGCGCGCTGGCCGATCAGGCCGGCCGAGGCGCCGGCAGTACAACAGCAACCGCCTTATCAGTCTCGCGTGCTGCCGGAATATCAGTCGCGCCCGGCGCAACCGCCGCCGCGCGGCCCCGCGCGCGATCAGCCGGTGTCGCTCGAGCCGCCGAGCGTGACCGATCAGGCGAACGGCGTGCCCGCGACATACGATTTTCGGCGACCCTACGGGGCAGCGCCGGCGCCAAGATACCGGCCGCCGCCTGAGAACTCTCCGCGCGACGACTTCTCGCCGGAGCCCTATGAGCGCCGACCGCTCGTCGATGCGCCCGCCACGTCGCGCAGCGCGCCGAACGGAATCACGCGAACTCCGCTGCGGGAGCCAGCGCTCGCGGATGCGCCCCGGGCCTCGGTGCGCGAGGCATTGCCCGCGGACGTACCGCCTCGCCGCGAGCCGCCGCCGGTCGTTCCGCTCGGCCCCGCCGGCGGCGCGCCTACCGCAGCGTTTAGCCCGGTTTCCATGAGCCCGGCGGCGACGCTCGCATGTCCCATCGTCTCCGAGCTCGAACGATGGATCACCAATTCGGTGCAGCCGGCGGCGATGCGCTGGTTCGGCACGCCGGTCGCCGAGATCACGCAGATTTCCGCTTATTCCTGCCGCGGCATGAACGGCAATCCGCGTGCGAACATCTCCGAGCACGCCTTCGGCAATGCGCTCGACATCTCGGCCTTCACGCTCGCCGATGGACGCAAGATCACGGTGAAGAACGGCTGGAGGGGCTTGCCCGAGGAGCAGGGCTTCCTCCGCGATGTGCAAGCCGCCGCCTGCGATCAATTCACGACGGTGCTGGCGCCGGGCTCGAACGTCTATCATTACGATCATATGCATGTGGATCTCATGCGTCGGCGCGATGGTCACCGCGCCTGCAACCCGCGCGCGGTGTCGGGCGAGGAAGTCGCCGCACGGGCCGGTTGGCGCCACGCCGCCCAGCGCGCAAGCGAACCTACGGTTACCGGCTCGCTCGCGCCGCGCCGGTCGCCGCCCAAGCGGTTGCGGGTTGATCCCTACGGCGACGACCGATTCGAGCGCGCACTGCCGATGGCGCAGCCGGGCGAGGATGGTCAGGACGATTGAGCCGCACGCCGAGGGGGCGGCGCATCGCCGTCCTCGTGCCCGTTCGAACCTTCTCACGCTTGGGCCGACCAAAGACAGCGCAGGTGGTAAACCAGCGCCGCGCGGCACGGTTTTGCCGTAAATCGCCCCGAATCCGGCCTGCAAGTCGTCTGCGACACCATGCGGCACCTCTTTAAATGCCGCCATGGATCACCAATATGTTAGGCCAGACCGAATGGTTTCCTGGGAGGAATCAATGTTCCGTTTCCGCTTTCGTCCGCTGCTTGCGTTTTGTGCGCTTGTCGCTGTGCTGGCGCTTGCCGCAAACGATGCCGACGCCCGTGCCGGACGTGGCGGCAGCTTCGGCAGCCGCGGCTCGCAGACTTTCTCCGCGCCGCCATCGACGGCAACATCGCCGAGCGCGCGACCGATTGAACGCAGCATGACCCAGCCGGGTCAGCCCGGCAGCACGGTCGGCCAGCGCGCGCCGACGCCATCGCCTGCAGGCGGCTTCTTCAACCGGCCAGGCTTCCTCGGCGGCATGTTCGCCGGCTTCCTTGGCGCCGGCCTGCTCGGCATGCTGTTCGGCAACGGATTCTTGGGCGGTCTTGGCGGCGGCTTCGCTTCGATGCTCGGCCTGATGCTGCAGATCGGGATTGTTGCCATCATCGGCTATCTGCTGTGGACGTGGTGGCAGCGGCGCAGCCAGCCCGCGCTCGCCAGCGGCCCGGCTTTGCGCGACGCCAACTCTGGCTCGCGTTCGCCCATGAGCTTCGGCAATTCCGGCTTCGGAGGCGCGGGCTTCGGTGGCGGCAGCGGCGTTCCGGCGTCGACGACGCGTGCGTCCGGCACCGACGAAGTCGGGCTCACCCCGGACGACTTCAACGCCTTCGAGAAGATCCTGACCGACGTCCAGGCTGCCTACAGTGCCGAGGATCTGGCGCGCCTGCGCAGAGAGGTCACGCCGGAGATGCTTTCCTATTTCTCCGAGGACCTAGCGACCAATGCCAGCAAGGGCGTGGTGAACCGCGTCAGCGACGTGAAGCTGGAGCAAGGCGATCTGGCCGAGGCCTGGCGCGAGGGCGACACCGACTACGCCACGGTCGCCATGCGCTATTCGCTCAACGACCAGATGCTCGACCGCGACAGCGGTCGCGTGGTCGAAGGCGGCGCGGACGAAGCCACGGAAGTGTGGACCTTCCAGCGCGCCCGCGGCGGCAACTGGCTAGTGTCGGCGATCCAGCAGACGTGATGCGCTAGTCGTAAGCACAAGCTACGAATGGCCGGGCGCTTGCCCGGCCATTTCATTTGAAGCTGTAGGGTGGGCAAAGGCGCGCTTGGACACGGCGCACGCGACTCGACTGGTGCAGACTTCGTAGATCGCGCTTGCGTGCGCCTTTGCGCACCCTACCCACCAATCGTCATTTCGGCCCGCCGTATCCGCCCGCGGTCGGCGTCTGGATGATGACGGCCTCGCCGGCATCGATCACGGTGGCATCCGCGCCCTCGAGCTTCTCCATGCGGCCGTCGTGGCGGCGCACGGCGTTCTCGCCGACCTGCCCGGACTCGCCGCCGGCAAGGCCGAACGGACGCACGCGGCGGTGTCCCGACAAGATTGTGCAATCCATCTTTTCGAGGAAGCGGATGGTGCGGCGGACGCCATCGCCGGCACTCCATTCACCGCGACCGCCCGAGCCGGTGCGAATGTGGAAGTCTTCGAGCAGCACCGGGTAGCGGAATTCCAGGACTTCGGGATCGGTGAGGCGGGTGTTGGTCATGTGGGTGTGCACGGCGTCGGTGCCGGGAAATCCCGGACCCGCCGGTGAGCCCGAGCAGATCGTCTCGTAGTATTGGTACCGGGCGTTCCCGAAATTGAGATTGTTCATCGTGCCCTGGGCGGCGGCGAGGCTGCCCAGCGCGCCGAACAGGCAGTCGGTGACCGCTTGCGATGTCTCCACGTTGCCGGCGACGACCGCGGCGGGATATTCCGGCGACAGCAGCGACATCTTCGGAATGATGATGTTGATCGGCCGCAGGCAGCCCGCATTCATCGGAATGTCGTCGTCGACCATGACGCGAAAGACATAAAGCACCGCCGCGCGCGTGACCGGTTCGGGCGCGTTGAAATTGGTGTTCTGCTGCGGCGAGGTGCCGGTGAAGTCGACGGTCGCCTCGCGCTTGTCCTTGTTGACGCTGATCCTGACCTTGATCCAGGTGCCCTGGTCCATCTCGTATGCGAACGATGCATCGTGGATGCGGTCGATGACCCGGCGCACGCTTTCGGCCGCGTTGTCCTGCACGTGTTGCATGTAGGCTCGCACCACGGGCAGCGTGAAATGCGCGACGGTCTTGCGCAACTCCTGCACCCCTTTCTCGTTCGCCGCGATCTGCGCCTTCATGTCGTTGACATTCTGCAGCGGATTGCGGGCGGGATATCTCGCGCCGGTGAGCAGGTCGTAGAGCGCCTGCTCGCGGAATCGCCCGCGATCCACCAGCTTGAAGTTGTCGATATAGACGCCTTCCTCTTCGATCGTGATCGCGTTGGGCGACATCGATCCCGGAGAAATGCCGCCTACGTCGGCGTGGTGACCGCGCGAAGCGACCCAGAACAGGACCTCGCGGCCGGCTTCGTCGAAAACCGGCGTGCAGACGGTGATGTCAGGCAGATGCGTGCCGCCGTTGTAGGGTGCGTTGATGGCGTAGACGTCGCCCGGCGCGATCCGGCCCTTGTTCTCGCGGATGATGGTCTCGACCGCGCGGTCCATGGAGCCGAGATGCACCGGCATGTGCGGCGCGTTGGCGACCAGCGTGCCGTCGGCGTCGAACACGGCGCAGGAGAAATCGAGCCGCTCCTTGATGTTGACGGAATAGGCGGTGTTCTGCAGCGACACGCCCATCTGCTCCGCGATCGACATGAACAGGTTGTTGAACACTTCGAGCATCACCGGGTCGGCGTCGGTGCCGATCGCGCTCTGACGCTTGAGCGCGACGGCGCGCTCAAGCGTCAGGTGGTTCTTGGCCGTGATGCCGGCGCGCCAGCCGTCCTCGACCACGATGGTCTGATGCGGCTCGATGACGATGGCCGGGCCATCCACGGCGTGGCCGGGGGAAAGCTGGGCGCGGGTGTAGACCGTCGCGTCGTGCCATTGGCCGCGCGAATAGAAGCGTGTGCGGCGTGTCGGGGAGGGCAGCGGGTCGCCAGTAGTCGGCAGCACCGGCTCGGTGAACTTGGCGCCGCCGCCGATGGCTTCGACCGACACCGCCTCGACCACCATCTCCTTCGTCTCGTCGATGAAGCCGAACCGCGACTTGTGCGCCGCCTCGAAGGCGGACTTCATCGCCAGCAGTTGCGGCGTACGCCCGACGTCTTTCCTGTCCCGCTCCACAGAAGGCTCGATGGAGAACGCCGGCACGACCAGCGCCATGTCGGTCCCGGCGTAGCGGATGTGCGCACGCGCGTGCACGGTGACGGCCGCGGGTGCTACGCCTTGGCCGATCACCTCGTTTCTTGCGTCGTCACCCAGGCGGCCCGCGACGGCGGCGATCGACGCCAACACCGCATCTTGGAATGTTTCTTCAACTGCCTGCTGGCGCGTGGCGCGGATGTCAGCGAGGCCCATGCCGTAGGCGGATAACAGCGAAGAGAAGGGATGGATCAGCACCTTGGTCATGCCGAGCGCATCTGCGACCAGGCAGGCATGCTGGCCGCCGGCGCCGCCGAAGCAGTTGAGTGCGTAGCGCGTCACGTCGTAACCACGCTGCAGGGAGATTTTCTTGATCGCGTTCGCCATGTTCTCGACCGCGATCCGGATGAAACCGTCGGCGGTGTCTTCGGCTGAACGGCCATCGCCGATCTCGTGTGCGAGCTGCGCAAATGCTTCGCGCACCGCTTCGGCATCGAGCGGAAGGTTCTGCTGCACGCCGAAAATCCGCGGAAAGAAATCCGGGATCAGCTTTCCCACCATCACGTTGGCATCGGTGACCGCGAGTGGGCCGCCCCGGCGGTAGCATTTCGGCCCGGGATTGGCGCCCGCGCTGTCGGGCCCGACGCGGAAGCGTGCGCCGTCGAAATGCAGGATCGACCCGCCGCCCGCCGCTACGGTATGAATGAGCATCATCGGGGCGCGCATGCGCACGCCGGCAACCTCGGTCTCGAACGCGCGCTCGTACTCGCCGTCGAAGTGCGAGACGTCGGTCGAAGTGCCTCCCATGTCGAAGCCGATCAGGTGCGAGAAGCTCGCCTCACGTCCGCTCTCTGCCATCCCGACCACGCCGGCGGCCGGTCCGGACAGAATCGCATCCTTGCCCTGGAACAATTCCGCGGCAGTGAGGCCGCCGGAGGACATCATGAACATGAGGCGGGGAATGTCGCTGCGATCCGAGATTTCTCCGGCGGTGTCACCCGTCGCGGCAACAGACGAGCCCAGGTGCTTTGCGCTAAGGTCCTTTGCGCCAAGATCCTTTGCGCTAAGATCCTGCGCCACCTGCCCCACATATTGCCGCAGGATCGGCGAGAGATACGCATCGACGATGGTGGTATCGCCGCGGCCGACCAGCTTGATGAGCGGCGAGACCTCGTGGCTCACCGACACCTGCGGAAAGCCGATCTCGCGCGCGAGCGCAGCCACGCGCTGCTCATGCTCGGGATAGCGATAGGCATGCATGAACACGATCGCGACCGCCATGATGCCGGCGGCGCGTGCGGCCGAAAGCTCGCGCCGCAGCGTCGCCAGGTCCGGCTCGTTCTCCACCGTCCCGTCGGCGCGCACGCGTTCGTCCACTTCGACGACGCGCTCGTAGAGCATCTCCGGTTTGATGATGTGGCGCGCGAAAATCTTCGGCCGCGCCTGGTAGCCGATCTTGAGCGCGTCGCGAAAACCCTTGGTAGTGACGAGGAGCGTGCGCTCGCCCTTGCGCTCGAGCAGCGCGTTGGTTGCGACCGTGGTCCCCATCTTCACTCGGCCGATCAAGCCCGGAGGGATCGGCTCGTCCGGTTTGACGCCGAGGAGGTCGCGGATGCCCTGCACGGCGGCATCGCCATAGGCCTCGGGATTATCGGAGAGAAGTTTGTGCGCAACGAGGCTGCCGTCGGGCCGGCGTCCGATCACATCGGTGAAGGTGCCGCCGCGGTCGATCCAAAAATCCCACCTGTCGTTGTGCTGCGCGCCGTCCATCCGCATTGCTGTCCTTTACTTCGTCCGTCTTATTAGGGGTGCGTGCGGCCGAGACGAAGCGTCTCAGACCCCTCGACGCCGCATTGCCGTTGCCCCAGAGTGAAAGTCAACGCCCGCAGCGGCGAAATGAGGAGAAGGACGCGCCGATGGCAACCCCTGCAAGCAAACATGCGTGCGTAACGCGAAGGACATTCTTGACATGCGCACTCGCGACACCGGCGGTGATGGCCGGCTCCCGGCTGGCGAGCGCTGCCGATCCGGTGTCGGTGGGTATGGTCAACACGATCAGCGACGCAGGCTTCTTCGTTGCCGAAGCGAAAGGCTACTTCAAGGCCGCCGGCATCGACGTCACGTTTTT
>Ga0208989_10000553_pt1 | contig 11050 bp, 8 predicted proteins | sample MedBloCAOM3_M1_FD_187852 | JGI IMG/M metagenome (GOLD analysis project Ga0208989, IMG submission 187852) | Forest soil microbial communities from El Dorado National Forest, California, USA - Mediterranean Blodgett CA OM3_M1 (SPAdes) (version 2) | ecosystem: Environmental > Terrestrial > Soil >...
CAGCCGGCGAAATGCTCCTTGAAGCGCTCGCCGACGAAACCGATTGCCGGATCGTAGCGCTTCAGCTTGTACGAGCCGGTGCTGGCCACGTTCTTGGCCAGCCACGCCTGGCCCCAGTCGCCGTCCTTCTCGTTCTTCTTCACCAGCTTGGCATTGACCACCAGGATTTCCGGCACGGTGGCCAGGAAGATGGCGGACGGTTCCTTGAGCGTGAACACCACCGTGTACTTGTCGGGCGCCTTGGTGCTGCCCGGGTCGATGATGGGCAGGAACAGCGTCGAGGCGCCCTTCTTGGTCGCCAGCATGCGCTCGATACTGTAGAGCACGTCGTCGGCGGTCATCTCGCTGCCGTCGTGGAACTTCACCCCCTTGCGCAGGGTGAAGGTCCAGGTCTTGCCGTCGGGCGAGGACGTGTAGCTCTCCGCCAGCCACGGGATCATCTTCGGCGGATTGTCGACCCAGCGCAGGAGTCCGTCGTAGAAGTTTATGCGCGACGCGGCGCGGCCGACGTCGAACACGACATGCGGATCGAGATTGTCGTAGCCGCTGTTGTTGGCGTGGACGTACTTGCCCTGCGCCCAGGCCTCGCCGGCGGCGACGGTCGTTGCCGCGGCGATCGCGGCCAGCACTGCCAGAATTGTCCGTTTCATCCCCTGCCCCTCCCCTTCGTTCAGCCGTTCTGCTTGACGTAGCGTACGACGTCGGCATGCGTCGCACACCAGATGCCGGCATGCGCGCGGATATGCCGGATCAGCTCCTCCAGGATCATGATGCGCGAGCGGTGGCCGATGATGTGCGGATGCATGGTGAGCTGGTAGAGCCCGCCCTCGGCATAGGCCATGTCGAACTCGCGGCGGAAGACCTCCAGCACGCCCGAGGGCGGCGTATAAGGGCGCAGCGACGCGAAGCGATTCATGTTGAAGTAGACCGCGTCGTCGCGGATCCACTCGACCGGCAGCTCGACGACACCGGTCGGCTGGCCGTCGAGCAGCAGCTCGTAGCAGTCGTCGTCGGCCATCAGCGAGGAGTCGTAGAGCAATCCCATGTCGCGCGTGATGGCGAGCGTCTGCGGCGAGAAATCCCAGGATGGCGTGCGGATGCCGACCGGGCGCCGGCCGGTGACCTTCTCCAGCATGTCGGCCGCGCGCATCTGCAGGTCGCGCTCCGACGCCTCGGGCAGGATCGAGTTGCGCTCGTGGATCCAGCCGTGGATGCCGATCTCGTGACCCTCGGCTATGACGCGGCGCTGCTCGTCGGGATGGAGCATGGCCGAGACGGCGGGCACGTAGAAGGTCGCCGGGATCGCGTATTTCTGCAGCAGCGCCAGGATGCGCGGGATGCCGGCGCGGTTGCCGTACTGGCCCTGGCTCAGGCGACCGATCGACTCGCCGCCTTCGCGCAGCTCGCCGGTCTCGTGGTCGGAGTCGAACGAGATCGCCACGGCGCAGCGTGCGCCGTCCGGCCACACGTTGGGCCGCAGCGTCCGGCCGGCGCGCACCCGCTCGACGATGCCGCGCCAGCGCTCTTCGGACCACTGCCAGGGCTGCTCCTGCTCCTCGAGCTTGGGAACGACGGTCGGGCGTGCGGACATGGTCTCCTCCTAAATTTCCTCTCCCCCCGCTAGGGCGGGGTTGTCGAATTATTTACTCCGTCATCCCGATGACGGAGTTTTTGCCATACGCGACGCCGTTCATTCCGCCGCTTGCGCCAGCCCGAGCTGCGGGAACTCAGCCACCGCCAGGTCGAAGGCGCGCCGCACCTCGCTGCCGTCGCCGCGGCGCTGATGCGGCGGGAGTGCCTCCAGCGCGGCGAAGATCCGTTTCTTGATGAAGTGCCGCCAATGGACCGGCAGGGTGGCCAGCACCTCGGTCAGGACGGCATAGTTGGCGTTGGTCCAGTCGCGCTCGTAGGCCTCGCGCTGGTCATTGAAGGCGAAGACGCTGGGCTTGGCGTTGGCCGCCAGGCGGGCGCGGCGGGCCGCCGTCGCCGTCTCGTCGATCGCGCCGTCGCGGATGACGACACCGTAATCGTCGGCCGCTGACTGGACGGAGACCTTGCCTTGCTGCACGTCGAACAGCACCGCCTGCGCATCGCGCTCCCAGGGCGGTCCCCAGCCGCCGCCGCCGGACGCCGTCACCAGGATGACGTCGCCGGGATCGAGCGGCACCACGTCGGTGTTGCCCAGATCGACCGCGTCGTTGGTCTCCCGGTTGCGCCAGAAGCAGGAGGTCGCGCCCGGCCGGCCGCCGTTGCTGCCCCACGACGAAAAGCGCGTGCGGTCGCGGTTGCGCGCCGTCACCACGGTGTTGGGCGCGAAGACCTTGAACTCGAGCTGGGTCGCCAGCCCGCCGCGATGCCGGCCGGGGCCGCCGGAATCGGGCACCAGGCCGTAACGCAGCACCTTGATCGGCACCTCGGTCTCGTTGATCTCGACCGGTGTGTTCTTGAGGAAGCTCGAGTTGGCGCCCGAGCCGTCGGCGCCGTCGCCGCCCGACCAGCCGCCGGCGCCGCCGGTGATCGGGTCGATCGAGGCCATGATGGTGCGGCCGCTCCTGTTGTCGGTCGTCTTGACGTTCATGATGGCGCCGCCGCCGGCCGGGCCGGCGGGCAGCAGGTCGGGCACCGCCGCCGAGAACGCGCCGATCGTGACGCCCTGCAGGCGGCTGCAGGTCATGCTGCGCATGCCGACGGCGGCGGGAAATTTCGGGTTGAGGATGGTGCCTTCGGGGACGACGCAGCGCGCCGGCCGCGTGATGCCGCCGTTCAGGAGAATCGTCGGATCGATGCTGTAGAGGCAGTAGGTGTAGCCGACCATCAGCAGGATGTGGCGCTCGGCACCGCCCGTGGGCACGTTGAGCGACGATTGGAGCTGGGCGTCGGAGCCGGAAAAGTCGAGGATCGCCTCGTCGCCGCTGATCTTCAGGGTCAGGGCCAGGCGCACGGGCACGCCGCCCGGCGCGTCCTCGTCGAGGTAGTCGGCAAAGAAATAGTCGCCGTCGGGAATGCGGCGCAACACGGCGCGGGCCTGCCGTTCGCCCAGGTCCAGCAGATCCTTGACGCCCTGGCGGAACACTTCCACGCCGAACTTGCGCACCATGTCGTGGACCTTGCGCTCGCCGGTATTCATGGCGGCGATCTGCGCCTGCAGGTCGCCGTAGTTCTGCTCGGGCATGCGCACATTGGTCAGCATCACGTCGAGCAGCGCCTGGTTGAGCTTGCCCTGGTCGTAGAGCTTGTGCGGCGGGATGCGGATGCCTTCCTGGTGGACCTCGGTCAATTGCCGCGACAACGATGCCGGCACCGCGCCGCCCACGTCGGTGTTGTGGATGTGGCTGACGGCGAAGGCGACCAGCTCGTCCTGCCAGAAGATGGGCTTCCACATATGCAGGTCGGGCGTGTGGGTGCACACGAAGCCGCTGTAGGGATCGTTGGTGATGCAGATGTCGCCCGGTTGGTAGTCGCCCACCATGCGAACGGCATTGGCGTAGTCGAGGCCGATGAACCAGGTGGCGCCGAGATCGCGCGGGCTGGCGAAGGTCATGCCGTCGGGCGTGGCGAGCCCGGTGGTGAAATCCTCGGTTTCCTTCACGAAGGTCGAGTGCGCCGTGCGGAACAGCGTGAACGCCATGCTGTCGGCCGCCGCCTGGGCGTGGTTGGCGAAGATCTGCAGGGTGACCGGGTCGGTGCGCATGGCGTGTCCCTTCATTGCTCAATCGACCCGCGAGCTGGCGGCCCGTGATCTGGCGAAACGTGATCCAGCGACAGGAGAATATTGCCGTACGCGTCGACTGCGCCGGAGAAGCCTTGCGGCACGCAGATCGTCGTATCCTCCTGCGCCACGACGCAGGGGCTGGCGAGACGGTGGCCGTGCCCGAGGTCGGCCCGCCGGTAAAGCGGCACGCTGCGCCAGGCGCCGTCGAGGTAGACTTCGATCTGCTTGATGGGCGTGGGCGCGTCGGCGCGAAGCGGTGCGGCCGGGAACTGCGGCTGCGGCGAGGCGCCCACCACGACCATGCGCAGGCTGACCAGATGCACCGGCGTCGCGGGCGCGCTGTGGCCGTAGAGGCGGTCGTGCTGGGCATGAAAGGCGGCCGCGATGCGCTCGAGGTCGCCGGACGCGATCCAGTCCAGCTGCAGCGGCACGTCGATCTCGAACGATTGCCCGTGATAACGCATGTCGGCGGCGGGCTGCAGCACGTAGGGACCGGCGAACTTCTGCTCCTCGGTGATCCAGGCGGCCGCGCGACGCGCGAGGCCGTCGAAATCCGCCTTCAGGCGCGGCAGCTCGGCCGTCGACAGCGGGTAGTAGGCCGTGCTGATGAAGTCGTTCTTGACGTCGGCGACCAGCCCGCCCAGCGCCGACAGCACGCCCGGCGCCGTCGGGATCAGCACCTGGCGCATGCCGAGTTCGCGCGCCAGGAAGCATCCCAGCATCGGTCCGGCGCCGCCGAACGCCAGCAAGGTGAAGTCGCGCGGGTCGATGCCCTGGCGCGAGGCGAGCTTGCCGACCTCGCGGTACATGCCGGAGACCGCCACCTGGATGATGGCTTCGGCGGCCTGCTCGAGCCCGCGTCCCAGCCGGATGGCGATCGTGCCGACGGCGGCGCGCGCCTTGTCGACATCGACGGCGACCGCGTCATAACCGATGTTGCCGTGGCCGATGACGCCGCAGGCCGCGAAGGCATCGGTCATGGTGGGCCGCGTGCCGCCGCGGCCGTAGCAGGCCGGACCGGGCGTCGACCCGGCGCTTTCGGGCCCGACCGCGAGGATGCCGAACTCGCTGACCGCGGCGATCGAGCCGCCGCCGTCGCCGATCGAGGTCACCGAGACGGTCGGGATGTAGATCGGAAAGTCGCCCACCATTTCGCCGGTGCCGTAGGTCGGCGTGCCGTCGACGATGATGGCGACATCGGCCGAGGTTCCGCCGATGTCGAGGCTCAGGACCTTGTCCTGCCCGGCCTGGCGCGCCACGAAGCCCGCGCCGATGACGCCCGCGGCGGTGCCCGACAGCAGCATCTGCAGACAGGCCGACTTGCCGAGCTCGGCGGTCATGACCCCGCCGTTCGACTTGGTCACCATGGCTTCGGCGGCGACGCCGGCCTGTTTCAGGGCCGCTTGCAGGGCCGTCAGGTAGCGCGCCACAGGCGGTTGCACGTAGCCGTGGATGGTGGCCGTGGCGGTGCGCTCGTATTCGCGGATGATCGGCCAGACGTCGCTGGAGCAGAACACGGGCAGGCCCGGCGCCCATTGGCCGATCAACCGCTCGGCCTCCCGTTCGTGCGCCGGATTGCGATAGGAATGCAGCAGCGCCAGCACGATGCCCTCGGCGCCCAGCGCGATCGCCTGGTCGAGCGCCCGGCGCAGGCTGGCATGATCGAGCGGCGTTTCCACGGTGCCGTCGGCGAGGATCCGTTGGCGCACCGGCAGCACGCGGTCGCGCGTGATCAGCGGCTCCGCCCGTTTCGACATGAGGTGATACGGATCGGGCATCTTCAGGCGCGCCACTTCCAGCACGTCGACGAAATTCTCCGTGGTGAACAGGCAGAGGCGAATGCCCTTGCGCTGGATCACCGAGTTGATGCCGACGGTCGTGCCGTGCGTGAAATAGCCGATGTCCTGCGGCTGGATCCCGAACCGGCTGCCGAGTTCCGCCAGCCCGGCAATGACCTCGCGCCCGGGTTCCTGCGGCGTCGACAAGACCTTCAAGGTCGCCAGACGGCCGGTCGCTTCGTCCAGGGCACAGAAATCCGCGAAGGTGCCGCCGATATCCACGCCGATTCGATAGCTCACGGCTGCATTCCTTCCGTCGTAAGACCTATGCCGCGCGCCGGTAGCCGAGACGCTGGCTGATGGTGGCGGCCGCGCGGACAACGCCGGCGATGATTCGCGACTTGCCGGCGGAATACCGCGCTGAAACCGTTCCCACATTCAGCGCAGCAACGATCGTACCATCACCGCCAAGCACCGGTGCCGCCGTCGCCGATCCACCGAGCACAAATTCCTCCTCGAGAACGGCATAGCCGTCAGCCGCCACCTTGGCGAGGATCGTCCGCAGCCTGCCACGGTCAGTCACAGTTCTCGGTGTGTGGGCGCGCAGTCGCGTGCGCATCAAATAGGCATCTGTCGACTTCTTGTCCCAGAACGCCAGCAGAACTCTGCCCATCCCGGTGCAATAAGCCGGCCGCAGACGAGGATCGTCGGAATCGTAGCGGATCTGCGCGCGACTGACCGACTTGGCAATGACCTTGACGTCACCGCGCGCCGCGCGGACCCCCAGGAACACGGTTTCGTCCAGGTCATCGCGCAACTGGTCCATCACCGGGCGTGCCACGGCCGCGAGGTGCGCCTCGGGCCCGCCGATCCAGCCCGACGACTGGCGCAGGGACTCGTTCAGTACGTAGCGGTCGGCGGCGTCGCGCTCGACATAGCCGCGCGACTGCAGCGTCCGGAGCAACGCGTGCGCGCTGCTCTTCGGCAACGCCAGAATCGAGACGAGGTCCTTCAGGGCCATCGGCTCTTCGCTGCGGAACAACAGCTCGAGAATATCGAGCACTCTGGCCGCGGATTTCACGCTGTCGTTCATGTATATGAATCTTGTTCCGCTATTAAAACGAAATTCGCTCGAAGGCTGCGGACTGTCAAGTCGCGGCATAAGGAGACGATCCGTACCGATGATCTCCGCGAATTTCAGATCTGAATTTGGCAGACGTCTCGCCTGTGGCTTTCCCCCTCCGGCCCTTCGGGCCGCCTCCCCCGATGACGGGGGGAGGGACACGATTGATGTCCTAAGGCTTCCGCGCCACCACGAAGGCGGACAGGCCGGCCAGCCGGTTGATCGGGAACAGCGGGACCTCGGCCGTGCAGACCGCGCTCAGCAGGCTGTTCGTGATGGCGCCGTGCTTCTTGAGACTGCTCTTGGGCTCACCGGAGTTGCGCTTGGCAAGCCGCACGGCAGCCGCCAGGGGAAAGACCAGGCCGAAGTAGTAGGAGCCGCGCATCACTTCGAGGTCCGCGTCGCGCAAAACGGCCTCGATCTCGCCGAGGCGATAGCGCCTCTTGTGCTCCAGGAACACGTCGTGGCCGCTCCACAGGAAGCCGAAGGCGGGCACCGTTACCAGGAAATGCGCGCCCGACGGCACCTTGGCCGCGTAGTGGCGAAGCAGTCCGCGGTCGTCGTCGACATGCTCCAGCACGTCCATCATCAGCACGAGGTCGCAGTCGGTCGGGCCGGTGTCGCGGCGGTAGAGCACGGGCTTGCCGGCCACGCTGTCGTCGCGCTCGCTGGGGTAGCCGATATCGACGCAGAGCGCGGATTGCGCGCCGGCCTCCGCCAGCAGATGGCGCGAGAAGAAGCCCGAGCCCGCGCCGACATCGAGAATCCGCCTGGGCGCGAGATCGCCGACGGCGCGGCGCAAGGCGGCCGCCTTGGCGCGGTAGTACCAATGCCGGCCGATATCGGCGCCTAAAATGTCCTCTTCCTTGAGGTCCATGCGGTCAGGACTTGTGCGTCAAGGTTGGGGCGGCTGGACGGTCCCGTCCTCGTAGACGCCCTCGATGACGTAGATCGGCCGGCTCTTCACCTCGAGGAAGAGACGCCCGAGATACTCGCCGATGATGCCGAGCGACAGGAGCTGGATGGCGCCCATCAGCAGGACGACGATCAGCAGCGAGGCGTAGCCCGGGGTGTCGATGCCGAAGATAAGCACGCGGGTGATGATGAAGAGGGCGTAGAGCACGGCGATGGCCGCGATCACCACGCCGACATAGAACCAGGCGCGCAGCGGCGCCGTCGAGAAACTCACCACGCCGTCGATGGCGAAATTCCACAGCCGCCACAGGTTGAACTTGCTCGAGCCGGCGGCGCGCCGCGGCCGCTCGTAGGGCACGCCGATGGACGTGAATCCCACCCAGGCGAAAAGGCCCTTCATGAAGCGGTTGCGCTCGGGGAGCTGGCGCAGCACTTCCACGGCGCGCCGGTCGACCAGGCGGAAGTCGCCGACATTCTCCGGAATCCGCACCGGCGACATCGAGTTGAACACCCGGTAGAACCAGCTCGCCGAGACCCGCTTGGCCGTGGTGTCCCAGGTGCGCTGGGTGCGCACGCCGTAGACGATGTCGTAGCCCTCGCGCCAGCGCGCCATGAAGGGCTCGAGCAGGGCCGGCGGATCCTGCAGGTCGATGTCCATCGGCACGATGACGTCGCCCCTGGCATGGTCGATGCCGGCGGTGAGGGCGGCCTCCTTGCCGAAGTTGCGCGACAGGTTGACCACCCGCAGGCGGCGGTCGCGGGCGCTGCGGTCGAGCAGGTGGCCCAGCGTATTGTCGTGCGATCCGTCGTTCACGAACACGATCTCGAAGCGGAAGCCATGGCGCTCCATCAAGGGCGCCACCGTGTCGAGGAAGATGCCGATCGACTCCTCCTCGTTGAACACCGGCACGACCAGCGACAGCAGCGGATCGGCCGGCCGGCGGGCGTGCTGGCCGGCCAGCTGGCGCTCCAAGGCGCTGCCGTAGGCATGGGAAGGAGGGAGGATCGATTCGGGCACGAACGAGGGTTCCGTCAAACCTCTATGACCCCTCGTTCCCCGGCCCTCAAGGAATCAAAATCGCGGGGTCGAATCAACTCTTATTTCAGGGCGGCTCAGCGGAACGTCGCCTTTCCCTGTTGAGCAAGTCCGCCCTTGCCGTCGGCGATCCAGGTTGCGATCGAGCCATCGGGCTCGCGGCGCGCCTGCACCGAGAAGGGGCCACCCGCAAAGACCGGCGAGAGCGCGCGGAACTCGAAGCTCCTGGGAATGCGATCGGGGTTGGAACGGCGCGCCAGTTCCATCTGCAGCATGCCCAACAGCGGGCCGTGCACGATCAGGCCCGGATACCCTTCAGTGCCGGTGACATAAGGTTGGTCGTAGTGGATGCGGTGGCCGTTGAAGGTGAGGGCGGAGAAACGGAACAGCAGCACGGGATCGGCCATGACCTTCCTGGTCCAGGTCGCGTCGGTCGGCGCGGGCTTGGGCTCGCGTTGTTTTTCGCTGGGCTTGGCCGCCTCGCGGTAGACGATGTCGTGCTCCTCGACGAACGAGGCGCCACGCGCGCCCGACACGGTGTGCTCCACCGTGACGAACACCATCGATCCGGTCGAGCCGCTCTTGGGTTCGACCGACTTGATCTTCGAGATCCGCTCGATGGTGTCGCCGACTCGCAGCGGCTCGCCGTCGAAGGCGAAGCGGCTGCCCGCCCACATGCGCCGGGGCAGCGGCACGGGCGGCAGGAAGTCGCCGAAGCGCGGATCAGATCCGCGCGACTCGGCATGGCCGTCCGGACCGATCCTGGATTGCGGCGCTGTATCGAGGAAGTAGAGCCAGTGCCAGAGCGGCGGCAGCGGATCGCCGTTTCGGGGATCGGGATCCTTCTCGTCGAACGTGGCGGTGAGCGCACGCACCGGGAAGGGGGCGGCTAAATCCTCGACGGCCTGCGTTCGGCCGACCCAATCACGCAGCTTTTCCAGTGACATCCGGACGTTTCCTCGCTTTGACCTGCGACTCTGCCACTGCCAGGGTGGGGTGGAAAGACCGGGAAGTCGCCGCTATAAACCCGCGCGACGAGCCCAAACCGGAGCGGGTGAAAATGACGACGTTCGACGAACGCGAAAAGGCCTTTGAACAAAAGTTCGAGCACGACATGGAACTTCAGTTCAAGGCGCGCGCCCGCAAGAACAAGCTTTTGGGCCTGTGGGCGGCGGGCCTGATGGGCAAGACGGGCGAGGCTGCCGAGGCCTATGCCCGCGACATCGTCATGGCCGACTTCGAGAAGCCCGGCGACCACGATGTGGTCCATACGCTGATGCACGACCTCGCCGCGGCCGGGAAGCCGACCGAGGAGCACACCATCCGCCGCCAGGGCGAGCGCTTCCTGGACGAGGCCAAGAAGCAGGTCATGACCGAGGTCAAGAAGTAGGTCATGTCGGAGCGCGGACCTCCAGGTCCGCTGCATCAACGCCAACCTCATGCTGAGGAGCCGCGCGTAGCGCGGCGTCTCGAAGCATGGGCCACAGGTACAGTCTGGTTGCCCACCCTTCGAGACGCATCGCTTCGCGATGCTCCTCAGGGTGAGGTGTCTTCGGAGCAGAAATCCGCAAGACTCAGCCAAACACCCGCTTGAAGATCGTGTCGACGTGCTTGGTGTGATAGCCCATGTCGAACAGCGCCACCAACTCGTCGTCGGACAGGAACTGCCTGATCTCCTTGTCGGCGCGGGCGAGCGCCAGGAGCGAGGCGTTGCCGCGCCAGGCTTCCATCGCGTTGCGCTGGACGGCGGCGTAGGACTCCTCGCGGCTCATGCCCTTTTGCGTGAGCGCCAGCAGCACGCGCTGCGAGAAGACGAGCCCGCCCAGCGAATCGAGATTGGCCTGCATGCGCTCGCCATAGATCACGAGCTGCTCGACCACGGATGTCATGCGGTTGAGCGCGAAGTCGAGCGTCACGGTCGAATCGGGCGCGATGTAGCGTTCGACCGAGGAGTGCGAGATGTCGCGCTCGTGCCACAGCGTCACGTTCTCCAGCGCCGGCACCACGGCGCTGCGCACCACGCGGGCAAGGCCGGTGAGGTTCTCGGTCAGCACCGGGTTGCGCTTGTGCGGCATCGAGGAGCTGCCTTTCTGCCCCGCGGAGAAGAACTCCTCGGCCTCGCGCACTTCGGTGCGCTGCAGGTGGCGGATCTCGGTGGCGAGGTTCTCGATCGAGGACGCGACGACGGCGAGCGCTGCGAAGAAGGCGGCGTGACGGTCGCGCGGGATGACCTGCGTCGAAACTGGCTCGACGGCCAGCCCAAGCTTGCGGGCGACGTGCTCCTCGACTCGCGGATCGACGTTGGCGAAGGTGCCCACGGGGCCGGAGATGGCGCAGGTCGCGATCTCGGCGCGCGCCGCCACCAGCCGGACGCGGTTGCGGGCGAAGGCGGCGTAGTGGCCGGCCAGCTTGACGCCGAAGGTCGTGGGCTCGGCATGGATGCCGTGGCTGCGGCCGATGGTGAGCGTGTCCTTGTGCTCCAGCGC
>Ga0208989_10000554_pt1 | contig 11049 bp, 9 predicted proteins | sample MedBloCAOM3_M1_FD_187852 | JGI IMG/M metagenome (GOLD analysis project Ga0208989, IMG submission 187852) | Forest soil microbial communities from El Dorado National Forest, California, USA - Mediterranean Blodgett CA OM3_M1 (SPAdes) (version 2) | ecosystem: Environmental > Terrestrial > Soil >...
GCCACGAAGACGTCGTGCAGGTAACTACCGACTGCCTGTGAGAGATCAATCAGCATTCTGTTTCACCTCCAGGACATGCGGCACGCGACGCCGGCGGCGGATGAGCCACCACACACCCAGAAGATCGAGGATGCCGATCCAGAGCCGATCCCACATGCCGTAATTCGATGTGCCGGAGTGACGCTGACGGTCGACCACGTCGACATATGCGACCTCGTAGCCTTCGCGCCGCGCCAGCGCCGGAAGAAACCGGTGCAAGCCGTCAAAGTAAGGCAGCGCCAGAAACAGATCGCGGCGAAACGCCTTGAGGCCGCAGCCGGTGTCGCGGGTGCCGTCACGCAGGACGGCGCTGCGCACGCCATTGGCTAGCCGCGATTGGAACTTCTTGAACCCAGTCGCCTTTCGGCCGATGCGCTGCCCCGCGACAAGTCCCACACGCGGCGTTCCTGCGGTCAGCGAGTTGAACAGCGCCGGGATGAAAGCCGGGTCGTTCTGGCCGTCACCATCGAGGGTCACGACGACGCCCGCCCTGGCATGGCGCACGCCCGTGCGCACCGCGGCCGATTGTCCGCATGAGACCTGATGCTTGATCTGCCGCAACCACGGACGGCTCGCCATCAGTTCCGTCAACTCAGCCTCGGTACCATCGGTCGAACCATCGTTGATGTAGATCACCTCGAAGCTGAGGCCCTTGCCGAGGGCGGCGGCGATCTCGGCGATCAGCGGCGCCAGATTGCCGGCTTCGTTCCGAACCGGAACGACGATCGAGACGGCAGGCACCGCCGCGCTTGCAAGTGTTTCGCTCATGATATGCCCGATATGACGCGACGTGGCCGCTCGCATTCCTCGGACGGCGCGAGCTTCTTATGGGGCGACAAGCTGTCGGGCAACCCTTTTGATCCGCGCGAGGGACGGCCCCGGCAGGGGTCGAACAAGGCCGTCCGTCGCGAGCACGAAGGCAAGCCCGCGCGCCGCGAACCAGTCGCGCACCAACAGGACCCCGACCACGCCGACGACGGCGCCGGCCATGACGTCGCTCGGAAAATGCGCCGTCAGCACGACCCGGCTTGCGGCGATGGCGACCGCATAGGTCCACATGAAAGGCCGGCTCCACGGCCAGAGCGCACCGATGGCGGTTGCGGCCGCAAACGCATCGATCGAATGACCCGACGGCAGGCTGGCATATTCGACGCTCCAGCTCAGGGGACGGTAGCTGAACGGACCAGTGCTTCCCTCCACCAGCGGACGGGCACGCCCCACCAGGCGCTTCGCGACACTGAAGACCAGGCCCGGCAGGCCGATCGCCAGGAACAGAAAACCAAGCCGTACCGCGATGGCGGCAAGCACGCGTTGGGACATGCGCGGAAGCGTCGGCGAGGCGCAGAGCGCGAGAGCGGCCAGCGCGAGTGCGATCGGCACCAGAAACCAAAAGGACTTGCCGAAGTCGGTGATGTAGTCGAAGAATTCGATCAGCCGCTCCGGCACGCGCTGCGCCACCGTAACGGCTTGGGCGTCGAACACAATCATCGTCGCCGCGATGATGGCCATCGCCGCCACCGCGCCGAGGGCGAGACGAGGCGACTGGCGCCAGATCGCCTTCGCCGCGAACCTCGGTTTGCGCTTAAAATACGCGAAATACCGGGCGGCATTGACGCGCATCCACTCCCCGCGCGGCAGCGGGTGATCGGCCGGTGCGTGCTTGGAACCGCTGTTTACGGTCACGATGTACCTGCCGAACGATAGATCGCAATCGTGACCGGCTTTCCGGTGCTGATATTGATGGCGTCCAACCGGGGCCCCGCGATGTAGCGCAGCCCGACGGCTTCCGCGCGTTGCGCGAAACCCCGTTCCTGGCGCGCTTCGACGAAGGCGAACCGACATTCGCCGCCGCGCAGGAATTCGGCGGCGCCGGCGGTGTCGGTGAGCCGGGTCGCGGTGCCTGTGAGGAAGACCAGACTCGGCTCTTGATAGCCGACCGCCGCCGCGGCCGGCTGCGCACAGCCGCTCTCGCGCAGGATGCGAGCGAGCATCACGCTCGGGAATAATTGGCCGAGCGAGGGGACGACCAAGGCGAAGATCGCAATTGCGGTGAGAACCGCGGCCGTGATCGCGCGCAGCAGCGAGTGCTCGGCGCCGTCAACCTGGTAAAGTCGCCACGCCAGGAAACCCATCACGACGGCTCCTCCCATCAAGAGCCATACCAGCAGCCCGAACTGCCGCCCAATGACGGTGAGCGCGACAATGCCCGCCAGCCCCGCAGCCAGGGGGACAACGAACCACCAGATCGTCCCCCACACCAGCAGAGGCCGGCGCGACAGCATGTGCGCGTCGATTGCGCCGGCTATCAGGATTGCGATCGCTGGATAGAGCGGCAGCACGTAATGCGGCAGCTTGGTCGGCACCAGTTCCAGCACCAGCCATGACGGTACCAGCCACGCCAGCAGGAACTTGACCGCGGGCTCGCGTCGCGACTTCCAAATCGCCGGCGTCGCCAATGCCGCCAACGTCGCACCTGGCCAGAACGTCAGCCAGAACAGCACGAAATAAGTCCCGGGCGGCGCGCCATGCGACTCCTGGCCCGCCAAAACCTTGCCGAGCAGATCCTGCCCGACCGACTCGGCGAAGAACGCATCGCCCGCGCGTCCGACGATGGCGATGAACCAGGGCAGGACCAGCAGCGCGAGCCAGATGGTTCCGACGAGGGGTTTGAGGGCGAAGAGCCACCGCGCGGAGCGATCAACCGCGATCAGCGCGATGGCGGAAAGCCCGGCAATCATCACGATGAGCGGGCCCTTCAGAAGCACGCCGATGGCGAGCGCGCTCCAGAACACTCCAGCCAATATCCAGGCGGCAGCCGGTTCGAGCCGCTCGCGTTGATCCGGCAGATACGCGCGTGCCATTGCACCCAAGGCAGCCACGACGGTCAGGAGCAGCATGGCATCGGTCTTGGCGATAAGCCGCTCGATGCCAAGGAGCACGCTGCTTGCCATCATGAGACCGGCGAGCACCGCGGCGCGGCGCGAGACGAAGGCAAGCGCCGCCCAATACGTCAGAAGGACCGCACCGATGGCTCCGACCAGCGACGGCACGCGGTAGAGCCAAATCGTCGTGAGAGCTTGCTCGAAGCCAAGCGCGCGCGCGACCTTCACCACGCCGCCCTGCAGCCAGTAGATGCCGACAGGTTTCTTGTAGCGCACCTCGTCCTGGAAGCGGATGTCGATGTAATCGCCGCTCTCCACCATCTGCTTGGTGGCTTGCGCAAAGCGCGCTTCGTCGCGATCGATGGGAGGGATGCTGAAGAAGCCGGGCAAGAAGCACAACAGCGCAACGAGCAGCAGGAGCGCGACGGCACGCAGATGCGACCCGACTGCGAAGTCGATGATGGCCTTGAAGTTGCGCGCGAACGCCGTCTGGCGCCGCTCATTATCGACCGTGACTACCATGTCCCCTGCTGCGCGGCGCCTTACTGCGACATTTGAGTGTGACTGCGATGACGCTTAATACGCCATCGAGCCGCGTTTCGACGTCGCGGCGGTCAATTCTTGTAGGAGGCGTCGCGACGGTCGAGCATCCGTTTCAATGCCGGCCATTCCATCGAGCCATGCGGACGCTTTCTGCCCTGGGCATCTGGCGTCCGCGAAACCGCAAGCTGCGCGTTCGAACGGGCGATAACATCTTGCGGTGGGACCGATATTTCCGCACTGCAGGCCATGGCCAGCAGCTGCGTCTGGCAGGCCCGCTCCAGACGATAGATGTTGCTGAACGCCTGACCGATGGTCTGGCCAACCGACAGCAGACCATGGTTGCGCAAAATCATCACTTCACTGTTGCCGAGGTTTTCGACCAGCCGCTTCTGCTCATCGAGGTCGACGACCACGCCCTCAAAATCATGATACGCAATCCGCGACCAGCGCATAGCGGTCTGCGTGAGCGGCAGCAATCCGCATTTGAGGGTGGACACCGCCATGCCGGCATTGGTGTGAGTGTGCAGAACGCATGCCACGTCGGGACGCGCGGCGTGGATGGCGCTGTGAATCACGTAGCCCGGAAGATTGATCGAGTAGTCCGGATTCGAATTGGCGATGATGTTTCCCTTGAGGTCGATCTTGATCAGCGACGACGCAGTGATCTCCTCGTACATCATGCCGAAGGGATTGATTAGAAAATGCTCCTCCTGGCCCGGCACCCGCGCCGAGATGTGGTTGAGATGGAGATCGCACATCCCGAACAGATCGACCAACCGATAGCAGGCGGCGAGATCGACGCGCGTTTCCCGTTCCAACGGATCGATGCGATCCGCTCCTTCGAGTTGCGAGGCGGCCGGCTTGATCCTGGGAACTGTATTCATCGCTCCTCCGCGTCGACTGGCGCGTGACCCATCATTGTTGGCTGATCTTAGCATCGGCGATCACCTGACGCCATCGCACGACATCCGCGTCGTAGATACGCTGCAGCTCCTCCGGCGTGCTCGCGCGCGGCGTAATGCCCAGACCGATGAACCGCTCACGGACGTCGGGCGCCTCGAGCGCCTTGGCGATCTCCCTGTTGAGCCGCAGCACGATGTCGCGCGGCGTCTTGGCGGGCATCACGAAGCCGTTCCACGACACCAGCCTGAAGCCGGGGACGCCGCTTTCGGCTATGGCAGGAACGCCGGGCAGGAACGGTAACGGTTTGTCCGACGATACGCCGAGCGCACGCAGATTTCCCGATTGAACCTGGCCGAACACGCCGGGCGTCGTCTCAAAGCCGACCTGCACCTGGTCGGACAACAGCGCCGTGACAATCTCCCCGGTGGTCCGGAACGGCACCGTCGTCACGTGCAGACCCGTCATCGAGGCAAACATGTGCGCGGACAGGTTCTGCACGCTGCCGACGCTGATCGTGCCGATGTTGAAGCGCGCCGGATCGCGCTTGGCGGCCGCGATCAGATCGCTGACATTCTTGAGCGGGCTGTCCTTGCCGACCACGATGACGAAATCGAACAGCCCCATGGTCGAGACCGTTGCGAAATCGTTGGCCCAATCATACGGCATCGATTTGAATAAAGAGGGGCTCGCGGCGTTCTGGCCGCTGACCAGGAGCAGCGTGTGGCCGTCCGGCGCCGCCCGCGCGACCGACCCCGCGGCGCTCATTCCGCCGGCGCCCGGCATGTTCTCAATCACCACCGGCTTGCCGAACGAATCCGACATCTTTTGCGCAACGGCGCGCGCGGTGATGTCCCCGAGGCCGCCCGGACCGAAGCCGACAACGATCTTGATCGGCCGCGCCGGATAATCCTGGGCATTCGCCGCCGCGAAGAGGCCGATGGCGATTAAGCAGGAGCCAAGCGCGGTGATGCGTGCTGTGAACAAGGCTGTTCCTCCGTCAATCCCAGCCTGTTTTTTTAGGGCGAGCGTCAGCGGCCGAGCCGGTGACGCTCGCGAGATTCCATCATTCAGCGCCGCAACGGCGCGAACGCCGCTGGCGACATCAGCTTGGATTCCTGCTTGAGCAGATAGCCGGCTTCGGCGTTCTTTTCGAGATACGCCTGCCATTCCGGATCGGCCATCATCGCCGCGCGCCGGCGGCTGCGATCGGCCGCATCCTCGTAGACCCAGATATGGACATAGCTGTTGACGTCTCCGGTCTCGGCGACCAGCCACGCCAGCGGCTCGCCGAAATGCCGCTTCTGGACAGCAAGACCATGTTTTTCATAGAGCGCCATCTGTTTTCGCAAGCAACCTGCACGAACAGTGTAGGTTCGGTGATCGAGCAGCATTTGACCCTCGTCGGGTTGGAGCGTTTCCGCTCAAAATCTACTATGCCCGCTCGCCGGTTCAATCATGCGGTCGCGCGGTATGAGGCCTCTCGGGAACTGACGCTAACTATTGCAACCGTACGACGACGCTGTCGATCGCGCCGCGGCCATCCATAACGGTGAGCCGCACGAAACCCGGCCCTTCCGGCTCAAAGAATAACGTCCTCGTTCCACGCGAAGCCGGCACGGGCATTCCGTTGACCAGGACCGTCAGCGGGCCAGCTCCGCCTGTCACCTTGAGTGCGACCTGGTCGGGCTTGCCGGAGCTGTCGCTCGCAAGCTCGAGTCGGGCACCATTGGGCGGAAACATGATGCGGAGCTGGGGTCCGGTATTCTCACCTGCAAGCGTGCCGGGGAGGAAGCGTTGCAGCGGTGGCGGCAGCTTGGCTGTTGCTGCAACCAGCGCGCCGTTGGGCGCCCGCGGCAGCGCCGCCGGCAGCTTGCCGGTGCGCGCAAAGGCATCGAACAGGATCGGCGCCGCCGCGACCCGCCCGAGCAGGCCCGGCACCGGCGCACCGTCGGGGCGACCAACCCAGACCCCGATGGTGTAGCGGCCATCGAAACCCAGGGCCCAGGCGTCCCGGTAGCCATATGAGGTCCCGGTCTTGAAGGCGATGCGGCCTCCGGCCGCGTTCTCCGGGGGCGGGGTGCCGAGAAGGATGCTGCCCACATACCAGGCCGCAACCGGGTCCAACAATCGGCGCGCGGTCGCCGCATCTCCACCATTCGCGACACGCTCGCTCAGCGGCACCGTCGTGCCGAGGCGTGCCAATCCGGCATAGAGCGCGACCAGATCCGTGAGCTTCACCCCGACGCCGCCCAGGCCAATGGCGAGCCCCGGCACCTCCCCTTCGGGCAGCGCAAACGATCCGCCCGCCTGCTCGAGCCGCGCGGCGAAGCGATTGGCTCCGACCTTATCGAGCACCGCAACCGCGGGCACGTTGAGTGAAAGTTGCAAGGCGCGACGCACCGTGACCGTACCCTGGAAGGTGAGATCGAAATTCTCCGGCGCGTAGCTGCCGAAGCGGATCGGGCGATCCTCGATCAACGTGTCGGGATGAATGAGGCCGTCCTCGAAGCCGAGCCCATAAATGAACGGCTTGAGCGTCGAGCCGGGCGAGCGCACTGCGGCGGTCATATCCACTTGGCCGGAACGGCGGGTGTCGAAGTAGTCGGCCGAGGCGACGCGGGCGAGCACCTCTCCGCTGCCGTGATCGACGGCGACGATGGCGACCGAGATGTCGGGTCCGAGCGCGCGGGCGCGCTCACGCGCAAGGTCCTCAAGATTTCGCTGCAGCGTCGCGTCGATGGTCAGGCGATGCACTCCGCGATCGGGCGCAGCCGCGATCACGGCGTTGGCGGCATGCGGCGCAAGCATTGGCATCGGCTTGCGCCCGTCCGGCACCGTTTCGTGCTTCGCACGTGCGATCTCGTCTGAAGGAACGACGCCGGCGGTGCTGAGGCGATCGAGCACGCGGTCGCGCGCGTTGCGCGCCGCATCCATGGAGCGGTCGGGTCGACGCTGCTCCGGTGACTGCGGCAAGGCGACCAGCAGCGCCGCCTCGCCCAGTGTCAGGCGCCGCGGCTCCTTGCCGAAATAGGCGAGCGAGGCCGCGCGCACGCCTTCGAGATTTCCGCCATACGGCGCAAGACTTAAGTACAGCGCCAGGATTTCGTCCTTGGAGAGCGTCGTCTCGAGCTCGATTGCACGCACCATCTGGCGCAGTTTCGCCGTGAAGCTGCGCTCGGTACGCGGTTCGAGCAGGCGCGCAACCTGCATCGTGATGGTGGACGCGCCGGAAATGATGCGTCCGTGACCGATCAATTGCGTCAAGGCGCGGCCGAGCGCGAGCGGGTCGACGCCGCGATGCGCGTCAAAGCGCTTGTCCTCGTAGGCGAGCAGCAGTTGCAGAAACCGCGGATCGACCTGCTCGCGGCCGGCTGGCAGCCGCCAGCGTCCGTCCAGCGTGGTGTAGGGTCGCAACAGCTTTCCATCGCGGTCCACCACCAGGGTGGAAAATGCAAGCGCCTCCCCAAGCGGCGGCGGACCGAGCGAGGCGATCCACCAAGCCCCGCCTGACAGGACCGCCGCGGTCGCCATGAACACGACGACGAGGCTCAATGACAGCCATCGCCGCACGCGCGATTTCAAAGGTCGGCTCTGCGGCGCGGTCGGTCTATCGGACGTCACGATTCCACCCAACAAAGCCGCCCTCCCCGAAGCGCCTTCGGCATTCCGCCTCTCCTCATTTCGCGGCCGTGACCTCAACCGTCCCGGTCGCGGTGCGGCCAAACCGATCCGGTCGGTACATGTCCTCCACGTAAGCCTGCGGGTGGACATACCGGCCGGGCGAAACGGCGCGTACCACATATGCGACGGTGAACACCGAAGGGCCGCCGCTCTTACGATCGAAGGCCGCGCTGAAGCGGTCGTCGCGGAACTCGGCGTTCACAGGCTCCTGCGCATCCTCGATCCAGGCGAGCGTGCCCGTGTCTCCCGACGACACCAGCCGCGGATTGTCGATCTCGAAGCCGGCGGGAAGATAGTCGGCAACGATGAGCCGCGCGAACTGCGGCTGCGGCTCCGTGATCTTCAGAACCACCGCGAAGCGGTCGTTCTGCTTGGCCTTGGACGGATCCGCGGGCTTTCCGGCGAGCGTGTAGTACTTGCGCTCGATCTTGAAGCCGTTTTCCGCCGCCGGTTCCGGCACTACGGGGGCTCCCGACACCGTGACGACCGCCTGCACCGCGCCGTCGCCGGTGTTGGTCACCTTCAGCGGCTGCGCAAGCTCGCTCGGGCGCAGATTGCGATTAAGCGCGCCTTGCGTCTTCTCGCCGCCGACGTCGAGCGCGACGGTCTGCGCGTCCTTCGCCAGCGCACGGGCGGCCAGCACCATCCACGCGTTCTCCTGCGTCGAGGTATAAGGCGTCAGACCGCGCGCGGCCTCCACGCGCTCCACGGCACCAGTGATGGTCGCGCGCGGCGCGGCGCCTTCGGACGCCAGCGTCACCAGCGCCGCGGCCAGGCTGATGCCGCGGAAGCGCCAGAGCCGGACGAATTCGCCGATGTCGCAGAGCGTCCAGGCCGAGACCATCAGGATGCCGCCCAGCGCCGCCAGCGGCAGATGATAAAGAAGGCCGGCGAACCACAGCATGACCGCGGCCACGACCAGGGCGGCGACGGCCGACGTCACCTGCGTGCGGCTGCCGGCCGCCTCGGCGACGGCGGTGCGCGAATCGCTGGCGCTGATCGGCAGGCCGTGGCTGAGACCCGAGGCGAGGTTGGCCACGCCGATGGCTAAAAGCTCCTGGTCGGCGTCGATGCGCTCGCCGATGCGCGCGGCGAAGCCGCGGGCCGTGACCACCGTATCGGAGAAGGACAGCAGCGCCGCCACCAGGGCGACCGGCAGCAGGCTGTCGAAGTCGTCGAGCGACAGCAGCGGCAGCGAGAAGCCGGGCAGGCCGGTCGGGATGCGGCCGATCACGGCGACGCCATGGCTCTCGAGGTCGAGCAGCACCACGGCCAAGCCCGAGCCGACCAGCGCCACGACCGCGCCCGGCACGCGCGGCAGGAAGCGGCGGCAGAGCAGGATGACGGCGAAGGTCGCGCCGCCGATCGCCAGGGTGACGGGGTTGGTGCCGCCGAGCTGGGGCAGCGCGTTCAGAAGCTGCTCGAGCGCGGTCTCGCCGGCAGCCTTGATGCCCAGCACCTTGGGCAATTGCGCGACCGCCACCACGACGGCGAGCCCGTGCATGAAGCCCACGATGACCGGCTTGCTGAGGAAGTTGGCGACGAAGCCCAGCCGCAGCAGGCCGGCCAGCAGGCACAGCACGCCCGTCATGATGCCGAGCCCCGCCGCGAGCAACGCCAGCCGCCCGGCATCGCCCAGCGCCAGCGGCGCCACCGCGACGGCGACGATGGCCGCCATCGCGGTGTCGGGGCCGACGATGAGCAGGCGCGAACTGCCAAACAGGGCGTAGGCGATCAGCGGCAGCATGCTGCCATAGAGGCCGGCCAGCGGCAGGCCGGCCAGCTCGCCATAGGCCAGGCCCACCGGCACCATCACCGCCCCCAAGGTCAGGCCCGCCGCCAGGTCGTGCGGCAGGAACGATGCCTTGTAGGATTTCAGAGTCGCCAGGCCGGGCACCCAGCGCGCGAGCTTCATGCGGCCTCGCGCGTTTCGCGACGGGCTGCCGGTTGAACAGTCAAGGACGGCCGCTTGAACGGGATCATGGCGCGTCCGCCAACGGGCGGGCACGCTCGATCCGCTTGCGGGCACGGGGGCTGTGCATCGCCTCCCACAGATCGGTGCGCCGCTGCACGTTCAACCAGAAGTCCGGACTGTTGCCGAACACGCGCGCCAGGATGAGCGCCGTGGCTGCCGTCACGTTCCTTCGGCCGTTGCACAATTCATTGACGTGCTTGCGCTGAACGCCCATGGCTTCCGCCAGCGCACCCTGGGTCAGCCCCAGCGGCTGCATGAATTCCTCGGTAAGAACCTCGCCAACCGTGGCCGGCTTGCGCTTCGTCGTCAGCATGGTCACCTTCACCTATAGCTATGGTCGTCCAGATAGAGGCCGGTCGCTTCGCCACGGCTACCATCCCACCGAAAGACCGCCGCCATTGCCTGTTGACGCGGATCGAATAAAAGCCCGCGAGATTGCCGCGCAGTTTCTCGAAATGATTGCTGGGCGGCACGCGCAAGTCCTGGTCGGCCGTCGCGTCGTCGATCATCTGGAGCTTCCGAAAGAGACGGCTTTCGAGATCGGACGGAATGCTACGCGATCGGATATCCTCGACAAAAAAGCGCGCAGCCACACGTCCCGAAAGCTCACGATCATGCGGTCGTCCCAAGATGCGTATATGTACCACTCTACGGTACACACTGCAAGGAAGGAGCCTGCCAGAGCCGCCCATTCCTGAGCGGTGCGACGGGCGCAGCGCGCGCTCCCTTCAGATCCGCCCCTTGCGCCTCGCCACCGACTCCGCCAGCAGGCAGAGGATCTCCCACATCATGGTGACGCCCACGAGCGCGGTGTTGCCGCTCATGTCGAATGGCGGCGAGACCTCGACCACATCACCGCCCACCAGGTCGAGCCCGCGCAGGCCGCGCAGCATGCGTTGCGCCTCGTGCGGGGTGTAGCCGCCGATCTCGGGCGTGCCGGTGCCCGGCGCGTAGGCCGGATCGAGGCCGTCGACGTCGAAACTGACATAGGTCGGGCCGTCGCCCACGACGCGGCGGGCCTCGGCG
>Ga0208989_10000555_pt1 | contig 11046 bp, 9 predicted proteins | sample MedBloCAOM3_M1_FD_187852 | JGI IMG/M metagenome (GOLD analysis project Ga0208989, IMG submission 187852) | Forest soil microbial communities from El Dorado National Forest, California, USA - Mediterranean Blodgett CA OM3_M1 (SPAdes) (version 2) | ecosystem: Environmental > Terrestrial > Soil >...
TCCATCGGTCGCGACGGCGGCGGCGACCGAGTTGCGGATCAGGGCGGCGTCCTTGGTGAGCGAGTGGCGGGTGATGGCCGCGATGATCTCGTCGGCCGTCGGTCCCGCGATACGGCCGTCGACCAGCGCGTCCGTATAGGCGCGCACACCCCGGATATAGGCTTTCATGAAGCGGCGCGCGACGTCGGGCCGCTTGGTCGCGAACGGCGCGCCGTAATAGACGACGGCGGCCTGCTGAAAAGGATAGACCTTGCCGACCGGCGCGAAGCGGATGGTCGTTCCCTGGCTGACGGTGACCGAGGCCAAGGGCTCCGAGAGCACGGTCGCGTCGATCGCGCCGTTCTTGAAGGCCGGAATCTGATCGGCGATGCCGATGAACACCTTTTCGCAATCGGCGTAGGTCAGCCCGCCGGCCTTCATCAGCTCGTTGAACACCGACTGCTCGCCGATGCTGCCGATGGTCGGGATGGCCACGCGCAGTCCCTTGAAGTCCGCGGAGGTCTTCACCCGATCGGCGAGCGCGCTGCGCAGCAGGATCGACTGGTAGCTCTGGTCGGGCGCATTACGGCCCTTGTCGGCCACGATGCGGATCGGGATGGCGCGCTCGTTGGCATTGAAGATGCCGGCGGTGACCGAGCCCGCGCCGACATCGAGCTCGCCCGAGCCAAGCGGCGCCATCATGGCGCCGGCGGCCCGGAAGCTCGTGAGCTTCACGTCGAGGCCCTCCTCCGCGAAATAGCCTTTGGCGTCGGCGACGAAGAACCCGACATCGCTCAGCGTGTTGACGATGCCGGCCGCGACCGGCTCGGCGGCGGCGGCGCGCCGCCATCCGGCGATCAGCGCGGGCGCGGCCAGCAGGCCTGCGGACACCGCACGGCGGGAAACGCGGGCGAGCGGCTTGTCGGCGCCTGGTGTCTTCATGGGTCAGGTCCCCTCGATGAACGGATACCCTGCCGAGGCCCGGCGCCGCCAGCTTGAGCCTTGTCAGACTATCCGAGATGCCGCGACCGTCAATGCACGCCGGACGCGCGACCGTCGCATCCTTCGCCACGCGCGACGGTGGCGGTTCAGCGCCGCGTGATGGCGATCCGAATACTTTCATCCGCCGGGATCGGCTGATCGCTGCCCGCGACCCAGGTCGGAGCGGACGCGAACTCGGCGGGCGGCATGTCGAGCGCGGCAATCTGTCGGGCCAGAATGGCAACCACCTCGATCGGCACCGCGACCGGGCGGGCGCCCCAACCAAAAAATCCGCCATAGGACACGATCAGCCGGATCTTTCCTTGCGGGGTGCGGACGACCTGGCGGACACGGCCGAGCGTCACATCGCCATCGTCCAGCACCGGCAGCCCGATCAGGTCGCCGACCTTGACGGGCTGCGGAAACCGCCGCTGCATCCGCGCCTCGGCTTCGGTCGGCATGGGGGTCAACGGCGCCATGTTGTGCGGCGCCTGCGCCAGCATCATGGGCGGGCTGCCGGTGCGATCCTCCACGGCGCCGAGCGGCGCGCCGGCAGCCAACGCAAGCGTCAATCCGAGGAGCGATGAAATTCCTGTCCCGCGCATGGACGCCTCTCTACCACGGAGATCGGCTCAACCCGGCCACACGAGTAGTTTACCGGCAGAATGGATTCGTCACACGAGAAGTTTATGCACGGGGTGAATTGATTCTCGCGAAATCGCTGCGTAATGTTGCTCGGCACGCGGCGAGGTCGACCGGTCTGCGTCCGCCGCCCGATGCCGGAGATCGGACAAAGGGAATTCGCGATGCAGCCCGCTCACGCCGTCACGAAAGCCCCGCACGCGCGTCGTCTTCACCCGCTCGCGATTAGGATCATGCATTGGACCAACGCGGTTGCGATGTTCATCATGATCGTCAGCGGATGGAAGATCTACAACGACGAGGTCATCTTCGGCTGGCTGCACTTCCCCGATGCCCTGATCGTCGGGCCCTATGCCCAGCACGGTCTGCAATGGCACTTCTTCGGCATGTGGATCCTGGCACTCAACGGCCTCGCCTACGTGACCTACGGATTCGTCACCGGCCGTTTCCGGCGCATGCTGGTCCCCATCCGTTTGCGCGACCTGATCGCCAATATTCGCGACGCGTTGCGGCTGCATCTCGCGCATGACGATCTGACTCAATACAACACGATCCAGCGGATTCTCTATATCGGCGTGCTGATCATCGGCGTCGTGACCGTGCTGTCCGGTCTCGCGATCTGGAAGCCGGTGCAATTTTCGGAGCTGCTGTCGCTGTTCTACGACTTCCAGACCGCGCGCTTGGTTCATTTCCTTTGCATGAGCGCGATCGTGCTGTTCGTGGCGGTCCATGTCACGCTCGCCCTCCTGGTGCCGCACACGCTGGTCGCCATGGTGACGGGCGGCCCGGTCGTAGCCGACGAAACGCCGCGTACCGCCGGCGCGGCAGAGCTGACGACGAACCCATAGGGCGATGCATCATGACGATCCGAGCCCCCTCGCCGTCGATCTTCCGGCCGAAAGCGAAAATCGATCGGAGTGTGCTCACCGAGAACCGTGCGCTGATCGAGAGGATCGATCGCCGCGGCCTATTGCGCGGCACGCTCAGCCTCGGCGCGCTGACGCTGCTGGCCGGCTGCGACGTCACCGACCGTCCGGCGCTACAGACCTTCCTGCGCGGGGTGTCAGGCTGGAACGATCGCGTGCAAGCCTTCCTGTTCCGGCCCAACCACCTGGCGCCGACGTTCAGCGAAGCGCAGGTCGTCAAGCCGCCCCGCTTCAACGCCTACTACGGCGTCGAGGACGTCAAGCCGGTCGACGGCGCGAGCTGGAAGCTCGAGCTCTCCGGACGCATCAGCGACAAGAAGCCGTGGACCGCGACGCAGCTCGGCGCGCTGCCCGAGCAGGAGCTGATCATCCGTCACATATGCGTCGAAGGCTGGGACTATATCGGACAGTGGTCGGGCGTGAATCTGCGGCACTTCCTGGAGCGCGTCGGCGCCGACCTGACCGCGAAATATGTCGCATTCCGTTGCGCCGACGACTACACCGAAAGCCTCGACATGGCGAGCGCGCTCCACCCGCAGACCATCCTGGCCACCAAATATGCCAGGGAGCCGATCGCCGACCCGTTCGGTTTTCCGCTGCGCCTGCGCACCGCCACCAAGCTCGGCTTCAAGAACGCGAAATGGATCACCGCCATCGAGGTGACGAACGATTTTACCGAGACGTTCTGGAGCAAGCAGGGCTTCAACTGGTTCGCCGGGATCTAGCTGTGTCGTCGTCGGCGGGCACAGGCCGCCTCATGGCGCGGTCGCCCGATAGATCCGCCACCGCTCCGGTATGGCCTCGACCAGACGATAGAGCGGGCTGGACGCGAACGGATCCCGGCTCCAGGCGCCATCCGCCGGCGTGACAACGACCACGCGGCAGCCGTAGCGCGTCGCCAGGTCGCGCACATCGTCCGCCGAGCCCTCGCCCGCAAACAGCCGGATGAATTGGGCGTCGATCGCGGCGCGGCGCGCGGCCGGCAAGGCCGTGAAGACCAGCGCGAATTCCCGGCCCGCATAGCAGGAACGCCGGTCCGACAACAAAGCCCAGGAAATATCAATCGGCCAGGGCGTAACGCCACGCAACGACAACGGATTGTTGCCGACCCGCTCCTGCGGCGCTGCGTGCCGGCGCACCGCCGCCCACAGGTCGGGCGTCTGCGCGAAGGCTTTCGCCTCAGGCTGGTCGTGGCCGGCGATATTGCCGCGGACGATCTCGATGGCGCCGGGAAGCCCGAGGCAGATGGCGCCGACCGCCGCCGCGACCGCGATCCACGCCCGCGCCGCGATCCACCGCGCCAGGCCGACGGCCGAAAACACCGTCAACACCAAGATGGCCGGGAGGACCGCGCGCCACCCGAGGTCGTTGTTGTCGCCGAGCGTGCTCACCAGGAGCCAGGAGACCGCCAGCCCGGTGGCGGCGAGCAGCCCCAACGCCAGTGTGTCGAGTCTGCGCTCGCGATCCAGGTCAGGCGCAGCGAGAAAGGTCGCCCACGCGACGGTGCCGGTCAGATAGATCGCCGGAAACTCGACCACCAGCAGCACGAGCCAGAAGGCCGGCAAGTCCAGAATGCGACGCAGCCTCTCCGGAAAGAAATCCCCCAGCACGCGATAGGGCTCGACCATGACCGGCGCGCCCCCGCCGCGGATGGCGGTGGCGACGAACTGATCGTGCAGGAACGGCGCCGCGAGGCAAACCGCCAGGATCGCGGCAATGACCAGGTGCCCCAGAAAAGGCAGGCGTTCGGTCGGCGCCATTAGGAGGACAAGGGCGGCGCCCACCGCCAGCGCCGCCGGCGCAAAGGTGACGCCGCCCACCCAGGTCGAGCTCTCGAAGCCGGCGGCGGCGACCAGCGCGAGGACGACGGCCGAAAAAATGCTCGGCCGGTGCGCCAGCCGGCTCATCAGGAAGATCGCCGCCACAGCACAGGACGCGGACATCACATGCTGCGGGACCCAGGCGGCCTGGAACAGCCAACCCGCAAAGCCAGTACCGGGAAGCAGAACCGATTCCAACTTCTCCGCGCCCCACAGCAGCGACAGCAACGGACGCAGCGAGCCGGCAACGGCGAACGGGATCACCCAGAGCGCGGCCGACCGGCGCGCCCTGAACCGCACCGCCAGTCCCATCATCAAGGCGAGCGACGCGAAGGCGGTGAACCAGGTCATCGCCACGTCGGCTTCCCATCCGCTCACTCCGAGCGCGAGAACGAGCTCGGCCGCGCCGAAATGCCAGAGATAGTAATAGACGAGCCGCGCGGCGCCCTCCCCGCCCTCGCCGAGGAACGGATTGCCGGGCGGCACGCCGAGCCGTGCCATCTCGTCGATTATCGCGACCTTGGAATGATCGAAAATCGGTCCCGCCAGAATGACGCCGTCGGCAACATGTTTGGGCAAAAGGGCGATCGCCGGAAGGGTCGCCAGCAGCGCGGCCGCCGCATAGGCCCAGGCGGGCACCGTCGCGCCGGATCCGGCTTCGTCCGGCGACGGTCGCGCCCGCAACACCAGGGCACTCGCGATCACCGAAAGCGCGGCCGTGATCAGGACGCTCGGTTGCGAAAAGCCGACGACACGAAAGATCGGCAGCGCCGCCGCGCTGTGCGCCGCCCAGCCGACCACGGGCGCCATCGGCAGCACGAGCGAGCGCGGCGCGAGACGGCGGGTGATGGACGCGCCGAGGCATGTCCAGAACAACATTGCGGCGACCGCGCCCAAGGCGGCATTCAACGTCGATGCCATCGCGTGCCGGAATTCCGCCCTTCCCCGCATTCGCCCGATTCGGGCCCGCTACGCGTGCGATCTATTCGACGACGCCGTCGCCGCCGATCAGGTCGCGACCCGTTCGGCCTCTTGGGTCTCGCGCCGCCACGCGGCGGCGAGCGCCATCACCAGATCGAAGGACTCGGCTGCGCCGTTTCCGTCGCCCTTCTCGAAGTCGCCGTCGACGCATCCGAGCTGGTTGGACACATGGGCGAGACAGATCACCGGACGCGCGCAGGCAACCGCGAAGGCGTAAAGCGCCGCCGCCTCCATCTCGACCGCCAAAATGCCTTCGGCGCGGCGGCTCGCGATCGAGGCCGCGGTCTCGCGAAAGGGCGCGTCGGTCGTCCATGTGTCGCCGCGATAGACCTGGTGTCCAGCCCGCCCGATGGCGCCGGCCGCCATGGCGACCAGCGCCGGGACGGCTTCCACATAATTCGACGACGGAAGGTAATGGTAGCTCGTGCCTTCGTCCCGGAGCGCCCGCTCGATCAGGATATAATAGGGCGGCGGCCCGACGTCGGTGATCTGTCCGGCGGACGCGATGCTGAGCAGCATCCCGCAGCCCGAGGCGAACAGCTGCTCGGCCACCAGCACCGCGAACGAGCCGCCGACCACATGGCCGATGATGCCGCATTCGATATCGCCGACCCGCCACCGCCACATCTTGGTGTGATAGCACGCCCAGTGCGGGCAGCGCTCGGCCGCGTATTTGCGGCGCACATAGGCCACGATGTCGCCGTCCGGGTCGAGCACGCACACCGGCGGAACGAGGCCCTCCGCCAGGCCCTTCTGCCGGCGTGCCTCGCGTAGCAGGTTTTCGGGACGGAAGATCGAGGGCGCGACGTGGTCGTCGCGCGCCAGCAGCGGCGCCGCCCCGCTGATCACCGGGGGCTTGCGCGGGGCGCGCAGGCTCGCGTGCTTGACCATGCGCATCATGCGTCGCGCTCCCGCGCCGAAAAATCCCGTGCCGTGACCGGCCGCGACGAGACCCGCGCGAAGGTCGCCACGATGCGCGCCGCCGCCCGGAGGCTGCCGGACAGGCTGCCGGCGACCTTCGAGGTCCCGCCGGTGCGGCGACGATAGGAAACCGGGACCTCGCGGATGCGCAAGCCGGCGCGTGCCGCGCGCATCTGCATCTCGATATTCCAGCCGTAGGTCATCTCGCGCAGGCCGAGACCGAGCAGCAGGTCGCGCCGGATGGCGCGGAACGCGCACATGTCGGTGTAGCGAACGCCGTACAGCAGCCGCATGCCGAGGCCGGCCAGCCGCCCGGCCGCGAGCTGGTGCCACCCGATGCTGCCGGGCTCGCGCGTCCCGCGCAAGCGCGACCCGACCACGAAGTCGAAGTCGCCCGACCCGATCGGGGCGACCAGCGCGCCGATGCTCGCCGGATCGTCGGCGCCGTCGCCGTCCATGAAGACCACGATCTCGGCGTCGGTCGCGGCCTCGGCGCCTGCCAGGCAGGCCCTGCCATAGCCGCGGCCGGCCGCGATCACCTCGGCCCCCGCCTCCCGAGCGCGCGCCGCCGTCGCATCGGTGCTGCCGCCGTCGGCCACGATCACGCGGCTCACCCAGTCGCGCGGAAGTGCCCGGATGACGCCGCCGATCGAGGCTTCCTCATCGAGCGCCGGGATGATGACAGCGGTCTGCTGCGTCCGCCCGGAATCGCCGGCTGCGCTTGCGGTGGTGCCCGGGAGGCTCATGCGCTCAAAGACTCCAGCGCAGCCCGCAGCTCGCGCAGGCGATCGGCGGTTTGTCGGACAGGAGAGCTTCACGGAACGACCGGTAGGCTGGGCCGTTCCAGATTTCGCGCAGGGTCTGCTGCGACGCATCGCCGAGCGTGTAATTCTCGTATCCGCGCTGCGAGAAAGGCGCGATGCAGCACGGCAGCGCCCGGCCATTCGCGGTGACATACATCACGGTCCACGGCCGGCGGCACATCGACCACGGCGAGCCGTCGTCGTGCCGCTTGAGACTCATCCCGGGCTCCGACACGGCGCCCGACGCGCTGAATGTCATGCCGAGCGCGCGCGCGAGCGCGGCGGCCTCCTCGAGATGGCCGGCCTCCTCGCGCGTCATCCGCTCATACAGGGCCTGGTCGGGACGCGCGTGCCCGATCGACTCGCTCTCGAAGAACACGAGGCGCTGGAGATAGACCTCCTTCACGCCGATCTCGGCCGCCACCTTCACAAAGGCGGGCAATTCCGGAATCGTCTCCTTCAGGCCCGTGAGCCATGCCGACACGCGCGGGCGGTCCCTGCCCTCGCGCTCCTGCAGAGCCCGAAAGGCGCGCACATTGCGCAGGATGCGGGCGAAGAAATCCTTGCCCCGGATGGCGCGGTAGGACTTCGCATTGGCGGCGTCGAGCGATACGCGCAGCTCGTCCAGGCCCGCCTCGATGAGGGCGCGGCCGTTCCGGTCGTTGAGCAGCGTGCCGTTGGTGTTGAACAGCACGTAGGTGCAGCGATCCTTGAGATAGCGCACCATCCGGGGCAGATTCTTCACCAGCATGGGCTCGCCCACGCCGTGCAGAACTGCCCTCTCGATGTTGGGCAGCTGATCCACGATGCTGGTGAACAGCTCCCAGCTCATGTCGGCGGGAGGCTCGAGCTCCTCGTAGGTGCGGGGGCAGGTCGTGCACAGCAGGTTGCAGCGGTTGGTGGTCTCGAGGTAAAGGCAGACCGGAGCCTTCTCGGCGTCGCCGCGCCGTTCGCCGGCGCTTTCGAAGTAGCGGCGCGGATCGACAGCCGCCTCGTGGCGCACCTTCGTCTCGGACACGGCGTCTTGCGCCAACCTGTCGATCATCCGGCCGCCCTCGTGATGGACGATTCGGGGGCACCGTCGAGACGGCGCGCCAGATCGGTCCGCCGCAACAGCGCGCCGAGAAGCTCGGCCGAATTTACGGCCGGATTGGGACGCAGCCGGGGCGAAAACGAGCGGCGCTCGACGATCTCGGCGCGCAGCCTACGCAAGGTCTGGACATCGTCAACGTCGTACCATTCCGGCAGCACATGCATGTCGAGGCCGATCTCGGCGGCGCGTTCCAGCGTCTGGCGTGCGACATGCTCGGTGCTCCACGCCACCTCCTCGAACAGCCGATGGTGACGCGCCTTGATGCCGAGCAGGTAATAGCCGCCGTCGCTCGAAGGGCCGAGCACCCCGCGGTCGCCCGGCGCGGCGAGCAGGCGTGCGGTCTCGCTCAGCAGCGCGGTCGGCAGCGTCGGGCTGTCCGAATTGAGGACGACGGCGCTGTCGTGCCCGCGGGCGAGTACCTGGTCGATCGCGACGAACAGGCAGTCGCCGAAATTGGGATGCCACGACTCGATCAGCCCGACCGACGGCGGCAATGTCGCCTCGAAGAAGGCATTCGATCCGGGCGGCCCGAAAGCCATGTAGCAGCCGATCGGCACGTCGCGCCCGGCCGCCGCGATATTGGCGGCGACGTCGCGCAGGAACGCCGTGTTGAAAGAGGCCGCTTCCTCGAAAGTGAGCGGCGGGACCAGGCGGGTCTTGGTTTTTCCCGGGATCGACGCCTTGGCCATCACGGCGATGCCGCAGGACGCAGGCCGATCCCTCGTCAGCGCGATGCTCATGATCGTGGCATTCTGGTCTCCGGCCGGTTGGCGGCGGGTCAGCCACCCATACGCCACCTCGGCAAAATATTGTACGCGAACCGGCGACGGGGAGGATCAAATTTTGTCGTCCGCCGGGGCAGCGGCAGATAACGCCGCCGTGTGGGCCGCGTGATCGGCCGCGCCCGAAGCACGATCAGCTCACGCCGCGAGGCGCGCGCGGTCGTGCGGCTGCGCGTAATCGACCGGCGTGCCCTTGGGGATGATACCGGCCGGATTGAGCCGTTTGATCGACCAGTAATTGATCACATAGTAGCGCGGCTTGACGGTCGCGGCGACGCCCGGGACTTGATAAAGCTCGCGCATGTAGTTCAGCAGGTTCGGGTAATCGGCGATGCGCCGCTGGTTGCAGCGGAACAGCGAGAAATAGGCGACGTCGAAACGCACCAGCGTCGGAAACAGGCGCCAGTCGGCCTCGGTGATCTGCCGGCCGACCAGATAGCGCTGGCGCGCCAAGCGGGCCTCGATGTCGTCGAGGGCCGCGAACAGCGCGTCGAACGCCGCCTCGTAGGCCTCCTGGGTGCGCGCAAAGCCGCAGCGGTAGACGCCGTTGTTGATGGCCGCATAGACGACCTCGTTGACGCGGTCGATCTCGGCGCGCAGCGCGGCGGGATAGAAATCCGTATCGTCGCCCGCGATGCCCTTGAAGGCGCCATTGAGCATCCGGATGATCTCGGAGGACTCGTTGTTGATCACGCGCCCGGTGTGCCTGTCCCACAAGGTGGGCACCGTGACCTTGCCGGTGTAGCGCGGGTCGCTCGCCGTATAGGCCTGATGCAGGTGGTGAAAGCTGTTGACGGCGTCGGGCGTGCAGTCGGGGAAATTGGGGTCATTCTCGAAGGTCCAGCCCTGCTGCCTGAGGCCCGGGATCGCGTAAGCGACCGAGACGGCGCCTTCGAGCTTCTTGAGCGCACGGAAGATCAGGGTCCGGTGCGCCCAGGGGCAGCCATGGGCGACATAGAGATGATACCGCCCGGCCTCCGCGCGGAAGCCCGACGACCCGTCCGCCGTGATGCGATTACGGAAACGGCTGTCGGCGCGCCGGAACTCTCCGGCCTGGCCGACCTCCTGGGGAAGCTCTTCGTCGCGCCACACCCCGTCGATGAGCACTCCCATGCGGTTTCCTCTAGGTGACCGGCCATCGGCCGCTACATCGCCCGCTGCGGCGCCGTTTGCAGCAGCTCCTGGAGCTGCTGCTTGTAGAATTTTGCGTTGCCGGTGGTGCCATGGCCGCTCGTCTGCTCGCTCGCGGGGATGAGATAGAGCTTGCCGTTCTTGAGCTGCTTCACGGCGCGCTCCGTCAGGCCGGATTCGGGCGGGTTGCGCTCGTCGTCGGCGGCGTTGATCACGAGCACCGACGCCTGAATCTTGTCGAGACCGGGCGCGGCATCGTAATCGGCGGATGAGCCCCATTGCCACAGGAAGTCGTTGGCGTCGGCCGCGATGGGGGCGGCCAGCCGGGCATCGACGAGCTTGTCGGCCTGCTCGCGGGTCGGCGCCAGCTTTTGATAATTGAGCGTGCCGCCGGACGTCGCAATGCCGAAGAAGACGCTCGCGATCTTCATGGAACGCGGCTGGGTGGTGTAGTCGCCGTTGTTGTAGTCGGGATCGTTGCGGATGCTCTCCAGCATCATCCGTCGCAGCATCCAGTTGCGGCTCGCCATCGCGGTCGGCTGCGCCGCCATGGGCACCAGCGCGTCCATGTAGCCGGGATATTTCCCGCCCCACAGCCAGGCATTCATGCCGCCCATCGAATTGCCGATGATGAGCCGCACATGGCGGATGCCGAGGCCTTCGGACAGCAGCCGGTATTGGGCGTCGACCATGTCGGCATAATCGTAGCGCGGGAACTTGGTTTTGAGGCCGTCGGAAGGCTTGGAGCTTCTGCCGTGGCCGAGCGCATCGGGAATGATGACGTAGTATTTTGTCGCGTCGAGCGGCTGGCCGGGGCCGAACAGCTCGCCGGCGAAAGCCGGCGTCAGCATATTGGTGGCCGATCCGCCGCTGCCATGCAGCACCACGACCGTTATCCCGGCCGGATCGCCGATCGTCGTGTAGTGCAGCCTGACCTCCGGCATCGCCTCGCCGGTGTGAAACTTGAAGTCGCGCGCGATCCACTCG
>Ga0208989_10000556_pt1 | contig 11043 bp, 9 predicted proteins | sample MedBloCAOM3_M1_FD_187852 | JGI IMG/M metagenome (GOLD analysis project Ga0208989, IMG submission 187852) | Forest soil microbial communities from El Dorado National Forest, California, USA - Mediterranean Blodgett CA OM3_M1 (SPAdes) (version 2) | ecosystem: Environmental > Terrestrial > Soil >...
TGCCCGAAGCGTCGTACAGCCCGCCCCCGATCGCCGAACACACCACATCAACATAACCGAGCACCACTGGCAGTCCGCTCGGCAGCCCGGTCGCGGCCGCGGCGGCTTCGGCGAGGCCGTGATGCGTGCGCGCGCCGTCGATGATGTCGGGGAGAAGATGGGCATGACGCGCAATGCCGAGCCGCTCGCTCACAACGGGCGCGTAGCTTCCCGTACGAAAATCGCCATAAGTAAAGATGCCTTCCGCTGGATCGACGGCGCGCCGGCCGGTCAGCTTGAAATAAAGCCAATCCTTGCAGTGCAAGGCGTGGGCGGCTTTCGCCAGCCGCTCGGGCTGATGTCGCTGCAGCCAGGCCAGCTGGATCGATTGCTGGCAGGCGTTGAGGCCGGTGCCGGTTGTCGCATAATGGGCTGCGTGATCGGGTCCGGCAACGAAGGTCGCGGCCATCTCGGCCGCACGCGAGTCGAGCCAGATCAGGGCATCGCCAATCGGCTCGCCGCCTGCATCGATCAGCCAGCAGCCGTCGCCCTGGCCGGTCACGGCAAGACCCATCGCGCGGCTTGCCAGATCGGGTACGATCGCCGCCAGATCGCAAAGCGTCTGCTTCGCGTCGTGCCAGGTCCGCAGCATGTCCTGCTCGACGCAGCCGCGACCGAAACGGGCGTACGAATTCGGGCGCGACGCCACCCCGACTTGCACGCCGTCCAGCGTAAACGCTACGGATTTCAGGACGGAAGTGCCCGCATCGATGCCGATAATGAGATCGCGCGTCATGCCGCTCGCACTCCATGAGCGAGTGCGAGTGTGGTCTGCGGATCGAAGAGATGAAGATCCTGCGCTCGCACCCCGTACGGCACGCTTTCCCCGATCGTCGCCCTCACCCGCACATGCGACACCACCACCATCAGCTTTCCTGCCACCGCCATCGCTACATGGCTTTGGTCTCCGAGCCATTGGTTCGACACGACGCGTGCCGTCTCGCCACAGCCCCCGCCCAGCGCGACGCGGTGAGGACGAACGCCGATGACGATCTTTCGCCGGTTGCCGATGGCCTGCCGGATTTCCGGCCCCAACTCGTTGTCGCCGAAGCCAAAGCTCGGACCATGGTCGAGCTCGAACGTCGTCCGATCGCCGGTTCGGACCACCGCGGCATCGAACACGTTCATTGGCGGCTCGCCGATGAAGGTCGCAACATAAAGATTTGCAGGCCTTTCCTTGAGATCATGCTGATTGGCGAACTGCTGCAGCACCCCGCCTTCCATCACCGCAATCCGATCCGCCAACGCGTTCGCCTCGGTCTGGTCATGGGTAACAAAAATCGATGTCATCGCGCGGTCCTTGAGCAGGTGTTTCAGCCGGCCCCGCAGCACGGCGCGCAGTTGCGGCTCGAGCTGACCCATCGGCTCGTCCAGCACATAAAGATCGGCATCGCGCACCAGGGCCCGCGCGAGCGATGCGCGCTGCTGCTGGCCTCCGGAGATCGAATTCGGATAGCGATCGAGGATCGATTCGATTTCGACCAGCGCGGCCATCTGCTGCACCCGTCGCGCGACGTCGCTGCCCGACAGCCGGCCGCGCTTCAGCGCGAAGGCAATGTTTTCCCGCACGGTGAGCGGCGGATAGAGCGAATAGCCTTCGAAGGCCATGGCGACGTTGCGCGCCGCGGGCGCCAGACGCTCGACACGCCGGTCAGCCAGTGCAATGGAGCCCGCGCTGACTTCCTCAAATCCCGCGACCATGCGCAGGGTCGAGGTCTTGCCGCATCCGGACGAGCCGAGCAGTGCTACGATCTCGCCACGGCCGACATCCATGCTGAGTGCCTTGACCGCGTGAACCGGCGACCTGCCGCGAGGATGGTAAATCTTGTCGACGGCACGGATCGAGAGCGATGCGCTCATGGCCTTGCTCCGAGGTTGTCCGCGGGTATGAAACGCCTGCCGTTGTCGCGATCGAACAGCAGCACGGCATCAAGATCCAGCGCGAGGCGCGAAGGTCCGGTGCAACGCGGCACTTCGCGATCTCCCGCCTCCGAAGCCAGCAATTCGTTTCCCCCTTCCATTGTGAAAAGAAGTACGGACTTCTCGTTCAATGGCGTCACCGCCACCAGATCGACGGCGATAGTCCCCGGTGTTGCTCCATCAACCAAGTGCAGCGATTCCGGCCGCAGCCCAAGCATGTAATTTCCGCCGGCCGCGGCGGCGTAGCTTGCAGGAAGCCGGATCAGCGCGCCGCCCACCAGAATTTCCGGCACACCGTCGACCATCCTCGGCTCGACTTCGACGAGGTTCAATGTCGGATCGCCGAACAGCCGCGCGACGCCGATGCTGGCGGGCTCGGCATATATCCGCGCCGGTGTGTCGCATTGCGCGATTTCGCCGTCGAGCAGGACCGCGATGCGGTCGCCCAGCGCCATCGCCTCCTTGAAGTCCTGCGTCACATACAGCACGGTCGAGCCCGCGCGCTTCAGCAGCGCCGGGAGCTCCAGGCGCATTTCGTACCGCAGTTTGGCGTCGACGTTGCGCAAGGGATCGTCGAGCAGCAGAATGTCCGGTTCCGCGACAAGGGCCCGGGCCAGCGCCGTTCGCTGCTTCTGCCCGTTGGACAATTCACGGGGCGAATGGTTGAGCACGTGGCTGATCTTGAGTAGTCGTGCAACCGCGTCGACCTTCCGCGCGATCTCGGCGGCGTCTGCCTTCCGCGCGGTCAGGGCGCTGGCAATATTGTCGCGTGCCGTCATGTGCGGAAAGAGCGCAAAATTCTGGAACGCCATTCCGATGCCGCGCTTTTCGGGCGGGGTGCCTGACGCGTCACGGCCGCGAAGATCGATCGTCCCGCCGTCCGGCGCGTAAACCCCGGCAAGCAGACGCAGCAGAACGGTCTTGCCGGTTCCGGAGGGCCCGAAGAGCGCGACGATTTCGCCCTTGTCCACATTCAACGACAAGCCCTTCAGGACGGCGTCGTCCTTGAACGATTTGCGAAGATTTCTGACTTCGATCTGCGCCATGCTCAGCCCTTGACGGCTCCCAGCGACAGACCCTCGACCAGCCAGCGCTGAGCATAGAGGGCGAGCAGCAGCGTCGGCGTAACCGAGAGGACGATGGCCGCGGCGACCTGGCCGTACTGGATTCCGGATGCCGTCACGAAAGCCAGCGCGCCGACCGTGACCGGCTGCTTGTCGGCGGAGGCAAGGATCAGCGCGAAGACGAAGTTGTTCCAGCAGAAGATGAACGACAGCAGTCCCGCCGCGGCGATGCCTGGCCCGGCCAGCGGCACGGCAATCTTGAAGAACGTCCGCGCCCAGGAATGGCCCGCGATGCGGTAGGCGTTCTCGACGTCGGGCGAGATATCCTCGAAATAGCCGCGCACGATCCAGAGGATCAGCGGCAGCGCGATGAGCTGATAGACCCAGATCAGGCCGACATAAGTGTCGACCAGCCCGAGATCCTGGAAATACAGCGAGAGTGGCAGCAGCACCAGCAGCGGCGGCGCGAAGCGGAAGGACAACAGCGTGAACGCAATGTCCTCGCTGAGCCAGAACTTGAAACGAGCGAAGGCGTAGGCAGCCGGAACGCCCAGGATCAGCGCCAGCACGACGGCGCATGTCGAGAGCAGAACGCTGTTGCCGAGGTTTCGCATGAAGGCAATGTCGAGCGTACCGGCACTGGTGACGAGATGTCCGCTGATGAGTGCCTTGTAATTGTCGAGGGTCGGCACGAACGTCAGGCTCGGCGGAATGCGCAGGATCTGCTCATTGGTCTGGAATGACATCAGCAGGATCCAGAAGATCGGAAACAGGAAGAAGATCACGATCAGCGTCAGCAACAGGCCGCGAAAACCGCGTTCGATGAATGAAATGCGATCCATGACGGATCTCCCTAGGCCGACGCGTGGCTGCGCTCGCGCAGGCGCAGCCAGTTCTTGATGAAGATGTTCGACAGGAAGTAGGTGATCGCCCAGAGCACGACGAGCAGCGCCGCCGATTTGCCGACGTTGGTGTATTGGTAGAATTCGAGATAGGCACGCACTTGGAATACCAGCAGAGTGTTCCCCGGGCCGCCCTGCGTCATCGCATAGACGATGTCGAATTGCTGGATCGCGTCGAGCAGCCGGAACAGGCTGGCGGTGATGATGTAGGGCGACAGCATTGGCAGGGTAATCCGGAAAAATACAAACAACCTGGGAACACCGTCGAGCGCGGCCGCCTCGAACGGCTGCTGCGGCAGCGATCGCAACCCCGCCAGCAACAGCACCATGATAAAAGGCGTGTAGACCCAGACATCGACCAGAACGACCGTGAACAGCGCTGACGACGGGCTGGACGCCCACCTGAAATCGGAAACGCCAGCCAGGCTGACGAGATAAGACAAGATTCCAAAGCTCGGATTGGTCATCAGCTTCCACATCAATGCCGCGATCGCAGGCGCGGTCATCAGCGGAAGCAACAGCAATACCGAGATCATGTTGTTGATGCGGGTCCGCCGCTGCAACAAAAGAGCGACGATCAATCCCAGCACCAACTCGACGCCGACGGAAATGGCGGTGTAGCGCAGGGAAATGCTGACGGTGTTCCAGAACTCGGGGTCATACAGCAGGTTGGTGTAATTGCCGAACCAGATGAAGCCCTTCAGAGCCGGAAGGTTTAGCCGAAATCGCAACGTCGAATAATAGAGGGCGGTGACGAACGGAATCAGAATGCCGATGCAAACCAGCAGCGCCGGAAGGCTGAGCAGGTACGGAAGCCACTCGACCGGGCGGCGGTGGACAACGCGGACGGAATCGTCGATGGGCTGTGACGTCATGAAAAGCCTCCGGCGCCCGACCCTGACGGGTCGGGCGGAGCGAAAATGACCAATGGCCAGAAAGGCCGAAGACAACGCCTAGCCGAGGCCGGCTTCTCGCATTTGCTTGTCGATGCTCGCGGCCAGCTGGTCGAGGCCTTCGTCGACCGGGACCTCCTTGGCGACCATTTTCTGCAGCGTTTCCGCCCACTGGGTGGTGACGTCGAAAAACAGCGGTTGCGCGGTGAAATAGATCTTCGCGCCCGGTGCCGAGACATCATGCTGCTCGAGATAGCCGGGATAGGATTTCGCGATCCGGTCGCGGAATACTTCATCCTTCCAGACCGAGGCCCGGACCGGATTGACAAAGTCCATCTTCCGCGCGCCGAACAAATCGTGCTCGACCGACGTCGCCCACTGCATGAACTTCCACGCAGCGTCCTTTTTCTTTGAGAAGCTGGACATCGCCAGCGACCAGATCCAGACGTTTGGCGTCGGTGCTTTTGCCGCGGGATTTGCGGCAAACGGGGCATAGCCGAGGTTGCCCTTTTCCTTGTTGTCGCCTCCGTTCTCGAAATAGCCGAGAATATCGGCATCGAAGATCATCGCCGACGCGCCTGCGCCGAGGTCGGTCCCGACTTGATACCAGGTATAAGTCGACCAATTCTTCGGCCCGGACTCCTGGATCATCTGCACCCATTGCTTGTGGAACGCCTTTGAGCCCGCCGAATTCATCGCGGCCTTCAGCTTTCCGCCGGGGCCGACCGTGAAATCCTTCTCGCCGAAGTTGGAATATCCCGAAAGGAAGCCGGGATGAATCGTGGCCCAGGAGCGCGAGCCGCGCACGCCGATCCCATAGGGCCCACCGAGATCCTTCGTCAGCTTCGCGGCCGTCGCCGACAACTCGGACAGGTTTTTCGGCACGCTCACCTTGGCCTTGTCGAACATTTTGCGATTGTAAGCGAGATTGTTCAGCTCATAACCCCAGGGGATGCACCATTGCTTGGCGTCCGCCGAGCCGAGCGCGCCGCCGGGAACGCCGTTCCAAGCGGTGGAGGAGCGTAGACCGGGCAGCACGTCATCCCAGGCGAAATTTGGATTGGTCTTCTTCGGATCCTTTATGTACTCGTTGAGATCGACCACCCATCCGGCCGGGCCGTAGGTCCAGGTCATATAGGCGCCGGTCATGAAGGCATCGTACTGATCGGATTTTGACGACAGGGCAGCCGTCACCTTGTCGAAATAGACGTCTTCGGGAAACACATCGTAAGTGACCTCGATGCCGGTCAGCTTCTTGAAGTTCTCGATATCGGCGATCATCGCGTCGGCATAGGGATGCTTGTCGAGCAGCAGTTTGATGGCCGTGCCCTTCTGCGCCTGCCAGTCATAATCGGCGGCCATCGCTTCAATGGCTGAGGAGCCGAGCAGGAAGTTGGCGCTGGCAGCCGTGATACCGAGACGGGCGGCTCCCCGCATCAGATCGCGACGGCTGACACGACCAGCCGCATAGGCGTCGAAGAGATCCTTAATTCTGTCTGTCATGTTTCACTCCCTTTGCTTTGTCGTTGGTTTTCACGCGACGGCTTTTGCCGCTCTTTTTGTCGAGAATGCCTTCGCAGTGTTCGTTCACGAGACGGCGCGCGGTGAGTTCGTCAGTGATTAGCCCTTTCAAAAATCCGCTGGCGAGCGCAGCGCGGATGCCTGCGACCTTGCTCGGCCCTCCCGCTATCGCCACGATGTTGCGGCCGCGCAGATCCTTTGGAGGCAGGGAAATCGATCGGCCGGAGAGTTCGGTTTCGACGATGTTTCCATGCGCATCGAAGAAATGTCCGAGCATCTCGCCGGCGACGCCCGCGCGCTCAAGTTCGGCGACCTCGTCGGGCCGGATCATGCCGGTCTGCACCAGCGATCCGCTTGGGCGCGCCTCGCCGATGCCGACGAGCATGAGATCCGCCTGACGCGCGATATCGAACACAGCGGAAATGCCCAATTGCGCGAGCAACACGGCGCGGTCCGCGGCGCTGTTCGCGTAGAGCGGCACGGGCATCAAATAGGCTTCGCTGTCGGTTCGTTCGGCAATGAGGTGGATGACGTCGAACGGGCTCGCCGAAAACTTCCGCGTCAGGCCGCCGAGCAGCGAGACGAACTTGACCTCTGAAGTTGGCATCGTCGGCAAATGGCGGACGACCGCGGCCAGCGTGCGTCCATGGCCGACGCCCACGATCCGGCCCGCGTTGCGCTGCAGGACTGCATGGAGATAGCTCGCACCGGCGAATGCCAGCGCTTTTAACGGAAGTCCCGGCTCGCCGAGATCGGGAGCCACCTGCACCGCCTCGAGTTGGAAGCGCGCCTTGAGAATTTCCTCAAGCTGAACGCATTCCGCGACTGCCCCGTCGACGAAAATGCGGATCAGGCCATCGCGGCCGGCGCGCGCGATCAGGCGATGCGCCTTCATGGCGGGAACGTTCAGTCGCGCGGCGACCTCGCCTTGGGTCAGACCGCCGGCGTAATGAAGCCACGCGGCGCGCGACGCCAAGCTCACATCATCTTCAAACGGTGAAAAAGGTCTCTCGCCGCCGCTCACACGTCCCCCTGCAATATTTTTCATTGAAGATAAAATTTCACAGGACCACAGAGCTGTCAATCGCGATAAGAGGATTTTGCGATGCAAAAAACTTGCTCAGGGCAACGTTCCTCCGTGACACTCGTCGGGTAGGCGAGACGCGATGGTCCCCCGCCCAAGTCAGAAACGAACGGAGCAACCCCGGGTGTCGACGATGCACAAGCACACACATGGGGCGAAGTTATCTGCCGCTCGCGACACTGCCGCAGCAGAGCGATGCGATTGGTTGAGAGACCTGTTCCGAAACTGACTGCATAATGCCAATGCGTCAGCTCTGCGAAGGCAAAGGTCACACGTTCGAATCGTGTCGGGCGCGCCATGCTTCGCCATCGGGTGCGCGTTCGTGCGCGATGTTGCTCCTTCGCCCGCTATACGAGCCAGCGCGCTACCCGAGGGCCGCATTCGCTCTTTGCTGTGGATTTCGCCGATTTCGACAAGACCAAAATGCATATCCCGGCTAGCCTTGATGGATTCGCGGAGCCCGCACCATGAGCCGAGCCCAGCCAAAGTCCCCGTCGACGGACGAGCATGCGAGACGGATCGCGCGAGCGATCGCGAAGGGTCATCCGCCCCCGTTTAGCGACGCCTTCGATCGGTACTGCGAAAGCTCCCCGCGCGAAATCTTCGCCGCTTTCACGGGTTTGGCTCGCCACATGCCGCCGACCGGCAAGGATGAGCCGCTCGCAATGGGTTATCTGTTTCTGCTGCAACGGCTGCTGGAGCATCTCCGTTACCGCACCGATCGAGGCTATGAGGACGCGGCCAAGCTGATCGCGGATTTTCAGGCCGATGTCGTCGCGCAAGTCGAGGCTGGAAGCGCCGACGGACGCATGCTCGCGTTCGTGGGAGGAGCCCTGCATCAGTCGAAAATTCCTGCCTCGCCGGAGCTTGCCGCCGCATCGGCAAAGCAGCCCATCGACCGGAACGAGGACGCAGCGCTTCCGAACGACATCCGCTCCGCTCTCGCCGGCATCGTCGAAGCCTGCGGCGGCGATCCGTTCCTCGCCGTCGGCGCGCTGACCGAAAGCGGTCATGCCATGCCCACGGAAGCTCGCGGCGCGCTGGCCGGCGCCTTGGCGCTCGCGGGCGGTCCCGAAGGGCGTGGCGCGGCAGTTCTGTTCCTGCTCGATCCGGATTCGGTGGTGCGCCGCGCGGTTGCCGGCGCGCTCGCGCAGGTCGCAGCGACGCTGACGCCGACTGAGGTTCGGCGGCTGATTGCGATACGCAATTGGCGTCCCGAGAACGAGCGAGCCGACGTGGACGCGATCATCCGCAAGGCGCGGGCGGAAGGGATCGATTGCGCGCCATGGGACGCGGGCAGCGTGCAGGCAATTGTCGCCACCGCCATCGATGGCGCCAACGCGCAAGCATTCCTGCTGATATCGCCGGCCGGACGGCAAAAGCGGCTCTCGTCGATCCTGATCAAAGATGGAATTGCTGACGCCTTCAGCGGCGAGCCGGAAGCGCGCCGTCAGATCGAGATGAGCCTCGCCGCCGCCGGGATGGGCGCGCCTACGCTTTCCGCATCGCGTTCCTATCTCGATCGCACCGTCGCCCACCAGCTGGCGCTCAGCATCACGAAAGGGGAACCACCGCCGTTCGGCCTGCTCCAGGTCGCCGAGACGATCGGCGGCGCCGATTGGCAACCGGCGCACATGGTCTTTGGTGAAACGCTCGCCGGGCTGATGGCCGAGGTCCCCGAAGCCATGTGCCAGCCTGCCGCGATCGCATCAGTGCTGAGCAGGAGCAACGAACTTGCCGATCTCGAGACCGTGGCACAATCATGGTTCGAGGACGACCCGCAGGTTACACAAGCGGTGAAGCGGGCGCGCGGTCGTAATCGCGCCAAGCTTGCTACCTATCTCTTGCAGAGCGTCATGGCACGACGTCGTGACAGGTGGGCTGAGATCGTTTTGCGCACGGCTCTATGGATGCACGAGGCACCTGAGGCGGCCCATCTATGCTGGCGCGAACTCGCGCTCGTCGCAAAAGCGCTGGCCGAAGGACGGGATCTGACCGAGATCGGGTTGATGCGCGATATCGCAATGCGGACGATCGCGGTGCTCGGGGACGCGGGGCGGACATAAGGGGCCGCGCGGCTTGCTCCGACGGAGGCTAGCGCGAATGGCAAGCAGTTGCAGATTGGACGATCCGAGCGCACAGTAGGCACCTATGTCGTCGCGCCACGGCGAAGCAATATTGCCCATCTTCGCCGAACGCGGCGCGCCGGTATTACGCATCAAGCAAGCCAATTCTCCACATTCAGGCCGCGGATACGTTTGAACTCGCTGGTATTGGCGGTCACGATCGTGGCGCCGGTCGCATAGGCGTGGGCGGCGATCAGCAGGTCGTTGCCGCCGATCGGCTTTCCGGCCGCTTCGAGCTCCGAGCGGATTCCGCCGTATTCCGCGTCAGCGGGAACATCGAACGGCAGGACGCTGATTTCGCCGAGCAGGTCTTCGACAGCCTTGAGCAGCCGTTTCGAGCCGCTCTTTGCGGATCCATAGCGCAGCTCGGCCGCCACGATGATGCTGGTGCAGACATTGTCTTCGCCCACCTTTGCGATCCGCCTCGCAGCTTTGCCCTGCGGATTCCTGATCAGGTCGGAAATGATGTTCGTATCCAGCATATAGCGGGTCAAAGCAGGTTCTCCGGCACCGGCACGGGATCGTCGATTTCAGGAAAATCCCGTTCCAGCGGCTTCATCGTCTTGAGCAGGGCGACCAGTCCGCGCTTACGCACTGGTTCTATGACCAGGCAATCGCCGTCGCGGCGCATAACCGCTTCGTCGCCCGGCAATTCGAACTCCACGGGAATACGGACCGCTTGGTTGCGGCCATTGCGGAATAATTTGACGTGTCTTTGGTCAGGCATGAGATACCTCCAAGCATATGCCATAGACCTATGCCATGGCGCGCCCGGGCGCAAGTGGGCCGCCGATTGACCGATTGGAGCTGATGGCGGGTCGCCGCATCATGGCGCCACGGCTTGCAATGATCGGCCAGGTCGTCGGGAACACCTTTCAGGCTTATGGGGCGCGGGGAGTGACGATCAGTGAATCGCCGCAGCCCATCTTGCTGGCGTAAGGCCATAGGCGAGCTTGAACTGCCGCGACATGTGACTCTGATCCGCAAATCCGGCTTGCAGAGCGGCTTCGGCAAGGCAAGTGCCGCGCTTCACCGATCGGCGGACCTCGTCCAATTGCCGAAGGGTGCGAAAACGGCTGGGGCTCGTGCCGAATGCCGACCGGAACTGGCGCGCCAGCGACCATCGATCGAGCTCCGCCACACGTTCGAGTTCCTCGATCGATTTCCGTTTCGCAGGGCGCGCGGCGATGAGGTCCCGAACGTGCAACAACCCACGAAGATGCAACCTGGCGGTCTGCCTGATACCGTTTGAGGAAACGGCCAACAGGAGATCGGCGATCGCGGCAGTGATTTCGCTCCGTCCGAGGTCATCGATCCGGGTCTCGATGTCCCACGCAGATGAAAGCCCATCCTTCTGACGAGCTGTCAGATCGATGACGGGATTTGACGCGAATGGAAGCGGTCTGCCGCCCAATGCCTCCTGAATGAGCGAGGGATCGACGTAGACAATCCGGTAGGCGAAGCCATCGTCAGTGCCTGATGCGCCATCGTGCA
>Ga0208989_10000557_pt1 | contig 11041 bp, 8 predicted proteins | sample MedBloCAOM3_M1_FD_187852 | JGI IMG/M metagenome (GOLD analysis project Ga0208989, IMG submission 187852) | Forest soil microbial communities from El Dorado National Forest, California, USA - Mediterranean Blodgett CA OM3_M1 (SPAdes) (version 2) | ecosystem: Environmental > Terrestrial > Soil >...
TTGCCGCCCATCGCGCGCGGGATCAGCGAGGTGATGCGGCCCCAGGCCGGCGGCGGCGCCACGCCCATCACGCCGAAGAACGGTTTTAGCGGCAGATCGAGGCCCCATGGCAGCCGCCCCACCATCCGCTTCTGGTCGAGCGGAATATTCAACAGCAGGGTTTCGTGGAAGTCATCCGGCAGCGTGCCCGCCAGAGGCCGGATCATGTTGTACCCCCAATCCTGCCTGAGCCGGACGTCGAGAATTTCAACCTCCAGCACGTCGCCGGGTGCGGCGGCCTCCACCGCGATCGGGCCGGTCAGGATATGGCCCGGCAACATCCGCTCGCTCTTGGCGTGAACCTCGGCGAGCTCGGGCGGAACGTGAAATTTGTCGCGGTCCGGCACCACGTCCGGGCCGCCGCTGATGGTGTCGACGGTGACTTCATCGCCGCTGGCGACGCTGAGGACGGGTTTCAGCTTGGCTTCGAAAAAGCCCCAATGGCAGGTCTCGGGGCTGGAATGCAGATGATGATGAGTCATGACGGGGACTTCGGGTTGGGGGCAGGGGCGGTGAGTGTGCCCTCGGCGAGGCGTTCTGTCGATGTCGGCGGTATTTCCCGCCGTCATTGCCGGGCTTGCAGCCAACTTCAGGCAGGCTGCGTAAACTTGCCTGCCCGGTAAGCTTACCTATCTTCCGGCCTTCAAATCGAGCATTTTAGCCATGAGACCGGCGACCGACGCGTCGGGACCTTCCTCTTTTATAATCCCGTCTGAAGCCGTTCTGAATGACGGCGCTAGAATTAGGCGCGATCAGAAGTTTCAACTTTGCCGTCGTTACTAAGAGCGAGATAGGTCAGAATCATTGCGACACGTTCTTCCGCGTCTGAAAGAAGATGGCGGTCGCTCAAATATATCCGCAAGAGAACACGACCAATCCAAAACACTATCGTCGTAACGACCGCACCGATGGCTGCAAATTTGAGAAATATCGCGGTGTCAGCGGTCGATTTTTCCGCTACATTCAGGGCGGTCACTGTGAGAAAGAGCAAACCTCCAACTAAGATCGTGCTACGGAGGCGGCGTCTCGCAAACCAATTACGGTCTAAGACAGCAGAAGGCGCATTGGGATTTGCACCTCGACTACCAACCGGGCAGCAAGGTGTTCGGTTGGACGTTGTTTCCCAACAAAGCTGGAATGAAGCCTGACGGAAATTTTGTGAGCGGCGAGGGGACTGCTTCGAAGGCGGCAAAACAAATCTGCATCGTTGCTTCCGGTCGCGGGGCGATGATCCGCTAACGACGCAAGGTAGTTTCTTTTCGGAAACCGTTGTCAATTGCTATGACGGCTTCGCGCTTCTCTTCGAACACGTGCCCGCACGGGGAGGGGCAGAACGTTCGGGGTGAATCTCGCATCCGTGATCGCGCCTTACGCAGCCGCTACGGGTTATGAGTACGTAAAGTCTTGCAGCGATCAGACGATTAGCTGCGGGGCGGTACAAGCCGCTGTTTTCTTGGGGTCGAGCGCTCTGTCGATTGCGCGCTCGGCCGCGATCAATGCCGCTGGGTGTTGTTGGCTTGACCTGAGTTTTTTACGTTCGTGTCCGATGACAGCGACCACATCCACTTGCCGCGCTCGACGCCTTGGAGAATGCTATATTCTACGTCTCGATATTTCATGCCGTTAAGCGTCCTCCCAACGAACGCCAGTGCATCTTCAAAAAGTAAGGCCCCGGATTGCTCCGGGGCCTTTGCTCACGAAGTACATCCGCCCCTCGAAAGAATGTCAGTACTTTTCGCCACGTTTCGGAGCAGCCATGTTATCGGCGTCGGAACCAGCGTTGTCTTGATTCGATGGATTTGCCGCGCCGCCCTTGTTGGTCCCGCTGCGCGTGCTCGACCCTGTGGTCATGCCTTTCTCATGTTGCGTTTTCTTGCCAGAGGTAGAGCGCGGGCTGACGTTTCCTTCACTGGACGCGCCGGGCGCGGCTTGGTTTTGAGCAGACGCAATGAGCGTCGAGCCGAAGAGCGACGTAACGACAAGAGCAGAGATTGCAAGTTTGGATCGCATCAGAAATGTCTCCGTAGGGTTACAGGATCACTCCAAACCTCGGGCAGGGATTTAGTTCCGGCGCGTGGCAAACATTGCGCAAGTTTCATTTTCAAAAAAACTCTTTGGTGATCGCTGCGCAAACATCCGTCATTTTCCAAAAATCCGTCACCTTCCGAACTTAGGATTTGCACAAAGGGCCCTCGATGCCAAAAATGCGGAGAAACGATGGCGTTGCGGATCGTCGAGCCTGAAAGACCCGGTTTCGATTCGCGGACTTTCGAATGCCCGAAAACGCTTTGTCACCGAAACCTTGGTGGTATCGATCTCCTGAAGTAGATGTCTCTATCGCGCCATCTCTGGCATCAACGTCATCACCGCCGCCTCAATCGCCATGACGGCTTCGCGCTTCTCTTCGGACCTGCGCCAGCGCATAGATGAGCATCGGCCTACATGATTATTTCGCGCAGCCGCGCAGCCCATTGATCGAACGCGGCGCGCTTTAGTTCGAGCTTCGCCAGCTCGCGAGCGCGTTGGATTTTGGCTGATGGCGCTATGTAGCTGCGCGTCACGCTCTTGCCGCTCGGGCCGTAGTGGTGACTGAGGCATAGCGCGATGGTTGTTTCGGGGATTCCCATTTCATCCATCTGGCTTGCAACGGTGTGCCGCAAGCTGTGGATTGTGCAGTCGGGAGCGCCGAGCGCAGCGGGAACGTCGGCCTTACAGAATACGTCGGATACCTGTTGCGCCAGAATAATCCGGCCCTTGACCTCGCCCCAAGGCAACCGCCTTCGCCTCGCCGATGATTGCGCGAATGTATTGAGCGGGATAGGGTGCAGGCTGCGTAAACTTGCCTGCCCGGCAATCCAACATCTTCGAATGACGCTCTTTGTGAAAATGGATGGATGCGCGGGTCAAGCCCGCGTATGACGCTGAATGAGCAGCCGTCAGCCTGCCGTTCAGGGAGTGTCAGTGATGCAGCAAAGAGCTACGCAGGAGGCAAAAATCGATCTGGCCGGCATGACGGCGGATCTGAACAGCCTGCTTCGCCTGAAGACCACCGTGATCGGCATGAAGATGTTCGCACGGGCGGAGGATATGGCGGCGATCCCAAAGATCCGGCGGCCGACGGCGGTTCACACCACCGACCAGATCGTCAGCATGGCCTCGCGGCTGGGCTGGACCGTCGGTATCACCGCCGACGATCTCGTCGGCGCGCAATGCCGCGCCGTCATTGGCCTCGCGCCGCAGGACGAGAAGTGGCTTGCCGGTCAGGCTTACGTCGGCGTCTGGCACGAGAATGCCGAGGACGCGCGCCTGCGCCAGGAAGCGTTGGACGTCGTCCCACATGGCAAATATCAGGCCCTCGTCGTCAGCCCGCTCGCCAGCGGCCGGCTCAACCCACCCGACATCTGCCTGGTCTATGCGACGCCAGCGCAGATGATCATTCTCATCAACGGCCTGCAATACACCGGCTACAAGAAATTCGAATGGGGCGTGGTCGGCGAGACCGCGTGCGCGGATTCTTGGGGGCGGGCGCTCAAGACCGGCGAGCCCAGCCTGTCGCTGCCGTGCTATGCGGAGCGGCGCTACGGCGGCGTGCCGGACGAAGAGATGCTGATGGCGTTATCGCCTGCGCATCTGGCCAAGGCGATCACGGGCATGAAGGCGCTTGCGAAGAACGGACTGCGCTACCCGATCGCGCCCTATGGTATCCAGAGCGACGTGCGCGCCGGCATGGGCGTTTCCTACGCCAAAAAGTGAACAAGGCATTCGTCTGAACTTCCTGCCTTCCGGCAGAAACTCACTCCAAGGATCTGAATACATGAAGTCTTCGTCAAAATTCGACATTGTCGTCTATGGCGCCACCGGCTTTACCGGGCAACTCGTCGCCGAATATCTCGCCGCGCATTACACCACCGCTCCGAAATGGGCGATGGCCGGCCGCAGCCTGGACAAACTCGCTTCCGTCCGCGATGCGATCGGCGCGCCTGCCGATATTCCCCTGATTGCCGCCGACGCCGGCGATCCGGCTTCGCTGCGGGCGATGGTCGAGCAGGCCAATCTGGTGCTGACCACGGTTGGCCCCTACCAGTATTACGGTTCGGAACTTGTCGCGGCCTGCGCGGCCACTGGTACCGATTACCTCGATCTCTGCGGCGAACCGGTCTGGATGCGTCAAATGATCGATGCGCATGAGGCCACGGCAAAAAGCACCGGCGCCCGCATCCTGTTTTCCTGCGGCTACGATTCGATCCCGTTCGAACTCGGGGTATTCTTTTGCCAGGAGACCGCGAAAAAGCTGCTGGGCGCGCCGGTCAGCCGGATCAAGGGACGGGTCCGCGTCATGAAGGGCACGCTGTCGGGCGGCACCGCGGCGAGCATGAAAGCGATTTTCTCTGCCGCGGCCAACGACCTCAGTCTGGTGGCGCTGTTGCGAAATCCGTTCGCGTTGACGCCGGGCTTTGAGGGCCCAAAGCAGCCACCGGGCAACAAGCCGCTCTACGACGGGGATCTGGAATCGTGGACGACGCCTTTTGTGATGGCGAACATCAACACCCGAAACGTGCACCGCTCCAACATGCTGATGGGCTTTCCCTACGGCCGGGATTTTGTCTATGACGAGATGGTGCTGACCGGCCCGGGCGAGAAGGGCGAAGAGAGCGCCAGACGGATCCTCGCAGCCAACACTTCGGAGAAGATGGGCAGCGGTGGGCCGAAGCCCGGCGAGGGCCCGTCGAAGGAAGAGCGCGAGTCAGGTCACTACGGTCTCTTGTTCGTCGGTCTTGCACCGGACGGACGTCAGGTTCGCGTCGCGGTGCGCGGCGATCGCGATCCCGGCTATGGATCGACTTCGAAAATGATCGGGGAATGCGCGATCTGCCTGCTGCGCGACACGCCGGAAATTCGAGGCGGCATCTGGACTCCCGGCGCTGCCATGGGCGTTTCCTTGATCAAGCGGCTTGTCGATCACGCCGGTCTGACGTTTGACGTCGAGAGCTAGATCCCGCGGTGCGGGGATCATAGGCGTACATCCAGTCCATGCCCTTCGCCGTGACCGGAATCAGCAGCTTCAGCAGGTGGTCGCGGATCCAGGCGCCCGCGGCGCTGAACTCACGCTTCTGGCTGCCGTTGCGGCGGGCCAGCGCAACAATGCGCTCGGCGCGCGGCCGGCGCGGTTGCCGTGAGCGCCTGATCCGAAGTCTGCCTGTAGCGCTGCGCGGCGGCGAACAGGCCCCACATGGCCCCCAGCATCATCCAGAAGTGCCGCCAGTGGTCGGTGTCGATGATGAAGCTTTCGCCGACTGTGCCCAGGAACGCCGCGAAGATCGCGAGATAGGCGCGTTGCCATGGCACGGGCACGAAGACATGCCGAAACCCCGTGATGACGGTGATGAACACCAGCGCCGGATAGCAGACGCCGGCGATCCAGCCGCCGGACATGAAGGCGTTGAGGTAGGAATTGTGGGTGTCTTCGGGAAAATATTTGTGGAACTGCAGCGGGCCGATACCGAATGGCAAATCGAGCGCCATCTCCGCGCCGAGGATGTGCCGTCCGAAACGGCCGAAGCGGCCCTCGTCGTAGCTCTGATCGAAGCTCGCGCGTTGCTTGAACATCTCGGCGATCGAATCGAACGACAGCAGCACCGCGATCAGCGCCACCACGATAATCGCCGTGACCACCGCCATCATGATGATGCGCGAACGCTGCGCGCGTGACCGGCTGGTCAGGACCATCAGCGCCAGCATGAAGCCTGAGGTGATGGCGAGCCCGCCCCAGGCCGCGCGCGAAAACGCCAGCAGGATCGCGAGCACCATGATGGCGAGGGCAATCGTGCTGCGGAACGATTTTCGAAAATCGTCGGAGACGACGCTTTGCAGCGCGAACAGCGCGGGCAGGATCAGGAACGCGGCGAGCACGTTCGGGTCCTTGAAGGTGCCGCTGGCGCGGTCATACAGCGTCAGCAGGTTATGTCCGCCGGGGACGAGGTTGAAGTAGCCGGCGATGCCGGCGGTCGCCGCGATCAAGGCGCCCACCGTCAGGCCGCGGCTGATCATGTCGAGCCGGGCCGCGGTGTCTTCGGACAGCACCATCGCAAGGAAGATCACGGTGACCGCCATGTAGCAGGAGGTTGCGATCCAGTTGGCGACCTCGGGCTTGTCCATCAGCGAGGCGGCGCTGATGCTGTAGCCGATATTGACCAGGAACAGCAGCAGCAACAGCGGCATGAATATCAGCCGCAGCCGCAAGCCGGTCGCAAAGAAAATGATACTGGCGGCGAGCGTCACCAGTTCGTAGGGGCTGGGTTCGATGAAAACGATCGCGCCGGATGCGCCGACCAGCCACACCAGCGCGCGCTGCAGCGCCAAAACGCCCGGCGCAGCCGTCACCGACGGTAGGGAGCCCTCGGCTGTCGCCATATACGCCATCACACACCCGCAGACTTTACGCAACGCAACCGGTAACCCCACGCCCGAACCGGCTGTCTTGCCAGCAGTCTTGGGGTGATGCTTAATAAACGTTGTCGTTCTTCGTCATCAGCGCCAGCGGCGTCTTGAGAAGAATGTAGAGGTCGAACAGCACCGACCAGTTCTCGATGTAGGTGAGATCGAACTCGACCCGTTTCTGGATCTTTTCTTCGCTGTCGACTTCGCCGCGCCAGCCATTGATCTGCGCCCAGCCGGTCATGCCGGGCTTGACGCGGTGCCGCGCGAAATAGCCGTCCACCGCTTCGTCGAACAGCCGGCTTTGCAATTTGCCCTGCACGGCGTGCGGGCGAGGGCCGACCAGCGAGAGATTGCTGTTGAACACGACGTTGAAGAGTTGCGGCAATTCGTCAAGGCTGGTCTTGCGGATGAAGCGCCCGACGCGGGTGACGCGGCTGTCGTTCCTGGTCACGACCTTGACGGCCAGCGGATCGGCCTGATCATGGTACAGCGAGCGAAACTTGAAGACATCGATGCGCTCGTTGTTGAAGCCGAACCGCTTCTGGCGGAACAGCGCCGGCCCCGGACTGTCGAGTTTTACGGCGAGCGCGACCAGCGCCATCAGAGGCGAGACCAGCAGCAGAATGATGGCGCCGACGACATGGTCGAACAGCCACTTCATCACCAGATCCCAGTCGGTGATCGGCGCCTCGAACACATCGAGGGTCGGGACCTTGCCCAAATATGAATAGGAGCGGGGGCGGAAGCGCAGCTTGTTGGTGTGGGCCGACAAGCGGATGTCGACCGGCAGCACCCACAATTTCTTCAGCATTTCGAGAATCCGCGTCTCCGCCGAAATCGGCAGCGCGAACAGCACGAGATCGACGCGGGTGCGGCGGGCGAATTCGACGATATCGTCGACCTTGCCGAGTTTGGGGCTGCCCGCGCAGGTCTCGAGCACGCGGCTGTCGTTACGGTCATCGAACACGCCGAGCACGTGAATGTCGGAATCTTCCTGGGTCTTGAGCGCCTCGATCAGCTTCTCACCGGTCTGGTCCGAACCGACCACGATGGTGCGGCGGTCGAGCCGGCCATCGCGCGCCCAGCCGCGCACCAGCGCGCGAAGAAACAGCCGTTCGGCGAGGAGTGCGGCAAGGCCGACAAAGAAAAACGCCGAGAGCCAGAGCCGCGATACCTCGCCGCCGAGTTTTGCAAAGAACGATACGCCGATAAACAGCAGGAACACGAACGCCCATGACGAGATCATTCGCGTCATCTGCCGGAGCTGTCCGCGGAAAACCTGTACTTCGTAGATATCGGCGGCCTGGAAGCAGAGCACCGCGGTCGCGGTCATGCCGAGGATGGCGGCGACGTATTCCCAATGAAAGCCGCTGAGAGGAACCACATAGCCGAGATAAAGCGCGACGCCCACCAGGTTGACCAGCACAAAATCGGCGACGCGCACCGCGCCCGCGATCACGATCGGCGAATACGCCCTGCGCACTTTCTGGTTGGCGACGGCGAGCGCGGCATGCAACAGCCGCTGGCGCCGTTCCGTTGGAGGGCGAACCGCCGTGGCCGCGGCTGCGGCATCGAACATGGAGCGTGCGTTGATCGGTTCCACTTATCCACGTCCGTTCTTGCACAGGCGCTTAAGGCTTGCGCGCACCGAGGCGGAATTCCCCGCCTCACGGCTTAGAGGACAAATCGGAACAAACAGTTGAAGAAGCGGTTAGCGTGGCAAAGAGCGGTTAACGCCTTGCAAACGCCTCGCGGTAACCCGCCAACACCCCCTCGACCATCGCCTTTTGCGAGAAATGCAGAAAGATTCTTTCGCGAAGGGATCTTGCCCGCGCCTGCGCGGCTTCGGGGTCTTCGAGCGCGATCTCGATGGCGTCCGCCATCGCGCTGACTATATTGGGAGCAAACAGCGCCTCGGTGTGCGATCCGAAAATCTCCGGGATGCCACCGACATTCGCGGCGACCATCGGAATTCCGGCCGCTGCCGCCTCGATCACCACATAGGGCATCGAATCCCCGCGCGACGGAACGACCAGTACATCGCCTTTCGAAAAACCGTAGCGCGCCTTGACGTGACCGATGAAGCGGACCGCTTCGGTCAGGCCGAGCGTCTGGATTTGAGCCTTCAGCGCCTCGAGTTCTTCGCCATCGCCCGCCAGCGTCAGCGTGACCGGTTTGCCGTCGGCGTGCAGCCGCGCCACCGCATCGATCAAGAGGTCCGCGCCCTTGATGTGCCGGAACTCGCCGACATAGACGACGTCGGTGGCGTCATCCGCCTTGACGACGGGATCGAACTCCTCCGCTGTCACCCCGTTGAATACGCAGCGCACCAGCGCCTTGGGCGTGCCGATGGTGCGCTGATAAGTATCGCGCGCGAAGGTGCTTTCGAACAGGAATAGATCGGTAGAGTTCATCAGCGCGCGTTCGAGACGGCTGTAGAGTGCGCCCTTGATCGTATTCAGCGGGTAGTGCAGCGAGCCGCCATGCGGCGTATAAACTCGAATGGTGCCTTTGGAGCCGGTTTTCAGGCGGACGAAGGCGCCGGCTTTGGCGCCATGTCCGTGCAGGACATCCGGCTTCAGCTGCCGGATCAGGCGCATGAAATGCGCCCATACCAGCACGTCGGTGGGAAAAGGTTCGCGGCGCATGGCGAGGCGATGAACACCGAGCGCGAGGCGTGGCGCGATGGCCGCCAGCGCGGCCTCGGCGCGTTGGCCGCCGGTCAGGCTGTCGGCGATAATGCCGACGTGGTGGCCACGGTCAACCTGCCCGTTCGCGAGGTCGAGAATATGTCGGAAGATTCCGCCGACCGGCGCGCGCACCGCGTGGAGGATACGAAGCGGCTGATCGGCAATCACAGACATGATCAGAACCAGCGTTCGCCGACGAGGACGGTATCGCCGGGGCCAACCGCGGTGCCGAGCGGCACAACAAAGCGGAATAAGCCCGAATGGTCGGTGTGGGTCAGCGTGACGCGGTCGCGCAGGGCGCGCGGCGAAAATCCGCCGGCGATCGCCACCGCGCTTTCGACGCTCATGTTGGGTACGTAGGGGTATTGGCCGGGGGCTGCGACTTCGCCGAGGATGAAGAACGGCCGGTAGGCCTCGATCTCCACCGCCACCGACGGTTCGCGGATATAGCCGTTGCGCAGTTTGGCTGATATCGCCGAAGCAAGGCCGGCCGGCGTTCGTCCGCGCGCCGGCACAGCGCCGATCAGCGGCATGGTGATCGAGCCGCCGGCATCGATCGCATAGGTGTTGGTGAGACCTTCCTGGCCATAGACCACGACACGCAATTTGTCGCCGGCGTCGAGCCGATAGGCCGCATTATGGGCAGGCGGCATTGGCGCGGCCGCATAGGCAACCGGCACCGGAGCGTAAGCGCGCCGAGGTGCGGCGGCAAAGCTGCTGCGAAGCGCGCTGATGGCGCCGCCGGAATCCGCGACATCGGATCGCGACGAAGCATCAAGAGCCGGGTTGGTGGGCTGGCCGTAGGCCAGCGAATCCAGATCGCCTTGCGGCTGCAGCCCTGCGACAGGCGCGGACGTGCGCATGCAGCCCGACAGAGCGAGCGCGGCGAACAGACAGAGTGTAACGGCCCGCACGCCTCGCATCGAATGACCCCGAAGAAGTATCTGCTCCGATTAAGGGCTTTCATGGTTAACAAAGCATGAGCGCGGCGGGCCAAGCCGCGATGTTGGCGCGAGCAAATCTATGAAATTAACGCAGCGGCAACCTTAATGGAGTGTAATCGCCGAGGTTGAGCGGCGCGTAGCGTCCGCGGGAGTGTGCGATGCGTTTACCGTTCGGGCGTGCGGGCAAAGACAAGGCGGGCACGGCAGAGCCGTCGGTCCAGACCGCCATCTCGACGCCCGCGCCGGTCACCGACAAGCCGGCCGCGGCTTCCGAATCCGGCGATCTCGATTTGCGCGCGCTCGGCCAGGCGCTGGTGCGCAACAGGGGCTGGGTCATCGTTCCGACCGTGGTTGCTGCTGTGCTCTCGATTACTGCCGTCAATCTGGTTACCCCGCGATACAAATCCGAAGCCCGCATCCTGATCGACGGACGCGAGAACGTTTTCCTGCGGCCGAATGGCGAACGCAGCGAGGAGCGCAACGCGCTCGATGCCGAGGCCGTTACCAGTCAGGTGCAGCTATTGCTGTCGCGCGATCTTGCGCGCGACATCATCAAGAAGAACAAGCTCGCCGAGCGGCCGGAATTCGATCCGGTGCTGCAGGGCATTTCGCCGGTAAAATCGCTGTTGGCGTTGTTCGGGATCGGTCGCGATCCGTTCTCGCTGACTCCGGAAGAGCGCGTGCTGGACGCCTATTTCGACCGCTTCACCGCCTACGCCATCGATAAATCACGCGTCATCGTCATCGAATTCCAGTCACGCGATTCGGAGCTGGCGGCGCGGGTGGCCAACTCGATTGCCGAAGGCTACCTGGTGTTGCAACAGGGCGCGCGGCAGGAGCAGGCCAAATCGGCGGGGCAGTGGCTGTCCGGCGAAATCGACAATCTGCGCAGGAAGGTCGCGGAGGCCGAATCCCGCGTCGAGGATTTTC
>Ga0208989_10000558_pt1 | contig 11040 bp, 10 predicted proteins | sample MedBloCAOM3_M1_FD_187852 | JGI IMG/M metagenome (GOLD analysis project Ga0208989, IMG submission 187852) | Forest soil microbial communities from El Dorado National Forest, California, USA - Mediterranean Blodgett CA OM3_M1 (SPAdes) (version 2) | ecosystem: Environmental > Terrestrial > Soil >...
CCTGCCGCGCCGGGCGGTGCGGATCGACGGCCGGCCGGCGCAGAGCCAGACGGCGCTCGGCCTGCATGTCGCGGCCGTGTGGCTGACGCCGCAGCTCGACCGCCTGTTCCTCGATGGGCCGGGCGAGCGCCGACGCTTCCTCGACCGTCTGGTGACGGCGCTGCATCCCCAGCATGCCGGCGACGTGGCGGCCTATGAAAATGCGCTGCGCCAGCGCGCCCGCCTTTTGGCCGATGGCGGCCGCGATCCGCACTGGTTCACGGCCCTCGAGGACACCATGGCCCGCCACGGCGTGGCCCTGGCCGCCGCGCGGGCCGATACGGTCCATCGCCTCGATGCCGCCGCCCGGCTGGGCGTCGGCCCCTTCCCGCGGGCAGCCCTTGCCATGGCGGGCGAGATCGACGGGTGGTTGGCCGCCCTGCCGGCGCTCGACGCCGAAGACCGCCTGCGCGGTGAACTGGCCGCCAGCCGCTTGCGCGATGCCGAGGCCGGCACCACATCCTGCGGGCCGCATCGCAGCGATCTCGCGGTGCGCCACCTCGATCTCGACCTGCCGGCGGCGGAGGGATCGACCGGCCAGCAGAAAGCCGTCCTGGTATCGATCGCGCTGGCGCACGCCCGTCTGGTGGCTTTGTCGCGCGGCCGTGCGCCGCTCCTGCTGCTCGACGAGATCGCAGCCCATCTCGATGCAGAGCGCCGCGCCGCGCTGTTCGACGAGGTGGTGGCGCTCGGCGTGCAGAGCTGGATGACCGGCACCGATGCCGGACTTTTTGCGCCGCTCGGCGGTCGCGCGCAGATCTTGCGCGTGGCCGACGGCTCGATCGCGGCGGTCTAAAACCCTTTCGGGAAGCAAGAATAATGAGCGAAAACAACAACGAAGAGATGAATCCCGGCGCCGACGCCTACGACGCCAATTCGATCAAGCTGCTGAAAGGGCTGGACGCCGTGCGCAAGCGTCCGGGTATGTATATCGGCGACACCGACGACGGCAGCGGCCTGCATCACATGGTCTACGAGATCGTCGACAATGCGATCGACGAAGCGCTGGCCGGCTACTGCGACAGCGTCCAGGTAACGCTGCATGGCGACGGCTCGGCCACCGTGCGCGACAACGGCCGCGGCGTGCCGGTCGACATCCACAAGGAAGAGGGCGTCTCGGCCGTCAACCTGATCTTCACCCAGCTCCATGCCGGCGGAAAGTTCGACCAGAATTCCTACAAGGTGTCGGGTGGCCTGCACGGCGTCGGCGCGGCGGTCGTCAATGCGCTGTCCGAGCATCTCGACGTGCGCATCTGGCGCAACGGCAAGGAGCATTTCCTGCGCTTCCGCGGCGGCGAGCCGGAGGGCGACCTCCAGATCGTGGGCGACGTGCCGGCGGACCAGCACGGCACGGAGGTCACTTTCCGGCCATCGGACAAGATCTTCACCAAGACCGAGTTCGACTTCGCCACCCTGGAACACCGGCTGCGCGAGCTGGCGTTTCTGAACTCGCGCGTGCGAATCACGCTGACCGACGAGCGCGGCGCGGAGTCCAAGGTTTCCGATCTCTACTACGAGGGTGGCGTCCAGGCCTTCGCCCAGTATCTCGACCGCAACAAGCAGGTGCTGCACAACCCGCCGGTGTCGATCCGCGGCGAAAAGGACGGCATGACGGTCGAAGTCGCCATGCAGTGGAACGACAGCTATCACGAGACGATGTTGTGCTTCACCAACAACATCCCGCAACGCGACGGCGGCACGCATCTGGCGGGCTTTCGTGGCGCGCTGACGCGTACGCTGAACAAGTACGCCGACGAAAGCGGCCTCTCCAAGAAGGAGAAGGTGAACCTGACCGGCGACGACATGCGCGAGGGGCTGACCTGCGTGCTGTCGGTCAAGGTGCCTGATCCCAAGTTCTCCTCGCAGACCAAGGACAAGCTGGTCTCCTCGGAGGTCCGACCGGTGGTCGAATCCGTGGTCGGCGAAAAGCTCAGCCAGTGGTTCGAGGAACATCCGTCGGAGACGCGCAAGATCCTGACCAAGGTGGTCGAGGCCGCCGCGGCGCGCGAGGCCGCCCGCAAGGCGCGCGAATTGACCCGCCGCAAGGGCGCGCTCGACGTGAGCTCGTTGCCCGGCAAGCTGGCCGACTGCCAGGAGCGCGATCCGGCGCTTTCCGAGCTGTTCATCGTCGAGGGCGATTCGGCCGGCGGCTCGGCCAAGCAGGGCCGCAACCGCGCCAACCAGGCGATCCTGCCGCTGCGCGGCAAGATCCTGAACGTCGAGCGCGCACGCTTCGACAAGATGCTGTCCTCGGCCGAGATCGGCACGCTGATCACGGCGCTCGGCACCGGTATCGGCATCGACGACTTCGACCTGGGCAAGCTCAGGTACCACAAGATCATCATCATGACGGACGCCGACGTCGACGGCAGCCACATCCGCACGCTGCTGATGACGTTCTTCTATCGCCAGATGCGCGACCTGATCGAGCACGGCCATCTCTACATCGCCCAGCCGCCGCTCTTCAAAGCGGCCAAGGGCAAGTCGGCGATCTATCTCAAGGACGAGCGGGCGCTCGACGACCACCTGATCGACAGCGGACTGGACGGCTCCACCTTCAGGCTGGGCGACGGCAGCGTGCAGACCCGGGACGATCTCCGCCGCACCGTCGATATCGCCCGTTCGGTCACCAACCTCGTGAAGCCGCTGTCGCTGTCGCGGCGCGTGACCAGCCAGGCGGTGATCGAGCAGGCCGCCATCGCCGGCGCCTTCAAGCCGGACGTCCTGCTCGATGCCGAGCTCGCCAAGCAGACAGCCGACTACATCGCCCGGCGGCTCGACGCCGTGAGCACGCCGATCGAGCGTGGCTGGGCGGGCGAGCCGACGCCTGACGGCGGGCTCGCCTTCACGCGCCGCCTGCGCGGCGTGCAGGAACGGCACGTCATCGACGGGCCGTTGATCAAGAGCGCCGAGGCGCGCAAGCTCGACGCTCTCGCGCCCGAGCTGCAGGCGATCTATCAGCGGCCCGGCGTCTTCGTCGCCCGCGACAAGGAGACGAACATTTCCTCGCCGACCGAGCTGTTCGCCGCCGTCCTCGAGGCCGGCCGCAAAGGCGTCACCATCCAGCGCTACAAGGGGCTGGGCGAGATGAATCCCGACCAGCTCTGGGAGACCACGCTCGACCCCGAGGCACGGGCGCTCCTGCAGGTCAGGATCAACCACGCCGACGAGGCCGACGAGATCTTCTCGACCCTGATGGGCGACGTCGTCGAGCCGCGCCGTGACTTCATCCAGGAAAATGCACTGAAGGTGGCGAATCTCGATGTCTAGAATACTGGTTGCGGCGGCTCTCGCCCTCGCTGTCGGATCGGGCGGTACCACTTGGGCACAGACACAGTCGACGGCCCCAACGACCGATGCCGGCACCAAGCTCAACTTCCCGGCCACTTTGGGCGGCGCCACTTTCGAGCGGGTGGTCAACTATGCGGCTCCGCCCGCCAATCGCGCCGACCTGGGATCGAGCTACTTCTATTCGACACCGCAGAAGATGGTGATCATGGTCCAGGTGTTCGATGGCGGGCGGCGAGTGCCGCCGGGCAGCACCAGTCCGGTCGTGATCGGCGAATTCACCAATGAACTCGATACGGTCGGACAGCAGGTCCAGGGCAGTGGCTACACCAATTTCCAGAGACCGGCGGTACCGTCGAGCTGCACCTACGGCTCGGTGACCTTTCGCTGCATCACCTACAGCGCGATCACCCAGGCGAACATGCGTGTCTACAGCAAGCTCTTGCTGACCGGATACCAACAGCACTTCGTCAAGATCCGCATCGATTGGGGCCAGTCGGCGCAGGTGCAGCACACCGGCGCCGATGCCGATGCAGCGCTGCAGGCCTTCATCCCCGCGCTGTTCCGCTGACCGTTAAAGTACCATCTGCGTCTGCGTGACGACGGCCACCAGCTTGCCCTCGGCGGTGGTGACCCGCGTCTGCCACACCATGGTGCGCCGGCCGCGATGGATCGGCGTCGTCTCGCCGATCACCGTGGCGCCGACCGGCGCGGGTCCCACGAAGTTGGTCTTGCTCTCGATCGTGGTCGTGCCCTTGCCTTCGGGCAGGTTGAGCACGGTGGCGGCGGCGCCCAGCGTGTCGGCGAAGGCCATCACCGCGCCACCGTGCAATATGTCGGGCCGCGTGCAGAGCTCGGGCCGGACGACCATCTCGGCCTTCACGCCCGTCTCGCTCGCAGCGATGAACTTCAGCCCCAGAACCTTGGCGAAGGGCAGTTGGTGGTCGTTCAGGAGCTGAAGCTTGTCCATGGTCCGTTTCCTCTAGGTCGCAGTGCCGAGCCGGCGCAGGCCGAGATACTCCAGGATGGCGAGGTCGGCCACGATCAGGGCCACCACCACGATGCCCGCGATGCCGGCCGTGGTCCATGTCGCCGGCAGGGCCAGCACCAGCACGCTGCCCGCCACCCAGGCAAGGTCGGCGGCGAAGATCACGCGGATCCAGGCGATCGGCAGGATCTGGCGCGAGGCGATCCAGGCACAAAGCGCGCCGAAGGCGATGACGCCCAGGCCCAGGAGCTCGAACACGATGGCGAGGTCGAGGCCCGCCATCTCTACGGGGACTTGGGCGGCGATCCTGGCGAACGGACCGGCAAAGATGGCGAGCACGGCGCCCGAGACGATGGAGAAGACGGCGTTACCCCAAAGGGTGCGGCGCAGCAGGCGGTCGGATGAAGCGTTCATGACGTCCTCCTTGGTTGTCCGAACGCGCCAGAAGTCGCACCGCCCCGCCGGAGCAGCAATTACGCCTCAGGTAATCGGCGGGGCCGCATGCCGGTGCTACTCTCTCGGTCATGATGCGCACATCCTCCGCTTCCGCCATCTCCCAGACCATCGGCTCCCAGCCCGATATGTTCGGCCCCATGCTGCGCGCCTGGCGCCGTCGCCGCGGCGCCAGCCAGCTGGCACTCGCCCTGCAGTCGGGCGTGTCGCAGCGCCACGTCAGCTTCCTCGAATCGGGCCGCGCCAAGCCCAGCCGCGAAATGGTGGTGCAGCTCAGCACGGCGCTCGACGTGCCGCTGCGCCAGCGCAACACCATGCTGCTGGCGGCGGGCTTTGCGCCGGCCTATCGCGAGAGCAATCTCGGCGCGCCCGAGCTGACGCCGGTGCGCCAGGCGATCGATCGCATGCTGAAGCAGCAGGAGCCCTACCCTGCCGTCGTCATCGACCGGCTGTGGAACCTGCAGCAGGCCAACGAGGCGGCGCAGGCCTTCACGGTGTTCCTGTTCGAGGGCCCGCCGCCGCCTCCACCGCCGGGCAAGAGCCCGAACATCCTGCGCTGGCTGCTCGACCCCAAGGCGCTGCGCGCCAAGGTCTCGAATTGGGAGGAAGTAGCGCGCTATCTCGTCTCGACGACCTATGCCGAAATCCTGGCCGACGGTGGCGAACCCGAGGCACTGGCCTTCATCGAGGAGATCATGGCTTATCCCGACGTGCCGGCCTCGTTCCGCAAGCTGCGCTTCGAGGAACGGCCGACGCCGGTGCTGACGGTCGACTATCTCGTGGGCGGCAAGGCGCTGTCGGTGTTCACCACCATCGCCACGCTGGGCACGCCACAGGACATCACTCTGCAGGAAGTGCGCATCGAGTGCTTCTTCCCCGCCGACGAGCGCAGCGACGCGCTGTTCAGGAGCCTCGCCGCCAAGGGCTAGCGGCTAGCGCTGGACCTCCATCAGCGCCAGCAATGCCCTGACGATGTCGAGCGGCGGCGGCGGACAGCCGGGCACATGCAGGTCGACCGGCAGGATATCGGCAAGCGGCCCGACCACCGCCGGAGACCCTGCGAAAACCCCGCAATTCACCGCGCAGTCGCCCAGAGCCACGACCCACTTGGGCTCCGGCGTCGCATTGTAGGTACGCAGCAGCGCCTCGCGCATGTTCCACGTCACCGGTCCGGTGACGAGCAGCACATCGGCGTGGCGCGGCGAGGCCACGAATTTCAGGCCGAAGCGCTCGACGTCGTAGACCGGATTGCTGATGGCGTGGATTTCGAGTTCGCAGCCGTTGCACGATCCCGCATCGATCTCGCGGATGGCAAGCGAGCGGCCGAGCCGCTGGCGGGCGCGCTCGCCCAGCGCCCGGGCTGCTTCCGCGAGCGCAGCGGCGTCCGGACCGGGCGGCGCGATCGTGGCCTTGCCCTTGCGCAGGGCGTCGAGCAGGAACGATCTCATCGCCCGCGCCTCACAGATCGTGGCCCGAATAGGAGCAATTGAACGACTTGTTGCAGAGCGGGAAGTCCGCAACGATGTTGCCTTCTATGGCCGCCTCCAGGAGCGGCCACTGGAACCAGCTCGCGTCCCGCGCATGGACGCGGGCAAGCCGGCCGTCTGTCCCGACGCGCACGCTCACGAAGACATCGCCGCGGAAGGCCTCGACCAGGGCGGCGCCTTCATCGGCCGCCGCCACCGCCGGCCGCTCAGCCCTGATCTCTCCCGGTGCCAGCCGGCCCAGGAGCTGGGAAAGCATCCTGAGGCTCTCGCCGATCTCGTCCATGCGCACCAGCAGGCGCGCATCGACGTCGCCTGTGGTCCGCATCTTGAGGTCGAAATCCAGCTGATCGTAGGGTGCATAGGCGAAGGTCTTGCGCACATCGAAGGCGCGACCCGAAGCGCGGCCGACGAAGCCGCCCGTCGCGTACTGCCGGGCGAGCTCCGCTGAAACGACACCGGTGGTGACGGTGCGGTCCTGCAACGACGGCATCGAATCGTAGACCCGCAGGATCTCGGCGCGCGTCGCCTCGAACCGAGCCAACAGGCCGCGGATCTTCCCGACACCCTCGCCCGACAGGTCGGCCGCCACGCCGCCCGGCACCACGCGGTCCATCATCAGGCGATGGCCGAAGCAGGCATCGGCGACGGCCAGCACATCCTCGCGCTGCAGGGTGCAGCGGGCATGGATGGTGAGCACGCTGGCGTCGTTGCAGATCCCGCCGACATCGTTGATGTGGTGCGACAGACGCTCGAGTTCGCCCATGACGCCGCGCAGCAGCACCGCGCGCGGCGGCGGCATCCAGCCGAGCGCGGCCTCGACGGCGCGGGCGAAGGCCCAGGCGTAGGCCACCGTGCTGTCGCCCGAGATGCGCCCGACGATCCGCGCGGCCTGTTCGATCTCGGCGCCGGCCATCAGGCCTTCGACGCCCTTGTGCGCATAACCCAGCCTCTCCTCGAGCCGCACGACCGTCTCGCCATTGGCGGTGAAGCGGAAATGGCCCGGCTCGATGATGCCGGCATGGACCGGCCCGACGGGTATCTGGTGCAGGCCTTCGCCCTCGGCGGGCAGGAATTCGTAGCGCGCCGCGCTCTGCCGCCCCGGCCACCGCCCATGATCGAGCCAGGGCCGGGGATCGGGCAGACCGATGGGCTGAACCCCATAGAGATCGCGCATGGCGCGCTCGAGGCGCAGCGCCGGCGGGTGATGGGCGGCAACCGACGGATATCGCCCTGCGCTGGTCTGCAGCGAGACGATGGCGCGCAGGCCCCGGCCGCTGTCGCTGAGGGCCATGCGCATCGCGCCGCCATCCGCCCATAACGCGCAGAGATCGTGCAGGCCCGCGGCACAGCCCGCGGCGAGGGCCGTCCAGACGCTGGCGTCGATCGCAAGCCGGACATAGCCATCGGGCCCGGCGGCATGGCCGTCGACGAGATTGGCAAGGTGGCGTGAGATGCTCATCCGAGCAGCTCCGCAGCACGCTGGAACCAGGCGACCAGCACCGGCGGCAGGAAAATGCCCGCCGCGAGCACCAGCAGCAGGTGCAGCACCATCGGCACGGATGAAGCACTGACGTGATGGGCGGGTCCCACGGGCTCGCCGAACATCGTGTCCTGCAGCCGCATCAACAGCGCGCCAAAGCCTATCAGCAGGCCAAACGCCGGCAGCAGGGCAAGCCACGGCTCGCGGGCGAAAGTGGTGGTCAGGATCAGGAACTCGCTGGTGAATACGCCGAACGGCGGCATGCCGCAGATCGCCAGCACGGCCAGCGCGAACACCACTGCAAGCCGCGGGTGGGTGACGCTCAGCCCCCTGATTTCGGCGATGCGCTGCGTGCCCTTGGCCTGGGCGATATGTCCGACGGCGAAGAAGATTCCGGACTTGGTCAGGCTGTGCATGGCCATGTGCAGCAGGCCAGCAAAATTGGCGAGCGGCCCGCCCATGCCGAAGGCGAACACGATCAAACCCATATGCTCGATCGACGAGTAGGCGAAGAGCCGCTTAATGTCGCGCCGCTGATACAGCATGAAGGCCGCGAAGATCAGCGACACCAGGCCCATCACCACCATGACCGGGCCGGGATCGAGCGCCGCCGGTTGACCGGCCACCAGCATCTTGAAGCGCAGCAGGGCATAGAGCGCGACGTTCAGAAGAAGACCCGAAAGAACCGCCGAGATCGGCGTCGGGCCCTCGGCATGCGCATCGGGCAACCAGGCGTGCAATGGTGCGAGGCCGACCTTGGTGCCGTAGCCGATCAGCAGGAAGATGAAGGCGAGATCGAGGATAGCCGGGTCCATGCGTGCCGAGGCCGCCTGCAGGAGGCTCCAGGTCATTGCCGGCACACCCTCGCCCAGCGCCGGCTGGCCGGCGAGGTAGATCAGGATGGTGCCGAAAAAGGCCAGGGAAATACCGACGCTGGCCAGGATGAAGTACTTCCACGCCGCCTCGATCGCCTGCGGCGTGCGGTAGAGCCCGACCATGACCACGGTGATCAGGGTCGCCAACTCCAGCCCGACCCACATCACGCCGATATTGTTGGCGATGAGGGAGAGATTCATCGAGCCCATCATCGCCTGGAACATGGCGTGGTAAAATCGCACGAAGCTCGGCGACAGCCGGCCGGTCTCGATCTCGTGGCCGATGTAGGAGGCGCTGAACAGCGCGGTCGTGAAGCCGACCAGGGTGTTGATGGCGATGAAGACGATGTTGAATTCGTCGACGATGGCGTAGTCGCTGACGATGCCCTCGCCCACCACCAGCCAAAGTCCCGCGGCAAAGGTCGCCGCGGAGGCGGCCACGTTGGCTGCGGCACCCACGCGGTATCCCGGGACCGCCACGAGGATGAGCGCCGCCGCATAGGGTATCAGCACGACGAGTTGATAGGCGTGGATCATCGGCGGTCCCCGCGCATGCGGTCGAGCGCCTCGAGATCGACCGTGTCGAAGCGTTCGCGAATGCGGAACACGAAGACCGCGAAGACGAACAGCGAAATCAGCACCGAGAAGGCGACGCTGACCTCGACCACGAGCGGCATGCCGCGCGCGCCGGTGGCGGCGAGGATCAGCCCGTTCTCCATCGACATGAACCCCACGACCTGCGTCACCGCGTTGCGGCGCACGATCATCATCAGGAAGCCCAGCAGGATGATGGCGAGCGCCAGGGCCAGATCCTCGCGGGCGTGGCTGGCCATTCCCGTCGCGACCTTGAGGACCAGCGCCTGGGCGAGGCCGGTGAGGGCGAGGCCAACCATCAGGGCCGCGCCCACGCCCACCACCTTCTCGACCTCGCGATGAATACCGAGCCGCGCCACGGTACGATGCAGCGCCACGGGAATGACGATGCCCTTGAGCGTGAGCGCGATCAGCGCGGTGATGAACAGGTCCGGCCGGTCGTCCGACCAGGCCGCCCAGGCGACGGCCAGCGCCAACGTGATCGACTGCGCGGCGAAGGCGTTGAGCACGGCGGCGACGCGTTCCTGGTAGAGCAGCGCGAAGCTCGTCACCAGCATGACGCCGGCCAGCAGGTGCGCGATCTCGTAGGCCTGGTTCACGCGAATACCCCGCGCGTGAGGAACGCCAGCAGGATGGCGATGAAGCCGAACACGAAGGCGATGCCGACGAAGTCCGGCAGCCGGAAAACGCGCATCTTGGCGATGCTGACCTCCCAAACACCCAGAAGCACGGCGCCGGCCAGCAGCTTGGCGATCCAGGCCGCGAGGCCGATCGCCCAGCCGGACAGGCCCGCCGTCGCCGGCGCCATGCCGAACGGCGCGAACAGGCAGATCAGCAGGGAAAGGTAGAGCGCCAGCTTGAGGTGACTCGCCGCCTCGATCAGGGCCAGGTGGCGTCCGGAATATTCCAGCACCATCGCCTCGTGGACCATGGTGAGCTCCAGATGCGTCGCCGGGTTGTCGACCGGGATGCGCGCATTCTCGGCCAGTGCCACGATGACCAGCGAGATCAGCGACAGTGCGAGCGACACGCGCACGGCAAACGGCTCGGCGATGAAGAAGTCGGCGACACCAGCCAGCCGCGTGGTGCCGGCAGCGATGGCCAGTGTCACCACGATCAGCATCATGGCCGGTTCGGCCAGCGTGGCGATCATCATCTCGCGCGACGAGCCGATGCCGCCGAAACTGGTGCCGACATCCATGCCCGCCAGCGCCAGCAGGGCGCGGGCCGCCCCCAGCACGGCGACCAGCGCCACGACGTCGGCCGCCCAGTTGAACATCAGCCCCGAGGCGAAGCTCGGGACCAGGGCCGCGGCTACCCAGGTCAGCGCGAAGATAAGATAAGGCGCGCTGCGGAACAGCCAGGACGCGCCTTCCGCGATCACCGATTCCTTGCGCAGGAGCTTGGCGAGATCGAGGTAGGCCTGCAGCAGGGGCGGCCCCTGCCGGCGCATCAACCGCGCCTTGACCCGCCGCACGACACCGACGGCCAGCGGCGCGATCAGCAGCACGAGCGTCATCTGGGCGCCCTGCGCCAGGAACTGCACGACGAGATCGCGGGTCACGTCGTCACCGCCGCAATCGACAGCAGGATGACGAGGGTGACGAACATCAGCACGAGGTAGCGCCGGATGGTGAGGAACTGCAGCACGTTCAGGCGCTCGGACAGGCCGATCACCGCCCGGCCCGGCGCCGCGTAGAACACCCGCCACAAATGGTCGACCACGACCACCGAAAAGCGCGCCGGCCGCATGTCGCCGGGAGGCGGCATGACGACCGTCTCCTGCGCGGCGAAGGCTGCGGCGCCGTATACCCGGCGCAGTGGCTGGGCGAAGCT
>Ga0208989_10000560_pt1 | contig 11037 bp, 9 predicted proteins | sample MedBloCAOM3_M1_FD_187852 | JGI IMG/M metagenome (GOLD analysis project Ga0208989, IMG submission 187852) | Forest soil microbial communities from El Dorado National Forest, California, USA - Mediterranean Blodgett CA OM3_M1 (SPAdes) (version 2) | ecosystem: Environmental > Terrestrial > Soil >...
CTTCACCGTCACCTTGCCCGGCGCCAAGTACGGCCTGATCAGCGCCGCGCTGGTCGTGTTCACCCTGGTGATCACCGATTTCGGCATCGCCAAGGTGATTGGCGGCAACTTCAACGTGCTGGCGACCGACGTCTACAAGCAGGTGATCGGCCAGCAGAACTTCTCTATGGGCGCCGTGGTCGGCATGATGCTGCTGGCGCCGGCGGCGCTCGCCTTCGTCATCGACCGGGTGGTGCAGCGCAAACAGGTGGCGTTGCTCACAGCGCGCGCCGTGCCGCTCAGCCCCCAGCCCAAGCTCGGCCGCGACGCCTTCTTCACCGCCTTCTGCACGGTGATCTCCTTCGGCATCCTGGGCATCCTCGGCATGGCGGCCTGGGGCTCGCTGATCAAGTACTGGCCGTACAATCTCAGCCTGACGCTGGCCAACTATCAGTTCGCCAACTTCGACGCCAACGGCTGGGATTCCTACTTCAACTCGCTGCGCATGGCCGCAGGCGCCGCGATCTTCGGCACCACCGTGATGTTCGTCGGCGCCTGGCTCAACGAGAAGACCAAGGGCTTCGGCGCGGTGCGCGGCATCGTCCAGTTGCTGGCCTTCCTGCCCATGGCCGTGCCCGGCATCGTGCTTGGCCTGGGCTACATCTTCTTCTTCAACGCGCCTAATAATCCGCTCAACTTCCTCTACGCCACGATGGCGATCCTGGTGATCAACACCGTGGCGCACTACTACACGGTGGGGCATCTCACGGCGACGACGGCGCTGAAGCAGATCGATCCCGAGTTCGAAGCGGTCTCCGCGTCGCTCAAGGTCCCGGTGTGGCGCACCTTCGCGCGGGTGACGGCGCCGATCTGCCTGCCGGCGATCCTCGACATCGCGATCTACCTGTTCGTTAACGCCATGACGACCGTGTCGTCGGTGATCTTCCTCTATGCCCCCGACACCAAGCTCGCCTCGGTGGCGGCGGTGAATATCGAGGAGGCGGGTGCCACGGCGGCGGCGGCGGCGCTCTGCATCGTGATCGTCATCACCTCGGCCACGGTCAAGGCGCTCCACATCCTGGCCGACCGTTTCCTGTTGGGCCGCCTGCAGGCCTGGCGTCGGCGCTGACGATATCAACCACGAGTTGAAAGAGTCACCAAAGTAGGATACAAACATTGCCGGCGCTCTGCGGCCGGCAATGGGAGGTGAGCCATGACAGTCACCCGCATGAACCTTTGGCGGCTCGGCAACGACTGGAACCCCACGATGTTGTGGTATGCGCAGGCGGTTCGCGATCTGCAGAAGCGACCGATCACCGATGCCACGAGCTGGACTTACTTGGCCGCCATGCATGGCTTTGATCGCGAGCTTTGGCAGGGCTACGGCTACATCGAGGCGACGACGCCCCTGCCGCCCGCCGCGGCCAGGAGGCGGGACTGGGACCAATGCCAGCACCAGAGCGGGTATTTTCTGCCCTGGCATCGCGGCTATCTCGCCGCCTTCGAGGCGATCGTGCGTGCCTCAATCGTCAAGCAAGGCGGTCCCACCACCTGGGCGCTGCCCTACTGGGACTACAACGAAGCCGGCAACGCCAAGGCCCGTACCCTGCCGCTGGCGCTGACCGTGGCGAAGATGCCGGACGGCACGGACAATCCGCTGGCGACCCCCTTCCGCTACGGCGACGCCGGCGACGGCAATGTCGATATCGATCCCAACCAGATCCGTCTCGGTGCGTTGACGGAAAAGGCCTTCATCGGCGTGGCGTCGGGCGGCTCGCCCGGCTTCGGCGGCATTCCGACCAGTTTCAACCACGCCGGCGGCCGCAACGGCATGCTCGAGAGCGAGCCGCACAACAACGTGCATGTCGAAGTCGGCGGCCAACAGGCGGCCCCGCCGCAGAATGTCGGCCTGATGTCGATGCCCGTGACGGCAGCCCTCGACCCCATCTTCTGGCTGCACCACGCGAACATCGACCGGTTGTGGGAAGTCTGGCTGAAGCGCGATCCCCGGCACGCCAATCCTACCGATGCGGCGTGGCTGAACGGGCCGACCGCGCCGGGCGTGCGCAAGTTCGTGATGCCCGATGTCGCCGGCAATCCGGTCTTCTATACGCCACGTGACATGCTGCATACGCAGGCGCAAAATTTGAACTATGTCTATGAGGACACGTCCGACCCGTTGGGCGGCGCGCAGCCTCTGGCTCAACGCGCGATTACCCTTGGTGTGGCGGCCGCTCCACCGCCGGCAGCGGTGGCTGGCGTGACCCGGCAGGCCGAACTGCTGGGCGCCAACGACGCCGCGCTGCAGCTTGGCGCGGCGCCGGTCGATACGCGCGTGCGACTCGACCGGCCCACCACGGCGCGGGTGGTCCAGAGCCTGCAGTCGATGGCGGCGCCCGGCGGCGCTGCGCGAGAGCCCGATCGCGTCTATCTCAACCTCGAGAACGTCCGCAGTGAAAGCGGCAGCGGTTCGTACCTCGTCTACGTCGCCCTGCCGGAAGGCGCCAATCCGGCCGAGCATCCGGAAAATCTGGCGGGCACCCTGTCGCTGTTCGGCGTCAGGCGCGCGACCCTTGCCGACGGGCCGCAGGCCGGCAATGGCCTCACCACGGTGTTCGACATCACGAACATCGTCGACCGACTGCACATGAGCCAGGCGCTGGATGTCGAGCACCTGCCGGTGCGCTTCGTGCCGAGTTCGAACACCGGGCCGCAGCAGAATGTCACTGTCGGACGCGTCAGCATCTATCGCCAGCCTCAGTAGGATGCCGGTCGCCGTCGTCCTGGCGATGGTGCGCCAGGGCGCTGGGCTGCCACTCCTGCTGGCAAGTCTCACCGGCTGGTTCATCCTGGCCGCCATCGACCAGCGCATTCCCTTGACGGAAATCTGCGCAGCGTCGATCGGGCTCGCGCGGCTCTGGTACCCGCCGATCGGCGGGACGGGCCAGTCCGCCCTCGCCATGCTGGTCCTGGCGTCGTTCGCGATGGTGCTGGCCATGATGGCGCCCTTGCTGACGGAGCCGGTGACGCATGTGTGGACCAGGAGCCTGGCGCGGCGGCGGCTGCGCGCCCTGGCACTGTTCTCGCTGGCCTATGCCGCGGTGTGGACGGCGGCCATGACCCTGCTCGCCGTCGCCTCGGCGGGGCTGGCGGCGCTCGGCGTCGGCTGGCCCGTTTCCCTTGCCGTGGCGGCGCTCTGGCACGCGACGCCGGCCCGGCAAGCCAGCCTCAACCGCTGCCATCGCCTGCCCAGGCTGGGCGCCTTCGGCTGGGCGGCCGACCGCGATTGCCTGGCCTACGGCTTCACCTCGGGCCTGTGGTGCGTCGGCGCCTGCTGGGCCCTGATGCTCCTGCCGATGTTCGTCGAGCGCGGCCATTTCCTGGCGATGCTGGCCGTCATGACTTTCCTTTTGGTCGAGCGGCAGATGCCCAGCCGCGCGGTGCGCTGGCGGATGCCGTTCGCTATATACTCGGCGTGACCTTGTTCACCCCGAGGACCGTCGATGAGCCAACTCCGCATTCCGGCCGTGTACATGCGCGGCGGCACCAGCAAGGGCGTCTTCTTTCTCGCCGAGGACCTGCCGTCTGATCCGCAGGCGCGCGACCGCATCCTGATGCGGGTGATCGGCAGCCCCGACCGCTATGGCAAGCACACCGACGGCATGGGCGGTGCGACCTCGAGTACCAGCAAGGTCGTCATCCTGTCGAAATCCGGCCGCCCGGACTGCGACGTCGACTACCTGTTCGGCCAGGTCGCCATCGACCAGCCGCTGGTCGACTGGTCGGGCAACTGCGGCAACCTCAGCGCCGCGGTCGGACCGTTTGCGATCAGCATGGGCCTGGTCGGCGCGCCGCCGGACGGTACGGCCACCGTTCGCATCTGGCAGGCCAATATCAGGAAGAAGATCGTGAGCCACGTGCCGATGACCGGCGGCGAGGTCCAGGAGCTGGGCGACTTCCAGCTTGACGGCGTGGCCTTTCCCGCGGCCGAGGTGGAGCTCGAGTTCCTCGATCCTGCCGACGGCGAGGGCGAGGCGGGGCCCCACGCCGGCGGTGGCGCCACGTTTCCGACAGGCAATCACATCGATGTGCTCGACGTTCCCGGTGTCGGCAAGATCGAAGCCACGCTGATCAATGCCGGCAACCCGACGATCTTCGTCGATGCCGCGCGGCTCGGCCTCAAGGGAACCGAGTTGCAGGGCGACATCAACGGCGACAAGGCGCTGCTGGCCCGCGTCGAGTCGGTGCGCGCGCGGGGTGCGGTCGCGATGGGCGACGCGGCCACGCCGGAGGAGGCGACGGCCCGGCGGCCGCACACGCCCAAGCTCGCCTTCGTGGCCTCGCCGGCCGGCTACACCGCGTCCGACGGCCGTACGGTCGAGCCGGGCTCGATCGACCTTTTGGCGCGCATCTTCTCGATGGGCGTGCTCCACCACGCGATGACGGGCACCGGTGCGGTGGCGATTGCGGCCGCGGCGGCCATTCCGGGCACCGTTGTGCATCGCATCGCGCCGGTCGGCGCCGACGGCCGCGTGCGCTTCGGCCATCCCTCCGGCACGTTGAAGGTCGGCGCCGAAGTGCAGAAGGAAGGCAATCACTGGAAGGTCAGAAAAGTCCTGATGAGCCGCTCGGCGCGCCGCCTGATGGAAGGCTGGGTCCGCGTCCCCGCCGCCTGACGAGTATGTGTCCAGGGAGAAGACGGTGCTGAAAATTCTGGGTCGGGCGAACTCCTTCAATGTGAGGAAGGTGCTGTGGATTTGCGATGAGCTCGGTATCGCCTTCGAGCGCGAGGATTGGGGCCGCGGCTACATGCCCACGTCGACGGCGGAATTCCTTCGGATCAACCCGATCGGTCTCATCCCGGCCGTCATCGACGACGGCGTGGTGCTGCGCGAGTCCAATTCGATCGTTCGATATCTGGCGACCAGGCACGGCCCGGACGAGATCTATCCGAAGGACCCTGTGCAGCGCGCCCATGTCGAGCAATGGATGGACTGGGCGAACTACGAGACCTCGATCTCGCTGCGCGGCGCTTTCCTGGGCGGCATGCTGCACGAGGCGCCTTGGAACAATCCGTGGTTCATCGAGCAGGGCCGCAATCAGATCACCAAAGAGGTGGGCCAGCTCGACGAGCATCTCGACCGCGGCGGGCCTTACATGTGCGGCGATACCTTCACTGTCGCTGACATTCCCGTCGGCCTCGTGGTCAATCGCTGGTTCAGCCTCGACTTCGAACGGCCGCACTACAGCGCCGTTGCCGCCTATTACGACAAGCTCGGCGAGCGCGCAGCCTATCGGCGCCACGTGCGAAACGGCCTGCCCTGATCCTCTTCTTCTCCCCCTCGTCTTCGAGGGGAGGTGTCCGCGAAGCGGAGCGCCGAGTCCGATGACACCCGATCGCCGTCACACCGTGAGGTACTGATGGACGATGCGCTTGTCGGCCTGCAGATCGGCCGGCGTGCCGGTGAAGCGCACTTCGCCCTTTTCGAGGATGTAGACGCGGTCGGCGAGGGCCATAACGAATTGCAGGTTCTGCTCCGCCAGGACGATCGACAACCCGGTCGACTTGAGCTCGGCCACACGCTGGCGCAGCAGTTCCACGATCAGCGGGGCCAGTCCCTCGGAAGGCTCGTCGAGCAGCAACAGCTCCGGATTGCCCATCAGCGTGCGGGCGATCGTGAGCATCTGCTGCTGGCCACCCGACAGCACGCCGCCACGCCGGTCGCGGATCTCGGCCAGATCGGGAAACAACGCGAACACCTGCTCCTCCCGCCAGGTGGTCTTGCCGCTGGCACCTGTACGCCGCGCAATGTCGAGGTTCTCCCAGACCGATAGTTCGGGAAAGATGCGCCGGTCTTCCGGCACGAAGCCGATGCCGAGACGACAGATCCGGTGCGGTCCGAGCCCAGCGATATCCTGGCCTTTCCACACCACGCGCCCCCTGAGCGGCGGCGTCAGGCCGATGATCGAGCGCATCGTCGTGGTCTTGCCGACGCCGTTGCGCCCGATCAAGGCGATGCATTCGCCAGCCTTCACCTCGAGCGAGACGCCGAACAGGACCTGGCTCAGCCCGTAGGCGGTATGGATCCCCTCGACCTGCAGGTCGGCCCCAAGGTCAGCCATGTCCCTGCTCACCGAGATAGACGCGCTTCACTTCCGGGTCGTTGCGCACCGCATCGGGTTCGCCGGAGGCGATGATCTCGCCGTGATGCAGCACCGAGATGCGCTCGGCGATGCCGAACACCACGGCCATGTCGTGCTCGGTGAACAGCAGGGTGAGCCCGCGCGCTTTCACGATGTCGCGTACCGAGGCGATGGTCTCGCCCGTCTCCTGGGGCGACATGCCGGCGGTCGGCTCGTCGAGCAGCAGCAGGCGCGGCTGCGAGGCGAGCGCAATCGCCAGCTCGAGCTGCTTCTGCTTGCCGTAACTCAGCTCGCCGCCGGTTTCCGCGGCCTCGGACGCCAGGCCGACGAGCTCGAGCAGTTCGCGCGTGCCTTCGCGGTGCAGCGAGCGGCCGGGGCGGAACAGGTTCCACTGCTGGCCTTCGTGCGCGATCAGTGCCACCTGTACATTCTCGAACACGCTGAGCCTGGGATAGATGTTGATGCGCTGGAACGACCGGGCGATGCCCAGCCGCACGATCTTGTGCGGCGGCAGGTCGACCAGGTCGCGGCCTTCGAACGACACGGCGCCCTTGTCGGGCCGCAGGTGGCCGGTGATGAGATTGAAGAACGTGGTCTTGCCGGCGCCGTTGGGGCCGATGATGGCGTGCAGCTCGCCGGCCTTCAGGTCGAACGAGACGTTGCGCGTGGCGACGAAGCCGGCGAACGACTTCCACAGGCCCTCGATGCGCAGCATGGCGCTCATGACCGCCCCTTGTGTGTTCTCCGGCGCCCCTTGAGGCGGGCCACCAGGCCTATCAGCCCGTCCGGCAGCACGAGCACGATCACCAGCAGGATGAGCCCCAGCACGGTCGGCCAGTAGGGCGTGTACTGGTTGGTGAAGGTCTGCAGCAGATGGAGCGCGGCGGCGCCGAAGATCGGTCCGACGAAGGAGTAGATGCCGCCCAGCAACACCATGATCAGCACGTTGGCCGATTCGGTCCAGAAGGCGTTCTCGATGTACATGCCGCGGTGGTACATGCCGAACAGCGCACCGGCGAGCCCGCCGAACGTGCCGGCCACGGTGAAGGCGGCCCAACGCATGCGCCGCGTGTCGACGCCGATGAAGCCGGCCCGCACGCCGTTCTCGCGTACCGCCACCAGGGTGAGCCCGAACGCCGAATGACAGATGACCCAGAGTGCCGCGACCCCGACCGTCACCGTCGCCAGAGTGAAGTAGAAGTAGCCGACGTGATGGGCCAGCATCGCCGGCAGCTTGATCCCGGTGAAGCCGTCATCGCCGCCGGTGACTTCCTTCCACTTGAAGGCGACGCCCCACACCAGCATGGCGAAGGCCAGCGTCAGCATGGCGAAATAGATCTGCGTCAGCCGCACGCAGAAATACCCGACCAGCGCGGCCACCAGCCCCGCCAGCAGCATCGCCGCCGGCAGGCTCGCCACCAGGGGCCAGTCGTAGGTGGTGAGCAGGACGGCGCAAGCGTAGCCGCCGATGGCGAAATAGGCGGCGTGACCGAACGAGATATTGCCCGTGAAGCCGATCAGCACGTTGAGGCTCAACGCGAACAGAACGTAGATCAGGACTTCGGTCGTAAGGTCGACGGCGTAGCGGCTGCCGGCCAACGGCAGCAGCGCCAGCAGCAGGACGACGATCGCCGACGCGACCAGATGGCGGCGCTGCGGCATGGTCAGTGCCCTATCTCGGGTCGACCGAGCAGGCCCCACGGGCGGATGATCAGCACCACCAGCATCAGCACGTAAGGCAGCACGTCCTGCCAGTTCGGCGCCCAGACCGTGCCGAACTGCACGACGAAGCCGAACGCGAGCGCGCCCAGGAAGCTGCCCCACAGGTTTCCCAGCCCGCCGATGATGACGATGATGAAGCACTCGTTGATGATGGTGGCGTCCATGCCCGGCACCAGCGCGACGCGCGGTGCGGCGAGCGCGCCGCCCACGCCGGCCAGCGCCGAGCCGATGGTGAACACCGCCGCGTAGACCATCGGCACGTTGACGCCGAGCGCCGCCAGCATCTCGCGGTCCTGGGTCGCGGCGCGCACGATGCGGCCCCAGCGCGTGCGATCGACCAGCAGCCACATGGCGATCGCGATCGCCGGCCCGACCACGCAGAGGAACAGCTGGTACTGCGGCAGGACGACGAAGCCCAAATTCACCGCGCCGCCGAGACCCGGCGGATAGCCGACCGAGTACTGGTCGGTCCCCCAGATCATCTTCGCGGCATCGCTCATCAGCAGCACCAGCGCGAAGGTGAACAGGAGCTGCATCAGGTGCTCCTTGTCGTACAGGTGCCGGAGCAGCAGCCGTTCGATCACCAGCGCGATGATCGCGAGGCCCGCGGCCGCTGCCAGTACGCCGACGAAGAAGGGCGCGCCCCAGGTCTTGGCGACCGTGAAGACGATGTAGGCTCCGAACATGTAGAACATGCCGTGCGCGAAATTGATCACCCGCAGCACGCCGAAGATCAGATTGAGGCCGGAGGCGATGATGAACATGTTCATGGCAAGGGCCAGGCCATAGAACGCGTTCAGCGTGAACATCGTGAGGGTCATTGAGGAAGTCCGATCAAAAATTCTCCCGTCATCCCGACCGGAGCCGAGCGCAGCGACGCGCAGTGGAGGGACCTCTTCTGTTGTCCGCGAACAAGAAAAGACCCCTCGACTTCGCTCGGGATGAGGGCTTCGCCCTCACTTCGGCTGGATGTACTCCGCCGGCTCCATCATGCGGTAAGCGCGGTCGGGCTTCTTGACCATCGGCCCCCAGAACTGGCCGATGTTGGCCTGATGTGTCTTGGCATCGATGGTGAGTGACCCAACCGGCGTGCCGATCGTTAGTCCTTCGAGCGCGGCGGCGACCTTGTCGGCCTCGGTCGACTTGGCTTTTTCCATCGCCGCGGCGGCGTACATCACGCCGATATAGCCCAGCATCGCCCACTGCGGCGTCTCCTGGGTGTTGAGCTTCTTGGCGAGTCTGGCCTGGAACGCCGCATGGGAGGGGTCGTTGCCGTGGTACCAGAGCTCGTAGGTGTTGGAGATGACGTTGTCCGGATAGTCTTCCTTCAGCTCGCCCGCGATCTCGTGGCTGCCGATCTCGCCGCCGGAGATCCACTTGATCTTGTCGAAGAAGCCGAGCGGCTTGGCCTGCTTGACCCACGACACGAAATGCGGCCCCCACAGGCCCGAGATCACGCCGTCGCACCCGGCCGACATGACCTGCGGGATGAACGGGTTGAAATCGGTGGCACCGAGCTTGGGCTTCAGCGTCAACACCATCTTGGCGTCCGGCGCGTGCTTGGGCATCGCCTTCAGGATGCCGGCCTCGAGGTCGTTGCCGTAGGCGTAGTCGAGCTCGAGATGGCAGAGCTTGGCGAGCTTATACTTGCCGACGAGCAGCGCCATGGTGTCGCCTTCGAGATCGGTGTTCGAGGCGGTGCGGAACACATACTTGTGCAGCTTGTCCGTCGTCATCTGGATGGTCTTGGGGATGGTCGAGATGTAGACGACCTTCTCCTGCTTTGACACTTCCGACATGGCCAGGCCGACCGACGAGGCGAGACCGCCCAGGACGATGTCCACCTTGTCCTTGGTGATCAGCTCTTTCATCGTCGAGGAGGCGGCTGCCGGGTTCAACTTATCGTCGCGCTCGATCGATTCGATCTTGCGGCCCATGATGCCGCCCTTCGCGTTCAGCTCCTCGACGGCGAGCTGATGGCCGGCCATGGCTGGAACGCCGTAGACGGCGCCGCCGCCGGTCAGCGGATACAGGACGCCGATCTTGATCGGCTCCTGGGCAAAAGCCGTCCCGACACCCAGGGCGCCGACGGCAACAAGCACTGCGCTGTATTTCATGTTTGTTTCCTCCCGATTTGACCATGAACGTCGCCACGCCGATCTCGATTCGCGGCGTGTGCGCTGGCAACGCGAGAAACTCAAGGCCTACGCGGACCATTACAATCACGCCCGTACGCATCTCGCTCTCGAGAAGGACTCCGGCTCGAGCGTACTCGGCGGTCCATCACGCGTCGTGACAATCGGCGGTGGCCTCGGCGATCTGGAGGCGACCCATCGCCAATATGGATTATCGTCTTGGGGTGCACAATAAGAGGAACGGCGGTGGTACCATCACCGCCGGCATAACCGGGAAGACAAGGAACGGCATGGCACGATGGCGCGTCGGCGTAGACTCGGGCGGCACCTTCACCGACATCTGCCTGTTCGACGAGCAGGCGGGGCGAGTCGAGACCTGGAAAGTTCCGTCGACGCCGGATGATCCGTCGCGCGGCATCGCCGAGGGCGTGGAGGAGGGCATGCGGCGCGTCGCGCCCGAGGCGCGCGACCGTCCGGCCGCACCGATCGTCTATTTCGGCCACGGCACCACGGTGGCGACCAACGCCCTCATCCAGCACCGTGGCGTGAAGACCGGCCTTATAACCACCGACGGCTTCCGCGACCTTTTGGAGATCGGTCGCCAGAAGCGGCCCGACCTCTACGACATCCAGGCCGACAAGCCCAAGACGCTGGTGCCGCGCGACCTGCGCCTCGAAGTGCCCGAGCGCATGCGCCACACCGGCGAGATCGACACGCCGCTCGACGAGCAGAAGATGCGCGCCGCCGCACGGGCGCTCGGAGCGGCCGGCGTGCAGGCGGTCGCGGTTTCCTTTCTCTACGGCTTCGTCCGTCCCGACCATGAGCAGCGCGCGGTCGCGATCCTGCGCGAGGAGCTGCCCGATGTGTTCATCTCGGCGGGCCACGAGATCGCGCCCGAGTTCCGCGAATTTGAGCGGCTGTCGACGGTGGTGCTGAACGCCTATCTCGGGCCTGTGATGGGCCACTACCTCCGCCGCCTCAGCCCGCGGCTGGAAGCGCTGGGCATGACGGCGACGCCGCATCTCACCCAGTCCAACGGCGGCGTCATCGGCTTTGC